>Ga0315905_10007837_pt1 | contig 10786 bp, 15 predicted proteins | sample LakEriMetagenome_5_FD_203522 | JGI IMG/M metagenome (GOLD analysis project Ga0315905, IMG submission 203522) | Freshwater fungal communities from buoy surface, Lake Erie, Ohio, United States - Buoy 4 MA121 | ecosystem: Environmental > Aquatic > Freshwater > Lake | place: USA: Lake Erie, Ohio... | reverse complement strand
CCGCCTCTTCGAACAACTCCTGTAACACACGCACGCACACGCACACGCACACGCACACGCACACGCACACGCACACGCACACGCACACGCACACGCACACGCACGCACACGCACACGCACACACACATGGCGTGTGGGAATGGTGTGGGTGGGCGAATGTATACATATGCAAGGGGTTAGAAAGATGTAGATGCACACACGTGTGTATGATACGTGTCTCTGTATTCATTATCTATCCGTACTCATCCATGAGGAAAGTATGCATCACGGATACTCTATGTGAACTCATGTATAGGTAAGTATCAATACTCCTGTAACATCTTTATGCAGAAGTGTGTATATCCACAGACACACACGCACACACACACACACACACACACGTGCATATCGACACATGTGCGAGCGGATTCAGCCTATTAAACTCTCTCTCACTCTCTCTCTCTCTCTCTTTCTCTCGCGCGCTCTCTCTCAGACCTCGCTACGAGGGTAAATAGGCTCGAGGAGAGAGATGACAGAATTCTTGAGCTGATTGTTCAAGTAATACTCAAGGTCCAGCGTCATGTTATGCTTCTTGACAAACGCGGGATCCTGCACCATGTTTGTATGTGTATCTTGTGTGTGTTCCTTGTGCGTGTTCTGTGTGTGTGTGCATGTGTGTGTGTGCGTGCGTGTCGCCATCACGTAACGCCAAAGCATCAGCCACCCATTGCATGCGTATGTATATATGTATGTTTGCGTGTAGGGGTGTGTACATATATACATATACATTTACCTCGCAGCGTTCGTGGCGAGGAGGCCAGTCCTTAGCGGCGTAGCTGACACCATCTATTGTCCTGTTCCGGATGTGGGCTAAATGCGGCGCTTCCCGCACCACCACGAACTGCACCTCCCCACACACACAGACACACATACACCCACACACACAGACACACATACACCCACACACACAGACACACATACACCCACACACAGGTCAGCACCTCAGCAGCACACCCACACAAATGGTTCATCACACCAAAAAAGACACAGAATAGACACAGACAAAGACACAGACAGACACAGCCCCAGGCCCAGCCACAGACTCAGAGGCGAAGGGGCGCACTGTATCATTATCATGTTGGTAATAATATACACACTGCAACTGAAAATACATCACACTAATAACACACACATTGCAACCTGGACGCGATCCCCAGATACGGGACCGGTGCCCGGCTCACGCATTTCCATGCGCTGGGCGAGCTTGACGTGGCCAAGCGACGCGCTCTTCTGACCAGCTGAGTTCACTGTTTCGTACCCTCTCTTCGAAATGCTCTGTGAAATCACGAACCTGCGGACATATATATATGTATATATATACGTATAAACATACACACACACACATGCACACACACACGCACACACAAACACATTCACGAACCTGCGACGAGTGAGCAGAGGAGGGAGGGCGGAAGGGAGGCCGGGGGGAGGGGGGGGGAGAGACGGAAAACAAAGAGTAGAGACTCTGTGGTCACGCACACGCACTGCGTACTCAACACTCCTTCACGCACACGCACTGCATACTGAAAACTCCTTGACGCACACGCACGGCATACTAAACACTCCTTACTGGTATCAATACAACCAACACACGGACCTGTCGATGGGTAGCGAGTTCGTGAGGAGTCCCGTGTTGAAGAATATATTTTTGAAAAAAAACTAAAAAATGGACCTGTCGATGGGTAACAAGTTGCTGATGAGCTCCGTGTTGAAGTCCCGCACCAATTGCGCGAGCCGCTGACGTGTCACGTCAACCTGCATATGTGTGTGTGTTGTGTCAGCCAAATTTGTGGGAGAAAGGACGGCGCAAGAGCTTATCCCAAACGCACGCCCTGACCCAGAAGTCCAAATCCCTGCTTTGTGTGTGTGTGTGTGTGTGTGTGAGAGAGAGAGAGAGAGAGAGAGAGAGAGAGAGAGAAACGGAATCGTATCCATATCCATATCCATATCCATCTACAATATATTTTGCTCAGACCTGGGTGCCCTAGGGCGAGCTCCTTTATATAGAGAACACATTCTATATAGAGAACACATTCTATTTTGGGAACATACCTTGCTCAGACCCAGGTACAGGGCGATCTCCTCGGCGGAGATGGTGAGATGGCGGGGATGAAGAGTTCATTATATAGAGAACACATTCTATATAGCAAACACACCTTGCTCAGACCCGGGTACAGGGCGAGCTCCTCGGCGGAGATGGATAGATAGAACACAAGATATATAGATAGACAGATAGATAGATATATAACACACGATATAACACACCTTGCTCAGACCCGGGTACAGGGCAAGATCCTCAGCGGAGATGGGCTGCACCATAGTCTTGATGAGCGACCGGAGGATATCGCGCTGAAGTTGGCTATTATCACGGCGCACCACCTGCAGGCCTTTGATGTCGATCTTGTCGGGCTTCTCAGGGGTGGTGTACATCTGCCCCGCGTACCGCTTCTTGCTGTACAGAATGTAGGGCATGTAGACCTTTTCAAACTCGAGCTCATTAGGCTCCTTGAAGTGTTTCGTCACAAGTTTTGCCGCCTGCTTTCCCAATTCCAGGGCCCTTGTAACCGCATCCGGCCCTTCCCCGCAGTGGAAATTGACCATGACCGAGTCCGTGTCGCCGTAGATTACTGTGGCGTTGAACTTGTCTTGCACCACCTGCGCAGTAGTCTTGATCATCTGCTGTCCAATTGCCGTGACCGAGGACGCAATGGCAAGGCATGGCAGCATCCCGCGCGCCGCGCCTGGCAGAAATTCCGCAAATTCCGCACATGCTCAAAAGTCAGTGCCCTAGCATATTTACTGTATAAAGACACTATATAGAAGACTTTTCAGAATTTGTTGCCGGTAAAGCCATACACCGAGTTGCAAGAGACTTTGAGGGCGAGCTGCTTGCCATTGAGCAGACCCTTGCGCACGGGGTCCGTCGTCATGCCCATTTCCTTTTTGGCCTTCTTGCGCGCCGTAAGGAGGTTTTTGCAAATGCGCGGCAGGACGCCCTCAATGTGCTGCACGTACGTGTAGACGTGCTCCTCCACGATCTTGAGCCGTTTGATCGTCACCGAACCTGTGACAGAGGACACTGGAGACACGAGCTGGATGCTGCCTGTCTTATAGTCCACTGAGTGCACCGTGATGGGATCGCCCTCCACGGGGTCTGTCTTCTTCGTGGTGCCCAGAATCACCTTCATCCCGGGTTTCACCTTGGAGATCATGCGCATAAAGACCATATCGTCTGTCGCCCCCCGCAACCTCGTCGAGCCCTGCGCGACGCCTACATGCACATCCCACAGCGCACCTTGCTCCACGCGGATCTTGGAAACAGGCGTGCCCTCGTCCAGCTCCGTCTCGTCATACACGAGCGTCTCATACGACAAGTTGTCTCCGCGGATGATAGAGGGATATAGCGAGGCAAAGTCGAGCGTGGCTATCGGTTCTTGGTACATTCCACGCGTGGGTGGCAGCACAAAGGCGCCCGTGTATTGCACGTCATTCCCGGGGCCTCCACCGCCATGCGAGGGCCCACTTCGCATGTCCGGAATCACAAAATCTGAGATTCGCGCCTCACGGACAATCTGAGTGAAAACTTTAATCTGTTGTCCCCGGGTGTTGAGGTCGTTCATTGTGACGCCTGTGACCTTGGACATCTCCAGGTACTGGGGCAGAATGTCGAGCCTCTGGATGAGCCTGTACACGAGAGCGCAATCTTTGGCGCAATACTTGGCAACAATGCCGCGGTGGTGGGCATCCTTGACCTGGTATTGAAAGATCTGTTGCGGCGAAACATCGTCCTTCTCATCCCCGAGAAAGTGCTTAGCCATGCTGTCGAGCTTGTAGGACGACAGCTTGTACTGCTTGGTGATGAGGTTGTAGATGTCCATCTGCATGCGCCCGGTCATTGGAAGGTAATGGAACTCATTGTGTCCGAAGGCTTTGCTCTGGCTCTCAGTGGACTTGATCGACGTGAGCCTGCCTATCGTAATTTACATCACAACACGTTATAAGAGAGATAAATCTGTAATGTCTATTGAGATTGACGATGACATTTACACATATTATCAAGTGTTTGTTTATTACCTTAGTAATAAGCCAACGTTTGTTCATTACATTAATAATAAACAAAGACTTCATGTATAATACCGCGTATGCGGCCTAGCTCAAAGAAGCGCTTGCACTTGAGGAGCTCGGCGCGTCGCGCGATGTAATTGAGATCGAACTTGTATATGTTGTGGCCCGTCAGCATGTCCAGGTCCAGTTCGTGCACCACCAAGCGCTGCCACGCCACGAGCAGCTCCTCCTCTGACCGGAATTCCTTGATGAGCAGATTCTCCGCATCCTTGACGGTCGCTGTCCCGAGTGTGTACACCACGTTGAGCACCGGCTCGCTCTCGCCAAAGCGGTACACTGCGGTGCCGATCTGCACACACCGGTCCAACGGCTTGCATGGATCTGGAAACCCTCGCCCGCCCTCTGGCACGCACTCGATATCGAATGAGCCAATCAGAAACGGCGCCACGTCCTCCCGTTCAGGCAGGCACTTGAAATCGGCAATGTTGACCGCGACGTCAATGTCGCACCACGACGTGCGTCGGCATGACGCCAAGGCCTGCGGGCCCTGCGCGCCTGGCTCGTCGCTGTCGCACCACTTGATTTTGTCTGCGTCTATTCTAATCCACCCCGACATGACAATGGCCGAGTCGGTGCTCAACCTTGTGATGGGGTCGACATTGGTCTCAAACGTCTGCAACGCCACAGGCCCTTCTGGGAAGAGCTTTGGCAAATCGAGCGAAACGTCCCAGTGCCGGAGCATCGTAGCGCTTTTGCGGAGAGTCTCCGGGGATGAGCAGAAGATCTGGAGGAAATCTCGCGTGCGGCGCTGGTAGCCCCAGATGCTTCTGCGCCGCACACTTTTGCAGCTCACAACTGCGGTCGAGACGCCGCTCGCCGACGTCCCGGACTGGCTGAAGATGCGGCCGTTGGCCGCGCGCGTGAAGGCAGCGCAGTCCTCCTCGGAAAACTCGCGGGGGATGCCCACGAAGAAGTAGGGCAAAAAGCCCTTGATGGCGACATGCACCGAATGTCCCAGGGCGCTTGTGCCGAAAGCGTCAATGGTGAAGCCGCCCTCATGAGAGTCTGCTTTGCCAGCGGCCGCCGCGCTTGCATGCTCGTACGGCAGCTTCTTGTAGCTTACGTCCAGCAGCTGGAACTCCAGCGCCTCGCCCGTCTTGCCGGAGTACTTGTCAAGGAGCGGCGGACGGATTTTGTACTCGCGCTGGAAGTCGCCAGCCTGCGAGGAGGGACTCAGCGCCTGGCACGCCGAAGCAGCGCCCGGATCCAGCACACCATAGTCCTCGGGGCTCTGTCCGGCGCCGTCGTCTGGGACGGTGGGGTCTCCAACGGGTGCCCGCTCGTGCGGGCCGGCGGGCGAGGACGACTCTTCGACGTCGGCAGACGCCATGGCGTCCTCCACCGACAGGAGCGAGTCGTCCTCACCGCCGCGCATCGGGCAGAGCGGGGGGCGTCTGAGGCCCAGTACGGCGGCGTGCGAAGGCGCAGCGAATGGCGTGTGCGCGGGCGTCCCACCGCCGGCGAGCCCGCGCGACGACACTGGCGGCGACTCCATCTCCAGGGCGGCACTGACGGAGAGTATCATCAGGCACAGCATCCGGCCGCGGCCACGTACCACCGCGGAACGCCTGCCGCCGCCCCTGGAAGTCAGCATTGTGCCATGAAATAAATTTTGAATAAATTCCAGGCGGGTCATGCAGAGAGTGCATCCCATCTGGGATGCCGTCTCTGGCACAGGAGACAAGGAAGATTGCACAGAGGCGCTGCGTGCACAGTCGCTCTTCCGCTCGCCGCTGGCGGGCGCGAACCGCGACGCGGCCCCAGAGCATGCAATCGAAGCGTCAGCCAGCCCCACACCCACATCAAGCATGGGCCTCACGCCAGCATTTACGCCAGCAAACCCGGTGGTGGGGTGGGCAAACGAGGGGGTGTGCGACGGATTGCCTGACTCCTTTGTGATCGCTGGCTGGAAGAGGTACGCATCACGCTCGACGGACCGCCCGTTTTTTCGGAACCGCAAGACCGGCGAAACGCGCTGGACATGCCCGCATTGCGACCCTGACAGCAAGGTTATCCGCGGGCAGGCTGCCGCCGCGCAAGCAAAAGCTTCTTTTTCGCGCCTCGGGACCTCTGCGTTTGCGGTGGCAGAGGCGGCGGAGGCTGCAGAGGCTGCTCGTGCTGCGGCGGAGTCGGGGCAGGAGTCGGGAACGGCAGGCGTGGCAGGGCCTGCAGAGCCGAGTGACGAACCCACTGGCACCGATTCAGCCTCAGTTGGCAGAGGGGACACGACGCAAGTGCAAGCCGAGAATGTGCGCAAGCCGGCCGCAGGCCAGAGCACCACAGATGTTGCCCGGGAGTACAAGAGCTTGCCGAAAGACGAGCTGTTCGCGAAGCTAGATTGCATTCACAAACAACAAGGCGGGTTCGGGGACGGAAGTCCATGGAAGAAAGTCAAATCTGCGATTGCGTGCACCTCCGCCTTCAGAAGAGCAACCTGGGGCTCGGCTCTGATCGAGGAGGAGGTTTGCGTCGGCTTAGTCGTAGAAAGTAAGCCGCCACACAATATCGTATCCGTGGACAATGTGGTAGATGAACATTATTTGAGACAGGGTAGCCCAGGCTATTCCAATGTTGAGGTGACGCCTGGAGATCGACTGGTCGCTGTTGACGGAAAAGACTGCGCTTCAGCAGGCGGTGGAAATATTGACAATCTCATGAGGGGAGCAGCGAATACACTCGTCGAGCTAACCTTGTCTCAGAAGAATAGCAATACGATGTACACAGTGAGAGTCATGCGCCAGCGCAAGGATGTGGACCTGGATACCGACCTCGTGAAGGATGAAGAGCTCGACGATTTAGCTGCAGCAGAGACCAGGGCACCCAGTATTGCATCAAGGCAAGGAGGCGATCATGTGGACCAGGTTGGGAAAAAATCGCATATGCCACTGCCTGAGCGCCAAGAACCCGGCTTCGTGGGGTTGCAGTTGGCGCAAGCTGCTCCTTTTCATGTTACAGCGGTGAAGAACATGATGGACACCAATCTGGTCAAACAGGGTATGCCAGGGTACTCGAATCAGGAAGTTTCACCCGGAGATCGAATCATTGCGGTAGACGGTCGGGAGTGTGTCTCCGCAAACTTGGCTGACATCCATAAACTGCTGAAGGGATTTGCATATACAGAGGTCGAGCTCACTCTTGCCCGCAGGAGCTCCGGCGCAGTATACACGATTCGAGTGATGCGCCACCCTGCTGAAGCCATGGCAAGGTGGCAACATGCACGGGTGCAGCAGCACACCATTATTTCTGCAAATTTGGTCCAGGTCTGAAATGATTCTTTCACAGATACTCTCAAGCCTGTTGTAAAGTTGTGATTGACACTCGCTGACACTTGAGGACTCTTGCAGCCACCAAGCGCGTCAAAGGAACAAGTTGGAGGCTGCCGCTCAGGAACTGCTGCTCATGACGCACCATCAAAGAAGGCCTCCCTTCCTCCACCACAAGCCACTACCACAAGCAAAAGCAGTCATAACACCACAGCAAGTCGTCTGACTTCTTCGGAAATGGTGCAAGAACTTCAGCAGGTCAGAAAGGGACTTGGTGTTCTATTTGGTCAGTCAGCCTTCTCTCGGTCCGCTGCCTCCTCGGGCGAGAAGCACCATTCGACCACGCCTGCCATCTGTGGCCAGCCGTCTCCTCATACCCAGCCCGCCGACATTGCTTGCACTAGAATAACAGCCACAGCACGCCCTTTTGAGCTAGAGCCGGTGATGATGGAATGGCTCGATGACTTGGGGATGCGGGAAAGCGTGAAGCAAAGGTTTATTCATGAGCGCATAGACTGTGAGCATCTTGCTTCGATGTCGCATGATCAGCTGGAACAACTGGGCGTGAACAAGGTATTCTACCGACCACCTTTTTATCGTGGCATAATGATTGTGCATGACATTCCATGTTATAATAAATGTATACACAGATTGGAGACAGACTCAAGCTCTTAAATCGTGCGCTGCTTCATCAAGAGCAAGCCGGTGTCGGAGACAGACGAACACGGGATGTCAAACTATTTGACACACGGCAGAGGAGCTTATCGACCCAAGGCGAAGAACGACCCAAGACGAAGAAAAACAACGACGAGCATGAAGTTAAAGTTGAAGTTCAAGCGAAAATGGTGAAAAAAATCCCAACGATGCAGGAAATTTGCAGCAATCTTGGGCTGATGCCAGCAACACCGCCGAACAAAACCCTACCGGTTTCACCAAATCAAAGTCGATGGAGCATCGCAGGGTTCTCTCGAGGTGACGCCCACTCAGCAAACCGCAAGACCTCTGCTCGACCGTCCTCCACGGCAACGCCGATTTCCAGGAATGAAAACTCGCAAGTATCTCCGGCTGATCTGGCGTCTGAGACGAGGGCGAGCTGGCAGGTGTGCAGAACATTTTAACAAGGTGTGGTAGTTGTGTGCGCGCATGGTGTAATACTTGCATTTTTGTGGTGACCTGCAGAAGAATGGAAAGCGATGGAAAGAAGATGTGCGTCAGCTAAAATACAGCTAAAATATCTAAATTTTATTTAAGTGAATCATGCAGTGCCTTGGCATGTGCTGGATGTCATGCGAGTGATCTCGAAACTTTCAGATGGACCGGCGCTGGAAAGATCGCCTCAAAATCGAGCCCCCCAGTCCAGCAAAGGCTGAAGGTCTGTATCCAGCAGTTTCGCCGCGCACAGCACTCGATGCGATGCGAGAGAGAGAATCGTCCCAAAAGGCCCCGGAGTCACGCGCTGATGTGCAAGTAATGAGAGCCAGTGCTCCTGCAATTTGTGCCGAACAAGCCCCGCACAGAGCTATCGAAGGAGCAAGCAAAACTCCTGCTCCAGTCGCAGGACTTGGGGTTTTATTTGGTCAAGCAGCCTTCTCCTCTTCTGCTCCTTCGGACGCGACCCTAGAAGCAAATCCAGGAGTTCAAGATGCGCGCAACAAAGATGAGAGCAACAAGCAAGAGCAACTCATCGATTGGCACGTCCAGGCTCCTCAACACGAGACTGGTGTTACATCAGAACTGGCACAGAGTAGTGCTGTTCTCTTCAAAGACGGTGAGTATATTGCAGCGGGCACGGGGGATGTAAAAGATGAAAGAACGGGTTTCTGTGCGGTGGAAACAGCGGCGTCGTCGTCCGGGTCATCATCTTCGTCCAGCTCCAGGCCTCTACATCAAGAGAGCGCGATTTCCACGAACATTTTGCATACGTCCACACCCCCGGCACGGGGTGGGCGATGCCGGGCCGAGTCCGCTTCGATCAAAGTTGCGGCCGGTCGAACCCATCCCGTGCCGCTTGTCACTTCCTTGTGCAGCGGACGGCAACATCTCTGACTTCGTTTTCGTTTCTCAGGGGTGCCTGCGCTGTCGCCGCAGTCGGACGTGGATACCAAGAATAGCCCTGGCACTGACCAACACCAACCATCCCTCTCACCTTCAAACACACTCCCTCCAAGTCCCCCCTGTCGGGCCCCGCCCCCAACGCCAGCGGGCCCGAGCGTACGCAGCGTATGTAATGCTGCGCTTTGTTCGGTTGCAGCTGCAAAATCGGGCGCGGCCTCGCCCCCACTCAGGGCCTCCCCCCTCCCCCCCCAGAAGAATGCAGGTGCGATGTTGGACGCAGCCTCGCCCCCACTCAGGGCCTCTTCCCTTCCTCCCAAGGAGAATTGGCGACCAGATGAAGCTCGCATGAATGCAGCTGCAAAATTGGTCGCGGCCACGCCCCCCCTCAGGGCCTCTCCCCTTCCTCCGAAGAAGAATTACACGACGCCTACAATTCCGGCGGAACCGCCCTCGAGACCACCGCCCTCCAGGCCGGAAGAAAGGGGCTTGATGTAGAGTCATACTGATCTACGTTGTGCATATCAATCGAAATCTCAAAGTCCATCACAAGTGCACTCAGAGTACGAGAGAAGGGAAGAGTGTGGTCGGGAGAGAGGGGAGAGAGAATGGAGTGGAGAGGAGGGAGGAGCTTGTCTCGCATGGAGGGTTTCCTGTTTCCCCCCCGCCTGTACCACCCGCTTCAGCATCTCTGCCGGCGCAGATTTGTTGAGTCTGCCAAAGGGGCACAGCGGCAGAGGGCGCACTGCTGCGGGGGCTGCCGTTGTGCACTGTCGAAAACGTGACGCCCCCCGGCTTCACGTTGACACACGTCGCAATTTAAATCCACTTATAGCCACGGGACCCCCCCGACGTGGGACATTAATGAGACACGACGATCCTATCTCGCCGCGCTATGCAGGGAGAGGTGTGTGTGTGTTTATTACTGCAGTACCGGAGAGAGAGTGCTGTTTATTGGTACTCAATTTAGTATCCTCTACACCTCCGTGTATCCCCAAGCCAGGGCCACCGTATCCGTGTGCTTGGTGTTTGTGATCGCGTGTAAGTATACACTCAGGCGTTCACAGGTTTCTTAGCCTTTGAACTCCTGGTTAATAATGCCTCCTCCGACACTTTGGCTTTCTCACTTCGCCTTGTTCCCTCCCTACCTGCCGCAGACGCCCCCGTAACTCGCGCGGGCTTCTCCGCCGCTCCGCCCTTGGCCCCCCCTCCGTTCCATGGGTCCTCCTCCTACACCTTTTCTCCTCACCTAGACCTCTCCTTCTCTATTCAGGCGCATCTCTCAAATGCGGCAAGTGAAAACAATA
>Ga0315905_10007836_pt1 | contig 10788 bp, 15 predicted proteins | sample LakEriMetagenome_5_FD_203522 | JGI IMG/M metagenome (GOLD analysis project Ga0315905, IMG submission 203522) | Freshwater fungal communities from buoy surface, Lake Erie, Ohio, United States - Buoy 4 MA121 | ecosystem: Environmental > Aquatic > Freshwater > Lake | place: USA: Lake Erie, Ohio... | reverse complement strand
GGCGTTGGGTTGGATAGTTTATGCAACGCCCCTTTCGAGGCGAGGTATGCAATGGCGGCGTCAACTGATACCGTGCTGGCGGTTGCGTCGTTCATGGCTTCACCTCCACGTTGGCGTTGGCGAAGGCGTCTGCAAGGGAGACGCCAAACGGCTGACGGGTTGCGATGCTGGACACGATCGGCGTGTTCTTCGTGACGGCAATCTCTTGCCAGCATCCGTTGAGCCAGCCCATGTCTGTAATGACACGAGGCTTTACGATGTTACTTTCAATGAGCGCAAAGAATTGCGCGTGCTGTTCTGTTCTTTTTATTTTCATTTGTATTGATGCGGGTTATGAACCGCTTGCTACCCTTATTCGGTTAGCCGAATAAGAGCAGACAGCGAATCATCTTGTGAGGTTGTGCAACAGCACAACGGCGAGGACGGCTAACAGTCCGAAGAGGGCGGATAGGATGATGCCTAACCAAACGGGCGGTTCAGGTGGTAATGGAATGTTCATGATGTTTGTATGGTGATTCCTGTATCCTGTAAGGGTTGGACTTACAGGATACAGGATTCTTATTCGGTTGACGGAATAAGGATACAGGTTACAGGGCGGCAAGCATCTTCATGAAGCGTTTGCGTTCCTTGAGCGACATTGCTTTGACGACAGCGATTCCCGCTTCCGCTGTGCCTTTGGCAGGCTTAGTTGACTTGCGTCCACCACCTGTTGCTCTAGCACGGAAGCCAGCATCAACGCAAACTTCCATTGCCCAACGGCGATCGTATTTGTTCTTCACCGCAAACTCCACAAAGCCTTTGCGGAAGGCGAGGGGGTTGCTCTTATCTGTCTTCTCCCACAATGCGAGAAGAGCATCCATCAGTGTAACCTCCGCCTTGTGCACCGCTTTCATCAGCGGGAGAAGAGAAGAGAAGTTGATGGATACGTTTTGTTTCTTATTCGTTTTGGTTTTCATATTCTGTTTTTACTTTCTGTTTTTGTTTTAAGAAGGGGAGGCTCTTATTCGGTTGACTGAATAAGAAGGATACCATCCCCTTACATAAGTATGGGAATAGACCCCTACAACATAGACCTACCTGCATCCTGTATCCTGTAGCCTACACACATACAATATACAGGTTTCAGGATACAGGCTACGGGTGGGGTGTGCGTTTTTTGTGCGGCACGGGTACCGATAGGTACACCCTTGAGAAAAAATAATTTTACTTGACAATGTAGGTAGTCAGCAGCACATTTTTGAACATGAGCGACAAGGAATCATACTACGCGAGGTTTGCGGATGAGCGGAAAGCATATCAAAAGGCATACTATGAGAAAAACAAAGAGGCCATTAAACGTAAAAAGGAACTTGACGCGACCCTGAAACCAGAAAAAGCAAGGAAAATGCAGGCATATCAGCATAATTACTACTTGACAAATCGTCAGAAGCTACTGGAACGCAAGAGGTTACGCTACTCAGAAGGAAAAAGTGCGTGACAGGCTACCTGAAACCGCAAAATGGTGCAGGATTTAAGGTAAAATTGCTTCATATGGCGTGGCGACAGAGAAACAAACGCAAGGATGGCGTAATCGGGAATGAATACCGACTAGGGTAACGCCCTCGGACAGTACCGAGGAGATGTGGGTTCAAATCCCACTCCTTGCAATCTTGAAGTCGCAAGTTGCGACCTCTGTGGCACGGATGGGACACACGGTCGTCGCCACTAAAATGTAAGTCAGAAATAATTTGAGGGTGTTTTTGGGTATAAAATTAACATTATTGATCTGGCTATAAGCTCAAAGAGTTTTATCAGACCCTATAATTCAATAAATTCAGTAATTCAATGGGTATATGAATTATTGAGATAATATGAATTACTAAAGAGAGAAAAGTTTATATAGTATGATATGCAATAATTCAATAGTGTTAATTTTTAGGAAATTATTTGACGAAGTTGGACGGAGGTGATATTGATGTCGCCGATGACCGACAACCGAGAGATGCCGCCGAACGCCGACACCGCGAAACCGCTGCGACGTGGCGATGTGCGCGAGGATGGTTTTGTGTTCGTCCGCTACCACCCGAACTATAAAAACGGCGAGTATTGGATTTCGCCTAACCGCTACGCCCAAGCCAAACCTGTATCCTCTACGCGGAACCGGAACAGGAATCAGGATACAAAAGCCATGAGCTTGACACACCTACCTCACTTCCGGATACGGACATACAAACCGAGGCACAATTCACGGAAACGAAAATTAACTCAGAAAGAATTTGACAACCTTCCATTCGGACCCAACACTACACCTGCTATGACCACTATCGAAAATACGACTACTATCGAAAACATGACCATCCTGCCCAACTACTCGAAGTATGGCATCACGCCTGACGGATTCGTCTACCGCGTGCTTCCTGCTAGCAGAGGCCGCACCGCCGGACAGCGCCACCGTGTGACACCTGTCATCCATCCGAGGGGGCATCAGTGGTGCGTGCAGATCACCAACGACGAAGGTGTTCGTAAGCGGGTGCCGATTAGTAAACTGATGCAAGAGGTGTATGGTAACTCTGAAACAATTTCTTGACTTGACGAATAAGCCCTTTACGATAACCACCTGTGACGCAAAATCCACCCACGATTCCCTCCGGCCTGAACGAGTTCGATTTACTCAATCTCGATCCTCAGACCCTTGCTCCGCCAGAATCTCGCCTCCGTGACGTTAATGCGGCACGATCAATTTATGACACTCTGCGTAAGGCTGACGAGAAATCGGCGAGCAACCGAGCACGCTTGGACGCAATGTTCGACGGAGCGTCTCCATACGATCAGAAGGTTTTGTTCTCCACCGGACAAGGCAACCGCACCAACTTGAACTTCGGTGAGGCGCAACGACTGCTTGACGTTTCGATGTCCGCCTACGTTGACCTCTACACTAGCTTGCAGAAGCTCGTGCGCGTATCCGTTACCGTAGGTGAGCCTGCGGAACGACAAGACGCGGAGGACATCATTGCCGAAGAGTTGACAGAGATGATGCGGGAGTGGCCCGAGTTTCATTCCAACTACCTGCGCCTCTGCACCGAGTTCACGAAGCACGGCGTTGGCGTATCCTACTTTGAAGACCCGCACAACTGGAAGTTTCGGGTCTGTGGTTTTGGGGACTTTCTTATTCCTCGTCAGACTCCGGCATCCGAAGAGTCTATCGAAGTAGGTTGTGCTCGCCGCCAATATCTTTTACACGAGCTCTACGGCTTCATCAAAAACGAAGAAGCCGCCGCGAAGATCGGCTGGGACGTCGATGAAGTGAAGCGCGTAATCTCGAAGAACGCACGCACTAGCGGTCGCAACGGTAGCAACACCTACGCTGACTGGGAAGTTACCCAGCGCGAGATGAAGAACAACGACCTCTATACCGGTCTTGAGAACACCACCGTGTCTGTTGTGCACATGTGGGTTCGTGAGTTTGACGGCAGCGTATCGTTGCTGATGTTCGCTGAGGAATCGCCGAAAGAGTTTCTGTTCCGTAAGAACTCGATGTTCAAGAAACCTGAACATGCCTACGTGATGTTCGCTTACGGTGTTGGAACCAACGGCACCTACCACTCGGTACGCGGACTCGGCAACAGAATATTCAACCACATCCAGACAAGCAACCGCATCCGCTGTCAGATGATTGACTCCGCGATGATGGGCGGTGCAGTGATGATCCAACCAGAGACGCAACGTGCACTCGAAGACCTGTCGTTTACGATGTATGGTCCCTACTCAATCCTGTCGCCCAACGTCAAGATCATTGAGAAAGCCGCACCGAATCTAACCAACACGATGCAGCCAGCTCTCACTGACTTGCAGAATCAGTTGGCTATGAACGTTGACCTTGTTTCGACATACGGCAATCAAAGTAGCCCCTATCGTAACAATCTACAAACCGAACACGACCTTGCTGTATCGAGCCGTCTTACTGGTTCGACCATTAACCTTTTCTATTCGAGCTGGTCACGCTTACTCCGCGAAATCGTTCGCCGTGCTACTACCAATTCTAAACGGGACGAATACGTTACGTCATTCTACAAACGTTGTGCTGAGCGTGGCGTTGATGCCAAAGTCATTGCTTCAATCAATCATGAGAAGACTGTCGCTGTCCGTGCAATCGGTGCTGGCTCTGCCGCTAACCGCTTACTCGCACTCCGTGAGCTCAACAGCATTGCTGGTAGCTACGATGAAGTAGGCCGTCGCAACCTAATCCGCGATATTACTTCGGAGCGAGTAGGTCGTGATCTAGTAGATCGCTACGCGCCAGCAAATCCAGAACCGCGTATGACTGTTGATGCGAAGATCGCTCTGTTAGAGAATCAGGCTATGCAGTCTGGTCTACCTGTTGCCGTCCTTGACAGCGAGCTACACGGCATGCACCTACGCATGCACGCCCCGCTCTTGCAACAGTTGGTCAGCGGCATCCAAACTGGTGAAATTGATCCAGTGCAGGCTCTGCCTATGGTGCAGACGATCTATCAACATTGCGCCGAACACACTAACTACCTTGCTGCCGACCCGTCCGCTAAAGCGGAGGTAGCGCAGATGAAACAGCTGCTACAGGTCGGCGAAGAAATCATCACCAACTTTACCCGTAAGATTCAGGCTGACCAACGCAAAGCGATGGAAGCTGGTCAAGTAGAAGGACAAGAAGGCCAACAAGCAGGTCCAACACCTACCGAACTGAAGATGCAGGAACATCAAATGAAGATGCAGATCGCACAGCAGAAGGCGCAGATCGAAATGCAGATCAAGCAAGCCAAAGCCGATCAAGACCTTGCGCTGAAAGATGCCGAACGCGCATTGAAACTTTCTGGTAACACAGCTCAATAAATAATTTGACAAATCACGAAGACCGTGGTTTTCTTCCGCATGCTTTCATCCAAACCGATTATTCCACAAACTATCGAACGATGGTTTAGTGAGCCGACTCAAGCATCCATACTACGGGAACTCCTAGAGAATCCCTTCTTTGAAGCAGCGGTAGCGACTCTATTATCCGCTGCACGGCCTACATTCTTGGCACTTACCGATACAGAACGTAACGCCCAGCGACAAGCATGGTTGGCCGGATATCACGACTTCGCAAACGATCTCCTGAAGTTGACTAAGGCCCCACTAACTAAGGGCAAGAATCTTGAAGAATGGAGTCACTACGATTAACATATGAGCACACCAGCACCAGAAACCGCAGTTGCGGAAACCAGTCCAGCCCCAGATAATGGCGGCTTCGTCGAGTCCCTTGATTCGTTTTTCGCGTCAATGGATAACCCAGTAGAACCCACACCGCAGCCTGCACAGGCATCGGTAGAGGATTCACCCCAAGAGCCGACGTCCGCGTCCTCCGAGTCTGACCCTCTCTCTGATCTTGACTCCATCGAGGAGCCCAAGAACTGGACACCAGAAGCTGCCAGACGTTTCAAGGAACTGAAGTCCGAGTTGAAAACCTACCGCAGTCGTGCGGAAGAACTGGAACAGACCGTTTCCCAAAAGGAGCACCGTTTGCAGGAACTTCAAGCCCTCGCCAACAATCCTGAGTATCAGCAGTTGCAGGAACGCATAGCTGATTACGAGAGCCAGATGCTTGTGAACAAGCTGGAGGACAGTCACGCTTACAAAACCCTCGTTGAGCAACCACTTTTAAATCTTGTGGAGGAGGCTGATAGCATCTCACAGAAGTATTCGTTGAACTCCGACGCGTTGATTGACGCCATCTCCGAGTCTGATGAAGCCGCACAAGAAGAGCTGCTAACCGAACTGCTTGCTAATGTCAGCGATCGTGACAAGTTCCGAGTCTACAAAATCATCGAAGAAGTCCATCCTCTTCTCGCGCAGCGTGACGTTCTCCGACAGAACGCTCAAGCAGCCCTGCGTGAAGCTGAGGAGCTCGACAACCAACGTCAGCAACAAAACCTTACCTATCGCGTACAACAGCGTCAGGAGGCGGCTAGTGTGGTTGCTGATAAGCTAAAGAGTAAACTTACCTTTCTCTCCAACGTAGACGGCGTGGATATGTCCGCTATTGCGAGAGAGGCAGCGGAACTCGAACCCTCTACCCTCGACCCTGTAACCGGAACATATCAAGCTATGGCTGCAAAGCTACTGCCGAAGATGGCTGTTCAATACATGAGTTTACAGAAAGAGATTGATACGCTGACTGAACGGCTTGCTGAATATGACCGCGCTGCCCCAAAAGCAGGAGGCGGTTCCCTCAATACTTCAGGCACGCCAACAACGGCTGACGGCAAGTCCTTCCTTGATGCGGTCACTGCTGCATTTGGCAGGTAATTAAAAATTACAGCTTCGTGCAAATTTGTATTGACGACTAATGCAAATTGTACGAAGCTCTCCGCATCCCAAAAAGTTGCGACATCGAAGGTCCGCTCCGTACCAGCCAAAAGCAAACACGGTTCTAGTAGGTGAGACGGCTCGAAAGGTAACTCGAAGCTAAGGCCCATGCGCCCGTCGTTCGCTTCAACGACAACTGTGTATTCTTTTTTTTAACAACTTTTTAACTTCTAACTACCTACTACTATGGCTGTAAATGCTGGACAAACCTTCTCGAATCCTACCGATTCGAACACCGCAATCGACACGATCCTCACTCAAGAGGCTAATCGTATCGGTCAGGACATTCATCGTCGCACGCTTCACGTGTCGCCTTGGATGGACCTCATCAAACAAACTTCCTTTCCTGACGGAATGGGGTATACCCTCGGAACTCTGATCTACGATCGTGCCCTCCCGACCACCACCGCTAACGGTTCGACTCTCGGCAATAGCTGGATCGACGTCGGCGGGTCTGAGGCCGCATCACTTGCAACCGCAAGCACGCTCGATCAGATTCTTATCGGCGCTAAAGACACCAACATCGGTGCCGGTAGCAACAATGCAAACGGCAAATCGTTCATCTCGTTCGGTCGCCAGCTCAAACAGTACTCGCTGAAGCGTGCCACCGTTGAGTCGCCTAAGATCAACGTCGAAGACCTTCGCTTCGCTGCTTACCGCACCGAGCAACTTCGCGCTGTCATGGACGCTCTCACCGATGCTACCCGCTACTCGTGGGAAGAGCGTTATCGTGACGAGTATGACCGTATCTGCGGTAACTACGTTATCTGCGAAGCTAGCGGAACGACCATCGTTTCGACTGGCAAAGAAGGCAACCAATCCGCTGACATCGACTTCGGTGCTGCGGCTGCTACCCCTTCCGCCAACGTCTCGAACAAGATCCTCGACTCGATCTACTTCCGCTTGGTACGTGCCGGAGCTGGTACGAACGCCTACGGTCGTGAGAACGCTCGTCCGGTCTTCGCACTCGTTTGCTCGTCCGAAGCGTCCTACGCACTTCAAACCGAAGCTGGTTTCCGCGACGACGTTCGCTACAACAACGCTAAGGTTTCCGAACTCATCGCGCCGCTCGGTGTTGAGAAGTCCTTCCGTGGTTTCTACCACTTGATCGACGACCTCGCCCCTCGCTTCACCGATGACGGAGATGGTAACCTCACCCGCGTTCAGCCGTATTCCGCATCCAGCGGTATCATCACCCCGAACGCGTCCTACGAAACCGCTCCGATCGAGGCTGCTTACATCCTTCACCAAGACGTGATGGAGTCGCAGATCCCTGAGCCAATCTCTGGCGCGAGCGGTCTTACCTTCGATCCCGTTAACTATCGTGGTAAGTTCAACTGGAAGAACATTCCTTCCGTTGACCTCAACCCTGATGGCACTATCGGTTTCTTCCGTGGTGTTCTCGCTAGTGCAACGAAGCCCATCAAAACCGAGTTTGGTTTTGTGGTTCTCTTCCAACGCACCAGCACCACCCCTGCTGCCTAAACTAACCTGCTAAGGGGTTCCTATAACGGGAGCCCCTTAGCACTTCCCTTTAATACTATGCCTACTCTTGACGATCTCCCAACTCTTGCTAACGCTACACCTACTGGTGATGACTTGATCCCACTCTACGATCTTACGGCCGACGGCTCGTCAAAGGTTCGTAAGGTTTCGCTGAACCAGATCAATGGTCTTAGTTCATCTGATGTTGCTACCTCTGTTGCTGGAACGATCACAGTGTCCTCACGGCTCACTTTGATTACTTCCGGTACCACCAGCACCGTTAACCTCCCGCTCCCTTCGGGCGCACTTCGTGATATCATTATCATGAACGGTGGTTCCGGTTCGGCTACCGCTACATCTGCTACAGCTAATATCAAAACATCTGCTGCGACGACCGCTGCGACTACTGCGGCGATCTTGACCGCAACTACCGCTCGTCTCTTGAGCGATGGTACGTTCTGGTACCGCACCCACTAAACCCAACCTGCACCCTGTAGCCTAAAAAACTATAGGGTGCTACCCTTTCCTTTAGATATAGTAATTCGAAAACAACGCTATGCCCGCATACATCCCAATCCCCAAAGGTCTTCAGGTTCCTGACCAACCTGAGTTTGAAATGCCTGTAACCTTCGAGGTTCGAGACAATATGCTCTACGCCCTTACCGTTGGCGGCATGCCCATCCCTGAAGAAGGCGAAGAGCCCGAAGAGGAAATGGAGATGGAGATGGAACAAGAAGGCGGTGAAAATACAGACATGGATTTTATGTCCGCTGTCGAATCGGCTATGAAGAAACCTCAACCTAAATAACACTATGAAAACTACCCTACTCGGTGTCCTGACTATTGTCGCCACCCTCGCTAACGTCGGTATGCAAATCCTTCAAGGACAGTCTCCAGACCTAATGGCTGCATTTGCGGCAGTAACGGCTGGTGTTGGCCTCATCAAAGCTCACGACAGCAAATAATGAACATATTCGGTAGGCTACTGGACAGCCCTATGTGCTCAATCGCTCCGTGGCTTGGTGTCATCACCAGTCTACAGGAGCAAATTGAGTATAGCATTAGGGTTAGTTCCATCACTGTCGGACTAATTATTGGTCTTACCCACCTCTGGCGATTACTTTATAAAGAGTAGGTCAACTACAGCTTGACCTACAGCACGTAACCTAAACATATGAGTGTCATCGGAATCTGTATCGGTCATAGCAGAAGCGGCGATAAGGGCGCTGTTAACACAGACGGTGTCAGCGAACACACTTTTAACCGTGAGGTTGGTTACCTTACCGCCGAGCTCTTGAGAGAGAAAGGGCACACAGTACACGTTATCGACGAGTATGACGGCAGCTCCTACTCCGGTGCTGTCCATTGGGTGTCCGACCACTTGACAAAACTCGGCGCTACCGTAGCCGTGGAGTTACATTTCAACTCTGCTGGTCCGCATGCGGAAGGTCACGAGTGGATACATTGGCATCGAAGTGATAAGGGGCAGATGCTGGCGAGTTGCTTTAATCAGATATTTAAAGAGGCCTTTCCTGAAGCTAAAATACGCGGCATAAAGCCCGCTTACAAGAACGATCGCGGCAGTTTGTTTCTCCGTGTCACACGCTGTCCGGCTATAATCCTCGAACCCTTCTTTGGTTCTAGCGAAAAAGAGACTAAGCTATATACTCAAAACAAACCCGCCCTCGCGTCAGCTTACGCTAGGGCCTTAACTAATTACTTGACATGAAATCAATGATACCTATACCAACTGGACTTTCACTACCGAGCGACGCCGAAACTAAACCCTTTAACCTTACCGGACTTTTTATCCAGCACGGTGATAAACTCATGGCATTGGAGCTAGGTAACAAGACCATATCCTACGAGGGCGGAGAAGAAAAAGAGGAAGAAGAGGATGATGACTACGACGAAAAACCCTGTGGTTGCCCGAAACGAGACGGTGGCGGTGGCGGCTTCCTTGTCGCTATTGAGAGGGCTATGAAAGCCCCAAAACGTAGTTGACCCTGAGCCATTAACCATGTAACCTGCGCACATGAAAAACGATACCGACAAACAATCCTTCGGCGAAGCTGGAGCCCAATTAGTAGCAGCCAATACCGCGATTCCCGCTGGTCAATATTGCGCCCTCGGCTTTATAGGAGGCGGCGGAGCTATTACTACGTCTTTCTCTTCAATCGAAGCGCCACTACTCAGCGGAACCCAGACAAGCATCACCTTCCCTGACGGCTACACGTTATACACTCCCCTTGTTATTGAAAGCGGTTCCTCAGCCCGTATCGCCTGCCCAATCATTCTCTACAAAGCACTCTAATGCGTTTAGGTTTAGGAAATATGCTCAGTAAAGTAGGTGCTCTGCTTCCTGCTGGAGTCTCGGGTTTATTCACCTACTTTCAACCTGATGGTGTAAGTGCTTATAAACGCCCAGATGGGACATCAGACTATAACAGACCATAATTATGCCAGACTTAACATTATCAGCTAACATTGACGGATTCCTTGCGGAGACAAGTGCTTTATATATTGCCAACGGGATTGTTGATGGATCAGAAATTTCATCCATCGATACTAACACCCGACTTCTTAAAAGGTCAGGCGGAACTACCGAACTGGATTGGGAAAACTGCTTAATTGGTGGCGGAGCATTTCAAGGACGAATTGATTGGTCATCCGCTAAATTACAAAACTGGAATGGATCATCGTTTGGTCAGACCCTTGATTGGGCTAACGGTTACCTTTATGACTATTATAGCAATATTAGCGTTGATTGGTTCAACGGTTATATGTCTGACGGTGGAAACATTTCACTTGATTGGGTTTACCGTTCTCTTACTGGTAACGATGCGACCTTTGCAATAGATTGGGGGTCTCGAACACTTCATGGTACTGGTGGTTCTTCTTGCGTTGATTGGTCGAGTGGGACACCTGTGTTCAGTTTTGGTG
>Ga0315905_10007834_pt1 | contig 10789 bp, 9 predicted proteins | sample LakEriMetagenome_5_FD_203522 | JGI IMG/M metagenome (GOLD analysis project Ga0315905, IMG submission 203522) | Freshwater fungal communities from buoy surface, Lake Erie, Ohio, United States - Buoy 4 MA121 | ecosystem: Environmental > Aquatic > Freshwater > Lake | place: USA: Lake Erie, Ohio... | reverse complement strand
AGATGCCGGCCAGTCGATCGGTGGCCGCGGCGTGCAACAACGGCGCCAAGTCCGACGTGAACGTGGGGTGACCGATCTGGTCGCTCACGAACGACAACGAGTCCCGTTCCTGGGCCAACTTGTGCACCGTCTTGACCATGTTGTTGCCGTGGAATCCGCACACCCACGACGTGCGCACCACCGCGGCGCGCGTGCCCATGGCCAGAGCCTCGGCTTCACCGGCCAACTTGGTGGTTCCGTACACGCTCTGCGGATTCGGGATGTCGGTCTCCACGTACGGTGTCGGCTTCATCCCGTCGAACACGTAGTCGGTGCTCACGTGAACCAGGTGGGCGTCGATCGCGTCACAGGCTTCGGCCACCCAGCGCACCGCCACACCATTGGCGGTCAGGGCCTTGTCGGGGTCGTCCTCGCACGCGTCCACCGCGGTCCAGGCCGCACAATTGATCACCGCATCGGGTCGAATCTCGGCGAACACCTCGTGCACGATCTCGCGCCGGGTGATGTCGACGGAGTCGATGTCGATACCCACGCCCTCGTCGCCACGAGCCGAAATGACCTGCATCAATTCCGTACCCAACTGGCCTTTGGCCCCGGTGACGAGGATCTTCATGATCGACTCACAGGCCGGCGCGAGCCTTCAACGGCTCCCACCACGCACGATTGGCGCGATACCACTGAACGGTCTCGGCCAAGGAGTCCTCGAACGAGCGACTCATCTTCCAGCCCAACGCCGACACCTTGTCTATGTGCACCGAATACCGACGGTCGTGGCCCAGACGATCGGCCACGGGATTGATGAACGACTCGTCACGGCCGCACAGTTCGATGAGGCGGTACGTGATCTCTCGGTTGGTGATCTCGTTGTGCGCACCGATGTTGTACACCTCACCCACGGCACCCTTCTGCAGAACCAGGTGGGCGGCGATGTTGTGGTCCTCGACGTGGATCCAGTCGCGCACGTTGCCCCCGTCTCCGTACAACGGGACCTTCTTGCCATCGAGCAGATTGGTGGTGAACAGCGGGATCAACTTCTCGGGGAACTGATACGGGCCGAAGTTGTTGGAGCAACGCGTGACCACCACGGGCAATCCGTAGGTGGTGACGTACGACAGCGCGATCAGATCGCTCGAGGCCTTCGACGCCGAATACGGCGAGCGCGGTCCGAGGATGTCGGTCTCGCTGAACGAACCCACGTCGATGCTGCCGTACACCTCGTCGGTGGAGATGTGCAGGAATCGCTGCACGCCCACTTGACGGGCCACGTCGCACATCACGTTCGTGCCGTAGGCGTTGGTGCGCACGAACGCGTACGGGTCCACGATGCTGCGGTCCACGTGACTCTCGGCCGCGAAGTGCACCACGGCGTCATGACCCTTCATCGCGGCCAGTACGGCATCGGCATCGCAGATGTCACCCTGCACGAACCGACAGCGCTTGTCGTCGATGAGATCGCGGATACTCTCGAGGTTGCCGGCGTACGTGAGCTTGTCGAAGATGGTGACCTGATCGTCGCCGTTGTTCAACAGCCAACGCACGTAGTTCGAGCCGATGAATCCGGCCGCGCCGGTGACGAAGAGCTTCATGTCAGGTCCTCATGGGCCAATAGGGGCGCCGTCCCTCGGGGATGTCGGCGCGCATCGGGTTGGTGCGATCGCGTTCGCTCATGATGGGGTCGGCCACTCCCCAATCGGCCCCGATCACCGGGTCGTTCCACGCCACGCCCAACTCGTCGGCGGGGTTGTAGTAGCCGTCCACCAGATAGGTCATCACCACGTCGGTGAGGGCCGAAAAACCGTGCGCCACTCCGGGCGGGATGTACACACCCTTGTGGTTCTCGCCGCTGATGTCGAGCATCTGGGTGGCACCGTTCGTGGGGCCGCCCTCGCGCAGGTCGTGCAGCACCACGCGAATGGTGCCCACCGGCGCGTACCAATAGTCCGCTTGGTGCATGTGATAGTGCAACCCCACCAACGCACCCTTCTGCTTGTTCGAGCGGTTGCCCTGCAGCATCTCTCGTCCGTTCGGGAACCACTCGCGGCGGTACGTCTCGATGAAGAGTCCGCGTTGGTCTCCGTGGATGGTGGGTTCGACGATCCACACTCCGTCGATGGTCTCACTGGCGGTCACTTTGGGCATGTCGTCACTCCGTGTCGATCTGGCAATGGTCGCCCACCATCAGGCGCAGAGCCCGTGGTCGCTTCTGCGAGCGGGTGACTTCGGCTTCCTTACCGATGAGGCTGTCCTCGAGGCGCGGAATGTCGATGATGCGGCTGCGCTCCATGATGACCGAGTGCTCCACCTCGCTGTTGGTCACCTCACAGCCGTTTCCGATGGCGGTGAACGGGCCGATGAAACTGTCGGTGATGCGCGCGTCGCGGCCGATCACGAGCGGTCCGCGCAAGGACGAGTTGCGCACCACCGCGCCGACTTCGATCACCACCCGACCGTCCACGCTGGATGCCTCGTCGACGTCACCCTCCACGCGGGGCTCGATGACCTCCAGCAGCAATCGATTCGCCTCCAGGAGCGGCGTGAGTTTGCCGGTGTCGATCCACCATCCGGTCAACAACTCGCAACGCACCCGACGGCCCTGATCCACCAGCCACTGAATTGCGTCGGTGATCTCCAGTTCTCCGCGAGGAGACGGAGCGATGGCCCGCACCGCCTCGTTGATGGTCTTGTCGAACAGGTACACGCCCACGAGTGCCAAATCGGTGGGCGGGTCGGCCGGCTTTTCCACCAGACGGATCACGTTGCCCGCGGCGTCCAGTTCGGCGATGCCGAAGCGATGCGGGTCCGGAACCTGCTTCAACAGAATCTGCGCGGTCGGAGGCTCGGCGCCCTTTCGCGCGGTCTCGAAGGCGCGCACGAAGGCACCCAGATCTTGCTCCAGCAAGTTGTCGCCCAGGTACATCACGAAGTCGTCGTCACCCAGGAAGTCGGCGGCGATCAGAACACAGTGGGCCAATCCGAGCGGCTGGTCCTGCGGAATGAAGGTGATCTTCGCGCCGAACTGCGAACCGTCGCCCAGAGCACCCATCACCTCGGCGCGGGTGTCGCCCACGATCACACCGATCTCGGTGATGCCCGCGGACACCATCGCCTCGATGCCGTAGAACAGAATCGGCTTGTTGGCCACCGGCACCAATTGTTTGGCGCTGGTGTGCGTGATGGGGCGCAGACGCGTTCCGGCGCCGCCGGCCAAAATCAGGGCTTTCATGGGGTCAGGTCCTCGTGTTGGTGGGCATCGACCAGAGCCGACCCCCACATTCTGCCAGTTTTCGCCCGCTCATTGGGCGGGAGGACCCACCACACCGGCGAAATATCCGAGGTAGTTCGGCGAATCGGCACCCAACACGAGCACGTCCTTGCCGTCGATGGTCTCGGGCATCACCGGCAACGAATAGCGAGTCACACCGTTGCCCGCCAACGGCTTCAGGTACTCGGCGGTTTCCACGAGGTTGGTACCCGGGTCCACGCGCAACGACGACACCGCGGCGTTCACCAATTCGCTGGTGCGCAGCGGGTTCGACGTCGTCTGTTCGATCGCCTTGTTGATGGCCGCCTGCATGAACGCTTGCTGACGCGCGATGCGACCCAGGTCGGCGCGACCGTCCACCACCCATTCGCCGTTCTGGAACGTCTCGTAGTAGCGGCTCCGTGCGTACGCGAGCGACTGGATCGGGTCGAGCGTGAAACAACCGGGTTCGGGCACGTTCAATCCGACATGAACGTCGCGCGTGGGGAAGTCGAAACAGAGGTCGACACCGCCGAGGGCCGACACGATGGACTTGAACGAGTTGAAATTCACCTCGACGTAGTGGTTCAAGGGCACGCCGAGGCTCTGCTGCACCGTCGTCACCAACACGTCGGCTCCGTACTGGTACGCGGTGTTGATGCGATTCTTCCCATGACCGGGGATGTCGACCCACAGGTCGCGCGGGATGGACATGATGGACGCCGTGCCCCGCTCGTTGTCGACGTGCAGGATCATCAACGTGTCGCTGCGTTGGCCACCGGCGTCGTCGGTGCTGCCGATTCCCGAATAGTCCGGACTGTTCGGGTCGATCCCCTCCCGGGTGTCACTACCCACCAGCAAGTAGTTGACGAACGGTCCCGAGGTGTCGGCCAGCATGCCGTTCAGTTCGCCCACGCGCTCGACGTTGGCTTCTTGTTGCTTCGTCGCCACCAACAATCCGACCGTGGTGAGCACGACGAAGGCAAGGGCCACGGTGACGGTGTTCACGCGTGGAGCGATGGCATGGCGACGTCGACGGGCCGAGGGTGTGTTCGTCGCCATGCTCCGAAACTATTCGTTGACCGCGACGAGAGACGGTCATACCCCTTCGAGCGTCGTCGACGTGCGGAACGATCAGCGAAGATGGACGACGTCACCCACGTCGAGTCGATGACTCACGCCACACTCATCGAGCACGACGAGACGACCATCGACCTCTACGTCGAGCGCGCGTCCTTCGATGAATCGATCGTTGGGCAACTCCACGCGCACCTCGCGTCCGATGGTCGCGAGATGACGGCGGTACTCCGCGTGACGTTCATCGTCCGGCAGCGACAGCACCTCGTCGAGCGCCTCGAGGAGTGCCGCCAACACGAGGTCCCGGGTCACCGTCGCCGACGACGTCGAGGACGCCGCCAGGCTCGTGGCACCCTCGGGCGACCATGTGACGTTCAACCCCAGACCGACCACCACGAACGACGGCCGTGGAGGCGAGCCTTCGATCGGGCCCGCCGTCGACAGGATCCCCGCCAATTTCTGCCGCCCCACCAGCAAGTCGTTGGGCCACTTCAGGTCCGGGACCACATCGGCCACCCGCTCGCAGGCCCGCGCGGCGGCCAGCGCCACCGCGTGGGTCAGGGCATGAGGAACCGTGGGAACGTCACGAAATAGCAGGCTGACCAGCAGGTTTGCCCCCGCAGGAGCCTCCCAGCGACGATCCAAACGCCCCTTTCCGGCGGTCTGGTGGTCGGCCACCAGCACCAAACGATCGGGCGCCCCGGCCCGAGCGGCGGTCCACAGGTCGTCGTTCGTGCTGCCGGTCGAGGCGCACCAACGCACCCTCCAGTCGCCCGCGACGATGGCCTCGGAGCGAAAAATTCCCTCCGGATGCGACACCCCGGGAAGGTTTGCATCGTTTGAGGTGGCATTAGGGGTGTCCATCCCGACAACATTGTCACTTGTGCCCACCAAACCACTGACGAAGATCCTGATTGCCAACCGCGGAGAGATCGCCGTGCGCGTGATCCGAGCCGCCCGAGAGATGGGCATCGCCACCGTGGCGGTGTATTCCGAGCTCGATCGCAACGCGCTTCACGTGCGTCTGGCCGACGAGGCCTACGCGCTCGGCGGACAAACGGCCGCCGAGAGCTACCTCAACACCGAGGCCATTCTCGACGCCATCCGCAAGAGTGGCGCCGACGGCGTGCACCCCGGCTACGGCTTCTTCAGCGAGAACGCGGAGTTCGCCGAGGCCATCACCAAGATGGGCGTGGCCTTCATCGGACCGCCGCCGGACGCCATCCGCGAGATGGGCGACAAGGTCTCCAGCCGCAAGGCCGCGTTGCGCGGTGATTGCCCCATCGTTCCGGGCACGACCGACTTCGTCACCACCGCCGCCGAAATCACCGAGTTCGGCAAGCAGTTCGGTTTCCCCGTCGCCATCAAGGCCGCCTTCGGCGGTGGCGGCCGTGGCATGAAGGTCGTGCGCAGCGCCGAAGAGGTGCAGGATGCCATGGACAGCGCGCAGCGCGAGGCCAAGGCGTTCTTCGGTCGCGACGAGATCTACGTCGAGAAGTACCTCACCTGGCCGCGCCACGTGGAAGTGCAGCTGGTGGGCGATCAGCACGGAAACTACGTGTGGGTCAGCACCCGCGACTGCTCGGCCCAGCGTCGTCACCAGAAATTGGTGGAAGAGGCGCCCGCCGTCGCCATGGGCGAGGGCATCGAAGAGGCCATGGGCGAGGCCGCCATCAAGGCGGCACGCGCCGTCGGATACTTCAACGCCGGAACGGTCGAATTCATCTATCAGGACGGCGAGTTCTTCTTCCTCGAGATGAACACGCGCCTGCAGGTGGAGCACCCGGTCTCCGAGGTGATCACCGGAATCGATCTGGTGGAGTGGCAGATTCGCGTCGCGGGTGGCGAGACCTTGCCCATGACCCAGGAGCAGGTCACCGCTCGTCGCAACGGACACGGCATCGAGATCCGTATCAACGCCGAGAACCCCGCCGGCGGCAAGTTCCTGCCGTCGCCCGGCACGATCACCAAGTTGGTTCCCTCCGATGGTTTCGGTGTGCGCTTCGACTCCGGTTACGAGAGTGGCGACGAGATCAGCCAGTACTACGACAACCTGGTGGGCAAGCTCATCGTGTGGGGCAAGGATCGTCCCACGGCGATCGCGCGCACCATTCGCGCGCTCGAGGAGATGGTGGTCGAGGGCGTGGCCACCACCATTCCGGCCGACCTGGCGATTCTGCGCCATCCCGATTTTGCCGCGATGAAGCACTCCACGAAGTGGGTCGAGGAGGTGCTCGATCTGTCGGGCATCGAGGCCCCCAAGGCGCCCGCCGGTGACGGCGACGATGCCGAACCGTTGGTGCGTCGCAACACCACGGTGGAAGTGAACGGCAAGCGTTTCGACGTGGCCATGTGGGTGCCCGAGCAGACCGCCGTGGTGGCCAGCTCCGGTGCCACCAAGGCATCCAAGCCCAAGCGGGCCGCCGGTGGCGGTGCGGGTGGCGGAGCCGGCTCCGGTCAGGTGGCCGTTCCCATGCAGGGCACCATCGTGAAGGTGCTCGTCGAGGTGGGCCAGGACGTGGAAGCCGGTCAAGCGGTGGTGGTTCTGGAAGCCATGAAGATGGAGAACCAGATTCTGGCCGAGAAGAGCGGCAAGGTGTCCGAGGTGAAGGTGAAAGCCGGCGACACCGTGGGCTCCGGCGACGTCGTCATCGTCATCGCCTGACACGATCCGGGTACTGAAAGTGACCGTTTCCGGCTACTTGGGTGACCCAGATCGATCATGAACATCGACGAGTTAGTGGCTCGCGAACGGATTCGCGATGTGATCTATCGCTACGCCCGTGGCGTCGATCGTCGTGACTACGACTTGGTGCGCTCCTGCTACCACCCCGACGCCACCGACGATCACGGACCGTACAAGGGAGACATCGACGGATTCCTCGAGTGGCTCGAGGGTCAACTAGCTCGCTGGTCCGTGACGTCACACACCATGTCCAACATCCTCATCGAGGTGCGCGGTGATCGCGCCCGCGCGGAGACCTATGCCGTCGCCTATCACCGCACCATCGCGCGCGACGAGAAGCCCGCGCGTGATGTCACCGCCGGCGTTCGCTACGTGGACGACATGACCAACGTCGACGGCACGTGGGCCATCTCGCGTCGCGTGGTGGTGAGCGACTGGGTGCGCGTGGACGACGTGCCCGCTGGTTCCGTCGATCCCGACGATCCGTACGCGAAACCGCGACCGTTCCCCCACGACGAGGTCTATCGCCCGCTCTGAATCACCCGTTCTCGGCCCGCAAAAGTGCGGAAAACCGTCGCTTTTCCGACCCAGCTCGGGGGGTCAGCGGCGGACGACGATGGTGCCGGCGGCGGCGTCGTGCAGACCCTGGCGGTACGGGTGGAAGATCGCGCGCACGTACACCGCGATGTTCAACGCGAAACCGATGACCGGAACCACGCCGGCCACCGTGGGCACCAACGCGCGCACGGCGGCGTAGGTCCAATTCACGGGCGAGCCGTCGGTGCGGTTCACCACACGCAACTTCATGATGCGCTTGCCCAACGTCGCTCCCGTGGTGGCGATGAAGGCCGTGTTGTACAACAAACTCACGCCGAGCCACAGCAAGGTGAGCCACAACAAGTTGCCGTCCTCGGTGTCGGTGAGATCGGCACCGAACGACAGCGTCAGGACGAACAGCGGAATTCCGATGATGAACGAGTCCAGGACTTGCGCCAACGCGCGCTGTCCGACGGACGCCAAACGGTCCGACTCCATCGAGAAGTCCGACAACGGCGGCGGGGGCGGATAGTCGTTCATTCGGCGGCCTCCGCCAGCGCTTCGGAGAGCGCGGGGTGCACCAGCAGACTCTCGACGATGTCGGTCACCTTCAGGTTCGCCGTGACGGCCAATGCGATCACGCTGATCAACTCGGCAGCGTGGCGACCCACGATGGATCCGCCCAACACCACGCCGGTGGCGGGGTCCGAGATGATCTTCACGAAACCGCGTGAGTCGTTGTTGATGAGGGCCTTGGGCGTGGCCGAGAACGGCACCTTGGTGACGCGGATCTTGCGACCCGACGCGAACGCTTCGGCTTCGGCCAGACCCACGTCGGCGATCTCGGGTTCGGTGAAGATCGCCGAAGCCGCCTTGTCGTAATCGAGATGACGATGCTGGCGTGTGTGCAGGCCCATCACGTGCTCGGCCACCTTGCGACCCTGCATGGACGCCACCGACGACAAGGGCAGCTTTCCGCTCACGTCACCGGCGGCGTAGATGTGCTCCACGTTGGTGACGCAATGTTGGTTGATCGAGATGTAGCCACCGCGATCGACCTCGACGCCGGCGGCCTCGAGGTTCAAGCCGTCGCTGTTGGGAACCGAGCCGATGGCCAGCACCACGTGGCTGGCGCGCACCTGGCGGCCGTCGTCGCACTTGACCACCACGGTGTCGCCGTCGCGTTCGACCGATTGCGCGCGAGCACCCTTCAACAACGACACACCACGGCGAAGGAAGTCGTCCTCCAGCACGGCGGCCACTTCGGGGTCCTTGCTCGGAAGCACCTGTTGGCGACTGACCACCAAGGTCACCTTGGCGCCGAACGATTCGAACATGTGAACGAACTCCACACCGGTGACGCCCGAACCCACCACGCACACACTGGTCGGGAAGATCTTGGGCGGATAGCAATCGCGGGTGGTGAGAATGCGCTCGCCGTCGGGATGCACCCAGTCCGGAACACGGGGACTGGATCCGGTGGCGATCAGAGCCGCATCGAAAGGAACGTTGACGGTCTTGCCGTCGGCCGTGTCGACTTCGGCCGATGTCGCCGACGTGAATCGCGCCGAACCCTTCAGGATGCGCACGCCCTGACTGGTCAGCAAGGTGGAGGTGCTCCCCGAGAGGTGCTCCTTGATGTCCTCGATGCGTTCGGTGAGGGCTTCGACGTCGATTTCGGGTCGAACCTCTTCCAGGCCCATGCCCTGAATTCGACGACTGAACGTCATCGCACCGCCGGTGGCGATCATCGTCTTGGACGGGATGCAATCGAGAAGGTGAGCCGCACCGCCGACCAGGTCCCGCTCGACCATGGTGACCTCGGCCCCCAGTCGGGCGGCGTACGTGGCCGCGGTGTTGCCGGCCGGACCACCACCAATGATCAGAAAGCGCACTGCCATGCGTTGCAGGTTACCGGTCTGCGTCGCTCGGGTCGGGCGACTTCGCGTCGCGATCGTTCGTCGCGTTCGTGACTATTGACTCCTCGGCCCACACCCCGAGCAAGTACGGTTTCTCCTTTGTGAGCGACGTGACGAGCGAAACCGACGACAGCCCGGAACTGACGGGCAGCGGCCTGCTCGCCGAGAAGAACCGCCGCCTCGGTCGTCTCGACGACCTACGTGCACGAGGCATCGAGCCCTACCCCTATCGGTTCGACCGTAGCCACACCTTGCGCGAAGTTCGCGCCGAGTGGGGAAATCTCGAAGCCGGAACCGAGACCGAGAACCAGGTCGAGGTGGCCGGCCGCATCATGCTCATGCGCGAGCAGGGCAAGTTGATCTTCGCCACGGTGCGCGATCGCTCCGACGAGATCCAGCTGTTCATCTCCAAAGCGGTGGTTGGCGACGAGGCGTTCGCCGACATCGCCACGCTCGACTTGGGCGACTGGGTCGGTGTGTCCGGCACGGTCATGACCACCCGCAAAGGTGAGTTGTCCGTGAAGGTGGCGAATCTGGCGCTGCTGTCGAAGGCCGTGCGTCCTCTTCCCAACAAGTGGAAGGGTCTCACCGACACCGACACCCGCTTTCGTCAGCGCTACACCGACCTCATCGTGAACGAGGAGGCCCGACGCGCTTTCGAGGTGCGCCACGCGGTGATCAGCAGCTTCCGTCGCACCTTGGCCGGCAAGGACTTCATCGAGGTCGAGACCCCGGTGTTGCACGTGGAGGCCGGTGGCGCGCACGCCCGCCCCTTCGTCACGCACCACAACTCGCTCGACATGCAGCTGTACCTGCGCATCGCCCTGGAACTGCACCTGAAGCGTCTCATCGTGGGTGGCATGGAGCGCGTGTACGAGATCGGCCGCGTGTTCCGCAACGAGGGCATCAGCACTCGCCACAACCCCGAGTTCACCATGATGGAGCTGTACCAAGCCTTCGGTGACTACAGCGAGGTCATGGCCATCGCCGAGGAACTCATCGTGCAGGCGGCCCGGGACGCCATCGGCACCACGGTGGTCGACATCGCCGACACCGAGGGCAATCTGCACTCGGTGGATCTGGCCGAGCCGTGGCGACGCGCGCGCATGATCGACCTCGTCGAGGAAAAGACCGGTGTGGCCGTTCACCCCTCGCAATCCGTCGAGCAACTGCGCAAGGTGGCCGAGGACAACGGTGTCCGATACGACAAGCACTGGGGCCCGGGCAAGTTGATCGAGGAGATCTTCGAGGCCACCGCCGAGTCATCGTTGGTGCGTCCCACTTTCGTCACCGGACATCCCGTCGAGATCTCACCGCTCGCGCGCACCG
>Ga0315905_10007833_pt1 | contig 10790 bp, 7 predicted proteins | sample LakEriMetagenome_5_FD_203522 | JGI IMG/M metagenome (GOLD analysis project Ga0315905, IMG submission 203522) | Freshwater fungal communities from buoy surface, Lake Erie, Ohio, United States - Buoy 4 MA121 | ecosystem: Environmental > Aquatic > Freshwater > Lake | place: USA: Lake Erie, Ohio... | reverse complement strand
TTGCGCAACCCAATTCCCAAGCGCATCCGCCTCAGCCGTCACAATAGTGGAACCCCAGACAATGCGAACCAGTGCATTCGAAGGCGCGAGGCCTTTCAGCAATATTCCGTTTGCACTGTCCGCAACATTGATCACGTCGTCCCCCATGACAGGCAGAATAACGGGCGCAGTAAGGACTCCATAAAGTGTAACATCTCGGGTTGCGTTAGCGCTCAAATTCCCGGCAGAATCTTCGGCTTGGACGGTTATCGTGCGCACGCCCGCCGCCGGAATTTCAGCGGCTGGGATGGGTATCATCCATTCACCACGGTCATTGGCAGTAGCAGAATATTCCGTGGCACTTCCCCAACGGAGCAGGACCTTAGTCGAAGGATCAGCCGTCCCGGTCAAACTAATGCCGTTTGCGACTTCAGGCGCGCCAAGCACGTCATCTTGGCTTACCACATTGATTGCTGGCTTTGACGGCAAAGTGGCGTCAATAGAGACAGCCCGGGTTACAGCCGTGCCGACATTGTTATTAACGTCGGTGGCAACGACGGAGACGGTCGTCTCACCTTTGGTCGGCACTTGCGCGGCCGGAACGGTCAATGTCCAGCGGCCCCCTAGATCTGCTTGCGTCGGGAACTTTGCGTCTGCCCAAGTCAACTCGATAGACGATTTAGCTTCGGCATTACCGGATATGACAACGCCGACCAGTTTATCGGCTGCATTGACGCTATCCTTGCCTAAAATCTTATCGATCGTGGCAACAGGTGCAGTGGTGTCGATCAGGATTGCGCGCGACGAAGCAGCGGTTTGCCCATTCGCCAAAGAAGCTGTGGCGACCAAAACTTTCGCCCCATCGACACCAACTGCCGCCGCACCAACTGCCGCCGCATCAAACCCGGTTAAGGTGTATGACCAAATTCCATTGGTTACCACCGCGGCTCTAGTCCAGCTTCCAACGCTGAGCGCAACAGAAGCCACACCTGTGCCGACGGTACCTGTCAGAACAAGTCCGGACAGTTCGGATGCCGACACAATGTTATCATTAGCCACGGCGTTGATGCTGACAGCAGGCGACTGCTGCGCCGTTGCCAGAAGATCTGAAACCGCTGCCTCCAGCTTTCCTTCCGTGCGTGGCGAAGCTGCCGTGGCACCGTTGATAATCGCTGCCAAGCCCTCTGCACTGAGGGCCTGACCAGAAAGGCCAATCTGCCCCGCCAAAAAGGTCAAAGACGCTTGCGTGTCACCGGCATTCATTGAATCTAGACCGGACAGAGCCGCCAAAGCTGCCCCCAATTTTTCCCCGGCACTCAAGCCATCATTGGGTGCATATTTGCCGCCATTTGTCGTAACCGGGGCCACGCTTACGTCATCAAGGCCAAGGGCCTTTGCCACTAAATTATTGGCATCGCGAACCGCAGCAGCATCTTTGACGGTGCCGCTACCATCGGAGCTGAGCCCAGCTTTCATCGCTGCTAATGTCGTCACAGGATTAACCTGCGCTTGAACTGGCCCAGACAGATCCGAAACAATTACGGCGGCAAACAGCGCAGCGTTAAGGTCCTTCGTGGCGCCTGTAGCTTCATCCAAATAGTCCGAGCCTGTCCCGGAATCGATAACCTTCGCAATCAGCACATCACCCTTATTCGCGGACACGCGCGCCGAAAAACTACCGTCAGCTGCAACAGCGATACCCGACTGAATGAGCGTTCCAGCGCTGAAAAAGAGCGATATGGTCAAGCCGTGGCCAGCCATAAGCGGTCCGGCAACAATGCTGCCTTGTACAAGAATGCGGGTGTCCACGGTAACGGTCTGCTCAGCAACTGCGGATGCATTGCCGGCGACATCGGTCACGGTGACGCGCGCCTTGGTTACCCCATCTGCAGGGACCTCTGCCGATGCATATTGTACACTCCACGCGCCAGACGCCAGAGTGGTTGTTGTTTTTGTCACTGTCCCCCAAACCACGGAGACGCTGCTACCGGCTTCGGCCGTTCCGCCCACGGTGATGCCTGCGTCTTTTTCCGCGGCAGTTACGGTTCCGTCTCCTGCAACCTGCGTAATTGTGGCAACCGCAGGGGCCGTGGCGTCAACGGTCACAGCGCCTGCGGGTTTACCCGTCGCGCTTACATTGCCGGCCGCATCCTTCTGACGAACCAAGACGGCGCCATCGGCAAATGTACCTGTACTGAGTGTAAAGCTTGTTCCGCTTCCGGCCTGCCAGCTTGTTCCGCCATTGGTTGAATATTCCCACGTCGCGCCCGTTTCGAGGCCGCCGACATCGATGCGACCGTTCGTAGTGATGCGGTCTGTCGAAGAACTACCAGTGTCCGCTGCCAGCGAAACCGTAGGTGCGGTGGGTGCTGTTGTATCCTTAGGGGCTTCAGGAGCAGGCGAAGAGCCGCTGCCTCCAGCCAGAGCAACACCGGCACCAACGACAGCAAGACCGCCAACGACATATAAAAGGTTGCTGCTGCCACCGCCGCCGCCAGATGCCTTTACTTCGCCCTTGCCGGTATCGGACTGCGCCTGACCATCAGCATAGGCGAATTCCTGCTGGGCCACTGCCGCCTTTTTGCCGCGACGCTTGCCTTTGGCCTGTTTACTAACAGTCAATGGATCAACCAAAGTGCCTGCCGCTTGCAGCGGCAACTGAACGGATGGCCCATAATTCTGGACTTCATCCTTACGCGACGAGGCTTGGCGGTTAGCGGTATCAGATGTCGAATTTTGGGTGTTAATGTCAGTCATGTTTCAATTCCCTGATGCGCGATGTCAACGTTCGCCAAGCGAGTTGGACAAGGTTTTTGTAATAGGTTTCGTAAGGTAGCTAAGAACGGTGCGGGTCCGACTGCGGACTTCCACAGTTGCGGTCATACCCGCGTTAATTTTGACTTTGCTTGCAGCGTTTAACTTCGGGTCGAGACGGATAAGAACGCGATAATACACCGACTGCGCGCCCTGTGGGCCGGGCTCGGTCAGCGTGTCTGGGCTGATATAATCAACCCAACCTTCAAGGCTGCCATAAATGCCAGAATCATAAGCATCGAGCTTCACAGTTGCCGGAAGACCAACCCGAAGCGACGAGACATCGGTGGGTAGATATTTTGCCTCCACAATCAGATTTCCGGATGTCGGAAGAATTTGCAGGATAGGCTCGCCTTGACGAACGGCAGCGCCCGGCGTGGTGACATCTATGAATTTGACCTGCCCGTCGAGCGGTGCACGCAAGTCCGTCATTTGCAAAACAGCTGTGCGTTCGCGCAGCAATTCCTCTTGCGCCGCCAGATCTTCTTCCGCCTTGACCATTTCGGCTTGGGCATCCTGAAAAAAGCGATTGCGCAAAGTAACGATCTGGCCGTCTAATTCGGCACGAGACCGCTTCAGACGGATCACTTCAGCCTGACCGACATCTCCGGATGCGAGCAACGGTTCAGAAATTGCCAATTCCTGCGCGGCAAGGTTCCGATTTGTCTCTAACGCGCCAATGCCTTCTCGCAGGGCTTGACGTCGACGCTGGAACAACTGCCTTTGGTTCTCTCTAAAGGCGGGCCACGCATCAAGTTCCGGCGGGAAATTGAGATCCTCGCCATAAACTTCGGCACGCAACCTTGCGAGTGCAGCCTTCAGCGCGGCTACTTTATTCTGGCTATCGTCATAGCCTGCCCTGACCCTGCTCTGGTCCAATTGCGCAAGCAGCTGCCCCTTTTTGACCATCTGCCCTTCGCGCACATACATTTCTGCAAGAACGCCATTATCGGTAGCTTCGATCATCTGCGTGCGCTCAACGGCAATCACCTGGCCCCGCGCCCGCACGAGCTGATCAATCTCTGCAAATCCAGCCCAGAGGATGATGGCCGCAAGCGCCACGAGCGATGACACCACAATAATCACCGCACGGGAAGGATGACGTAACGCCGCGATAAGGCTTCCGGCCTTAACGCGCGTCCGTTTTGAACGATGTTCAATGAGATTCATGATGATGCCTGCACAGTGGATCGGATATTTGAGCTGGTGGTGACGATGCCACTCTGCTGTTGCGGTTGTTGTTGCTGTTGCTGTGCTGCAGCGGCTCTTTGACGCAACGCATCCAGAACCTTGTCCTTTGGACCATCGAGCGCGATGCCTTGAGGAGTTAAAACGACAAGCCGGTTCACAAGATCAAGCAAACTTGCTTTGTGCGTGACGAGAACAAGCGTCTGACCTGATCGGACCTTCTGTTTCAGCGCCATAAGGCACCTTTCCTCGGTCCCTTCGTCCATAGACGATGTCGGTTCATCCAGCAGCCACAAAGAAGATTGGCACAACAGCAGACGTGTCAGCGCCACAAGCTGCTTCTGCCCGCCAGACAGTCCTTCGCCGCCTTCCGATATACGGACATCCAATCCTTCTGGACGTCCCGCAACCTGTTCCGCCAGCCCCGTGGCTTGGATCGCGGCCATCAATACATCTTCTGCGACATAAGGGAGGCCAAGGGTGAGGTTTTGGCGCAAAGTCCCACTGATCAACCGCGTGGTCTGCGGCAAATATCCAATCAGTTCTGACCGCCGATCCGCAGCAATATGCTGCACATCCATACCGTCGAGACACACCACGCCCTTTGATGCCTTTATGACGCCGGCAAAAAGTTTTAGAAGCGTGCTTTTCCCGGATCCGACCGATCCAATCACGCCGACGCGCTCGCCTGGTTGAACCGTAAAGCCGTTCAGCGCGAATGGCGTAGTCTGCCCCCGCCAAGCAAATTCGACGTTGCGGACCTCAAGCTTACCTTGAACAAATGAAGGCGAAAGCGACTGAAGAATGTCATGATTGTCGCGTTCAAGCTCAAACAGTTTCTCAAGATGGTCGAGCGAGATTTTTGCATTCCCCCACTGAACCAGCAGGCCTGGCAAAGCGGCGACAGGACCAAGGACTCGGCCAGATACGATCGAACAAGCGATTATTGCCCCGACTGTCATTGTTCGGCCGTCGACGGCCAAATAGGCCCCAGTTGCGACAAGAAAAACATAGCTTAGCTGCTGCATAAGACCGGCAAAATGTGCGGCATGATCATTGAGCTGCTTGAGCTTCATCGATTCATTCGCGCTTTTCCGGGAAAGCGAGTTCCAGCGGCCTTGCAGCAACCATCCTGCCCCAGCCGCCTTCACCGATTCTGCGGACTGAATCGTTTCAACAAGGACACCTTGACGCATATTGGCGACCGACATTTCATTGGTCGCATGTTCGGCAATGGCGCGACGCAGCGAAAGACCGCCAGCGGCCGCAATTACAAAGGCGACCGCCGGGACCAAAGCCACAGCGAACCCACCGATCATCCAGATGATTAGTAGAAAGAAAATGGCAAAGGGTAGATCCGTTGCCAGATAAATTATTCTGGCAAGGGCGAAGGCACGGACGGTTTCAAACCCGCGCACCTGCGCCGCCAATGTTCCAACACTAGGTGGCATTTGGTCCAAACGAACCGCCAACAGCCGCGCATAAACAGAAACCGAGGCGTCCACGTCAATCGCGTTTATGGCCCGATCCATGATAGTCGAACGGGCCATTTTAAGCCCCAGCTCCACCAAAATTGCGATAAAGACGCCAACCGTCAATACGATCAACGTCGACAGGCCACCCTGCCCAATCACACGATCATAGACCTGCATAGAATATAGTGACGTGGCCAGCAAAAGTATCGAACTGAGCGTCGTCGCAATGGCCGCCAACGGCACCCAAGCCCGATCCTTACGTAAGATCGTCGCAAATAATTCTTCAGCGGTTTGCGACGCTGCCTTTTTAACGGCGGGCGACGCAGGCAAAAACAACGTTCCTGCAGGCCAAGAGGCATATTGCCGACGGCCCACAGGCGTTTCCGCCATCCATTCACCCAGACCGCCAGCAGCGTAGACAAAGGCATAGCCTTGATCCGGAATGAGCGCGACCGCCGGAAGCGCGATAAATGCCGGCTCGGTCGTCCAATCCCCTGCCTCAATGTTCAGTTTTTCGAATAGTTCAAGAAGTGCCGCTTGATGAAAATCAGGCGAATCTTCGGAAAGAAAATGCCGAACCAGCGTGACAGAATCCCGACTTAACAGACGATAGTCGGTAACGCCGGCGGAGACGAGTTGCTGGCTCAGCCACATCAGCCCGGCGTGCGAAAAAGACGTATCGCGGGTCGGCGAAAGGACAACGGACACCGCATCCCCGCCCGCACCGTCTATCATTGTTACTATGCCGTCGCTTCCAGAAGCATCTACCATCGTATCCGTCCTGTCTGGAGTTGCAGGCGATAGTCCGAAACGAGATACTGAACTTCCGCATCAGCAAGTGCGCGCGTGCTTTCTGTCACTTCCCGCACGACGTTTAGAACATCCAGCCAGCTGCGCCTGCCGGCAAGGAAAAGACGATTGTAAGAAGCAAAAGTCTCTTCCTGAATAGTGAGATTTAAGCGCAAGGATTCAACTAGCCGGAGCGCGGCCTCCCGCGATTCCAAGTCGCTACGAACCGACGCACGGACATCTTCTTGCGCCGCATCTACGGAAAGGCGCGCGCCTTCGGCCTGCGCCTTTGCGGCGCCTACGCGCGACAAAGACGAAAAGCCGGATCCGAAACTATATTGCAGTCCGAACAAAGCGCGGCTGGCAGGAAAAGCAGAGGTATCATAACGACCGTCGTCAATACGCTGCTCAAACTTGCCATAGAGCGTTGGCTTTATGGCATTGAGGGCGCGTATGCTGTCGATTTCAGCCACTTCAACATCGCCGTGCGCACGTTTGAGAACCGGGCTGTAGGCAAGGCTTTGTTCAATCGGGTCCTGAGCGAATGAAAGGTCATCCGGCAATGTCTGTATGGGCATCGCCGGAAGAAGAATGTCTTGCATGGTTAAAGGCGCACCCAGAAGTTCGCTCAACCCAGAAAGAGCCGCACTCTGCCGCGCCGTGAGGCTTACGATGCTGTTCTCAGACTGGCGTATACGGGTCAGCACCAGGTTGAGATCCACAGGCGCTGAAACGCCTGCTGTCACGCGGCGACCGATCATTCCTTCCAACGCATTCAACCGAGTTACGTCTTGGCGAAACACGTCGAGCGATCGGGATGTCGACAATAATTGCCCAAACAAATCCAAAACCCGAAAGCTCAAAACATATTGCGCCTCTTCGACGCGCATCTGCGCAAGGCTCGCCCGCGACTTTGCGGCTTTCAAGTCGGACTCCAGTCGTCCAAAACTGTAAATGGGCTGCGAAACAGAGGCGATGAGTTGACGGTCTGTTCCGCTGGTCTCGGCCTGAATGGCAGGGGCAGGGAAAAACTGCCACCGCGCCGCCGCTACATCATAGCCTGCAGCCTTTGCGGCGGCAGATTGCGAACGAATACGCGGATTGCGGGCTGCCACTTCACTTACCAGCCGCTCCAACGTCCATCCAGGCTGGGATTCAGCCGGCGAGCCCTCTGTTGTCGTTGCATCTAGTACCGCGCCGTCATCAACGATTTGAGCGGCCGCAGCAGGGCTTGACGCGACCGAGTGAGCCGCAAAAACCATCCCGCCAAATAACAGCGCGCCCATACGCGCCTGCCTGAGCATGTTGACCAGAGAAACTAAGCGGAACGCCGAGCAACCCCGAGCATGAAGACTATGCCCGATTGAAAAAATACTGGTAAAAACTCGTACCAACTGAACCTCCAAAATCCGCCGGCAGAAAAGCAAGCGGCATGCATCGATCCGTCGCGGAAATTGCGCTTGCGGATCGCCGACAGACACGGCCGTAAACTTCGTTTCTGCCCTCTAAGTCCAAATCTGGGCTATGATTTTGGATCCAAGCGAGAGAGACAATGAAAGCTCAAAAAGTCTGTTTGCATCCCCGACGTCTGACCCGGATGACCTTCGTCCCGATCTACGTCAAAAACAACTAAACTATTGATAGAGTGACTAATTTTTCGGAGAGATAATCGTTCTAATAGTTAGTTAGATATATGCATTTGGTTATATATCTAATCTTATAGATTAGATTGCTGCACAAAAGCTTAGTCATATTGGAGCGATAATTGAGGGGGCTGCCGGCGATGATTATCTCTGGCCACGCGCAGGCGGAGTGATTGCCACTCGCATGCGCCAGACAACCGCCACGACATATATCGATGCTATGACCGCCCTATCATTTTTGGTCAAAGTACGTCTAAGCGGCCAGCCTATTTTCGTTTGAGAAGATGCCGAATTGCAGGATCAACTGACTAATCGACGATACGCGAAGCTTGTGCATCAGATTGCGGCGATGCACTTTCACGGTTGCTTCTGACAGACCCAATTCATGGGCAATTTGCTTCGCTAGTTTTCCGCTACAAAGTGCCACAAAAATCTCCCGCTCTCGCGGTGATAGTGCATTGACGTGATGCAGTTTTTGCATGCGCCTTTGCAACTCAAGTTCACGCTGCCTTAAATCCTGCATTGCAACGCTAATTGCATCCAACAAATCTTGATCTCGAACTGGCTTGGTCAAAAAATCGATAGCTTTTGCCTTCATCGCTTTGACGGCCATTTCCACATCGCCATGGCCAGTGATGAAAATCACAGGCACAACGCTTCCCATCTCTGACAGCCTACGTTGAATTTCTAAGCCACCAATGCCGCGCAGGCGCACGTCAAGGACGATGCACCCCGAAATTCCGCTTTGTGCCGCGCGCAGAAATGCCTCGCCATCATCGAACAATTCGACGTCATAACCTATCGACCGCAACATGATCGCCAATGAAGTGCGAAGGTCTAGATCATTATCAACGACATAAATTTTTCGGTTCAAGTCCGACATTTCTCTCCGCATCCTGTTTGCAAAGTTTTACATAACAAGACGTTAGTCAGGCACCAAATGCATTCTGCGAAGAAATGAAATTATTACATGTAGTTACAAAATATTGCTGGCACTTTAACGGCCTCAGAAGCTTCTAAAACAACCTCTGTGTGGGGCATAGTAGATAACGAGCATCAACAACCGACCACTTCAAAGATGATCTTCGCATTGCGCGCCAATAACAGAGCCGTGAAAAATGGTGCACCCAACTGGATTCGAACCAGTGGCCCCCAGATTAGGAATCTGATGCTCTATCCTGCTGAGCTATGGGTGCATCGAAAATGGCCATAGCTGTGCGCAATCAGACGGTCAATTTTTTGCGGAGGGCGGGACGACCGGAAACAACAAAGGGGCAACGTCGATGCCTTCTTCGACTAATGCCTTTGCCTCATCGCGGCTGGTTTCGCCGTGAATTAGACGGTCGGGCTCTTCGCCATAATGGATCGCGCGCGCGGTTTCGGCAAAGTTACCGCCCACCCATTGCGACTTATCTAGCATTTCAGATTGCGCACGCGCCAATTTTTGGACCAGCTCCGCCACAATAGCAGGAGGCATTTCGGTGGCCGGTGCATCCGCGTTGGTCGCAGCCGCAGCGGGCGCCACCGAAGCCGGGCGGCCCGCTTGTTGGTTCCCCTTGCGCGGAACATTAGGAACCGACAGCGCCTTTTGTATCACGCCGTCTTGGCAGGTTGGGCAAACGAGCAGACCGCGCGATTTCTGTGCATCAAAATCAGCAGAGGACGCGAACCAGCCTTCGAACTGGTGTCCGTTGCTGCAATTCAAGTCAAATGTGATCATACTGCGCTGCCGACTCCCAGCAAGCTATCCAGCTTTCCTTGCGCATCGAGCGCGCGCAAATCATCCGATCCGCCAATTGCGACATCATTGATAAAAATCTGCGGTACGGTTTGAGCGCCCGGCGCCCGTGCGACCATTTCAGCACGCTTTGCACCACCCATCGTCACGTCATATTCGCTATATTGAACGCCTTTGCTGTCCAACAGATGTTTGGCCCGCACGCAATAAGGGCAGGCAAATTTGGTGTAGATTTCAACTATTGCTGTCATGAAACTGAAATGGTGTTCCGCGCCCAGCAAGTCAAGCGTCGAACGATATCATTGCGTCGGCTTGCGTCCCGCCGTCACGCAGGGCCCGCGCCCAACAGAATATCTGCACCCAATCTGCGCCCCCGCGCTTCAGCACCGCGACGCAGCCATCGCTGGTCGCGCCCGTAGTTAGAACATCGTCGATCAGGATGATGCATCGCCCCCTCAACTTGCCTTTATACTTTGGATGCAGGGCAAAGGCGCGTGCCACGGCCTGTCTGCGGCGTTTGTGGTCTAACCCCCGCATGCTGGGCGTGCGTTTATGCCGGACCAATATATCGGGCACAAATGCGATGCCGCTTAAGGCTGCAAGCTGTTTGCCGATCAACGCTGACTGGTTGAAGCTGCGGGACCAAATCCGCGTCCAATGCAATGGCACGGGCGTAATGACCAACTGCGCTTGCTCTTCGGGCAAATGGCGCAGCATCTGTTGCGCAATAACGCGGGCTAAACCGATTTTGCCGCCATATTTCAACCGAAGGGCAACTTGCGCCGATAATTCATCATATTTTACCGCCGCACGGATACCGTCATGTCGTGGCGGATTTGCGATGCAGGACGCACAATAAGCGTCCGCGCCACGGTCAAATTCAAAGGGGGTTGCGCACCCCCGACACCATGGTGGCCCCAGAAACTCCAACTTTTGCCAACAGGACACACAAAATGACCCGCCCGCCGCAATAATAACGCCGCAACAAGGGCAGCGTTCGGGCAATACCCAATTCAACATATCATGGAAAATGTGGCGCCCTTTTGCCATATCGCACTTGTCGAACAAAGCATCGGGCGGCACAAGGGCACAAATGCATAATGAATTGAATCCACCGGAAATTTTTGACCGCCGCCGTCGTCATGCCTTGCGCGCACGGGCCGC
>Ga0315905_10007832_pt1 | contig 10791 bp, 8 predicted proteins | sample LakEriMetagenome_5_FD_203522 | JGI IMG/M metagenome (GOLD analysis project Ga0315905, IMG submission 203522) | Freshwater fungal communities from buoy surface, Lake Erie, Ohio, United States - Buoy 4 MA121 | ecosystem: Environmental > Aquatic > Freshwater > Lake | place: USA: Lake Erie, Ohio... | reverse complement strand
TGCATAACTGTTTAATCCAAATCCAGAAATGACGCCAACACAAACAGGACTAATTAAGGATTCATGTCGAAAAGCTTCTCTCGCTGCTATGTTACTCATATGAACTTCAACTACAGGAATATCAATGCCAGAAATACAATCTCTCAGCGCTACACTTGTGTGCGTGTATCCCGCAGCATTTAAAACGATAGCATTTGCAGTTGTTTGTTGTAAAGCATTAATTAGTTCTCCTTCAACATTTGACTGAAAGTAATCCAAAGCAATAGTTGGGAATGATAATTTTAAATGTGACAAATATTCTTCGAACGAAACATTCCCATAAATTTGTGTTTCCCTTTTACCGAGTAAATTCATATTGGGGCCGTTAACTATTAGAATTTTCATTTATGTCTGTTTGGGAGCGCTATATTAAGGATTTTGTCTCGTATTTAAAAATCGAAAAAGGATTGAGTGAAAATTCAATTCTTGCCTATTCAAATGATGTAGAGAAATTAAAAGAATATTGTAACGGAATTTCAAGGGTTCCTGAAACCGTAAATTACAACGATTTAAAACTTTTTATTGGAGAATTGTATGATTTAGGGTTGAGTGCTCGCAGTCAAGCACGCATTATTTCAGGTATAAAACAATTTTTCGCCTATTTGTTGCTCGAAAATTACATTAGTTCAGATCCTAGTGAATTGCTAGAACAACCAAAAATTGGAAGGAAATTGCCTGAAGTATTAACCATTGAAGAAATAGACACCCTAATTGCAGCAATTGATTTAAGTAAAGACGAAGGTCATCGCAATAGAGCAATTTTGGAAACTTTATATAGTTGTGGCTTGCGCGTAAGTGAACTTGTCAATCTTAGATTTTCAGATTTATACTTTGACGAGGGATTTATTCGAGTCATTGGAAAAGGAAATAAAGAACGACTCGTTCCTGTAAGTCCACAAGTTGAAAAGGAGATTAACCTTTACACTGAACATATTCGCAAGCACCTTGACATCAAAAAAGGAAATGAACAAGTCGTTTTTCTTAACCGAAGAGGAAGCATGTTGACAAGAGTTATGATTTTTACCATTATAAAACAATTGGCACAACACGTTGGATTAAAAAAGAACATTTCGCCACATACCTTTCGGCATAGCTTTGCCACGCACTTAATAGAAGGAGGAGCAAATCTTAGGGCGATTCAAGAAATGCTCGGTCATGAATCAATTACCACGACTGAAATCTACACGCATCTAGATCAACGTTACCTGCGCGACGCTATTTTGAGTTTTCACCCAAGAAATAACGAGTAAACCATTGTTCATGAATTCATTACGACAGCAATAAAAATCTATAAAAAAATATGCGTTTTGCACTTGTTAAATAGAAATAAATACTTATCTTTGCAACCGCTTTTTACAATTTAACGTATCTAAAGTCATTATGTCAAGAATTTGTCAATTAACGGGAAAGTCAGTGATGGTAGGAAATCACGTGTCTCACTCAAACGTAAAAACTAAACGAAGATTTAGTCCAAATTTGGTAACTAAGAAGTTTTTCATTCCTGAAGAGAATAATTACATTACGTTAAAAATCTCCACTGCAGCTCTGAGAACGATCAATAAGAAAGGAATTTCTGCGTGTTTGAAAGAAGCGAGAGAAAAAGGATTTTTAAAATAACCTGTTGAGAAAACAGTAAAAACTGATAGAAATGGCAAAGAAAAGCAAAGGCAATCGTATCCAAGTTATTTTAGAGTGCACAGAGCACAAGACTACTGGTGTCGCTGGTACTTCTCGTTACATTACGACTAAAAATAGAAAAAATACTCCTGATCGTATGGAAATTAAAAAATATAATCCCATATTGAAAAGATATACAGTACACAAAGAAATTAAATAATTAAAGAAAAATGGCAAAGAAGGTAGTTGCGTCATTACAAAAAGGTGGTGGTAAGGAACATACAAAAGTTATTAAAATGGTAAAATCTAATAAAACAGGTTCTTACACATTTAAAGAAGAAATCGTCCACAACGATAAAGTAAAAGACTGGTTCGCGAAGAACTAAAAGATAAATTTCAAAAGCTTCCTTTGGAAGCTTTTTTTTTAGCACAAGATGGGATTATTTGATTTTTTTTCGAAATCCAAAAAGGAAACGTTAGCACCTGGTTTAGAAAAAACGAAACAATCGTTTTTTTCAAAAATTGCTCGCGCGATAGTTGGAAAATCAAAAGTTGACGACGAAGTTTTAGATAACCTCGAGGAAATTCTTATAAGCTCAGATGTCGGTGTTGAAACTACATTAAAAATCGTTGATAGGATTCAAGCTAGGGTATCTCGAGATAAAGTTTTAGGAACGGATGAACTGAATCATGTTTTGCGCGAAGAAATTGCCGCATTACTAGAAGAGAACAATTCCAATCAAAATGGTCAACTTGAAATCATTACTCCTACTGACGGAAACCCTTATGTTATTATGGTTGTTGGTGTGAACGGTGTAGGAAAAACAACAACCATCGGAAAACTGGCTTATCAGTTTAAAAAAGCGGGTAAAAAAGTGGTACTGGGTGCAGCAGATACGTTTCGAGCAGCAGCCGTCGATCAACTCATTATATGGTCGAAACGCGTGGATGTTCCAATTGTACAACAAGGAATGGGTGCTGATCCTGCAAGTGTCGCTTTTGACACTCTTCAATCCGCAAAATCGCAAAACGCAGATGTTGTCATAATAGATACCGCAGGTAGACTTCATAATAAGGCCAACTTGATGGCTGAGCTTTCGAAAATAAAAAGAGTAATGGAAAAAGTTGTTCCAGATGCTCCTCATGAAATTTTACTTGTTCTCGATGGTTCAACTGGTCAAAATGCTTTTGAACAAGCGAAACAATTTTCTCAGGCGACAGATATCAATGCTTTGGCTGTTACCAAGCTTGACGGGACAGCAAAAGGCGGGGTAGTTATTGGTATAAGTGATCAAATGAAAATACCAGTAAAATATATTGGAGTCGGTGAAAAAATGGAAGATTTGCAACTATTTGATCGCAAAGAATTCGTCGATTCTCTTTTCTCCGATTAACATAATCTAAAAGAAATAAACAATGGTAATTTCTTTTCAACTTTCTTCTTTTTTAAAAGAAAATTGAATAATTTGGTAGACTAAAACATCAAACTATGAAAAGAATTTACGCCATTATGTGGGTAATAATCTCCATGTTATCCATTTCTTTCTCATCCCTCTCTCAACAATGGGCAGAAATGATGAAAGATCCAAATGCCAACTTTTACGAAACACAAGCCGCTTTTGAATCATATTGGGCCGGAAAAACGATCCAAAAAGGAAAAGGTTATAAGGCATTTAAGCGATGGGAGCATTATATGGCACCTAGAGTATATCCATCAGGAAATGTAACGTTACCCTCTCAAAATTATAAAAATTACAAACAGTGGGAGGCCGATTTGGCTGCAGCAGGCATTCCAAAGTCAACAAATGGAAACTGGTCGATAATAGGACCTATTGGTAAACCTACTGGAGGTGGAGCTGGTCGATTGAATTTTATTCGCTTTGACCCTACGAATAGTAATACCATTTGGGTTGGAGCACCTGATGGCGGATTATGGAAAACTACCAATGGTGGAACATCTTGGACGACAAACACAGATCAATTAACCTTAATTGGAGTTTCAGATGTAGCGATTGATCCAACAAATACGCAAACAATGTATTTAGCAACTGGAGATTCTGATGGAAGTGATACTTATAGCATCGGACTTTTAAAATCAACTGATGGTGGTGCTACATGGAACACAACAGGACTAACCTGGACTGTTAATCAAGGTCGTACGATTGGACGGGTACTGATTAATCCGTCAAACACTCAAAACATTATTGTATTTTCCAGTGCTGGGATTTTTAGATCAACAAATGGTGGTTCAACATTTACAACTGCAACAGGTAGTTTTGCGTGTAGCGATGGAGAATTTAAACCAGGAGACCCTAATACCGTTTATGCTTGTGGTACTACTTTCAAACGATCTACAGATGGAGGAGCATCTTGGACTGCTGTAACATTACCACTTACCGGAATTACAAGATTGTCAATGGCTGTTACAACTGGCAACAATGCATATGTTTACTTACTCGCTGCTAACAATACAGATAGTGGTTACAAAGGACTGATGAGATCTACTAATAGTGGAACTAGTTTTACTTCACAATCAACAACACCTAATATACTTGGATTTGATAATGGAGCGGATGCAGGTGGTCAAGGATGGTATGATTTGGCAATTGCGGCCTCACCAACAAACGCAGAAGAAGTTATCATCGGAGGAATTAATCATTGGAAATCAACCAATGGAGGCTCTACTTGGACGATGATTTCTCATTGGTATGGTGGATTTAGTAAACCTTATGTTCACGCTGATGTTCATGATATTCAATATTTACCAGGTTCAGGTACGACTATATTTTCAGCTAATGATGGTGGATTTTTCAAAACTACTAATGGTGGAACGTCTTGGACTGATTTGAGTTCAAATTTGGCAATTGCTCAACAATATCGTTTTAGTTTATCAACTTCGTCAGCTAACTTAATTTTAGCAGGACACCAAGATAATGGAACCAATAGAACTTCTACAACAAGTTTGACAACTTGGACTGAAGTAGGTGGTGGTGATGGAATGGATTGTTTTATTGATAGAACAAATAACAACAGACAGATATCATCTGTTTATTATGGCGATTATTCAAGAACGTTGACGGGAGGAACAACCTTTGCTGACATTACTGACCCGGCTGGTCAAGGTGAATGGGTGAGTCCAATAAAACAGGATCCAGTTGATGCAAATATTGCCTATTCAGCTGGTCGAGCTGCTCTTTATAAATCATCTAATATTTGGGCGACGACAGTTGCCTGGACTACCATGGGTACTCCACAAGGAACTGGTTCGATTATCGAAATGGCAATTGCACCAAGTAATAATCAAATTATTTATTGTTTAAAAACAGGTACTGGTGGTGTTTCTAAATCAATAAATGGAGGAACTTCATTTACTTCAGTTTCTACAGGTCTGCCTACTTCGGTTGCACCAACTTGGGTTGCAGTATCCAATACGGATCCGAACGTTGTTTTCGTTACTTATTCTGGATATTCGTCTACAGCTAAAGTTTACAAATCAACAAATGGAGGTACTTCCTGGACTAATATTTCGACAGGTCTTCCTAACGTTCCTGTCAATTGTGTTGTTTATCAAAACGGAGCGGCAGGTGGTGACGGAATCTACATCGGAACAGATGTTGGCGTTTACTTCCGTGATAATTCAATGACCACTTGGGTAGACTTTAGTTCTGGATTACCAAATTGTGAAGTATCGGACTTAGAAATATACTATGCAACAGGTCGATTACGAGCTGCTACATTTGGAAGAGGAACATGGGATTCAGATCTATATTCATCTGTACCTACGGCACCTGTAGCATCATTTACAGCGAATAATCAAACAATTTGCGTTGGACAGTCCGTTCAGTTTACAAGTACTTCATCAGGTCAACCTACATCTTACAGTTGGACATTCCAAGGTGGGACACCCGCAACAAGTACAACTCAAAATCCATCTGTAACATACAATACAGCAGGAACTTATGATGTTTCGCTTACCGTATCGAATGCAAATGGTCAAAATACCTCATCTCAAACGGGTTATATCACGGTAATTGCCGCAACTGGCAACCCGCTACCGTTGACGGAAGGTTTTACATCAACTACTTTTCCTCCAACTGGCTGGACAAGCATTAATCCAGATGGTACTGATACAACTTGGATGAGAAGTGGAACAGTTGGATTAGCTCCCACAGCAGGAAACTCAATGGTGTTTTTGAATTTCTTAAAAGATGATACCGGAAACCAAGATGAAATGAGAACACCGAAATTAAGTTTTTCTAATCTTTCAGCAGCTCAGATGACATTTGACGTGGCTTATGCAGCCTATAACGCAACTTATGTGGATGGTTTAGAAGTGCTTATCTCTGTGGATTGTGGAACAACTTGGACTTCTTTATACAATAAAACAGGAAGTACAGTAGCGGCGGGTAATTTACCAACAGCTGCAGCTACAACCAGTGCCTTTACGCCTACATCGGCACAATGGAGAACTGAAACGATTAACTTAAATAGTTATATTAACAATCCAAGTGTTCAATTAGCCTTTAGAAATTTGGCGGGATATGGCAACAATCTTTATGTTGACAACATTAACATAACTGGTACTGCTGTACCTACAGCACCTACAGCAAGTTTTACTTCAACTCCATCTGGTTCAGCATGTACAGGACAAACTGTGCAGTATACAAGTACTTCAACTGGAAGTCCTTCCTCCTATTCATGGACATTTGCAGGTGGTACTCCGGCAACCAGCACTGCCCAAAACCCATCTGTTACCTATTCTGCTCCAGGGACTTATAATGTTTCTTTAACTGCAACCAACTCACTAGGAAGTAATACTTCAAATCAAACGAATTATATTACAATTAATCAAACTCCTTCTATAACAGGAACAACACCAGCAAGTAGATGTGGAACAGGAACAGTGGCTTTAGGTGCAACAGCATCAACAGGTACATTATCATGGTTCTCTGCAGCAACAGGTGGAACAGCTTTAGGAACTGGAACGACATTTACAACTCCTTCAATTTCTACAAATACAACTTATTATGTTGAGGTAACTTCAAATGGGTGTACATCAGCAAGAACTGCAGTTTTAGCTACTGTAAATACAAATCCTACTGTTAATGCCCCTGCAACTCAAAATATTTGTCTGGGAAGTTCATCTAGCGCTATTAATTTTACTGGAAATAGTGCGAACACAACTTATGCGTGGACGAATTCTAATACGTCAATTGGACTGGGTGCGTCAGGAACTGGAAATATTACATCCTTTACCCCAACGTCTACAGGAACGTCATCTGTTACAGTTACCCCAACTTTAGGATCATGTACAGGAACCCCTGTTACATTTACAATCAATGTGAATCCTTTGCCAACAGTAACTTTTGATTTATCAGCTGTGACACCTCCATGTGTGTATGATCCTGCGTTTGCATTGCCTGCTGGTACGCCAACAGGAGGAGCATTTTCGGGTCCTGGGGTGAGTGGAACAAACTTTAATCCGGCAAACGCGGGAACTGGTATTCATACAATTACCTATTCTGTAACTCAAAATGGATGTACAGGATCATCTACGTCGACAATAACTGTTGATGCATGTGCAGGACTAAATGAGAATGAGGAAATGCAGGTTATTATTTATCCAAATCCTTCCACCGGAATATTTGTAGTCGATCAAATTGATGTGACCCTGACGAATAAAATTTATCTTTATGATCAAGCTGGAAGATTGATCAAAACGATAGAGCCAAATTCAGCAACTATTCAATTAGATTTAACTAACTTTTCTAATGGTGTTTACACCTTGAAATTTGAAGGAGGCAAAGACTTTACAAAACGAATAGAATTGAAAAAATAATCCCACTGAAACGCCGCATAAGCGGCGTTTTGTTTTTATATGTGCTACAGTAATTCTTCTACATCAACTACTCAACAAATAGCCAATAGATACAAGAAAGAAATTGGCCAAGTGGATGATGAGCCGTTATTCATTGCAAATGGATTTCAGTTTCCTAAGTTTCGCATAATAACTCAAGAGGAAAACATTCAACAATTTAATTGGGGCCTTATTCCTCATTGGTACCGCGGAGATTGGAAAGATATTGCAACAAAGACATTAAATGCGAAAATAGAAACCCTTTCTGAAAAGAAATCATTTAAAAATTTAGTCGGAAGGAAACATTGCATAATTCCCTCGAATGGTTTTTTTGAATGGCAAACAATTGGAAAAGAGAAAACACCTTTTTTCATATCTCCATCGAAAGAAGAATTTTTTAGTATGGTTGGTTTGTTTGATGAATTTATCAATCCCACAACCGGAGAAATATTAAATACATTCACGATAATAACTACGGAGGCAAATTCCTTAATGAGTGAGATACATAATCTCAAAAAAAGAATGCCGCTCATCATTCCACGCGATGCAGAATCACATTGGCTAAATGGGAATATTGAAAGTGTTATTGACTATAAACTCCCAAGTGAACAAATGCAAGCTCATCCCGTTAGAAAAAAAAGTGTTTTGAGCAATTTAAATGTACCAGAAGTTCAACATATTTACATAGAAAATAAATTTGAACAAGGTACATTGTTCTGATGGTATTAAATTTGCATGAAAAGACCACATGAAAAAAATTTCAATATTTTTTATCCTTCTCGTTGGTTTTCTTAATACCTCGTGTATAGAAATTATCGATGATCTACTGATTCATGATGATGGATCAGGAATTCTAAAATATACTATCAACCTGAGCTCAAGTAAGGTAAAGGTAAATTCGTACCTTGCTTTGGATAGTGTACAAGGTCAGAGAGTTCCTAAGATTCCAGAAATCAAGGAAAAGGTTGCAACGTTTAAAAAACACTTATCCGCTCAAAAAGGCATATCAAATGTTGTTATTGAAGAAAACTACACCGATTTTATTTTTAAATTTTCATGTAGCTTCTCATCACCTCAAGCATTACAAACTGCCATACAAGCAAGTATCGCTCACATGGCAAAAGATCAAACGATTGCAGAATCAAGCTCAAAATGGTTAATTTGGGACGGTTCAACACTTACTCGATCAATCCCAGAAATTACCTCAAAAAAAGTCAAGGAAATGGATAAGAAAGATGAAGATTTACTAAAGCAAGGCTCCTATACTTCCATTACAAGATTTGACCGAATCATTGAAAAATTTGATAATCAAAATGCCAAATTATCCAAAAGTCAAATGGCCTTAATGCTAAAGGTTGACACCTATAGTTTAAAAGAAAATGAAAACCTTATTGAGAACCGAATATTGTTAAGTAAAATCAAGAACTAAAAAGATTATGATTACCTTCGTTTTATATTATTAATTCGATGAGAACATTAAGCTTCATATCTTTCATTTTCTGCATTTCCAGTGCCTTAAGCCAACAATCCGAAAAATTCATTCCTAAAGAAGCTGTTGCCGTTTTTACGCTTAACAATGTGAATCTTTTTCAAAAGATTTCAATTGATGAGTTGATAAACTATGACTTCATGGAGGAAATTCATCAAGAACTTTTCGATGGATCTACAAGTGGAAAGACCCTGAAGGATGCAGGAGTAGATTTTAATCAAAAGTTAAATATTTTTTACGGTAAGGACAAACAATTTGAAGTTTCTGGTTTCAGCTTTGGAGTAAAAGACACACAACAATTATTCTCAATTTTTGATGACTTTGAGCCAATTTCAACACTAAATGGTGCTAAAGTTTACGGATCTTTTTTTAATAATTTAGTTATAAAAAATAACGATGCTTTACTTATTCGTGTAGAACCTCTAATGACCTATGTGGATAAAATTACCGATTCAATTTGGTATGCTCAAGGTAATGAGAATCCATTTGTAAATTATTTTGACGATAACGGAAATATTCTCGACGAGCAAGAATTTGAAGAAAGCGGAGATACTCCATTAGATTACTTTCCAGACGCTTCTGACGACCCAAACGTAAAAAATTACTATGAATTAAGAGATAGTGTTGAAGCTAGTATTCAAAAAAATCAACTAAAAATTGTACTTGAGCAATTATTCGTTAAGGGAGTTTCATTAACGAGCGTTGATAAGCATTTTGCAGAACAAATTCAGCATTCATCAGAAGGAATTTTCTTCATGGACAATTCAAGAAATATAGATAAAGCGAATGGTCTTTGGTATTTTCAGACTGTTTTACCGACACTATATCAAGATATCCGAGAAATTTATGATGGTAATATAATTCTTGGCGATATGTATTTATTAGATAATTCTATTGAATTTGATATTAAAGCATTGTATGGTGAAAAATTAGGCTCTATTTATCAAGAAATGACCGATAGCAAATTCGATAAAAATGTATTACGCTATATTCCGAACGAAAGCACAGGATATTTCACCTATAATATCAATTTAAGAAAGGCTTATGAAAAGGCTTACGAAGTAATTATGCCAATTCTTGAGGACGAGAAAAACGCACAGATTGCAATGAATGTACTTACAATAGAATTATTGAATGAGTTTGTAAATAAAGATGCGTTGTTTGATACCTACAAAGGAAGTATGTTTGGCTCATTTAATGGTATTAAAAAAGTTAAAACAAAGAAAATAGAATTCTTCTATGACGAGGAAACTTTTGAATATTCTGAAAGAATTACAGAAGCAATAGAGGACATGCCTATTTTCACTATAGGATTCACAACAAAGAGATCAGATATTCCTGAAAAAGTCCTTAAGCACTTGAGTCGTCTTACCTCACAACTTAAAAAAGAGGGCGACTATTGGTGTTTTCAAAATGCAATTCTAGATGCTGCACCGCTTTATATGATCAATAAGAACGGATTATTTATTTTTTCAAACGATATTGATTTTGCAAAAAATCACTCGGATGGTTATGGCTCAGAAGCTCTTTCAGCTAAAAAGGTAAAAGCAATAAAGAAAAGTGGTTTTATGTATGCAAATTTTGACCTAAAAGAAACCATAAATCGCTTGCCATCAGACTTTTTCCCCGCGCGTCAAAATGAGTTCATAAGTGCACTCAAAGGAAAAACAGGTGGTATGGAATTGCAATCTACTGAAACTGACATAACTCACACAAAATTGAAGTTAAAGTACACATATGAGACAGGAGATAAATCTGGAAAACACCTGCTGGATTTAATCAATGCCCT
>Ga0315905_10007831_pt1 | contig 10793 bp, 7 predicted proteins | sample LakEriMetagenome_5_FD_203522 | JGI IMG/M metagenome (GOLD analysis project Ga0315905, IMG submission 203522) | Freshwater fungal communities from buoy surface, Lake Erie, Ohio, United States - Buoy 4 MA121 | ecosystem: Environmental > Aquatic > Freshwater > Lake | place: USA: Lake Erie, Ohio... | reverse complement strand
AAGATGATCCTGACAGAGATCGCGAAGCGCAATGGTGTGGAAGACCGCTCCTACCTGGAAGCCTTTGGCATCGGCTGCAGCGGCAAGGAAGAGCAGCTCTGGAGTGAGCTGAAGGCCAATGCAGGCCTCAATAACCCGCTGGAATGGTCGCACAGCTTTGCCCAGATTACCTGGCGGCTTCATCCCGTGGCCGCCGTCCCAGATCTGCAACAACGTGCCGCCAGCGCCAAGCTCACGCCGCAGGAACGCCAGCAGGCGCTCGACACGCTCGCCTTCATCCCGGATGCCACCGCGGCGCAGGCCGTGCTCGCCATCGCGAAGGACAAAGCCTCGCCGATTCATGAGAGCGCCATGTGGTGGCTCATCAAACGCAGCACCGACGAGTGGAGCACCTTCGGGATCGCCGAGGAACTCAAAAAAGAAGGCATCTTCGATCCCGAGAGCGCCAAACTCGTCGAGATCGTCACCCCGCCCGCCATTCCAAGCACTGTGAAAGTCGAGGAGGTGCTCAAACTCAGCGGCAACCCCAAGAACGGCGCACAACTCGTCACCCGCTGCGTCATGTGCCACCAGATCAACGGCCAAGGCATGGAATTCGGTCCGAATCTCGACGGCTGGGGCCGCGGCCAGCCCACGGAGATCATCGCCCAGGCCCTGGTGGAGCCGAGCAAAGACATCGCTCACGGCTACGATGGCCAAGAGTTCCTCCTCAAAGATGGCACCAAGATTCACGGCATGCTGCTCACCGAGGGCGACATCATGATCGTGCGTAGCATGGGCGGCGTGAATCAATACATCGCCAAATCCCGCCTCAAGACCCGCGCCAAGCTCACCACCAGCATGATGCTCAGCGCCACCCAACTTGGCCTCAGCGCCCAAGACGTGGCCGACATCGCGGCGTATCTGCGCGGCGGGAAATGACCGCTGCGCCCTTGATCAAAACGCCCAACGATACGGCGCGTTGTGGATCAGCTTGCTCTTCGGATACGCAGAGATGCGCACCTGATTTTTCGAGTTCCCGCTGAGCAGCCAGACATTCGTGGCGTCCTGCGCGTGCAGAAAGCCGATGTGGCCGCTGCTGGCCTGATCCACGGTGAGCGGCTGAAGAATGCAGATCGCGCCATACGTCGCGGCCACCGGGCGGCCCCAGCTCCACCAGTCGGAGACTTTCGCGCTGCCCTTCGGCTGGTAACCGGAACGCAGCACGCACCAGTTCACAAAAGCCGCGCACCAGGCCGTCTCATCCTTCAGCAGGCTGCCGCTGATGCCGCAGCTTTTGAGATATTCGAGGATGCGCGGGTTGTCACCGTTCGCCCACTCCTGCACGCCTTGCTCCATGATGGCGATCTGCATCCATGGCGGCGGCGCGGCGAAACTCGTGGGCGCTGCGGCCACGGTTTCCGGCGGCATGCCGGTCACGACGCCGCTGACATTCACGATCTGGCCCGGAAACAAGACTTTCCAGTTGCCCGAGCCCCATTCGACAAGTCCGGAATTGAGCTTCTGGAACTGTGGAAGCGTCATCCCGAAGGATTTCGCGATTTTAGAGGGATTGTCGCCAGGCTGAACGGTGTATTGGGCCATGCGCGAAATCATGACCATCTAGTTTGAGAAAGCCAAGCCTGATTTTCTACCTTGGGCTGGTCAATCTTTGCTGAATAAGCCTTTCACCTTCGAGAAGAAACCGGGCTTGTCTTGGTCAAGATTTCTCGCGGCAGGATCGAGCGTCATCGCAGGCACCCTCGTCGGCATTTTCTGATCCCAGCCACCACCGAGGGCTTTCATCAATCCGACCGTCGCGATCAGTCGCTGTCCGGCGATCTGCGCGGTGGCACGTTGGGTGGACAAAGTCATGCGATTGGCCTCGATCACATCGAGATAAGGGCTTGTTCCAGCCTCGTAGCGGGTTTTGGCAAGCTGCGCCGCCCTTTCAGCACTGGTGCGGGCACGTTGCTGGGAACCGGCTTGTGCGCTGAGATTGCGGATCGAGGACAAGCTGCTCTCCACATCGGCCAAAGCAGCGAGAAAGGCCTGACGATAACCGGCGAGTGCCTCATCATGCGCGGCTTTTGTTTGGGTGAGATTCCAGCGGTTCTTGTTGCCTGAGAACAACGGAACGCTAACGCTCGGCCCCATGCTCCACATGAGCGAGGTCGGCTCAAAAAGGATGTCGATGTCTCCGCTCTGAAATCCACCACGCCCCATCAACTTCACGCTGGGGAAAAACTGTGCCTTGGCGACGCCGATGCGGGCGGTGGCGGCTTCAAGCACACGCTCAGCCTGCGAGATGTCAGGACGACGCTCCAGCAGATCACTCGGAACGCCAGCAGGCACGCTGGGAGGTGCGTAAAGCGTTCCCATCGTGGCAGGCACACGGAAATTCGATGCGCTGGTGCCGATCAGAATGGCAAGCACGTTTTCGAGTTGATCCCGCTGCGCCTGGAGTGCGGAAATCTCTGCTTCGGCAGTGGCTACTTCGGTTTCAGCCTGCGCTTGCTCCAATTCGCTGCCCGCACCGGCCTGCACTCGAGCGCTGGCGATTTTCAGCGCTTCGTTGCGCCAGCCAACGGCTTCGCGCACGATGCGCATCTCGTTGTCGAGCGTGCGGAGCTTGAAGTAGTTCAGCGCTACCTCGGCCTGGATGCCGAGAAGCACGTTGTGCATGGCATCCGCTGCGGCGGCGGCTTCTGCACGGGTTCCTTCGGCCTGACGGCGGAGTTTGCCCCAGAGGTCGAGTTCCCAACTGAAATCGAGCGGCGCGTTATAGGCTGGACCATTGTAACTCAACCCATTCAATGGAAACGGCGAGGGCATATTCTCCGAGGTGCGCTGGCGTTCCGCCGTCAGCGGAAGGCTTACGGATGGAAAGAAATCGCCACGCGACATGCGGGCGGCAGCGCGAGCCTGATCGAAGCGTGCCATCGCTCCCTTGAGTTGCTGATTGTTCGCTGTGGCAGCAGTCACGAGGTTGTTGAGTCGTGAATCGTTGAAGACCTTCCACCATTCGCCCTTCGGCAGGTGCGCGGAGGGAGACGCAGCACGCCACGTCACACCTTTGAACTTCGGCGATGTCGCCGTGAGCGGGCGTTCATAGTTGGGGCCGATTTGGGCTTGGGCAGCCGAGGCGAGGAGGAGAAAGAACAAGGTTCGCATGACGAGATCAATGAGAGGTGGGAGTGGCGGCGGCGGGCAATTCAGCGGTAGCTAGGGGCTTCTTCTTCCGTCCAATCTTCATTACCAGCACATAAAACACGGGAGTGAGGAACAAGCCGAGGAAGGTGACGCCGATCATGCCGCTGAAGACGGCGGTGCCCATGGCGCGGCGCATCTCAGCACCGGCACCGGTGGAGACGACGAGGGGATACACACCGGCAATGAAGGCGATGGAGGTCATCAAAATCGGGCGCAAGCGGAGGCGGCAGGCATCGAGGGCAGATTCGAGCGGGGTTTTGCCGTGGTCGTAGTTCTCCTTGGCGAACTCGACGATGAGAATGGCGTTTTTGCAGGCGAGGCCGATCAAAACGATGAAGCCGATCTGAGTGAAGATATTGTTATCGCCCCCCATGAGATGCACACCGGCCAGGGCAAAGAGAAGACAGATGGGCACGATCAAAATGATGGCGAGTGGCAAGCGCAGGCTTTCGTATTGCGCAGCGAGCACCATGAAGACAAGCAAGATGCAGAGCGGGTAAATGTAGATGGCGGTATCGCCTGCGATGATCTTTTGGAAGGTGAGATCGGTCCACTCAAACTCGAATCCACCTGGCAATGACTCTTTGACAAGATTGGCGATCAAGTCCTCGCCCTGCCCGGAACTCAGCGGTGGCAGTGGCGAGCCGCTGATGTCGGCGGCGAGGTAGCCATTGTAGTGAAAGACACGGTCCGGTCCGAAACTCTCGTTTACCTTCACGAGCGAACCGATGGGCACCATGTCCCCGGCCACGTTGCGAGTTTTGAGGCGCGTGATGTCGCCCACTTCATCGCGGAACTGCTGCTCGGCCTGCGCAACGACCTGGTAAGTGCGTCCGAAGCGGTTGAAGTCGTTCACATAAAGACTGCCGAGGTTGATTTGCAGCGTCTCGTAGAGATTCGCCAGCGGCACGCCCTGTGACTTGGCTTTTTCGCGATCCACATCGGCTTCGAGCTGCGGCACGTTCACGGTGTAGCCGGTGTAGGTGAGACCAAATTTGCCGGACCCCATCGCTGCGCCGATCAGGCCCTGTGTGGTCTTGTACAGCTCCTCGTAGCCGCGATCCCCACGGTCTTCGATCATCATCTTGAACCCACCGGCGGTGCCGATGCCGTTCACCGGCGGCGGCGGCAGCACGAGTACGAAGGCGTCTTGAATGCCCATGAATTGTCCATTGAGCGCACCGGCGATCGCCGCGCTGTTGAGTTCGGGTGTCTTGCGTTCGTCAAAGTCTTTCAGACCGACAAACACGATGCCGCTGTTCGGGCTGGCGCTGAAGCCGTGAATGGAGAGGCCGGGGAAAGCGATGGCGTCCTTCACGCCAGGCTGCTTCAGGGCGATCTCCGACATGCGACGCATCACCGCGTCAGTGCGATCAAGCGACGAGCCTTCTGGAAGCTGCGCAAAGCCGATCAGGTAAGCCTTATCCTGTGCAGGCACGAAGCCCTCCGGCACAATTTGAAAGCCGCGCCATGTGGCCCACACAAGTCCGCCATAGATCATGAGTGCAATGATGCTGAAACGGATGGTGCGCTTCACGATGCCGACATACACATTCGAGGACCACTCAAAGAAGCGATTAAAGGGGCGGAAGAACCAGCCAAGCAACAGATCCATGGCCTTGGTGATGAGGTCTTTTTTATCGTGATGGCTTTTGAGGAGCAAAGCAGACAGCGCAGGCGAAAGCGTGAGTGAATTGATCGCCGAGATGACCGTCGAGATGGCGATGGTGACGGCGAACTGTTTATAAAACTGCCCGCTGAGGCCACTGATGAAGGCGGTGGGGATGAAGACGGCGCAAAGCACGAGCGCGGTGGCGATGATGGGCCCTGTGACCTCCTTCATGGCTTGTCGTGTCGCTTCGATCGGCTTCAAGCCGTTGCGGATGTTTCGCTCGACGTTTTCGACAACGACGATGGCATCATCCACGACGATGCCGATGGCTAAAACGAGGCCGAAAAGGCTCAGATTGTTGATCGAGAAGCCCAACGCATGCATTACGGCAAACGTGCCGACGAGTGACACCGGAACCGCCGCGAGCGGAATGATGGAAGCACGCCACGTTTGCAGGAAAATGACCACCACGAGCACGACGAGCAAAATCGCCTCAATGAGCGTGTGAATGACCGCTTCAATGGATTTATCGACGAAGACCGTCGGATCGTAAGCGATGGCATAATCGACCCCTTCGGGCATCTTCGTCTTCAACTCCGCCATGCGTGCCCGCACGGCCTGCGAGACGGCGAGCGCGTTCGAACCTGGAAGCTGGAACACGCCCATGCCGACGGCCTTTTTGTTATTCAACAAACTGCGCAGCGCATACTCGCCGCTGCCCATCTCGGCGCGGGCCACATCACGCAGACGCAGCTTTTCGCCATGCGGGCCGGTTTTGACGATGATCTGCTCGAATTCCGCCTCGGTGATGAGTCGGCCCTTCGCATTCACGGTGAGTTCAAAGGGCGCGCTTTTCACCGGCTGCTGGCCGATGGCACCGGCGGCGACCTGGATGTTTTGCTCGCGGATGGCGTTCACGATGTCGCTGGCAGTCAAGCCGCGTGCGGCAGCCTTGTCGGGGTCGATCCAGATGCGCATGGCATATTCACCGCCGCCGAAGATTTGCACCTGGCCCACGCCATTCAGGCGGGAGAGTTCGTCCTTCACATTCAGCGTGGCGTAATTGCGTAGATAGATCTCGTCGTAGCGGTCATTCGGCGAAAGCAGATGCACCACGAGCGTCATGTCGGGCGAGGACTTCACGGTGGTCACACCATAGCGGCGCACTTCTTCAGGCAGCTTCGGCAGCACCTGCGAAACGCGGTTCTGCACCTGCACCTGCGCCAGATCGAGGTCCGTGCCGATCTTGAAGGTCACGGTGAGAATCATGACGCCGTTCGCCGTGCTCTGAGAAGACATGTAGAGCATGTTTTCGAGACCATTGACCGTCTGTTCGAGCGGCGAGGCGACGGTTTCCGCGATGGTCTTCGGATTCGCACCCGGATAAGTCGCCGTGACGATGACCGTCGGCGGCACGACCTCCGGGTATTCCGAAATCGGAAGCTGGAAGAGCGAGATCGCGCCTAGGATGAAGGTCAGGAGCGAGAGCACTCCCGCGAAGATCGGGCGGGTGATGAAGAAGGACGAGAAGTTCACGGAAAATGACGAATGAGGAATTCAGAAGGAGGAATGAATGAGAGAAGGCCGAATGACGAAGCCGGTTTGGGGTTCGTCATTCGCCATTCGGCATTCGTCATTTCGCGCCGGATGCTGCGGCTTGTTTCGCTACCTCGCCCTCGACCGGAGCGACGGGCATTCCAGGCATCGGCAGGCGGGCCTGACCGTTGATGATGATCTTGTCACCGGCATTCAGGCCCGTTCGGATGATGCGCTTGCCGTCGATCGCAGGGCCGATGGTGACGGGTTTATAGACGGAAACGGCAGGCTGCTTCGACTCATCGATGCCGAGGACGTATTTGTTGGCCTGATCGGTGAGGATGCTTTTTTCATCGACGAGCAGCGCTTTATCTTTCCCCGTCATCGGCAGGCGGATGCGGGCAAACAGGCCAGGCGTAAGCGAGCCGTCTTTGTTATCAAACTCGGCTCGGAGCACCATGCTGCCGGTGCTGGCGTCGAGGCGGTTGTCGAAGGACTCGACGTGGCCTTGGCGCGGGAAATCCTTCTCGTTGGAGAGTTGGAGTTCCACCGGCATGCGGCCATTTCCATTGGTGAAGGTCGTTTTGTCTCGTTGCAGTGCCTGGAGCTTCAGCAGGCTATTTTCGTCGATGTCTGCATACACATAGACGGGATCGACGGTGACGATGGTGGTCAGCAGCGTGGTTCCGGCGGTGACGTAGTTGCCTGGGGTCGTCATCGTGCGGCTGATGCGGCCGGAGATGGGTGCCTCGACCGTGCTGTGCTCGAATTCGATCTCGGCACTGTGTTCGGCGGCCTTAGCGGATTCCAGTGCCGCCTTCGCTTGAAGATAGGCAGATTCCTTCGCCTCGCCCTGTTCGGGCGCGATGGCCTTCTTCTCCAGAAGCTCGCCCACGCGTTTGAATTCGCTCTCCGTGGCATGGGCGCTTGCTTCGGCACGCGCCACATCGGCTTTGGCAGCTCGAAGTTTGGTCTCGAACGAGCGCTGGTCGATGGTGAAGAGCACCTCACCTTTTTTCACGAGTGCGCCAGCCTGGAAATGCACCTGCGTGATGTAGCCCGAAACACGCGGCTTCAACTCAACAGTTTCCACCGCCTCGACACGCCCCGTGAACTCCTCCCATTCGACGAGCTCTCGCTGCTCGACCTGGGCGAGGGTCACCGGTGCCGGTGGCATCTGCATGCCGCCATGGGCACCGCCCTCAGGCGGTTTGCCACAGGCTGTGAGAAGCAGAACGAGAGGGAGGAGGTGTTGCGGTTTCACGGGATGCGTGGATTTGGGGGTGGAAAGTTGACCAGTTGGTTAATTTGAATGCAAATGAGGCACTATTCGTTGTCTTTGACTCCGAGGATGCGGCGAGCTCCTGCCTCCATCTCGTTGAGGTGGCTCAGATCGTTCCAAATGCGGGCGTGAAGAAGCAATCCCTCGCCATAGGCAAACAGGATTCGTGCCAGGGCGGGCGCGTCAGGTGCCTCAATGATGCCTTGATAGTGAGCATCGCGGATGGCGCTCTCGTAGTAGCGGATGAACTGGGAAAGAATCTCCTGCAGCGTGTCGCGCAATTTGTCGTCCACCGTGCTGATTTCCGCCCCTAGAGAATGGATCGGACAGCCGAGCACCCGATGGTGTTTCGCCTGCATCTCCTCCTGTTCCTCACGAAACTCCCGAAAGCAGCGCCAGATGCGCTCCAAGGGCGGAATGACCGGCGAAAAAGTCTGGTCGAGCTGCTTACGATGCTCGTTCCAACTATGCTCAATACCAGCCACGGCTAGTTCCGTCTTAGACTCAAAGAAGTGATAAAAACTGCCCTTTTTGACTCCCGCCCGCTCGCAAATCTGATCCACCGACGTGCTTCCATAGCTACCGGTCCAGATCAATTCGATCACGGCCTCAAGCAGGCGTTCTTTGGCATCTGAGGTCCGTCCCATCCCAGCTCTAAAGCGCCCACTAGACGATCAGTCAACAATTTTTCCACCTCCGAGATTGCCGAATCACACCGAATCTTCCATTGTGTGTCATTCCTTCACTCATGAACGACCAAGCCACCGTCCTCATCGTCGATGACGAAAAGCACACCCGCGATGGCCTGCGCCTCTCGCTGGAGGACGAATTCGACTGCTACGTCGCCTCCAACGCTGCCGAGGCGCTGGAATACCTCCAAAATGACCGCATCGACGTCATGCTGACTGACCTCCGCCTCGGCGAGGACAATGGCATGAAGCTCCTGGATGCCGCCTTAGCCCAGCCGAAGCCACCCGTGTGCATCATGATGACCGCCTACGGCAGCGTGGACACTGCTGTCGAGGCCATGCGCCGCGGGGCCTACCACTTCGTCACCAAACCGCTCAATCTCGACGAAGTGGAGATTCTGATCAAAAGAGCACTCCGCAGTCGCACGCTAGAACACGAAAATGTGGCGCTGAAGCAGCAGGTGGAACTAAAATTTTCCATCGAAGGCATTCTCGGCCAGGCCGAGGTGATGAAGCCCATCATCGAGACGATCCAACAAGTCGCGCCCTCCCGAGCCACCGTTTTGATCGAAGGCGAAAGCGGCACCGGCAAGGAACTCGTCGCCCGCGCCATTCACAACCTGAGCGGACGGCCCAAGGCGAACATGGTGTCCGTGCACTGCGCCGCTCTCTCGCCGCAGATCCTCGAAAGTGAACTCTTCGGGCACGAGAAAGGCTCTTTTACTGGTGCACAAGAGCGCCGCATCGGTCGTTTCGAGCAAGCGAACGGCGGCACGCTATTTCTCGATGAAATCGGCGAAATTGACGCCAGCACGCAGGTCAAACTACTCCGCGCTCTCGGCGAGCAGACCATCGAGCGCGTTGGCAGCAGCAAGCCCATCCAAATCAACGTCCGCGTCATCGCGGCCACAAATCGCGATCTCGCGAAGATGGTCGAGGAAGGCAAGTTCCGCGAAGATCTCTACTGGCGGCTGCGCGTCGTCGCCATCCAGCTTCCGCCGCTGCGCATGCGTAAAGGCGACATCCCTGTGCTGGCTGAGCATTTCCTCAAAGAACTCGCCAAAACCAACGGCAAGGCCTTCAAGCCGCTCGGCGAGGACGCTCTGCCCGCGATGATGAAATATGACTGGCCCGGTAACATCCGCGAGCTCCGCGCTGCCATCGAACACGGTGTCGTCATGAGCAACAGCAACCGCGTGATGCTCAAGCACCTGCCGTCGTATCTGCTCAACCCGCACGGCCTCGGCATCGGCCTGCGCGCACCTTCTTTAATATCGACCAAGGACTCGGCGTCGGCCCTGCCCGCTGATCCGGCCATCAAACCCAAGAGCGATCTCGACATCACTGAAGTCGAACATCAGCTCATCATGCAAGCCCTTCAGCGCAGCGGCAACAACCGCACCGTCGCCGCCGAGATGCTCGGCCTGAGCCGCCGCACGCTTCAGCGCAAACTCAAGGACATGAACATGGTGCGCACGCATCGCCGACGCATGCAGCCCGAGGCTCAAGCGTCCGCGTCGTAAACCGTCGGATCATCCAATCCCGCGAGTGCAAACGCCTCGATACGCTCGACGCAGGTGCCGCATTTTCCGCAGTGAAGTTCGCCGCCTTTGTAGCAGGACCACGTTTTACCGTAATCGACCTGCAGAGAGGCACCGAGCTTCGCAATGCCTGCTTTGTCGAGGTGAATGAAGGGGCGCAGCAACTCAACCTTCGCGTACGTCCCTTCCCGCATCGCACTCGCCATGCTCTGCATGAATGACTCGCGGCAGTCGGGATAGATCGCGTGATCACCCGCATGCGCCGCGATGACGAGCCCCTCAGCCCCCCGGCTCTCGGCGATGCCGCATGCGATGGCGAGCATGATGCCGTTGCGGAAAGGGACGACGGTCTTTTTCATGTTTTCGTCGGCATAGTGGCCCTCGGGCACCTCACCACCACTCTTGAGCAGATCGGAGGCGAAAAGACGGTTCACAAAATCGAGTTCGATCACATCGTGATGAAGACTGCTTTGCCCGCAATGCCACGCGGCCAATGGAATCTCGCGATGATTGTGCTTCGCACCGTAATCAAAGCTCACCGCACCCACGACCTCGTGCTCCGACCGCGCCCAATGCAGGGCGGTCACGGAATCCATTCCGCCAGAAAGCAGCACGAGCGTTTTCATTCCGGCAGGCGCAGCGTTTCTTCGAGATCAGGAAAGCGTGCCTCGCAGGTGAGCTGGATGCCGCCACGAGCTCCAAATTTTCCACGCACCACGACCTGCTTCGGCGCGCAGGCTTTCACGATGTCATCCAGCACGCGATTGACGATGGCCTCATTGAAGGCCGCGTGATTGCGATACGAGGCGAGGTAGAACTTGAGTGACTTCGTCTCCACGCAGTTTGTATCGGGAATGTAGTAGATTTCGAGATGCGCACTGTCCGGCTGGCCGGTCACGGGGCAGATCGAACTGAATTCTGGCGCACTGAGGTGAATGCGA
>Ga0315905_10007830_pt1 | contig 10794 bp, 11 predicted proteins | sample LakEriMetagenome_5_FD_203522 | JGI IMG/M metagenome (GOLD analysis project Ga0315905, IMG submission 203522) | Freshwater fungal communities from buoy surface, Lake Erie, Ohio, United States - Buoy 4 MA121 | ecosystem: Environmental > Aquatic > Freshwater > Lake | place: USA: Lake Erie, Ohio... | reverse complement strand
CTAATGATATGAAAAAGTAGGATGGTCCTAGCCGCTCCAGAGTCCTGGCACACTCCTGACACCACCCCCTAGTTTGAGAAGGAGGAGGAGGAGTCATGCCAACCGCAACCACTTTGCAGGATTTATATCATGATGGTGAACTTTTGAACTTGAGACCCGGCCTCGCTGCCAGTGGGAAAATAAAACAAAATCTAAGCTTTTTACCCGAACTTCAAATAAACACACACACATTGGCGTAGAGTGTCCTCTGTCAGGCTCTGTGTTACCGTGAAACACCTGACTCCAAAGTCCAAAGTCATCACAACATGTATGCTCTCGGGGCCTTGCGGGTGGTAACGTTTCTGTGGATATCAAAACTCCAAAGTCCAAATCACTGTGGCATCATGATGATGACCGCCGGCCGAACGCCGGCCCGGGCACAGAGTAAGGGTCACGGTGGAGGGTAGACAGGCAATCCCCAGGTTCGCCCCCGGGACCCTGTTGAACCAGTGTCGATCATTACATAACAAAGAAACGCACAGAGGAGGAGGAGTCATGCCTGTTCGTTTGTATTCAATGATACATGTGGTCCTAGACACGAGCAAGGTAAAAAGTTTAGACTTGAGTTCATTAGTATGCAACCGACTAAATTTGAAAAATCTTGATTTCTACAAAAAATAAAAAATAAAAACACCGCTACTGGACACACGGTGTTCACGAATCACGAACCAGCGTTCGTATCCGTGTGTGTGTGTATGGGTCCGTGGGCGATCGCGTTGTTCTGTTTGCAGGCAATGGTTGCCAAAAGAGACCTAATATCGTGCCAAAAGAAACCCAATAGTACCAAACAAGAGTCGTAATACCTGCAGTAGCCGCGTGTTCGCAGTAGTTGCCTCAGGATGTCCGTTGTCTGCCATCCATGCCAGTCCACCAACATTTTTCTCCGGTGCCAGTCCACCAACATTTTTCTCCGGAAAATTGGAATCAAGGTCCCGCGGACGAGGCAACTGCTGCCAATGGGTGGCACACGTGGCAGGCACATATAAAGCCTCCTCAACACCCAAGCACACGTGATCCACAAGACAAATTCTCTGAGCGGAGGCGCAGGGCAGCCCTGTGCATGTCCGTTCTCACTACACCTCGGCACACGTCCTTCAGCACTCCAACGCATACGCACGCACCAAGTTTTTCTTCCTCGTCCGGATAAAAAAAATACACAAAAAAACGTTATTCTTCCTCGTCGAGCTCGTCGATCATGCTTTGCAGGACCGAATGGCAATCCTTCTTCTCATTAAGAGGCCCAAGATCGAAACCGTACACGAGCAGCAGGCGCTCATTACAGGAGCGCGAGTACTCGATGTATATCTCGTCGCCTTCCGTGTAGTTTTGCCCGGTAACTAAAGCGAATGCCGGCGCGGATGTTGACGGAGCGCTGGAGGTGTAGGCGGAGGTGGAGGCAGCCCTTCGGGGCGAGTGATCGAGGTACATGGCTGTTCGTGAGTGCTGTTGGTGATTGACCATGTCAATGACAGGGGCGAGAAGCTTGAGCTTCCGCCCGTGCCAAGGCACCCCGAAATTCCGGCTCCGCACCGCAGCTATGGCCCACAGATACCGCTCAAACACCAGCGCCCCCTCCGCAAATATCCCCGTCCCCCGCCCACCTGCTCCCACCACACCGTTTCCCCCGGCATCCCCTACCGCCCCACCCTCCGCCACTGCTTTAACCGCTGGCAGCTCTCCAGCAGGGGGGGGTGGCGGTGGGTGGCGGGTGACTAGGGGGAGTAGGAGGGTGTGGAATTTGGTGCGGAGTGCGTCTCGGAGGTGGTGTGTTTGCTGTTGTAGCTCTTTTGACCCTCTCCTTGCCAGCTCCGTCTCTGTCCAGAAGATGGAGGAGGTGAAGGAGGAAGGGAGCATGCACAACCATGGCTTCCAGTCACTTCGCGGATTTGCAGACTCGTAAAGTAGGAAGAGGGCCAAATAGTCCATCTGGGGGATCTTGCGTCCGTACTCTGTCACCAAGACGCCCACAGGGTGGCTCCAGTTGACTAAATGCTCCACCGTGATGAGGGTCTCCCAGGGAACGGAAAGCACCGTCGCGCCCGGAGGGAGGTCCCGGAGGACACGCAGGCCGCGGCCGGTGTCGAAGTTGTGCACGTCCACGCCGCCGACGACTACGCCCCGAGCTTCTGCCCACTGCAACATGCCCTCGGCTGTACATGCCTGCTCTCCCTCGCTCCACGTGTCGGACTGCGGCGCTCCGGAAGACGCGAGGACGCGGCGCGCGTAGAGCAGCCACATGAGCACCAGGACTGCACACATCGCTGATACCAGGGGTTTAGTCAGCCCGTGCCTGGTATGCGCATTACACCTCCTGCCTCCCACTCATACGTCAGACCTGCAAACACCCATTTTACACCGCGAATGCGCTCCTGCCGCGCGGCACGGAACTGCGCCAGCAGCTGTGCCCTCGCAGCCACTACGCTTGCTTCCTGGTACATGCTCTCGCCCCGCGCGTCGCACGGCGCACACTGCCCTTGCTTGCGGTGCATCATCACAACGAGTTGCAACCGCTACAAGCCGGGCGGTTTCGCTTTTTCGCAAGCCCCGGTGAGGCATGCCGTTTGACGTGGCGGAGGAGATCGCCACCCTCGCCGAAGCTGTGGACCGGTCTCGGGTGTCCCTTCTCACTGAGGCCATGACCCGGTACCGCCGGGAGGTGGTCGACGAACTGGCCGAGTCTTCCGAAGAGAGACAGGACGTGCAGTCTGTCCTTGTCGGTCATCATCCTCCAGCAAAAGTCGACCACACGGAGGCCACACGCACCAAGCCGGGGCGCGCCCGCGGCCGCAAAAGCGCGTCAGGGCGGGCAAAGAGCACGGCGATGAGCACGCCCCGGGGGAGCCGGGCAAGCGCGCTGCGGGAAAAGGCGTCCGCCGAGCTGCGCGCAGCCTTCGAAAAGCAGGAGCGGTCGCTCGCGCTTGCGCTGTCTGCGCCTCCGACGTCGCAGTGCAGCGAGGCACTTACGCCGCGGGGCATCCCGGCCAGCACCCCGCGTGAAGCTCCGGCGAGTGGGCGGCACACGAACACGACGAGAGTCGTGAGCGCACGCTCACCTGCCTCGGCCGCGCCTGGTGCGCAAAGGGCGGCTGAGCGGCGGAGCTTGACGCCTGAGCGTCGCCGGCGTCCAGCTCAACAGACAACTACCGGGAATGGCAGGACAGTGGGGTCGCTGTACCTCCGCGAACACGACGGCGACGTGCAGCGACTCGGCAACACGGATGATTCGCAGGCGGCTCGCCGTCCCGGCAGCACAGGTTCATACGAGACAATAGTGGCCGTGCGCGGGCGGCTGGCGGCGCAGGAGAGTCAACTTGAAGCGATGCAGTCGCGTTTAGCTGCGAGGGAAGCCGCGCTCGAGGCAACCCGGGCAAGCATGAAGGCGAAGCTCGACAGAATCAGTGACGTGCAGGACTCGGCGCGTCGCCAGGAATTGCATCTGCGCAGGGAGCAATCCAAGTTTGAGGCGCACATTGCGTCATGGAAACGGGAAAAGGATCACATGCAGGATCGGATCCTCTCCTTGGAGCGCCAACTCGACGATGAGCGGCAGCAAAGGCAGGAGCTGGAGCACAAGCTGAACAAAAAGACCGAAGAGCTGTTGAAGGAGCAAAGGGAACGTACAAAATTGAAGGAAGAGCTGCAGGTCGCAAAAGGTGACCGTGCTAAGCTCGCACGCACAAAGGAGGAGCTGAGACTCAAACAAGAGGAGCTGCAGCTCAAAACAAGCCAGCTCCAGAAGCATGATCTCACGCTGCGACAGACGCACATCCAGTTCGCCCGCACAGAGGAGGTCAGCAAGGCCGAGGCGTTTGAGGGTGATGTCGAAAAGTTCTGGCGCAACCGGGACATCGAGGCCATCGTAGAGGGGATGCAACGGTATCAAAGGCACGTCACAGCGGTGCTACGGGGCTTCATGGCGCTGACTAGCCTGGCCCACGACAGGCCTGAATTACAACAGCAGATTGCAACCGTGGGTGGGATTAAGTGCACTTGTGAAGCCATGCGCGCACACAGCACCAGCGCTCCTCTTCAGCTGCAGGCAATGTGTGTGTGTGTGTGTGTGTGTGTGTGTTTGCGTGCGCACACACGTGACATGGTATTCATGGCTGCTTTTGCAGCAAAAGCTGACACGGCTCTCCTATCATCCCCCCCCACCTTCTCTTCCTCGTCCTTCCCCACCACCGGCTTGGCTGGCAACTGGCAGGCGTGTGGTACGCTTCTTGCGCTGGCAATGCACAACGACAACCAGCTGCTGATAGCAGCAGCGGGGGGCATCAGCTGCATTCTCGACGCCATGGACAACCACCGGGATTCACCTAGCCTGCAGAGTCTGGCGGTCCGCGCGCTGTGCAGGATAGGCTGGTGGCGTACAGGGCTGCAGGCGCGCATCAAGGCGGAGGGCGGCGCGTTGCGCGTCAAGCGGGCCATGGAACATGCCGACGTCCAGCAGGGCACCTTGAACTGGGGCCCGCTCCTCCTCTCGCGCTTAGACCGGGCGACCGGGGAGGACCTTCTCGAGAGTGAGATGCAGCAAATGGTGGCTGAGCTCGACGCCAAGTACAGCGCAACCGAACTGCACTTTTCAACTTTGTCCCATACATGTCCGCCGTCAAAGTTGAAAAGTTGAAAAGTGCAGTTCGGCGCGACCAGGGAGCGCCGCCAACGCGCAGTCTGTGCTAACGCGTGGCGCCGTGCCGCCCCAGATCACATTAAACGACCCTTGGTGCACCTTTTCTGACCATCACTGGTGCTCACCAACACTGGCCGGGCGTGGGCGCTCGCGCCGGAAGTGGAAACACCAGCGCCTGTTACACGGCGCAGGGATAATTTATGAGACGTGAGTGTGGGGCACGATGATTGTAGAGGATTATGCGGCCCTCTGCGGTAACAGTGGTCTGTACCTCTTCCCCGTGGGAAGCGGAATAAGGAAGGCCCAAAAGTGTTCTTTGCACGCTTGATCCTCACCCGTCGACGGCTTCAGGTTGTCCGCGCCAACCCGCGGGAGCGTCTACGCTAAGGAGGGGGCTTTCAGTCATACCACTGCTCAATGCCGACTCCACCCTCCTTTAGCATCTCTCCAGGCCATGCACACCAATCTCAGCCTCATCATCTACAGGAGAGATGCTAAGGAGGGCGGGAACTCGGGCCAGCAAGGCGCAAAACAAGGAGCGGAGAGCCCACACTGCACACCACACCAAAGTGACGTACAATAGCCAAACTCTATCCAAACAACTAACCGAACACACAGTACCCCGCGTACACCGACAGATGTAACCGAAGGGATGCACTGTCAATAGTCCACGAACAAGAAAGTGAATGCCTCGCTCTCGGCGAGCGACCAAGCCCGTCGCAGAGCCTGGGAACAAGCTGACATGCAGTGGAGAGCCTGGGCGCGAACTGGAATTGTAGATGATGAGGCTGAGATTGATGTGCATGGCCTTTGGTATGCAGAGAACGCGTGTCGTGCACGCGTCCCCTCTTTCCTTTCGATTCTGCACATCATTAATCCGGAACGCCCGGCACTTGTGCCAAGCTCAGTTCAAGTCGCAAAAAAGTGCGTCGCAGTGCCAATAATCGACGCTGCTACACAGCGCGCACAATCGGGCGAAAGGAACTCGAGGTATGTCTGCTTTCCAGACTTGCTCTCAGCATTGCTACGCGTCCCACCCCCACGATCTCGCCTACCTGCTGCTTCATGTTGTCCCCATCGGCCGCAGCCCTCTGGGCTGTTCCCACTCGGCCGCCACCGCCACCATATCCCATTCCCGATCCCAGATCAACCCTCAGCTCCTCCCCCTGCATCGTTCTGGGCGCAGGTGCTAGCAAGGCAGGTGGACATGAAGGTGGATCGACAGTTGACAATATCAGGCTTCGGGTAGTCTCAAGTGATTCGATCGTTGCCTCCAGCTCCGCGATGCGCCTGATGCGGCGTTGGAGAGACATACAAGGCTTCAATATTTCTGCAGGCCACACATTGAGGGGAAGCACACCGCACACTGTGGCGGGGGAATGGCAGCGAGGAGGAGGAGGATGCGGCGGCGGGAAAATGAGGAGGGAAGAGGAGGAGGATGAGGACAGATGGATGCAGTTAGTCTGCTTGCTTACTCGTCTTTACGATGGAGTTGTTGCTGCAGCTCATCTTGGCACTGTTCGTGTTCCTCTGCCATTGCCCCGACCATCGATTCGAGCTTCAAGATGATCTCCCTCAGTTTTGTTACTTGCCTGTTTGGGGCCCACACCACAACCAGGGTTACATCCTACCGCTTTCCACACGGTAAATGCTCCTGCAAATCCTTCTTCTCTACACATCCTCTCTCGTCTGCAACTTTCGGGCGCACAACTACGACCACGCAGAAGCGATGAGGAGAGGACGGAGAAGAGGGATGTCACCGGCCACGATCTTCTGCTACTTCTCTCCACAACCGTGCATCCTCTTCTGGCGTCTGATTGGTTGGCGGCGTGGACGCGCAAGGCGCACTGCGGCTCGACAACTGCAGCGTTGGTTGGGCACTGATGTGCGGGGAAGGTGCGGACTGAAGGGGCGAGGATGATGGATCGAGGATAATAGGGGAGAGGCTCTGGGCAGAATTTGCCTCGTGTGCGCCTTCGTCCGGTTGGTGGCCAGGGCCTCGCGAGAGGGCAAGTTTGAGTGCCCGATTGCGCTCTTCAGCCAGCTTCTGCCAGACTTGCGCCTCCTCTTCTGCCATGCGTAACTGCCGTCGCACGTCCTGCAGCTTGCTTTGCAGCACCTCTGCTATGGAACTTGCGCTCACTGCCTTCCCTCCGCCCTCGGCGAGTGTCATCTCGGGAGCGGGAATGTGGTGAAGCGCTAGCAGCTCTCTACAATGTCGCGCCTCCTCTTGTGCCAATACAAGCTCGTGTTCCATCCGCTGCAAGCTCGTATGCTGCTCTTGCACCGTCTGCGCGCGGCGTCTGCGAAGCTCTAGGCTCTCCTGGAGCGCGGAGCTCCTCTGCTGCGCAACAGCACGCCAAGTCCTTACCTCTTGCTCCAGCGTCTGAAGCTGTTCTTGAAGCAGCTCTGAACCTTGCTCCGAATGATGCTGCGGCACTCCGCCGTCACCTGCACTCCTCACGCCGCCGTTACCACTGTCAGTGGCGACGGCTGACGCGTCGGCAACGCCACTTGCAGAAAGATCGGGCTGCACACTTTTGCTCAACTCCGTGGCGCAGAGAGCGAGGAGCTCGTGCGAATGGTGCATGAGGGCAAGAAGGTCGATCCTTTCCTCTTTGCGTGCCGTCTCGCGCTGCTCATTGCCGTGCCAGCAGCCCGCACGTCGCAGGCGCTCGTTCTCCATTTCACACTTTTGAATATGCCTCTGCTGCCTCGCAAGCACGCCCATCAACTGCTCAGTTGACACGTCAGCGCACGACAATCTTTTCTCATTTCTCCATCCCTCCAACGTATCCTGTTGAGTTTGCTCTCCTTCCATAAAATTGCTACCATTTCTGCATGACTTTCACTCACTACAGAAGTAACCTGCTGGATAATAGGTTTGGGAGAGCGGGTGGCCTCAGGCAGATGGCTGGTACGCGCGCCATGATCGTCGTCGATGAACAATCTCTCCGACACTCCCTCCGAGTCTCCCAGCCCAACAGCCAATTCTGGTTTCCGTATACTGCTAATTTCCACCGCTTGCTCCCTGCCCTCCTCATTCTCATGCTCCCTGCCCTCCTCACTCTCATGCTCCCTGCCTTCCTCATTCTCATGCTCCATGCCCTCCTCATTCTCATGCTCCCAGCCTTCCTCATTCGCATGCTGGTTTCGCGGTGAGTCAGGGCGTATTTCTTGGGTTTGAAACTGCTGAGGACGCGTTGACATGTACATCTCTCTCTCTCTCTGCCGCTCTATCTTTATATACACATTTTTACGCGTGGACTGTCCAAGAGGCGGGAAGCGTTCAGGGCTCGATGTCAAGTGCTGCCATTTCGCTCGCAATCTTTCCAGCAGATTGTCTGTGTGCAACGGTTTTCCCCATTCGCACAGCACCGGCGCTGTCTGAACGTGGTTGTGAGTTGAACTGTGCGTTTGATCGCTCCCTCCACTGAGGTGCCCCCGCGGATGCTGTTGCCCACTCACCGCGTGAGAAGGAGTTGACATTGATTCTTGACGTTTACGCAGCCATGGCCAACCATGGTGTCCGTCATCTATCCCTGTGTCATCTATCCCTGTGTCCTCTTGCTTCCGCGCTGGCCGACAACGCTTCTCGATGCCCCTGTCCTCCCCTACCACCTCGACACGCTCCAAACCCTCCTCCTGTCTACATGTGCTAGGCGAATGGTAAGGATACTGTCCTTGTGTTGATACATCGTCCAAATGTCTAGCACCAAGCTCATTTTTCGTTATTTCCGCATCTTCTTGCCTGTTCACAGGTCGACGCCGCGTGTTCTGCTCGTCTGCTGCTTGACGTCTCTTTTCATTGACCACCTCCCCTGCGTGCGTCGTCACGTGAGGAAGCATGGCGCCAAACAGATGAGCCTGACAACGAGCTTGAGCAGCCAAAACACAATCAGCGGGCGCTTCTATTTCAAACTCCAGCAGCTCCTCGTCGCGCAATGCCCGACGCTCGTGGTGTGCCGCTGCTTCAGCGCTGGCAGTGCCACCATTGACGTGCGCAAACTTAGTCGGCGCGCAGCTCGCGCTGATCTCGAGCGACTCATTACAACCGCCGTGCACCGGCCCATCTGCCGGAGGCGCGCTCAGACCAGAGCCCGGTGACCGCCCGTGCGCGACTGACGTGGCAGCCAGCCTCGCGAAGTGGTCAGAGCCCTCGCCGCGCTGCGGGCCCGCGCGTGGATCGCACGGGCTGCCGCTGCCCCTTTCGCCGCCCTGCGCCAAGGACTGGGGGGTCATAGAGGCGAGCAACGCCACGTTGCTCGAGGACAGGGGCATGACGCCGTCCGGACCGTCGGGCACGGCAGCGGCTGGGGTCGCGCAAGCGGAGGTGGGCGCGGCGTCGGGGGTCCCACACGCAGAGTCGGGCGCGGGCACGGGCCGCTGTCGTTCGGCCCGGTCTTCCGGGCGCGGGGGCAGCGGCGAACGGCAAGCGCTGTGTTCTGACGCTGCTTGCCTTTCGTACACGTTTGCTGCTTCTCCAGGCTCATGGGCAAGGCCTGGGGGCCTGGTTTCACGACTGCCTGTGGCTGCTGGCGGCGAGACAAGCTGTCCGCAAACCCGCAGTGCTCGGTGCTGCTCTGAATCCGCCTCCCAAATTCTCTCCAACCCGCTGCCCCTTCTCCCGTTACTGCCGGCCTTGTCCGCGACCGCATCATGCGCGGGTGAGCCCTGCGTGGACTCTCCCGCAGAATATCTCGGGCTCACGGGCTCTGCAGCGCCCGATGCTTGGATCCGAGCCATGTAGCATTTTCTGCAGATGCAACTGGTCGGGTTTGGCGACCCACTTCTTTCATCCGGCCTTTCCCAAACGCAGACCCGCGATTTCTTGTGCATATAATAGGGCCGCTGTTGGGGCGAGCTCCAGTACTGCTTCCAACCCTGCGGGAGTTGCGACTGCGCCTCCTGGAGCGCGGTGGCACTCGTCCAGAGCTCTGCCATCCTCTTTCCGTTGCAAACTCCGTCGAGCGTCTCAGTCAGCACAGTCAGCGTCCCTTCGCCGTCCGCAACAACGTGCGCGGACGGCACCGTCCGTGTCGCCGCGGGCGGCTCCATCCTGTGGGGAATGGATCCCCCGTCTGCGGGCCGCCAGGCTCGGACTCTGCAACTGCGGCAGTCGACTGGCCAGGTCACGTCCCGATTACCGATGGGGACGTGACCTGTCAAAGGCATCATGATGCTCCCAGCGCCGCCGCCTGCGCCGCCGCCCCCACCGCGGCGGACGTTCTCACCGGGAAATCTCCAGAGCCGTTCTCCGCGGTCTGACGCGCGGCGCGGCGAGGGAAGCACGGCCGGAGTCTGCGCACAGCTGCGCGACCGCGAAGAGGGTCTGTGGCTGCTCGCCGACCTCTTGGTGAGACGAGGGCGCGGGCGGCATGCGCCTGTGCGCCCCTGCGCTGCAAAGAGGGCTGCACGCCATTGCTGGCAGTGGTGTGTGCAGCCCTCTGCTGTGGCAGTGGCGGTTGCGAGGAACCCTCCGCTTTTTGGTGGAGAAAAAGTACATTTTCATATATTGATCGGACAAGCTCCTGTTTCCGGTAATTCTTGTGGCTGAACCTGCCCGACTTGGCCAGGTGGAGCCCGAATTGCAGGTGGGACCCACGTGCGGGCTCGTCGCGCTGCGCATGGCCGCCTGCATGCTCTTTGAGCGCACCGGGCGTGCCGCTCCGCATGCCGCGGCGGCCCGGGTGTGCTCTGTGCACGAACTCCTGGCGCAGGCCATCGCGCGGGGATTCAGCTTGCAGGGTACTCGTTGTGAAAAATGTCCTAATGTAAACATAAAAATAGTACAGCACGCACAGCTTCGTCTCAGACTCATGTGCACCGTACATCAGCAACACATGAGCAACACATTAGCAACACATTAGCAACACATTAGCAACACATTAGCAACACATTAGCAACACATGAGCAACACATGAGCAACACATGAGCAACACATGAGCAACACATGAGCAACACATTAGCAACACATTAGCAACACATTAGCAACACATTAGCAACACATTAGCAACACATTAGCAACACATTAGCAACACAGTACCTGCGTCTCAGACTCATGTGCACTGTACGCACTGCCGCAAGAGAACATATTCTATAAGAGAGAACACATTCTGTACTGT
>Ga0315905_10007829_pt1 | contig 10794 bp, 4 predicted proteins | sample LakEriMetagenome_5_FD_203522 | JGI IMG/M metagenome (GOLD analysis project Ga0315905, IMG submission 203522) | Freshwater fungal communities from buoy surface, Lake Erie, Ohio, United States - Buoy 4 MA121 | ecosystem: Environmental > Aquatic > Freshwater > Lake | place: USA: Lake Erie, Ohio... | reverse complement strand
GCCGGTCAGTAGTTGGCGCCCCACTTTTTGCGCGTGAGGGATTTCACGAAATCCGGGTAAGCGGTGACGTGATAGATCTCGGTGGTCTTGCCCGCTGTGTCGGTGAGCACGAAGTGGTAGACGCGCATCGAAGTCGTGATCGTATAGACCCACGCGAGGTGTTCATCTCCGGCGCGCTGGGGCTCGGAGGTGCCCTTCCAGATGCCTGCCTCAATTTTGGGCGCGGCGTCGTTCACGAGGGGAACGGCAGCGGCTTCCTCGGTGACATCCGAGACCTGCACGCGCGTGAGGGCCGCGCCGGCCGGGGCGGAGAAGGAGAATTGATAGCGGATCTCCTGGCCGTCTTCGGAGGGCAGATAGACGGCGGTCCGGACCTCGTAGCCGTTGGCGCGGCCGGGTTCGGCGCCCTTGGAGCCGAAGGTGAAGGGGACCACTTTTCCACCGGTGATCGTGATTTTGCTGATGATCTGCGGGGAGACGCAGCTCGTGAGCAGCAGCGGGAGGCAGAGCAACGGGAGGGCGAAGAGGACGGAAGATAAAGGAGAGCGGCGCACGGGCAAAGCGTCGAGGCCGGCGCGAAAGGAGGCAAGCATCGGGTCGCGGATGAACGTTTACGGCGGCATTTTCACCGGTTGAACTGGTCGCAAAAATTCTCGCACGAAACGTTTTTCCCTCGTGCTCGGTCTGTTTCTGGCCCTCTCGCTCCCCGCGGCGGCACGCGAGACGCTCGCCGCGCACCACGCAGGAGCAAGCGGCAGAGACGGCAGCGATTGAAGTGGCACGGGCGTCCCGCCCATCGAATCGGCAACGGCCGGGCGAGACGCCCGCGCCACCCGATTGGCGAACGCAATGATTTCACTCCCAGTGATCCCAACTTCCCTTAATTGCCAGACGTTGGTCACGGCGAGAACAGGACCCACGTCAGGTCGTTGGGTGAAGGAGCCGATGAGCGCGGTTTGTCATGGCGAGCAGCGCAGCGACGTGGCCACCCATCTGACATGTTATACTAGCGCCGATTTGGTTTTTAGACTTTCCGTCGTAGGCCGCCTGCTGGCAGGCGCTCGGTGCGCCCGCCAGCGGACGACCTACAAAAGTCCAAATCTCATGTGACGTTGGGATTAACTGGTATTCGCAATTATAGAAGTTGAACAATTGCCGTTGGAATCTTGCGCGATTGTCGTTGGTGGGATAGCCGTCCCAAATGTTGCCCCCGTCCCGTGCTTCCGCCCAATCCACGCCCACCTCCGTTGGGCAGGTGAGCAGACCCGTAATTGATTTTACGGCGCGTTACACCGCGCTCCGCCTTGGACTCAAAAAAATCAACGCCAAGCTGCTGCGGCCGATCGCGCTGGTTTACTTCGTTGTTTCGATGGCTTCGGGCTTTCTTTTACACACCCTCGTTGGGTTTTCTTTTTGGATTTCTGTTAGCATTACCCTTTTCTATTCCTTTTTCGGGCTGATCGTCATCTTGCTCGGGGCCTATTTGGTGCACCTATATGAATTAGACGATGCAGCAACATCCTTTAATCGATGGCCTGCGCCCTTTGCTCTCGTCACGCTCTTTTACTTCTTAGGACTTTTTATACAATACCTTATAATAAGTCTTGATTGGCAGGATTTTCCCCGTGGTGGGGGGCCTTATATTTTAGCGACCTTTGTGCCTCGAGGTGCGATAGTTTTAGTGGGAATAATAATCTATATGATGGTCCTGCGAAACCTGCGTTTGAGAGAAAAGCAGGATGAGGTGATGCGGCTCGCCTTGTTGTATAAAGATTCCGAGTTAAGCCGATTGAGGGCCCAGCTGAATCCCCATTTTTTGTTTAACTCATTGGGGGCGATTGCGGCCGATTCCGACCGACCCAAGCTGGTGGAGCTCCTCGTCAGTAGTTTGGCTGATGTGTTGCGTTATAATCTTAGTGGCACGGAAGCATCGGCTCTGTTTTCGAAAGAAACCCATGCTATTCAAAGTTACCTACGGATGGAGCAAGCTCGGCTCGGAGATATGCTAAAGATTGAGATGAATATCCCGGTGGCGGCTGAGTTATGTTTGGTGCCTCAGCCTCTCCTGTTGCCGCTGATTGAGAATGCTATTAAATACGGTCTAGTGACTTCAGGTGATTTTTTGAGTTTGAAAGTTGGCGCCGAGGTGTCCGCCGGGATGTTGTCGGTTTGGGTGGAAAACTCGGGCCATTGGGTGCCTCCTGAGCCGAGCGAGATCGGCCGGCAAATTGGCTTGTCCAATTTAAGGCGACGGTTGGATTTGCATTTTGGTCCGGGCGACTACGTTGACTCCAAGGCATTGCCCGAATCGGTGCGCGTGTCGGTCACAATTCCAGTCTCCCACCATGAAACCTCTCCGAGCAGTCATCGTAGACGATGAGTTATCATCGCGCCGATTATTGACCAAACTTCTGGAGCTACATCCAGAGATTTTGGTGGTGGGAATGGCGCGGTCAGTGCCGGAAGCGGTGGAGGTGTGTGGTCGGTTAACGCCTGATGTGATTTTTCTGGATGTGAACATGCCGAAAAAGCCCGGCTTCGAGCTCATCGCGCATCTGGAGCACAGGGCTGATGTGGTTTTTGTCACGGCGCATGTCGAACACACGATCAAGGCTTTTGACGTGGGTTCGTGTGACTATTTATTGAAGCCAGTCTCGGCCGAGCGTTTGGCGCAAACGGTGCGGCGACTCGTTGCCATGAGCCGCCGGAATACTGCCCAAGAGCCGGAACTGTCCTCACTCTCACGGTACGATTACGACGCGACCTTAGTGTTGCCTTTGGGCTCCACAATTATCCGGGTGGCGGTGGGGGAGGTCGCGCTGATTGAAGCCGACGGGGCTTACACCAAGATTACATTGGTCTCTGGGCAAAATCATTTTCTTTCAAAGGGTATCTCGCGTTGGGGCGAGATTTTGCCGCTGAAGGAATTTATGCGGATCAGTCGATTTCATCTTTTGAACATAAAAGCCGTGATCCAACTTGAGCGTCAGAGTGCAGATAGTTCTTTGTTGGCGGTGAAAGGGCTGGCTGAGCCGCTGAGCGTGTCGCGGCGAGCCTCGGTTCGTTTGCGCGCGGCGCTAAAGGCATGCGCGTTCGTCGTAGAATAGGCGCACGTTCGTGCAAGTTTGCTTCTTTTTAGAAGTACGGGGGCTAATCTGCTTGGAGTTTGCCGACCCGATCGCCAGCCCAAGCGAGGCTTGGGGACTCGGATCTAAACGCCTCGTATCAATTCTTTTGTCCCCGTTTATGTTCGTGCTGCGCTCTTCATTCCCAATCAGATCTTCCGGAGTCCCTTTTTCTGTCCTGTGGTCGCCCGCTGTGCTGTCGCGGCCACGCTGCGTTTCCTTCATCATTCTATGAAGGCGTTGCGAGCTGTAATTGTAGACGATGAGTTTTCATCCCGTCGCCTCTTGGCCAGGCTCTTAAGTGTTCAGGCTGAGATCTCCGTGGTAGGTGAAGCGCAGTCGGTAGAGGAGGCGGTTTTGTTGTGTGAGCAGCTGCGGCCCGCGGTTGTTTTTCTCGATGTGAATATGCCAAAGCAATCTGGTCTGGAGCTGATTGCGCTGCTTAAGGAGAAGCCGGACATCGTTTTTGTTACCGCACACACAGATTATATGAGCGAAGGGTTCGAGGTCGGGGCGAGTGATTATTTGTTGAAGCCGGTTTCGGCCGAGCGATTGGAGCTAACGGTGAAGCGACTGGTTGCCCTGAGTTTAAGAAATAGATAAGGGTGCCTGCGGTTTTCTCCTCTGAAGGCACTTTGAAGCTGCGCGGCAAAAGTGATCTTCGAGCTCTGCTTTTAACTTAAAAACGGCAGTTGAACTACGGATAGACCCGAATGGACCCGGGACCCAAACCGATGGGGGCGGCGCCCGACTCACCCCTGAGGCGAAGCCGGTTCCCCGGCGTTATCCCGGTTAATTCGAGTGCAGCCGTGGTTAATGAATCTGGAGGGTTGGGCTGCGCCGCATTCAAGGTTCAAACGCTGCCTGAGGTGCGCAATCGTGAGCGAACCTAGTCGTTACAGAACCGAGTTTCTGGCGAGGGGCGAAAGAGTTTTTGGGGGCGTTACGGGGTGAGAAAGCACGTTCATCTGTGCGGCGCGCACGTTCATCGAATATGGCTTTTAAAAAAAGTGAGACGAACAAGAAGACTGCTGGGGGAGTGTAGGCGCAGTTTTCTCGATTCGCTCTCAAGGCGGAGCGGAGAGGCGCGCTGAACTCGGTCCATTGCAAATATGTCCAAAATTCTACGCACATTCTTGATCACCACGGCGCTGCTTTTGGCTCTGGCGGATGCCCGAGCTCAGGCGACCAATTTATTGGTAAGCCAAGTACCAGTGGCGCCCGGGAGTAACGGTTCGGCTTTTTCTACCCAGCCTAAGGTGACGCTCAGGGATGGCTCGAACGCGACGGTGACCACCGACTCCACTACGGTGGTGACGATGTCGGTCAGTCGTAATGCGACGGTCGTGGGTACCGCCACAGCGACCTGTGTCTCGGGTGTGGCGACCTTTAGCGGGGTGGGTATCTCGGGTCTAACGAGCGCCACCTATACGCTCACGTTCACTTCGAGCGGCGCCAACGGAGGCCTTTCGGTGGATCAGAATATTGTTAATAGCGCCGCGGCCGGCGTAGCCGCGCAGCTGGTGATTACGGCCATCCCGTCTTTTGCCGTGAACGGCTCGGCGTTTGGCTTCGATCTGAACCCAACCCCGAACCACCTGAAAGTGGCGGTCCGCGATTCAGGGGGTAACACGATTACCGGCAGCACGGCGACGGTGACCGCGGCGGTCAACAACAGCGGGACCTTGGTCGGCACGACGGCTCCGGCGGCGAGCGGCGGCATCGCGACGTTCACCAATTTGGGCATCACCGGGACGACGGGTACTGCCTATACGGTCACGTTTAGCTCGACCGGCCTCACCTCGGCGACGTACACGACGACGCTCTTGGGCACCAGTCCGGTGGCCGCCGCGACGGTGGCGGCGGCGTCGGAGACGCGCGTAACGACCAACTACAAGTTTAGGCAACTGGCCACGATTACTCCTGGCTTCGGCCTAGCGCTGAGCAGTGACGGCAGCACGGTGTTTTACTCCGATACCGGGGCGAATAAAATCATGATGGTACCGACCGGTCCAGGAACGCAAACGGCGGCAGTTCTCGCCGGTTCAGGCACGGCCGGCGGGGTCAATGCGACCGGCACGGCGGCGTCATTTATCCGGCCTTCTGGGCTCCACGTCCAAAGCGACGGCAGCTTGATCGTGGCGGAATTTGACGGCAAGCGGGTCCGTAAAATCACGTTTACCGGCGGTACGATCAGTGCCGCGACCGCCGTGGTGACGACGCTGGCGGGCTCGAGCACGGCTGCGTCGGGTACGACGGACGGTCCGCTGGCGAGCGGGCTATTAAACCAACCGTGGGGAGTAACGACAGATGGAGCGGGGCGGGTCTTCGTGGCGGAATCATCGGTCGGCACCCTGCGGCTCATCGACACCATGGTGAGCACGAGTAGTCACGGCTACCTGACGACGCTGGCCGGAGCGTCTAATAGTCACACCAATGCGGCTGGGTATGATGCCCGCTTTAATCGTCCGGCTGGGTTGGTGCGGGATAGCGCCGGCAATCTTTTTGTCGCGGAAATTAACAACCATACCATCCGCAAGATCACGTTTACCGACCCGGTGGTGACACCTGCGACCGCCGTGGTGTCGAATTACAGTTATTTTTGGTATGGCACCTCGGGGCGCAACGACGGTCCGGTGGCGACGGCGACCTTTACGTCGCCGACGAGCTTGGCGATCGATAGCGGCAACAACTTGTATGTCAACGGCGGGGCCGGTCCGACCGGATACACGGGAATCCGCAAGATCTCGAGTGCCGGGATCGTGAGTACTATTCGTGACGTGGCCAGTGTGCTAACCAGCACAGCTTCGGAAGGTGGAATCGCGGTGACGGCGAGCACCGCCAATCTCTTTGTCACGCAGAGTAGTTCGATTCTGGCGGGCGTGCCGGTGCCGACGCTGACGAGCTCGGCCAGTGTGACGTTGGAACAAAACGTGGCCTACAGTGCCGGCTCACCGGCGTACACGGCGGTTTTTGAATCCGGATCGGGTGTGACCGGATTGGGCACGTATACGGCCGGGACATTACCGGCGGGATTGAGCTTCGATGCGAACACGCAACAGATTACGGGCACGCCGACGGCGGCGGCTGGCACCTATAGCGTGACGTTGGGCGCGACCGATGCCAACGGCACCGGCACCAATACGCTCACGATCATCGTGGCGACCAGGCCCGGAGTGCCGACGCTGAGTTCGACGACGGCGAGTCCGGGGCAGGTGAGTGTGGCGTTTAGCGCACCCGCGAGCACGGGCGGTTCCGCGATCACGGGCTACACGGTGACGGCGACGCCCGTGGGCGGCGGCACGGCGGTGACGGCGTCGGGCACGGGTTCACCGATCGTGGTGACCGGGCTGACTTCGGGCACGTCCTACACCTTTACGGTGACGGCGTCGAACGTGTTGGGCGCCGGTACGGCCACCAGCGCGAGCTCGGCGGTGACGGCCTACAATGCGGCGAGCCAGCTGGTGTTGACGACCAATGCGGCGACCGCGGCAAGTGGGTCGGCCTTTACGACGCAACCGGTGGTGCAAATCCAAGATGCCGCGGGCACCAAAGTCGCCAACTCTTCGCAGCAGGTCACGATGACGGTCAGCACGGGCGCAACGGTGGTGGGCACCTCGACGGTGACGGCGTCCTCGGGCGTAGCGACCTTTACGAATGTGGGTATCAGCGGTGTTAACGCCACTGGGTACACGCTGACCTTTGCGCCGACGACCGGCACGCTCACTTCGGCGACGCAATCGATCACGGCCAGCGAAGGCCCGGCGAGTGCACTGACTTTGACGACCTCGGCCGCAGGCTCGGTGAACGGCGCGGCGTTTACGACGCAGCCGGTGGTCACGATCAAGGACAGCGGCGGCAATCTCATTACCACCAGCAAGACCGTCACGATGACGGTCAGTACGGGCGGCACCGTGGTGGGCACGGCCAGTGTCACGACGAGCAGCGGAACGGCGACCTTTACCAATGTGGGTATCAGCGGAACCGTCGGTACCGCGTATACCCTGACTTACGCCATGTCGGGGGTCACTAGCGTGACGCAGACGATCACACCGGCGGGCTTAAGCTTGACGACCTCGGCGGCGACGGCGGCCAGCGGTGCGGCCTTTGGCACGCAGCCGGTCGTCAAGATACTCAGGTCTGATCTTTCGACCGACACGACCGACAACGCCACGGTGGTGACGATGACGGTGAGCCGCGGGGCGAGCATTGTGGGTACGGCGACTGCGACGATGTCCGGCGGCGTGGCGACCTTCTCGGGTGCCGGCATCAACGGTGTATCGGGCAAAACGTATACGATCACCTATAGCGCGCCCGGCATGGCCTCGGCGACGCAGACGATTTCGCCGACGGTGGGAGCAGCCGCGCAACTGGTGATTACGTATTATCCGACGTTTGCGGTGAACGGCTCGGCGTTCGGCTTCGATCAGGCTTCGAACTACCTGAAAGTAGCAGTGCGTGATTCAGGTGGTAATACGGTGAGCAGCTCGGCGTCCGTGACCGCGAGCGTTAATAACGGCGGGGCCCCGGTTGGCACGTCTGTCCAGACGGCGAGTGGCGGCATTGCCACCTTCACCGGGTTGGGCATCTCGGGAACGACGGGCACTGCCTATACGGTGACGTTTAGCTCGATCGGCCTCACCTCGGCGTCGTACACGACGACGCTCTTGGGGACGAGCCCGACGACAGCGGCGACGGTGGCCGCGGCGAACGAGACGCGCACTCCAATCAATTACCGATTTAGCATCCTAGCCAGTTCCGGATCCTCCGGCACCTTCTACGGTATGGCGTTGAGCAACGACGGCAGCACGCTCTTTTACTCGGATTCTGGGGCAAATAAAATCAAGATGGTGACCGTCGCCACTGGGGTAGTGGCGGACTTGGTCGGATCAGGCGTGAATTCGTCGGTTGATGGGACCGGTACCGCGGCGACCGTGGGGAATCCAACGGGCCTCCATGTCCAGAGCGACGGCAGTCTGCTCGTGGCGGAGTTTGACGGCAGGCGGATTCGTAAAATCACGTTTACCGGCGGTACGATCAGTGCCGCGACCGCCGTGGTGACGACCCTAGCCGGAACAGGTGCGTCAGGTACAGGGGATGGTCCGTTGGCGAGCGGGACGTTTCATAGCCCCCTCGGGGTGACGACGAGTGGGTCGGGGTTGGTCTTCGTGGCGGAGCAAGCCAATCTGATCCGACTGATCGACACTAATGAACGCACGAGTAGTCACGGGTATCTGACGACGTTGGCCGCAACGCAGACCGGCGGTTTTCATACCAACGCGGCCGGGTATGATGCCCGTTTTTCCCTACCGTACGCGATGGTGCGGGACAGCGCCGGTAATCTTTTTGTCGCGGACGCTGGTAATCATCAGATCCGTAAGATCACGTTTACCGACGGAGTGGTTTCACCCGCGACCGCTGTGGTGTCGGATTACAGTTATTTCTGGTTTGGCGGCACGGGGCGTAACGACGGTGCGGTGGCGACGGCGACTTTTACCACCCCCGGATCGCTGACGATCGATGGCAGCGATAATCTCTACGTTTATGAATCGCCGGCGACCGGTTACACCGGGTTCCGCAAGATCACGAGTGCCGGGATGGTGAGCAGTATTCGTGACGTGGCCGGGGTGCTGACGGGTGCAAACAGCCGTAGCGGAATCGCGGTGACGGCGACCACGGGCAATCTCTTTATCCCGCAGGGTACTTCGATCCTGAGAGGCGTGCCGGTGCCGACCTTGACGAGCCCGGCCAGTGTGACGTTGGAACAAAACGTGGCCTATAGTGCCGGCTCACCGGCGTACACGGCGGTTTTTGAATCCGGAGCGGGTGTGACCGGATTGGGCACGTATACGGCCGGGACGTTACCGGCGGGATTAAGCTTCGATGGGACGACCCAACAGATTACCGGTACGCCGACGGCCACGGGGACGACGACGGTGACCCTCGGTGCGACCGATGCCAACGGCACCGGCACCAATACGCTCACGATCATCGTGGCGACCAAACCCGGCGTGCCGACGGGAGTGACGCCGACGGCGAGTGTGGGGCAGGTGAGTGTGGCGTTTAGCGCACCAGCGAGCAATGGCGGATCGGCGATCACGGGCTACACGGTGACGGCGACGCCCGTGGGCGGCGGCACGCCGGTGACGGCGTCGGGCACGGGTTCACCGATCGTGGTGACGGGTCTGACTTCGGGCACGTCCTACACCTTCACGGTGACGGCGTCGAACGTGTTGGGCGCCGGTACGGCCACCGGCGCGAGCTCGGCGGTGACGGCCTTCGCCGCGGCGAGCCAGCTGGTGTTGACGACCAATGCGGCGACCGCGGCAAGTGGTTCGGCCTTTACGACGCAACCGGTGGTGCAAATCCAAGATGCCGCGGGCACCAAAGTCGCCAACTCTTCGCAGTCGGTCACGATGACGGTCAGCGCGGGCGCAACGGTGGTGGGCACCTCGACGGTGACGGCGTCCTCGGGCGTAGCGACCTTTAGCAACGTGGGTATCAGCGGGGTTAGCGGCACGGCGTACACGCTGACGTTTGCGACGACGACGGCGACGACGCCCACGCTCACTTCGGCGACGCAATCGATCACGGCCAGCGAAGGCCCGGCGAGTGCGCTGACGCTCACGACCCCGGCCGCAGGGTCGGTGAGCGGAGGGGCGTTTACGACGCAGCCGGTGGTCACGATCAAGGACAGCGGCGGCAATCTCATTACCACCAGCAAGACGGTCACGATGACGGTCAATAACAGCGGGACCGTGGTAGGCACGGCCAGTGTCACGACGAGCAGCGGAACGGCGACCTTTACCAATGTGGGTATCAGCGGAACCGCCGGTACCGCGTACACCCTGACTTACGCCGTGTCGGGAGTCACCAGCGTGACGCAGACGATCACGCCGGGAGGATTCCAATTGTTCACGCCAGCGGCGGGCGCCGTGAGCGGAGCGGCCTTTACCACGCAACCGGTGGTCCAAAAGCTTACCTCCGGCAACGTCCTCGACACCAGCGATTCAACGACCGTGGTGACGATGACCGTGAGCCGCGGAGCGACGGTGTTTGGCACGGTGACTGCGACGATGGCCGGCGGCGTGGCGACCTTTTCGGGAGCGGGTGTCAGCGGAATCGCGGGCCGGACCTACACGATTACCTACACCCCGGACAGCGGCGACCCGGTGACGCAGACGATTGCACCGACGATCGGCGCGGCCGCGCAGCTGGTGATTACGGCCATCCCGTCTTTTGCCGTGAACGGCTCGGCGTTTGGCTTCGATCTGAACCCAACCCCGAACCACCTGAAAGTGGCGATCCGCGATGCGGGTGGTAATACGATTACGGGCAGCAGCGCGACGGTGACCGCGGCGGTCAACAACAGCGGGACCTTGGTCGGCACGACGGCTCCGGCGGCGAGCGGCGGCATCGCGACGTTCACCAATTTGGGCATCACCGGGACGACGGGTACTGCCTACACAGTCACGTTTACTTCCGGCATCCTCACCTCGGCGACGTACACGACGACGCTTTTGGGCACCAGTCCGGTGGCCGCCGCGACGGTGGCTGCGGCGAACGAGACGCGCGTAACGACCAACTACAAGTTTAGGCAACTGGCCACGATTACTCCTGGCTTCGGCCTAGCGCTGAGCAGTGACGGCAGCACGGTGTTTTACTCCGA
>Ga0315905_10007828_pt1 | contig 10795 bp, 14 predicted proteins | sample LakEriMetagenome_5_FD_203522 | JGI IMG/M metagenome (GOLD analysis project Ga0315905, IMG submission 203522) | Freshwater fungal communities from buoy surface, Lake Erie, Ohio, United States - Buoy 4 MA121 | ecosystem: Environmental > Aquatic > Freshwater > Lake | place: USA: Lake Erie, Ohio... | reverse complement strand
GAGCACAAGCCTTCTAAGCTTGGGGTTGTTGGTTCGATTCCAACTGGCGAGGCCACATTGGGACTATAGCTCAGCAGGTAGAGCTTCGGACTTTTAATCCGCAGGTCGCGGGTTCGACCCCCGCTGGTCCCACCAACTCAACAATCCTAAAACAAGGAGATAATCGTGGAAACAGTCAAAGCAGCGATCGCTAATCAGGTCAACGAGTTCACTTCCGATCCTGTTCAGAAGACGATCAACTTCGCTGTGAATGTTCTCGGTGCAGCGGTGGTGATCTGGTTCTCTTCCCTGATCATCGCATCCGCAATGCGTATCGTCGGTGCTGCTTACAGCATCCTCGCGCACGCGGTTTAGAAGAAATGCCAGCAAGAAGATCTCCTCGAATGAGGAAATTCGCCCTAGCTGTCGCAATTCACGAGCCAAATAATTCTGGTCTCGACCTGGTCAACAGGGAAGCGAGAAGAGCAGGTGAACCTGAGTATCCTGAGACGACTTGGAACTGGATCATCAGGGATGAAGTACCTAGGGTTAAATCTTATGGCGAAACATTCTTCGAGCAGCATACTGCCAAGCCCATGTCGGCATCAGAGATGAGAAGGCAGTTTCCGATATAGTCGTAATCAGCACAAAAAATGAAACGCCAGGGATTCATCTCCCTGGCTTTTTTGTGTTTCAAACTTTCTGCAAGTTGAGAAATTCTATGACAAGATAAATACCTAGAGCTAGCAGGTGACAAATGATTCTAAATGAGAGACACATTCGTAGACTTATCAAAGAGGCGATAAACAACCTCATGGAAGTCGATGAGATCGATGCAGAAACTGGTCTGCCCGTATCTAGCGATGGCGGAGCTGCTGCCAGAAGCGCAAAGGCAGACGCAACATCGCAGGCTGCTAAAGACATGATGTTCCAGGACGTCGTAGATTTCTCTAGAGTCCTACGACTAACAGTAGCGATTATAAACGATATCACGAGAAAGGTTGCTACTGAGCAAGATATCGATGGAAACTTTGATTCTTTAGCTAAGCTACAAGGAGATAAGGAGAAGATAACGAGAATCTCTGGATCGATACTGTACTACCTGTACACCCTGAACGGCGACATCAGGACTTTCGATAGCCTTGGAGAATTCTCTAAGGATGATGCAGAGATAAAAGCTCTTCAAAAACTAAAGACAGTCATTATTCCGATTATTGCCCTCGCTGAGCGCGCTGACAATCCTGCCACTATCTCGGCTTACGTAGACAGGCTAGAGAAGCTGAAAGCTGATTATCCCGATGTCTCTCGCGGTATTGGTGCAGACGATGCTCTCTCGCGTGCTAGCGTGCAGACTGCTGCAGGCCTGGAGGAGGGAATAGAGTCAGACATCGAGGCTATGATGTCAGGGGTGATAGCCACTAGTTCAATGCTCGCAAATTTCGCACCCAACCCTACGACACTTCGACGTGCTGCTAAGACACTTCAGGGTGTCAAGGATGGAAGGGTTGCCCTCTCTGTTGGGTCTACAGGACCTGCTGTTGAGGTTATGCAGCGATTGATGGTAATGGTTCTTAAAAAGATGTCAAGATCAATATCGAGATTTAGCAGGCCGGTTGCATCAACACTCAATGCTGACTCTTTTGCAATGATGGCATACGATGCTGCAGATAATTTAGCGGAAGACGGTTTCGATGGCAAGTTTGGAAAGAACACCAAGGGTGCAGTCGAAGTTATCCAGAAGGTAATGCTTGCAAGACAGAAAGGAACGCAGGGCGTTTTGAAGGATAGTACTTACACCTACAAGATAGAGAATCCAGCTGCAGTTGACGGAGTCATAGGCTCCCAGACTCTCGGGGCTATCGTCGATGGTGACTTCGACAGGAAGGCCTCATCAATAGCTTCGAAGGCCAATGACAGCGACCGAGTCGCAGGAGGCTCTGAGAGAGGCGAAGTTCAGGCTGTCGATGTCGGCGCTATGAAGAGAGAAGTACTTGAAGTCTTCGACGACGTCGCACTTGAGTCAACTGGGGAGAGCCCGGATCAGGTTGCGCAGTACAAGGTTGGAATGAGGACAATCCTTGACAAGGGAGACTTCGAGAAGTACAGAGCGAGAGGTCTCAATAGCAGGCAGGTTGCAACATCAATCATGACTGATTTCAACTTCCCAGACGAACTGGTCGGAGCTCCCGGGCTCGTTGGTGCTCTTGCTGGTTACATCGACGCAATTTAAGATGTAAAGATTCACACAGGGTTGTAGATTATATTCTACGCCCTGGTGGTGGAATGGTAGACACGTCCGACTCAAAATCGGATGCGAGAGCGTGCGGGTTCGACTCCCGCCCGGGGCACCATCTCGAAGGTGAACTGTGATTGCGATGTACGTGAAGACGATGAGAGAATCCGGAGTGAGAGGAAGAGAGTTTGCAGGCTATGCTGCTCTCTACCGCATGTGCCCACCCGTAAAAGGTCATGACTTCGTCGTCATTTCTTCGACAGACAAGATGGGCGATGATGAGGTTCTTGCCTTTCCCTCAGATCAGGAGGGTTGTATACTCGAGTGGTCAGAACTTGACGGTATCGTTGGTTCACTAGATCACAGGGAACTTATCGAGAGAATGGGATATAGTACAGAGCACAAGGAGGATACATGAAGTTTTTCGTGTTCGCAGTGCTCGCTCTGGTTGGACTCGGTGGTTGCACCGCAGAGAAGTCCGACACCAGCGAGAAGACTGCTGATTCTGCAGCGAAGTAGTTGCAGCCCGCAGGCCGGCCCGGGGAACAGGGGTCGGAATATCGCCCGTATAGCTCAGTGGTAGAGCTCCCTCTTTGTAAGTGGGAGGCCATCCGTTCAAGTCGGATTACGGGCTCCATTTAAGGAAGCGTGGCCGAGTGGTTTAAGGCAGCGGTCTTGAAAACCGCCGTGGGTTAAGAGCTCACCAACAGTTCGAATCTGTTCGCTTCCGCCGTTTACATTGTTTACCAGATCTGGTATCTTTGAAAGTCGCAGTCGGTCGACTCAAACACCGGCATTTCACACACACACAGGAGTAAAAAATGGCAACAGGATACGACATAAGGTACAGCCTTCTCAATGACGCACGCAGCACACTCTTCGAGCAGTGGCATCGGGAGTGCGACAGGATTCGACGCAACGCTGACCTTGGCCAGCGGCAGCTTGAACCCCTCCCTGCTGCACCCACTGCAGCAGAGATCAAGACTCTCGCAGAAGATCTCTACGAGTTCGTACAGCGTAAGTAAGCCTTAAGAGACACAGGTATCCTGATGGTGATCCCTGTCTAAATCGTAGGTTGACACAGTTCGCGGCTCTGGAGTTTTCCAGAGCCGCATTTTTAATCTTCGTTGATACATAAGTTTATGAAAAGCGCAATACTCAGACAGACGATAAGAGAAATTCTGAGGGAAGCTCATCAAGGCCCTCACCCGCTGGATGAGCTTGGAATGTCTGATGCTTCATTCGATCGTTCTGCAAAAGGTGTGAGAGATCTACAAAAAAGCGAAATCCAGCTTACGAATGATCAGGCGCTTGATATTTTGCAGACCGCGCTTGATGTCGTAGGTCTTGTTCCTGGTCCCGGTGATGCAGCTGATCTTGTGAATGCATCGATCTATGCTGCGAGAGAGCAGTATGCGCTTGCTGCATTAAGCATCTTGTGTCTCATACCGGCGATCGGTTCTGCGTTCGGAGCAGCTAAACTTGCTAAGAAGGCTATTCCTGCAAAGATCATCTTTGAGCATGCAGATGAAATTGAAAAGGTTATGAAGCAGATCGCACCTGAGATTCCCAATGGTGCGAAAGTCGCAGAAGCTGTTAGCAAAATCATATCAGATATTAGAATGGGTGCCACAGGCGTTGACATTTCTACTGGTGTTGCTACGAAGGCAGCAGGAAAAGAAACAGCACAAGTGGGAGTCGATGCTGCAGCAAAGTGGTATGCGAATCCCAGGTGGAAAGAATGGGCTGCATCTATCATTGCTCCTAACTTGACAAAAGTCTTGAACGAAGCAACATCAAAGAGAGCAAGAAATCGACTTGCTAGGCTTCTAACCCGAAAAAATGCAACTGCAATCAAAGCATATAAAGATGCTATTAGAGGACCTTTTGGACATCTCATTGATGACAGTGTGATCTCTGAGCTTCTCACGCATAATTCTCAAATTTCTAAGTTTGTTTCTGAGAATTTTTCTCTTATTATCGAAGACCTTAAACAGAATCTGCGATATCGCATCGTAACTAATCCAGAAGATATCAGTAAATTTACAAGCAGCGACTTGGTCATCGGGCACGCAGATCCATTTTCTAAGGAAGTTGTAATATTTCTACCTCGATTTGAGGCATTTGTCGAAGAACCTGCAAAATTAACAGAACAGCTTATCAATGCAGTCAAGCATGAAACATGGCACATTATTGACGCAAGACTCGCAGAAATCTTTAGGGGAAAAATGCAAGGTGAGTTCTTTTCTGAGCTTGACGAAATGGCAGGTGCAATAAAGAAGATGACAGATAATTTTGACGTATCAAAAATAAGAGAGGATCTTAGTGAATATGTCAAAGATCCGAGAGAGCTCTTCGTTAGGGTCAAAGAGATGAGAGACTTTATGAAGAAGTCGGACTTTTCTGCAGAAGACTTAAAGGCATTTGCAAACTACGATCTTGACAGTGTCCCAAATGACATCGGATTTTTTCATCAAATGATGCAGGGGATTTCTGACGATGCTTTCAAGAATCTTGCTGACGCAATGAATGAGATCTTGTAGCTAAAACTTCTATGATTTTATTCTGTCATTTGTGCTAAATCCAGACAATATTGTACTCGAACATCAGCGTAGGTTGGCACAGTTCGCGGCTCTGTGGGTGTTCCAAAAGCCGCACTTCTCATAGTGATAATACTTAATGGAGTGTTATGAGAAGTCACGAATGACAATCACAGAAAATCACATCAGGCTTCTTATCAGAGAGACTCTTCTCGAATTATCACATTCGATTGCAGAAGGGAAAAGGACTCCGAGAAAGCCTGGTCAGCCTGCCAATTCAGACAAGCACTCGGATCTTTACACAGACGAAAATCCTCGCGGAACGATTAAAGGACTCAAGTTTGCCACAGTCGAGGATGCTGAGGTGTCTGTGCGCAAGATCAAGTCATCAGGAAGATCGCACGCTCACAAGATCCAGGCTGCAGTTGCGATGGAGCAGCGGGCAAGAGTCGCAGGAAAGGCGTCTGCTGCCGAAGTCTACCGGCGTTTTATCAATTCTATGAAGAAAAAATAGATTTTCTGACCATATGCAGTGTAACACACGCACGCGAATCGATGCGTTTTGATCTACCAGTATTTCTGTTTAGTAGACTAAAAGATTGCTAATACATAGTATCAGTGAGGATATGAAAGATGAAGATCACGCATAAACAGCTACGCCAGATAATCAAGGAAGAGCTAATGAGAGAAATGCAGAGAATGCCTATCGGCAAGGGTGTATTCGGAAAGGGCCCAGCCATGGCAATCGCGCAGCGGAGGATGCAAATGAGAGCAGCCGCTGAGGCTCAGCCCGATCCGCTACCTCCAAATTTGCGCTACGCTGACAACATAGCTGTGTCGTGTGGAACCTGCGTGTACTTCTGCCCGGAAACGCAGACCTGCATGGCGTTCAATGATTACAAAGTGTCTGCCGAGCTGGTGTGCGACGATCATCGGAGCGAGTAGTAAGCGACTTCCTCCGCAAGACAGTTCTTTGCGGTCTCGTCAATACTTAGATCAATGCGAATCACAGAAGATCTCTACGAGTTCGTTCAGCGCAAGTGATTTGATTCGACAGGTTGATAGTCACCCCGTCCTCGTGGCGGGGTGATTTGTATCTGAGAAATGCTTCAGGAGGCCAAGAGAGCTGCGAAGACGCTGATAGCAATTGTGAAACCGATCAGGATCTCTGCTCGCTTCATCCTCTGCTCGATAGCATCCATGCGAGACGTCAAGCTTTCAGCAAGCTTTGCAACGTCAGCATCCATCTTTCCGTCAATCTCTGATTCAATTCGAGTGTGCTCTCTCTCGAGTGTGTATCTCGCCTCCTCGACCAAGTCCCTCAGATCAGATTTAAATGTCTCGACCGGCTCCTGCGATGCGTCGATGACAACAGACCTGGTGAAATCACGCATCTGTTTCTCGTCGATCATCATATCAAATTTCTTCTCTAGCTCTTCGATCTTATCCTTGAAGACGAACGGTGTTGACATGAGAAATTCCCTCGAGTCTTAATTAATATCGACGTAAAATAAATTTGAGAAAATTGAAGATCATGTCATAGTTATAATGATGATCCCGCCAACATTTGGTACAAGTCTTTGAAGAATGGAAATTGAAGAAGAAGAAGAGAAATCTGAATAGACGGGTTCAATTTACTTGTCCTCCATAATCGATATCGTGAATACAAGATGAAAGAAGATAGAACTTGTAAGCACTGTGGTCAGATATTCGAAGACATAGAAGGCAAGGTCTTCGCAAATCACGTTCGCTGGTGTGACAAGAACAAGACGAACGGTGACAAAGGATCATCGAATCTGTCTCGTGTCGGCAAGAAGAGATTCGATGAGAAGCTGGGGCAAAAGAAAACTTTCACCATGCAGTGTCAAAAATGCGACAAAGCATTCGATGTGTTCGAGAGAGAGAAGAAGCATCCTGAGCGAGATGTTTATTTTTGCTCGAGGACATGTGCAAATGCTCGTGGTCCAAGAACAGAAGACTTTAAAGACAAAGTTAGAGAATGGTCTCGTCAGAATACCGAGGCTAGACTTGCTGAGATTTTGTTGACACTAGATGAAAATGCTATTATTCGTGATAATCGAATTTACATAGCAAAAATATGTCCTGTTTGTAGTGAAGAATTTGCACACACTCTTTCACGTCCTACGAAAACATGTTCAAGATCCTGCGCAAGTCGAGCAAAATCTTCTGTAGAGAAAGGAAGTCTTATTGAATATCGTAGGTTTTGCGCATTTAAATTTTCGCTTAATGATTATCCTAATGAGTTTGATTTTTCATTGATTGAGAAGCATGGCTGGTATGCAGCAAAAAATCATGGTGACAATTTGCATGGTGTAAGTCGAGACCATATCGTATCAGTTCGTTTTGGTTTCGATAACCAGATAGATCCAAAGATTATTTCCCATCCAGCAAATTGCCAGCTTCTTAAACATAGTGAAAATGTTTCAAAACATAAAAAATGTTCATTATCAATAGATGAGCTCTTAGAGCGAATACAAAAGTGGGATGATAGATATAGGAAAATGGGGACATAGTTTATTCAGGAAAACGATTGCCTTGCACGCAGTAGAGCCCGGAGCGTAGCCGGGTGTCTCCACCAATCATTTCAACTATTTAGATTCTACAGGGGAGTAGTTCAATTGGCAGAACAACGGACTCTGACTCCGTATGTTGTAGGTCCGACTCCTACCTCCCCAACCATTAATGCCGCGTGAATTCGCGGCATTTTTATATGAGATTGACACATACATAGCGCAATGTCCCTACCAGCAGCTGTCAGAATGTGCTTATCAAAGAATCGCTGGGGGCGTAGAGAGCGTGCTGAGAAGGCTGCATCGCGCACGAGGACGTCGGGAAGAGATGTCAAAGTCTACAGATGCCCGCTGTGTCAAGGTTGGCATCTGACATCTAGGGTAAAAGAAAGCGAATACCGTCAGTCTGAAGGCTAGATAGATAAGAGAGCTTTCTTGATAAGTGCCCTCAGATCACTCTCTCTAAGGTGCATTTTCCCGAAGTAGTCAGCGATCTTTTGCCTGACATCTGGTTCTACAAATGTTCCAGGGAGATCAAGCATGTCAGATCTGCTACCGTACGTCTTGTCTGATTGTGATCCCTTTCTGATCTTCAGCTTCTTCTGGTCGATACCGGGAAGAGGCGGATCACCTGGCTTTCTCCAGGCAGATTTCTCGGGTTTTTTTGGCAAATTTCCTCCTCTCATACTGCTCTAGAATATCTGGATTGCTGTTGCTCTACAGCTGCAACTGATTCAACAGCACTGTACATCTCTCTAGGAATAGATCCTCTAGGATCACTCATCGCAGCCAGTAGTACGTACATTACGCCTCTGTGATCGATCTCAGGCATCTGTTTGATCTTCTCAGACAGATCGTTGATGTTCATCTCTTTCCTGGTGAGATCACTAATTGGTACGCCCGCAGCATTAAATTTAGTTCCATCATTTCTCATCTGGAGGAGTGCCTTCTGCAGGATATTAAGATAGACGTAGACATGATCATTGTCAGACATCCCAGGTGCTCTCGACATGATGTATTTGACATCTTCTTCGGGTATCCTGAATACCCTGTTGAAATCTGGATCTTTGTAGAGGTTCTTAATGTCTATCTTGGTGTCCTGCGCACCGGCTATCGTTGCAACGACTTGAAGTGTTTCGAAACTCTCGAGGTCGGTGTAGTCAAAGGTTGATCCTATAAACTCTATGAGTGCAGAGATCTCGTCAGTGACTCTATCTCTCTTCGCGAGAGATGCAACGTATCCTTTCTTCGCTAGTGAGAGAAACCTATCTATGAACACTGTGTCAACGGGCTTGAGGTCAGAGATCGCACGCTTGAGCCTCTCAATAATGTCTCGACCAGAATCCAGCGTGCCCATGACGCAGATATAAGCTTGTTCGAGAGTAGCGTCTTTCAAGTGAGAGATCTCGTGAACTATTGTGTCGGGTTTGTCTAAGAAAACCTTGATGACATGTGTTCCTTTCTCAAAGGCGCCATATGCTGATTCGCTTCTTGCGAACCTTATGAAGTGAGCATTGTCTATTGATGATCTCACGTGATCAGACACTATCTTGCTGATCTCGTCTCGTAGGCTGACTGGAATACCTTCTCCAGCAAGCTCTCCTGATTCGAAAAACTTCTTACCCCACCCCTTTGGATCTGAGAAGATCTGCTCAGATTCGATGTAGTATTTTTTTGCATCCTCTACTGAAGACCTAAAGAACACAGGATCGTAATTGTCTCCTGTGTCGGGAATGCCTTTGCCTAGGGTTTCTGTGCCATCAGGTCTCAAAACAATGATGGGATTATCTATACCAAGTGCTCTCGCTACCGCTACGCGTGTATTCTTCTGAGCCTGATCAAAGCTCTCTTTCAAGCATTCTCTCAGCGTGTCGAGTAGCTCGATATACGCCTCTGTGATCTCTTCTCCGTCTGCAGGAGGAGAATCACCAAAGATCTTCCTCATAATGTCTTTTAGGAACCCAATACCAAAAACAGATTCTCCCTCGTGCAGATACTGGTTTGAAGCTGTCACATTTACTAGTGACTCTCTGATAAGTTTTCTTATAAGATCTTCGCTGATTTTCATCTTCATGATGTTGCTCGAGTTATACTTATTATGACCACGTCGATGTCAGGATTTTTAGACAACCAATCCCGCAACCAGGAGTAAGATAAATGTTGAGGTATTCACTATTTTTGCCGCTATTGCTTCTGGAAAACGGATGCATGGATACCACATTGAACTCTATCAAGGATGAACCTGACGAAGGACAACCTGAGATACAGATCGATCCAGATTCACACGACTACGGTGTGGTACCTGCAGGAGAGAGCATGTCTGCAATATTTAGCGTCTCTTCTGTGGGAGATGAAACACTGAATGTGACAGCAATGACAATCTCAGAAGGAGATAGCTGGTTCACTCTTGTAACTCCTGTAATAGGGTCTTATATTCCAGGTGAACACGCTGAGTTCACTGTCACCTACAACTCAACTGGAACAGAGTCAGAGGGCAAACTTGAAATACTTTCTAATGATCCTTCTAGTCCTAATAGTGTTCTGCTGCTGACTGCGCACGAGGAAGAAGCGATCGACACAGGAGAACCTGCGGACACAGCACCTCCCGTCTCAGCACCTGTTGCAGTCTGCTCAGCTGATCCTTCAGAAGTTCTAGCGATCCACGAGACTGCAGACTGGATTGGAAACTCATCTTACGACACAGACGGTGGCAGCATCGTCGACTACAGGTGGTCTCTCGTTTCATCACCTGCAGGCGCAACAGCGACAATGCCAGGTGGTGGGGCAAACCGTCGAAACTTCGCGCCAGACGTTGCAGGTGAATACGTGGCAGAACTTGTTGTCGTCGATGATGATAACCTTGCTTCTGATCCTTGCTATGCTACGCTTAACGCCACAGCTGGGGACGGGCTCTGGATCGAGATGTTCTGGGAACGTAGCGGAGACGACATGGATCTTCACCTTCTCCAGCCAGGCGGTTCGCTTGCAGACTACTTCACTGATTGCTACTATGCAAACTGCACTGGTGGTCTAGAGTGGGGAGGATCAGGCACTGCTGATAACCCCTTCCTTGATCTCGATGATATCCCTGGAACAGGACCTGAGAATATAAATGTTGACTCACCAGCTCGCGGTACGTACACCGTCTACGTCCACGATTACCCTGGCAGCGTCTACAATGGGACGAACAATGTCACGGTCAACGTCTACTGGGGCGGGAGGCTGATCTGGACTGATACACGTAACGTGAATTCGGAGGGATACTACGCTCCATTCGTAGAGATAGCAGTTCCTTCTGGAGTAGCTTCCAGCTTGTAGTTTAAGATCCTCCCGTCTGGGTACAATGGAGGGGAGGATACAGCCAATGGATGCAAATTACAAGTGCCAGCTATACGACGAGGATTCGTTCATCGACAGCATGTTCATCACTTTCGTTCAGAGCTATCTCGTGAACGTCGTTCAGAGATACGCAGATGAGAACGGTTTCGATTCACAGAACAAGCCTACGATCC
>Ga0315905_10007827_pt1 | contig 10797 bp, 9 predicted proteins | sample LakEriMetagenome_5_FD_203522 | JGI IMG/M metagenome (GOLD analysis project Ga0315905, IMG submission 203522) | Freshwater fungal communities from buoy surface, Lake Erie, Ohio, United States - Buoy 4 MA121 | ecosystem: Environmental > Aquatic > Freshwater > Lake | place: USA: Lake Erie, Ohio... | reverse complement strand
AAAACGTTTATTCCTTTTTCTCGTGTAAAATCGATAAGATAGAATAGCTCATCTTCAAAAGTTATTGAAGTAATTTTATTGTTTGGAAAACGGGTTTTTAGAATCTGTTCAAATGAATTCATTTGCAAAAGTAGTTTAATATCCTTGAGTTATAAAAATAATGAAATCACAATGTACCTAATGAGTTTACCTACTACCATGAAAACAACTACAGGTAGGAGCTTAATTCTCATGAAACCAAGCATCACTAATAATGGATCTCCAATAATTGGAACCCAACTCAGCAGCGCGCACAAGCTCCCGTATTTTGTGACATATTGCTTGAGCTTATTTTGTTTATTTTCAGCCTTTTCACTTTTCTTTATCCACAGAAACTTCCCGAATTTCCCCAAATAATAATTGGTTAATCCCCCAAGACTATTTCCAATCGTTGCCACAATAACTGAGATGACAGGATCATACCCCGAAGCAATTACCGCTGCCAACCCCACTTCGGATGCAAAAGGAAGAATGGTTGCTGATAAAAAACAACTTGCAAATAAGCTTAGGTAAATCCAATAATCCATAAATAAAAAAGGCCGGTGAAACCGGCCTAATTAAAAATCTGTATAATTTTATTTCTTAACAAATTTCTTAGTAACAGAAGAGTTGTTTGTGTTGATAGTCACATAATAAACACCACTGTTTAATGAAGCGCAATCAATTTTTGCTGAATTTGAACCTGTTAATACATTGGTTAATTCCAATGTTGAAACAGTTTTTCCTGATAAGTCAGTAACTAAAATGTTTACATCACTTTTTGTTTGCAAATAGAAATTAACGTTTGTCTCAGAACTAGCAGGATTTGGATATAATGAAACTCCATTGATTTCAGTTGTTTCTTCATCTAAACCAACACTTGGATCAAAGTTTAAACGCACGTAAGGTGTTGATGTTTGATAAAATAAATTAGCAGTACTACTTATATCGTTTCCTTCAAGAAAGAATGACGTTTGAGGCTCTGAGGTTCCTGCGTTTGCAATTCGTAATCCACCAGTATATGAACCAACAACCGCAAGGTAAGTGGTGTTAGCTAGCATATTAACAGGCGTTTGAAGTTGCATTACAAGATTTGTATTTAAGTTATTTGAAGCAACAACCAACGGAGCTGATTCTTCTTCAAAAACGAATTCCCCTGAATTTGGATCAATTGAATAAAGCCTTGCATAAATTTCTGTTCCTATTGTAGTGCCCGAAGCTCCCCCACCAACTAGGCGCACATTAATTGCTTTAAGTGTTTGATCTGCCCAAATGTCAAATAAATTTCCAGCTTCAAAACCATCTACACCATTCGATGTGTTTCCACTCACCGTGTTGTTGTCACGAGCGTAGATGTAATTTGTTACACTAAAATTCAAATTTGGCAGCGCATTATTAGCAGGAACATCATCAGTTGAGTCTGAAGTGATTGTTCTTACAACCGTGTAACTTGCAGTATTTGCAGGAGGTGTAAATGTAGTTGATGTTGTCATGTCTAATGAATCCAATGAAGGAATATTAGCAGGAGCTGAAGATCCAGTAAACACGCCTGAATTAACATTCACATTCAATTTAGCATTGTATTGAGTATTTTGTCCACCGTTGAATACCGATGCAGAAAACTCGATTGGCGCCACTTGAGTGGTTGGAATTTGGTAGTAGTTTAACCCAGCAGTTCCCCATGTTGATGCAGTAACAGAAAGATCATTCGTTGCATTTGTAACGATTTTCACATCATCAATATACCATCCGTAAGTAACCCAAACGTTAGGGTTTGTTGCTGAACCAGGAAATCCAGTTGTCCAAGAAAATCTTATCCAAATAGGAGATGGTGTAGTAGGTAAGTAAGGCGCTAAATTTATAGATTTATTGTTAGGATTCGAGTATGCTGATCCTCCTGCAGAAGATAAAACTGGCATGTCACCATTAGTACCTACTGTTATAAAGTTTATACCATCTGTTGAAATTTGAAATTCTTGTAAGTCGTTAAATCTCGCTCCATATTGTTGGAATTGTAAAGAAATGTTGTTTGTTCCGCCCAAAGCAACGACATCAATTGAATCAGCAGTAGTTAATGTGTACACAACATCAAGCGCTTGGGTTCCAGGAGAAGCTGTTGGATCTCCATTAACGAGTTCCGCATATTTTCCTCCTGAAGCAGAATTAATACCGCTTGCAGCCCACCAACCGTCGCTTGAATTATTGATGTTCCAACCATAATCAATACCAGTTTGGCCATCATTATTTATCACCCACGTTGAATCTAACGTAAAATCATTTGACCACAATGTGACCCCTAAAGACTTTTCTTGTGGGATTTGTGAAATTCCTTGCGCAGGGTGTTTAATTAAATCTTGAAAAGAGTACTGTTTTGGCGCTTGAGCAACAGTATTCAAGGCTAATAGTGAAAATAAAGAATATACAATTTTTTTCATAAAATTTAGTTTGATGTCAAATTTACAAAAAAGTATCAAAAAAACTAACGGTCTTTTAAAAAAGGGAGTTGGGTTCTTATTTCTTGTAAGTCTGATTTGCTTAAACTACAATTTTTAAAATCTTCCTGATGATTTTTCAAGTTTGCCAATTGTTCTCCCATCGGACTCACGGCAATACTACCACCGCTGTAAATAAGATTTTTTCCATCAACACCCACACGATTTACCCCAACCACATAACACTGATTTTCAATTGCTCGAGCACATAAAAGAGCTTCCCAATGAGCAATTCTCCTTTCTGGCCAGTTTGCAACGTATACGAGTAAGTCGTAGGCCGCAGAATCATTCTCAACGCGATTTCTAATCAATTCCGGGAAACGTAAATCGTAGCATATTTGTAGATTTATTTTCCATCCCTTCCATTCAACTATAGCCTCGGTATTTCCGGCCGTATAAAATTTGTCTTCACCACCTAAACAAAAAGATTTCCGTTTGTCATAATGTTTTACATTACCATTCGGATAAACAAAAACACCTCTGTTGTAACACTTCGCATTTTCTAGAATAATTAAAGAAGTGTAAATAGCAGAATTAAGCTTGGCAGACCATTTCTTTAAAAAACTAAGCCCTTCAGAATTTTCCCAATCTTCTGCGAGAAATTCAACGGACATACTAAAACCCGTGTGAAACATTTCAGGTAGAATTACCAAATCAGTTTCATTCAATTGAGAAAAAAAAGCTTCGTACTTGTTAAAGTTTGCCTTTTTATCCTCCCAAACTTGGTCAACTTGTATCAGTGTGACATTTAAATCTTGCATAGTTTTTCAGTTGCTTGTTGAATCGTTTTATCGTCTTTGGCAAAACAAAACCGAAGAATTTTTCGATCGTCCCCATTCGCATTGAAAACGGAAAGAGGTATTGTTGCTACCCCATGTTCAATCACTAATCTTTTGGCAAAATAAACATCGCTTTCATCAGAAACATTCACATAACTACCTAGTTGAAAATACGTTCCTTCGCAAGGGAGAAGTTCAAAACGACTGTTTTTTAGTTGTTCACGAAAGGCATCCCGTTTTTCCTGATAAAATCGACCAAGTGTCGAAACATCAATATGATTCATATACTCAGCCAAAGACGCTTGTGCTAAACTGTTTACACAGAAAACCAAAAATTGATGAACCTTCTTAATCTCTTTCATTAAAAATTCAGGTGCGACTACATATCCAATTTTCCATCCGGTGATATGAAATGTTTTGCCAAAGGAAGAAACAATTACTGATCTATCTTTAAGAATTTCAGAGGAATTTACTGAAATGTGTTTGTTTTCAAAACTAATAAACTCATAAACCTCATCAGATAATACAACAAGATTTGGAAAGTCTAATACCAGTTTTTCAAGTTCAAGGATATCTTTTTTCTTCCAAACTGTACCACTTGGATTGTGTGGATTGTTGGTTATGATTAAGCGCGTTTTATCCGAAACAGAACTTCTTATTTTATCCCAGTCAGGCAAGAAATCTTTATTTATTGGAATTCTAATTGGCGTTGCCCCAGCTAGAATCACTGGTGATTCATAACAATCATAGCTAGGGTCCAAAATAATAACCTCTTCATTTTTATGAACTAAAGCTTGAATCGTTGTAAAAATTGCTTGTGTTGCACCTGCTGTTACCAACAAAGAGGAAGATGGATCTATTTTGCGATTATATTGGTTGAAAATCATTTCCGAAATTTTCTCAAGCAAATTTGGCAAGCCTGACAACGGAGCATATTGATGAACGTTTTCACCTGTTTTTGACCGAACGATTTCCTCCAGGATTGGATCAATTGGGAAATTCGGAAATCCTTGTGATAAGTTAATTGCGTTGTAATCTGCAGCCATTTTAGACATGGTCGTAAAAATGGTTGTCCCCACATGAGGTAATTTAGAAGAAAATTGCATGACGTAAATTTACAGATTCTCTATTAGAAATAGGGTAAGTAAAGTTTCAAAATTACTGAAAGAGCAATTAATTACACGCCGGACAAACTCCAGATACTGTAAAAAAGGATTCCTTGAAAAGATAATTTGGCGGAAGCGAAAAGGTAATTTCATTCTCGTCTAAACACGTAATTACCCTGCACTTTTCGCAGCTAAAGTGAACATGATTGTGGAAATGAATGTTAGTGCAAGAGTGACAAGTTGCGTAATTAATCACCCCGTCTACATTGACGATTTTATGAATTTTATTTTCATTGACCAAACGCTCTAAAACTCGGTATATCGTTACGCGGTCGCAAAGTTCCTGCAAACTTCCAAAAATAGCAGCGTGAGACACCGCTTGTGGGGAACCCTGAATGAATTCCAATATTTTTTTCTTTGCTTGAGTGTTTCTTGACATACTTAAACGCAACTTAGTTGCAATATTTTAATTATTTTTGCAATTGTGTTGCAATAATACGTATTTTTGTAAAATTAAATGGCACTAATGCAGGTAAAAAAAAAGGTTTGGCATAAAACAATTGTTCTTGCTTCGCTGCTTTTAGTTACTAGTTCAGTTTTTTCTCAAAAAATTGAAGGGAGGGTTTTATCAGAGACAACAGCAAAGGGCATTTCTGCAGCTATGGTTTATATCGTTGAAACAGACCAAAGTGCAATTTCCGATTCGCTGGGCAGATTCAGTATTACCAAACCAAAATTGGAATCTTTTCGTATGAAAATTTCAGCAAAAGGATATCAAAATCAATTTATTACTATAGATTCTGGTCAGAAAGAATTTGTTTTTTATTTGGTTTCACAGCACGTTGATTTGCAAGAAATAACAATTTCTGGAAGTTCAACCCAGGTTCAAAATCAAAATCCATTTCACATTGAAACCCGTAAACTTTCTGAATTAACGAATATTTCGGCCATTAATATGGGTGAGGTAATTGCGCGAATTCCGGGAGTTTATCAAGCGAGTTTAGGAAACGGAATTTCGAAACCTGTTATTCGTGGATTACAAGGAATGCGGGTGGTAAGTTTACTAAATGGGTTGCGCATCGAAGGTCAACAGTGGGGAGGTGATCATGGAATGGGAATCGCAGAATTGGGTGTGGGATCCGTTGAAGTGATTAAAGGACCTTCTTCGCTATTATATGGTGCAGATGCTTTAGGTGGCGTAATTTATTTTTCGGATGCTCCTTTTTCCGCAACCGGAACGAGAGAAATTCAAGGGTATGGGTTGGGCCAAACAAATACGATGGGTGGTGTTGGGCGTTTCTTGTGGAAAGAATCGCGTGATAAAGTGCGTTGGATGTTGGGTGCAAGTTATACTAACCATGCTGATTTTCAATTGCCTAGCGGAAAATTTGCCGAAAACTCTCGGTTTAATGAGTTTGTCTTGAAAAGCGCTGTTGGATTTAACGGAAAGAAAAGCGTTCATAATTTGCGGTACAATTATATTCATTCAACTACAGGAATTCCTGGACATTCTCACGATACGATGGCGAAACCAGAAACTTTTCAAGTGGATACTCAAGGACGGAAATACTCGTTGCCTGCCCAATTTTTTAGCAATCATTATTTCTCTTCAGATAATAAATGGTTCACAAATAAAAACGAGTATCATGCATTGGTAGGAATGACGTATAATCAACTGATTGAATTTGATGAAAAGGTAACCATTCCAAGTTTAAGCATGAACTTGATGAATTCATTGTATTCGATTAAATGGACGAATAAATCGGTTAAAAACCTTAAAATCACAAGTGGTATTCAAGGAATGTTTCAACAAAATGACAATGAACCAAATGCATCGGATACCTTGATTCCCAATTCACGAACCCTTGATAATGGAGTTTATACTTCGTTTCAATATTCATACAAGCTTTGGAATTTTCAAGCGGGAGCACGTTATGATTTACGTAATATAAACACACTGCATTCCTTCAGTGGAAATGCTCCGTTATCAAGAAATTTTGATGGTTTCAATACTTCATTGGGAGGCGTTTATGGGGGTAAAAGATTTACATTTAGAACCTCACTTTCAACGGGATATCGCGCGCCACATCTTACAGAGTTAGTTTCAAATGGGTTTCACCATGGTGCGTTGCGTTATGAAATTGGAGATAAAAATCTTGTGCCAGAATACGCTTCCCAAATCGATGTAACAACTGAGATAACTCGCGAACATTTTGTACTAATTTTCAATCCATTTATTAATCAAATACGAAACTACATTTATCTACAACCAATTGATTCATTGGTAGATAATATCCCAGTTTTTGAATATCGACAATTGTCATCTGTTTTATTTTATGGAGGAGATATTGGGGTTCATTATCACCCTCATTTTGCCCATAATTTACATATTGAAAGCTCTGTTTCATTGATTTATACCAAGACAAATTCAGACAGTAGTATTTCATTGATTCCGCAGCCTAGATTTCAAAATTCGTTGCGCTACTCGTTCAATGTAGGCAAAAAACTAGCTCTTAAAGAATTATTCGTTCAATATACGTTTATGGGCGCTCAAAATCAGGTAGCATTTATTGAAACACCAAGTAATTCCTATCATTTATTAGATGCTTCCTTTTCATTCGAAATTAAAAGTAAAAACCCCATTCAATTAAATGTTGGGTGTAAGAACATTTTAAATACACGATACATAGATCATCTTTCTCGTCTCAAAAACATTGGAATGCCTGGTCCGGGAAGGAATTTTTATGTAAGTTTCACCTATAATTTAACGCAAAATCTTAAAAACAAATAATATGAAAAAGTCGATTTTTATTTTTGGAACAATTGCTTTTTTAGCGGCAACAGTACAATCATGTAATAAAAATAAATGTCACGAATGTCACTATGATGATGCGAGTGGAAATGAAGTTGCTTTGGGTGAAAAATGTGGAGATGAATTAGAATCGTTAGAAGCAAATGGATATTCTGACTCTACTAGTAATTACGTTGTGCATTGCCACGGACATTAGGATTCAAATGTAACACTAATTTTAGTTCCTTTATTTGAACTAGACACAGAGAAAGTTCCGTTAAATTCCGCAACGCGACTTTCCATATTTTTAAGTCCATATCCTTTTTTAATAGAGTTGATGTCAAAGCCTTGGCCATCATCTTGAATTATTAGTGAATTAGGGGTAATTTGCATTTCTACGCTGGTTGCACTTGCATATTTTAGCACATTGGTAAGTGCTTCTTGACTAATTCGAAATAAGTTTAATGCAAGAAGAGGTGTGAATTCTTTTTGTTCTTCTTGTATTGAAATATTCAGAGAAAATGATTCTTCTTTTTCTAATCGATGGAAGAATTCCTTAATCTTTTCTGTTAAAGACAATAGAGTTAATTTTTCAGCTTTAATTGACCAAACCGTTTCCCTTAATACTGTACTAGCATTGCGAGTTAGATCAGCAATTTTTTCTAGTTCTTCTTTTTCTAGTTCTTTCTCTGTTTTATAAATTTTTGTATCCAATTTGGATGAAACAATAGTAAGCTCCGCGCCCAAATTATCGTGCAGATCACGAGCAATTCTATTTCGTTCATCGGTTAGCCTATTGAGTGTTTCAACTTCCTTTTTTCTCAATCTTAACTTTTGACGCTGCCAGACAAGAAGCAAAAGAAATGCAAGCGATAAAGCAATACCACCCGTTGCATAGAATCGTTTTTTATTTTCTTCATTAAGCGCTTTTTCTTGAAGAATTTGTTTCTCTTTAGCTTGCAAGTTATATTTGGTTTGAATTTCAGAAACAGCCTTCACTTTTTCAATGTTCAAGATAGAATCTCGGTATTTTTCATACTGTTCAAAATAGGAATCTGCCAAAATATAATCTCCTTGAAGTGAAGCTTGTCTAAAAAGCGCTCGATAGGCATCTCGTATTAAAGGTAGCGCATTTATTTTTTTACCAATAACTAATCCAGAGTCGATGTAAGATTGGGCATCTTTTAATTTTCCAACATCTTGTAAACAATTTGCTAAGTTAAAATAGATTAATCCTAAACCTAATGAATCATTTGTTTCATGGTATAAATCCAAAGATTTTTTGTAATACCGTATTCCTTTTTCTGAATTTCCCATTGATCGTGCATTAACACCAATGTTTTGGTAAATAATCGATAATCTCTTTTTATCTTGATTTGCATCGATGTATTGAATTGCTTTTTCATAATATTGATCCGCCAATGAATAGTTACCTTTTTTCATGTAGACTATTCCTAAATTTCCATAAGAAGAACTATACATCTCTGCTGAGTTCGTTTTTTGTGCAATTTCGAGAACTTTTAAATGATTTTTTATAGCGTCCTCAAATAAACCAAGTTTCTCAAATGAAGATCCAATGTTTGTTAAAATCAAGCCCTGATAGGCAATTTGATTTTGTTCTTCAAAAATTTTGAGCGCTTTAAAATTATAATCAATGGATTCTTTATGAAGCCCCCTTTCAAAATAGACCATAGCTATTCGATTATAGGCTTTAGCTTTTGAAAGATTATCTTTAATCTTATCTGAAATATGAACAGCTTGATTGGCAAGGATCAAAACGGTATCGTAGCTTGAGGCATTGAGATAAGAAATACTCATGTCATTTAAAGCTTGAAGAATAAGTTTATCGTTTTTTTGCTTTTTTGCCTCAATCAAGGCTAACCTACCATATCTCATCCCTTTTACTGGATCTGTATTCGAGTAGAAATATGAAATATCACAAAGTGTAATGACTTTTTTTTCTCCTTTTAAACTAGGTAGACTGCTTATTAAATCATCTACTTGTCCTAAACTAAAATTGTGAAGCAAAACTGGAATTGCCAAAAATAAAAAGGCCTTAATTTTCACTGTTTTATTTACAAATATATGGAACAACTTACAATACCCCACCTTTTTTTGCCTTGTCAATTGCTTCTATCCTGTTATTTACTTTTAATTTACGATAAGTGTTTTCAACATGCTTCCGTACGGTTCCGTAACTTATAAATAGATTGTCTGCAATCTGTTCGTAGCTTAATCCTTTTGATAAATGCTCCAACACCTCAATTTCTCGTTCAGTTAAACCATATTCTATAATTTCTTTTTTAGATTCTTCAGGAACCCCTGTTTTAATCATTGATAGAGCCTTTTTTGCAATTAAAGGACTCATTGGAGCACCTCCTTCCAAGGCTTCGTATATCGAACGATGAATTTTTTGAGGTGGTTCATCCTTTAATAAATAACCACTTGCACCGGCCATGATTGCGTTAAACAGATTTTGTTCGTCGTCAAAAACCGTACTCATAATAATTTTGATATTGGGCCATCTATTTGTGATAAAGGCAGTTGCCTCAATTCCATTCATTTCAGGCATATTGATATCCATAATTATCACATCAACGGAGTGATTCTTCTGTAAGTGTTGAATTACTTCTTTTCCTGTTGTTGCCCTTATTACTACTGTGAAATCAGAGGAAAGAAGTATTTTTTCCTCCAATGTTTCTGCAATTCGATTTATGTCTTCAACAATAGCAATTCGTATCATAGTGGTTAATTTGTAAATATATCTTATTTATTGAACACAAGGAAAAATCCAGCAGCCATATACATGTTTTTCAGCTTTCCTGAAGAGTGGATATTGTATGTAATACCTGGACGAGCTCCAAACTCAAGCCTTAAACCGATTCCTAAAGGTCCAGTTGTGTACGATTCTACTAACAAACGTATCCCTAAATTTTTAATATCTGGTTTATTTGCGATTGTGTAATTGCCCCCGCCATTGTCTGTTTTTCCAATAAGTGCGGATTCAACACCAACTGTTGGCATGTAAAGCACCTCTGCAAAAACATCTGTTTTGTTACGAACTGATTTTCGTCCATATCTTTCTCCTGTAGCACCATTTTGAGCGTTAATCACAAAGTTTTGAGTTATCGTTGCATGAAAACCACCTGAAAATCGAATCCCAGAAAAAGAAGTGGCAAAATTCATGGAATTTACTGAATTGCCTGATTGATCTTGAATTTGAAAAGTGGTATCATACTTTTGGTTGTCTATGTAATTATTTCGATAAAAGCCTGCTGATCCAGTAACACCAACTTTTCGAATCGTTCGAGCGGGAGCCATGATAAAAGTTTCATCCGTAATTGTATAATTTCCTGAATTTGTACTTGTCTTTTTCAAAGAAACTCGCACATCTTCTTTTTGATCCTTCACCTGGAAGAAAAATGTTCCTCTTCCGCTTAATCCATAAAGAGATTTAGAAAATTCATTTATAGCATTTTCTCTTGGTCGATCCCATTTTTTATAGGCTTTAATAAATTCACCAGATATAGCAAGCCGTTCACCGATGTTTACAGTTGCTTGGTAATTGTAAGCGGCTCTGTTATTATCTTTTAAAAAATCTGCATCGTAGA
>Ga0315905_10007826_pt1 | contig 10797 bp, 6 predicted proteins | sample LakEriMetagenome_5_FD_203522 | JGI IMG/M metagenome (GOLD analysis project Ga0315905, IMG submission 203522) | Freshwater fungal communities from buoy surface, Lake Erie, Ohio, United States - Buoy 4 MA121 | ecosystem: Environmental > Aquatic > Freshwater > Lake | place: USA: Lake Erie, Ohio... | reverse complement strand
ATTTATCTGGATACGCCATCATTAGGTATGATAAAAACAATCAATCTAAAGTACTTCCTAAGGATTTGACTGCTGAAGCAGTTGATTTGGCCGAAGCTCGTCTTGGTATTGACTTTGGAAGTACTAATTCATCTGTTGCTTATTGGTCTGAAAGGGATAATGAAGTAAATGGGATGACGCTAAAGAATAGAAGGATTTCTCTTCTTTCTACGGATGTAAAGAATAACGATGAACGGCCTGCCGTTGAAGATGAAGTGTTTTTCTTTCAGAATGACGAAATAAAAACAAATGCCATCAAGTCGGTTTTGGCAATTCACGATTTCAAGAGGCTCTCTAACCCTTCTAATTTGGCTCAGGAACAATTGATGGAGAAAGAAATCGTTGGAGGGTTTCCTTGCTTCGAGAAGAATTTGCCAATAGAAACCTCAGATAACTCCAAACATACGTTGAAGTTCAATCGGGCCGGTATTGCAGAACTCAAATACAACATGAAATGGTCAAGCAATCCGCTTGAAAAAAGCCATAAAAAAGCCTATTTAAGTTCTTTGATGCTGCATATCTATGCCCAATTATTTGAAGAGGGACACGAACCATCATCAATCAAATGGTCCTACCCTTCTTCAATGAGTACAGATTTGTTGAATGAATACTACGACATATACAATTCATTAAAGCAAATTAGTCCTCTTAATAATCCAAAAGATTTACAAATTTTTTCTCCTTCTGATCTTTCAAATATTAACATTTCAGGTCCAAGTACTTGGGAAAATTCAAGTAATAGTTGGGGGTCATGGGGAAATAATGAGGATCAAAGTACAAGCACAGGAAACTCCTGGGGAGATTCTAGTACTAGTTGGGATGTTAATAATTCTGAGTCTGCATCTGGTACCGGTGGTTGGGGCGATGAACCAAATTCAAATACAACTAGTAGCTTGCAAATTAAGACTGATGAAGGGCCACTAAATTTTGATTTTGATAAACTCAATGATGGGGAATCCATAACTGAATCTTTAGCGGTTGGCAATTATTTTTTAAATAGACCTAACCTAAATGTTGGACCCTCAGACTTGTTATTAATTTTCGATGTTGGAGGTAGTACGACAGATATTAGTGTCATTTCAAGTGTAATTAAAAAGAATTCATTGGAAACTGGCAAGGCGATGATAAAGCAGAATTCAATTCGTTGGGCTGCTCAACGCTTGGCTTTTGCAACTCGTTATTCCAAAAACTTTCAATCTGTTTTGCTTCGAATGTGTGAAAAAAAGAAGATTAAGATTGAAGGACTAAATACGACTCCATTAAAATACAATGAAAATACCGCTCCATTCTATTTTGAACAATTAATTGACCGGTTGGATGATGCCGATTTCCCTGACTTTTACCGCTTGATTGCCGCAGAATGTAAAGAATTGATGAGTGTCAATCTTTATGTGACGGGCATGATCATGTACTATGCTGGACAATTAACATTAAAGTTGAGAAATGAAATAGTTCGTTCCTCAGAATCAGATGGAAAATGGAGTTTCCAAGATACTCAAAGCGCTCCTTTTATAAACATTGCCTTTGCAGGTAAGGGAGCAAGAATATTTGATTGGTTTGATGCCATTAATCCTAGGGCTTCAAAAGATTATTATACGCAAATGTTTTTAAGAGGAATGGGGGGGATCGAGGTTGCAAAGAAGACGATTAGACCTTTTGGTCCTGATAAAATAATTAAGATAAATGAGATTAAGTTAGAGGATAACGCAGATGTCAAATATGAGGTTTCTAAAGGATTGGCTAGACCAACAGATAAGATTTTAGTTCCTAAAGAAAAGAAAGCTATTGAAATACTTGGAGAAGATGGTTTTTGCATATTCAACCCAAATGGCAATAGAGAAAAACTGACATTTTCAAATTCAATCACAAGTGAAATGATGGAGCATCTTGGTAACTTATTTATTAAGGATAACCAGTCTGGATTACCTCCTTGTCCACGATTTATGGAATTTGCAGATTTATTTTACAAGGTTTCAAATTCAATGTTTGGTTTCAATATGAGTAAAGAAGAGTTTAATGAAGGATTTAATAATATGAATATTGAAGCATTTATTAGGCAAGATCCGGACTATATTAGAGCACAAAAAAAGCGTAATAAGGGTGAGAAATTTGGCTATATCGCTCCCATTTTCGTAATGGAAGGCATCAAGTTTTTTGAAGAAAGAATCTTGAAAGCTATAAGAAACTAGGTATGAAGTCAGGTGTTTTGGTTAAAGTATCTAAGCAAACACTGTCTTTCTGGTATCAGATTGAAGGGGGGGAGTATGCTACCTTGACTTTAAAGGAAGGTAATGTAATCCCCCTTTGTTTTTATGTAAATGAAAATGAGTTTAGTGTAGGATCATTTGCAAAAGAAAGGTGTTTAGTCAATGACCCCCATGCTTTCACGGACTATTTTGAAAATGTTAAGAATCCCACCAAACATTTTACGTTGGTGGGGGATAGTAAACCTTACAAGCAGCTCTTGTATTTTGGGATTGAAAACTACCTATCTCATTTTATTAAAACTGTCCTATACAAAAACGAGTCAATTGAGGCCTATAGGGCAAATTTCTGTTTGCGATTTTGGTTCGATGATGATTTAGAGTCTGCTGAGCGAGTATTTGTTTTGACTCTTTTTAAGGAAGCAGGATATGAAAATGTAAGTGCTGCAAACATTGAAAATCATTTAAAGAGCCTTCTTTCCTCCCCATCAAGTAACGGGAATGGAAGAGTATACATTTCTGCAATTTCGAACGATTTATATCTGCAGCTTTTTTCATCTAGCCATGAATTCCTTGGCAAATTCAAATTGCCCGAGTTGGGCTCGGATCCTAGAGCGAAAATACTAGCAAAACTTATTCTGGAGGATATAAGGGAGGCTAATCCACACATTTATTTTGAAGAAGAGAAAGAGATTGGATTTATAATTAATCATTGTACCAGCTTGCTATCTTCTTTAACTCCTCTGATTCGAAACCAGATTGAATTATCAACTGGAGTTAGAACGGATTATAAAGTACGATTAAGTCACTTGGAGGAAAGGCTTGCCTATAATAGAGGCATTGAGGATAAAGTGATTCCTCAATTGGAGTCAATACTCGGAGAGAACGGGCTAAATCATTCCTTGGTAGATCTATTTTTACTCGGAGATCAGATTAACACAAATTATTTCAAAGAAAAGCTTACTAAAAAATTTCCTAGCGTAATTGGAGTTTCCAATTCTATAGAAGCAAAAATCCTCAAGTCAATTTTTGTTGAAATAGCATCCAATGCCTATGGGGTAGAAATTTCTGAAAGAAAGCCTGTCCATAAAGCCTCCCTAGGCCAAGAGGTTGAAGATTCTAATTCCAAACCTAAAGTAGAGAAGGATAGTAAGAAAGGGACTAATGAGAGTGAACTTTTTATACCGAGGGATGATGCCAAGAGCAAGGAGACTACGCTGCCCCCAGCTCCAGCGGAGGTAGAATCTTCCCCAGTGACAAGATTCCGTAGAGGGGGTGCAGGCACACCGAAAGTGGGATCCAAGTCAGATACAGCTCCAATATTAGGCACTCCTGATGTGCCCAACTCCTTGACGCTACAGGACAAACTGGCAAAAGAAATACAACAAAAATTTCCGGATGCCGAGGTAAAAAAGGTTAATAAAGACAATTACGTAGATATTTTTATTTCCTCAGTTTATCCAAAAAGAGAAACTCATTTGTTTTTCAATACATCGAATCAGGAGATTAAAATTGGATTTTATTGTAAAGACAAAGAGTTTATTCTGGAGGTATTGGCAAAACAAAAAACTCTTGAGGAGTGTAGTCAAGGAATTAGACCATTAGGGGACGTTAGTTTTACTACTGTTGACGAGGCGATAAATGCAGCTTTAGATTTTCTATCTAAAATTTCAGACAAGTCAAGTTCTCCTAGTCCTCTGGAAAAAGGGATTATCAGTGTTGGTGGTCATTTTCCTTTGAAAATGAAGAAAGCTAAGGTTCCACCCCCACCCCCACCTCCACCCCCAGTTAAAAAGAAATAAGTATGGATATTGATTTAAGTAAACTAGAAAGCGAAGAGGAGATTTACTACTTCAGCGACAATGGAAATGTTTTAGGACCATTTACATTGGCTAGACTTATTGAGAAAATTGGTCCTGAAACCTTAGTGTATCGTGAAGGGATTAATTGGACCAGGGCCTGTGAAATACCAGAACTAAAACAGTACTTTCCTGAAGAAAAAAAGGTTGTTGAAAAGGTTAGTGAGAAAGCACCTATACCGTCAACTACTCCAAAAAAGAGCCCTGTTTTACTCATTTTCGTTGTTTTTTTTATCATTGGATCGCTTTTAGTGTATTTACTTTTTACGTATTTAGATTTTACTAGAGGACAAGAACAAGCCCAAATTGAACAACAACGACTCACTGATTCAATGGCGATGGTTAATTCCCAGTTGATGCTCGAAATGGAAAGGGACTCCATGAATGATGCAATTAATGCTCGGATTGATTCCTTGAATTCTGTTGAAAGCGAACTAATGTTTTTACAAAATCAAGACTATTTAGCAGAAAGAATAGATAGCTATTATTCAGACATCGTGAGCAACAATTTCGACGCTTACAACTATTATTCAGATACTGTAAATCAGTTTATTAATTTAATGAACCTTTCTCCGGAAGAGGTAAATGATGTATTTACTTCTGAACGGGATTATACTAATGAGGAAATTTATTTTGACAGAAACACTTTGATGTTCGATGAAAAAATAAATGATGTATATTATTTCACTTACTCAATTCAGTATAGATGTTTTAGGATCACCAGAAATAAGACACAAGAATGTGATGTTGATATACAAATTGGATTTAATCAGAACTTCCAGATCAAATCCTACAAGGAATTAAAGGTTAGGAATTTGGTCTTTAAATAAGGTCTGCCAAGAAGAAAGGGATGTGGCTAAAGATTTGAAGTAAGGTTAATTAACTTCAAATAACAATGACTTTTAGACTTCAAATGCTTCCCTAGCCATCGAAAATCTTCCATTGGATCTCATCAATTCTTACGCAGGATATCCAAAAAAACCTGTTCAATTTTGCGAAAATCCAGGAGCACTTTGAGTCAAGTCAAGTTCTCCTATTCATCAAGAAAAAGGGAATATTAGTGGTTTGGGTGATTCTTTTTTGATACTGAAAAAAGCTAAGGTTCCACCCCCACCTCCAGCCCCAATAAAAAAGAAATAAGTATGGATTTTGATTTAAATAAACTAGAAGGTGAAGAGGAGATTTACTACTTCAGCGACAATGGAAATGTTGTAGGGCCATTTACAATGGCTAGACTTATTGAGAAAATTGGTCCTGAAACCTTAGTGTATCGTGAAGGGATTAATTGGACGAATGCAAATGAGGTTGAAGAATTAAAAAAATTCTTTAAGGCTGAAAAGGTTGTAGTCAAACCAACTCCATCAATTTTAGTTCAAGAGTTTGTCACTAATCCCAAAAAAACGGGAAGTCCGGTTGCGGAGCAAAAGAAAATGTTTTCATCACCTTTTTCTTCTAAAGGAAGGATTAGAAGGATGGAATATGGAATTAGTTTGTTTATAAGTGGTTTTGCAAATACCCTAGTTCTGGCGATGGTTGATGCACTTCCAATTGTTAGTCTGGCCCTCATTCCAATAATTTGGTTTTTTCTAGCACAAGGTGCAAAAAGATGTCATGATAGAGGGAATTCTGGGTGGTTTCAATTAATACCGTATTATGTGTTTTGGATGGTATTTGCAGATAGTGAACCTGGCTCAAATCAATACGGTAGTTCTCCGAAAAACTAAAATACCTAGGAGCATAATTGGCTTAGGTTAAAAGAAATCATTCAATCTAAGTCAATCAGCCTTAAGTTTTAAAAAATTATTGAATATGAATAATAAGCAAATTTGGGGGGCATTAGTTGGTGTAGTGCTGTTTTCTTTTTTTTCTGTCAGTTGTGAAGAAGGAAAGAATGACTCGTCTGAAAATCAAAGTTCTGAAATGTCTGATTCTAGCGCTAGTTCTGGAAAGGTGGGCTGGCAAGGCAAACTAGAGCTATTGGATGGGAAGCGTCAAAGAGTAAAACTTGGCCATTCAATAAATACAGCTGCTAATGAGTATTTACCTGTTATTGACCCAAGTGGCTTGAAATTTTATTTTTCTGGCATGGACAGAACTGGTTTTTTTGATTTTAAACTGGATTTTACAAAAGAAAAATCAGCTGGAGGGGAAGACATTTTTTTGAGTGAAAAAGAAGAAGGTATATGGCTTGATGCTAGACCCATTTCTGCCATAAATACCAATGGTCACGAAGTTGTTTCACAAGTGTTAAAGAATGGCGATTTAGTAGTAACTGCCAATTACCCTGAAAATTTAGGGGTGAAACAAAACACAAATGCAGGGGTTCAGACCACAGATCTTTTTTGGTTAAAACGAGCTAATGGGGATTATCAAATAAATCACTTTCCCGAACCTGTAAACTCCATCTTTACAGAAGCAGATGGTTGGATGGCGGAGGACAAATCCTTCATTTTGTTTGTTTCGGATAGGCCCGGTCATGTAGGGGAATACCATAAAAAGGGTTGGAAGTGGAATGATAGCTTTTGGGGAAATACGGACATTTATGTCTGTGTACAGGAAGGAGATTTTTGGTCTGTTCCAATTAATCTTGGCCCGCTCATTAATACCCAATTTGCTGAACGAACTCCTTGGCTATCAAAAGATGGACTTACACTTTATCTGAGTTCAAATGGGTACAAGGAGGGAAGGACTGATTTGGAAGTGTATGCATTTAAAAGAAAAAGTACTTCTGATTGGACATCTTGGACAGGTCCTTATGAGATTGTTGATGCAAACACCCAATACGATGATTGGGGGTATAAAGAAACAGATGGTGGGGTAGCCTATTTAGCCTCTGCAGAAAAGTTAAACTATAAGCCAACACAGCGAGGTGCTGCTGGAGATGCAGGGATTAGAGAAACTAACTTTAGAACCGGATACGAACTTTTTGGCTTACAGACAGCGGCTCTTGATTCAGAGTTTGAAACCAATATTTACTCATTATTGGCTCCAGAAAAACCGTCGTTTACAATAGATGAAGTCTTTTTTGATTTCAATTCTTTCTCAATAAAGAAGGAGTTTGAAAAGTATTTAGTATTGATTTCAGATCAAATTAGTCAGAATAAACAGGCGACTATTCAAATAAATGGGCACACCGATAATGTAGGAAATCCTGAATACAACCAAGAGCTTTCTATTAAAAGAGCGGACGCAATCAAAGAATTTTTGATTAATAATGGAATTCAAAACCCAATTGTTACCAAAGGCCTAGGTGCAACGAAACCAATCTCATCTAAGCAGGATAAAGACTCTAGAGCTAAAAATAGGCGCGTAGAAATTTTTCTTAATTGAGGTTATGATGGCCCCTTGCTTTTAGTCGCCTAAGAATGCCTTTGAAGGCTTCCACAGAGGACTTATTTTTCAAATTGAATCCACTCTCTGTGTTTTGTCCACTTTGATAAATTTATCGATTCCGGAACCTACACGCTGGTGCTAACGACTGCTGAGGGAAGTATGTCCCAAAAATTTAAGGTCGTGGATGGAATCTCCCCGTATCTTGAGAACTAAGCTTCCTTTTTTCTAAATGCCGCCATCAACATGGTGGCGGAGGTATATAAAATCACTCCAAGGACGACCCACTGCAGGGTTTCCAAGGGCAGTGATTTGACAATGAAGGCGGCGATCAACACTGCTATGGAACCTGGAATAGCCATGGCTAGGGCAGCTTTCCGGTTGTAGGATGCTGTTTTAATGAACTTTACGGAAGCCACAGGCATCAGAAAAGCACAGGAGCCCATCATGATGGGAAAAGCAACCGTTGGCGACATCCCTAAGGCAAAAATCAAGGCCATGCAAGGGGCATACAAACCCACCCCTGCAGTCATGATAGCGCCCAAAAAGAAGTTGACCACCACGGCAAAGGCCAGCTTGTAGCCCGTCAGTCCGATGGCATCCCCGCCTCCTTCAATCCAGTTCATGATCCGGGCCAACATAAATCCCGCGGTCACAACCAAGGCAATTCCCATCGTGATTCTGATCTTTCGTTCGGATAGTCGCGAGACAATGCCCGCTCCAATCATGGCCCCCGCAGTAGCGGACAGCAGCATCAAAATCAAGGTCAGCGGGTCTACTTCGATGATGGTGATAAAAATAAATGCCTGAAGCAATACCGGAATGGTGTTCGCTACATTCATCGTGCCGGGGATCAGTCGGTCCTCCGTTTGTCGGGTAAATTTGAGCAAGGCAGTTTGCGGAGCAAAGGCTCCGATGCCCAATACGTCAAAGAAATTAACCACAAAGCCAATCACCGAAGTTTTGAGCCAACTTGAGTTTTCAAGTTGGGATCGGTGTGCCAAGTAATCTTTGATAAATACAAAGGAGAACCAAAGGGCCAATAGAATTAAGGAAACCCAAACAAAAATCAGCATAAAAGAAGTAGGTATAGTGGTCTTTTAATCGTGTAGTATGTAGGAAAATTAGCAGACCTTAAAAAAGGTCTTGTTGGCTTCCTGTTCCTGTTGATTCAACATCGCCTCAATCTTCTTCGCTGTTTTGGTAATCGCCAATCCCCCAAGCCCAGTGCATCGCAAGGTATTCGGGATGGCATCTCCCACCTTTTTCATGGTTTCCACGACTTCATCCAAAGGGATCAAATGGTTGTAGTCAGACAAGGCCATGTTTGCACAGGAAATCGCATTGGTGGCAGCCATCACATTTCGATTCAAACAGGGCGCTTCCACACGGTCAGCGATCATGTCGCAAATCATGCCTAGCGAAGATTGCAAGGCCATAGAGGCAGCTCCAAGGGATTGGTCGAGTGTCCCCTTTTTCAATTCCACAATGCCGGCTGCGGCCATGCCTGAACCAGAGCCACATTCGGCCATACAGCCACCCACTTCGGCGGCAAAGGTGGCATGAGCGGCAATAAATACCCCAATGATACCGGCTGCTAGCATGGCTTTGACTAGGTCATCTTCATGCAGGGAAAGTCCTCTTCCAATCCCAATGATGGCACCTGGCAGTGCTCCACAGGACCCAGCCGTTGGGGCTGCTACCACGACGCCCATCGAGCTTTTGACCTCCATCATGGCAGAAGTATAGAGAATCACTTGATTCAGGATATCGCCTTCCACTAGCTTTTTATCCTCTAGCTGCTTCTGAAATCCAAGGGATTGGGGACCCAAAATTCGGTCCGCGTACTTCGTGCCCTTCAGTCCAAGGTCAATGGAGTTTTGCATGATCTGCACAATGCTCCGCATCTTTTCAAAAACCTCGGCTCTCGAAATATTCCCGCGCATACTTTCGTAATCTACCGCCAATTCCCAGAGGGCGTGGTTTTTGTTGGCATTGAACGCCAACATTTCTTCGCAGGTAATGAAGGGAACCTCCAAGTCCTTTCGAGACATGACCGGAAGCACCGGATTGATCTTTTTAATGAATAACACCTCCTCCATCTGGAGCAGCTGCGAGCAGATTTCGGCTGTCAGAAATTGGTTGGCCTTGATTTCGATAAAGGTGGATTTGCCTGTGCGCAGCGCGATCTCATCGCAGGGCATGGAGGCCTCAATAAATTCAATGAGGCTGCCCGGCGAGGATACATAGACAAGCGTCTGGTAAAAATCCCCAGCCATAGACACCTGGGCACCATCAATTTCAAGAATTTCAATCATCCCTCCGCCAGTAGAAATAGCGGTCAATTCACGTGACTCTTTTTTATTGGTAAGTGTGAGTTTGTAGGTATTTGGGTGGGTAGCGCCTATGGGATGGATATCGATTTTCACCTGGATACTGGCCTCTTCAATGGCGATCAGGTACTCTGGAAGGCGCTCCTCGTAGGCTTCCCAGCCTAAAAATCCCCCAAACAATCCCATGTCGGATCCCTGCCCTTTGTGCGTAGTGGCAAGTGAGCCGTTCGGGTCAAATTCAACATACACCTCCTGGATATCTCCATCCATCAAGTCGCGGCACATGCGTCCAATTCGAATGGATGCAGCACAATGTGAACTCGAAGGGCCTCGCATGACCGGGCCAATCACATCATTGAATATGCTTGGGTAGGTTTTCATAAGGGTTAAATTTTATAGATTCTTGACTGCAGTAAGCCTTAAATAATGGGGTTTAATAAAGACTTACTTTTTGCGATAGGTTAAAAATAGAGTTTTAACTTTCATATCCTTCACTTGTAAGAATTTTATCTGAATTTAGGTGCCTAAGAAACCGACTTTGAAAAGTCTAGGTCTAAAACCAACCCATCATGAAAACCTCCTTGAGATTTACCCTGTTATTTTTTGCAATCCTGCAGACTGCTACCCTTACCGCACAGGAACGATACACTGTGAAGCCGGGGGATCCCAATGGCATCAATAAATGGTATATGGGGCGCCAAATCGCACAAGTCATGAGCCATTATGGAATTGGCTGGCTGGAGCGAGAAGAAAGGGAGCAAGAAGAAAACACGACGCAGTTACTAAAAAATCTCGCCGTACAACCAGGCCAAGTCATTGCAGACATTGGTGCTGGAAGCGGCTACCACAGCACCTTATTATCCAAAATGGTGGGGAATGGGAAAGTTTATGCCGTGGATGTGGAGCCGGAGATGATTGCGTATTTGAAGGACCGAATCAAGCGTGAAGGCAAAAAGAACATCCTTCCCGTATTGAGTACCGAAAAAAATGTGTCCTTGCCTGCCAACAGCGTGGACCAGATGTTGCTGGTGG
>Ga0315905_10007825_pt1 | contig 10797 bp, 11 predicted proteins | sample LakEriMetagenome_5_FD_203522 | JGI IMG/M metagenome (GOLD analysis project Ga0315905, IMG submission 203522) | Freshwater fungal communities from buoy surface, Lake Erie, Ohio, United States - Buoy 4 MA121 | ecosystem: Environmental > Aquatic > Freshwater > Lake | place: USA: Lake Erie, Ohio... | reverse complement strand
GCAGGCCAATCGCGGCGCGCGGGCCATTGCCAGCGACATCGATCCAATCGCCATCGACGTAGCGGCGGAAAATCTGGCGCTGAACCATTTTGTCGCAGGTGCATGTGCAGGGCGCATGGCTCTGGCGGTTTGCCCTGGGCTTGCTGCCCCGGCGCTGCGCAATCGGGCGCCCTATGATCTGGTGCTGGCCAATATATTGGCGCCGCCGCTGATCGCGCTGGCGCGGGACATGGCGCGGGTGATCGCGCCCGGCGGTGTGCTGGTGATGGCGGGGCTTCTCGACCACCAGCAACGCGCCGTCGCCAACGCCTATCGCCGGCACGGGTTGGTGCCGGCGTGGCCAATGGACCGCAGGGCGGAATGGCCCTGCCTAGTTCTGACGAAGAAAGGGGCGCAAGCCTAAAGGCTTGCGCCTGTTCAACGCGCCTTAGAGCGCGTGGAACAGACGGGCTTCGACCGCAGCGGGCGTCAGCATGATGCGACGCTTGCGGATCGGCAGGGGGCGGACCGGGGCCAGAACTTCGGCAACCGGAACAGCGCGCACCTGCGGTTCAAATTCAGTCGAAATGACTTTCATTGGTACGCTCCTGTTGATGAGCCGGGCCAATTCCCGGCTGACAAGAGCTGTAATAAGACTGTCACACGCTTTTGTGCAGTGCAACAGATCGGGCATCAGCCATGCACTGAACGCATGGATTACATCTAATCAGGACTCAGTTTGCGCCTGCGCCACCAGCGCCAGCCAGCCATCCTCATCAACAACCTGGATGCCAAGGGATTGCGCCTTGGCCAGCTTCGATCCCGCCCCCGGTCCGGCGACCAGCAGGCTGGTCTTGGCAGACACGCTGCCTGACGTCTTGGCGCCGAGCAGTTCGGCCTGAGCCTCGGCTTCCTCGCGGGTGCATTTCTCCAGCGCGCCCGTGAACACGATGGTCTTGCCCGAAAGCCCTGTCTGTTTCACCTCCGGCAACGGCTGCGGCGTCACCTCGGCCAGCAGGGCGGCCAGCGTGTCGCGATTGTGCGGTTCGGCGAAGAAATCGATCAGCGCTTCAGCGACAACAGCGCCGATGCCGTTCACCGCTGTCAGTCGATTGACCGCATCCTCTGCCAGAGCCGCGTCCTGCACTGCTTCCGCCGAACGGAAGGCCCGAGCCAGATCGCGCGCCGTCACCTCGCCGACATGGCGGATGCCGAGCGCGAACAGAAAGCGATCCAGGCTCACGCTGCGCCGCTCGTCGATGGCGGCGAGCAGCTTTTCGACCGACTTATCCTTGAAACCGGGCAGCGCCAGTAGCGCATTGCGATCCAGCCGGAACAGCGAGGCCGGCCCTTTGATCAAGCCGGCGCTGGCAAACAGCTCAAGCCGCTCGGTGCCCAGCCCTTCGATATCGAAGGCATTGCGCGACACGAAGTGCCGCAGCCGCTCGTGCCGCTGCGCCGGGCAGGTCAGGCCACCGGTGCAACGCTTCACGGCGCCATCCTCTTCGCGCACCGCCGTGGAACCGCAGGCCGGGCAATGATCGGGGAAGACGAACGCGGGACCGCGCGGTGCGCCTGAAGGCACCACACCCAGTACCTGCGGGATCACATCGCCGGCGCGTTGCACCTGCACCCGGTCGCCCAACCGCACATCCAGCCGGGCAATCTCGTCCTCATTGTGCAGCGTGGCGTTGGTGACGACCACACCGCCCACGGTCACCGGCGCCAGCCTTGCAACCGGCGTGAGTGCGCCGGTTCGGCCAACCTGGATGTCGATCGCTTCCAGCAGGGTTTCGGCCTTCTCCGCCGGGAACTTGTGCGCCACGGCCCAACGCGGCGAGCGCGCCACTTGGCCCAGCCGCTCCTGCCAGTCCTGCCGCTCCACCTTGTAGACAACGCCGTCGATATCAAACGGCAGATCAGCCCGCCGGCGTTCCAGATCGGCGGTGAAGGCGAGGCATTGGTCCATCGTGGCATCGCCCACGGCCAAGCTGCCGGTGTCGAAACCCCAGCCGGCAATCGCGGCGGTCACATCGCTCTGGGAGCTGCCCGGCATTGCGCTCATCTCACCCCAGCCGTGGACGATGAAGGCCAGGGGCCGGCTGGCGCTGATCGCCGGATCTAGCTGGCGCAACGAGCCTGCGGCGGCGTTGCGCGGATTGGCGAAGATCTTGGCGCCAGCCTCAGACTGCCGCGCGTTCAGCGCCGCAAAACCGGCCTTCGAAATGTAGATTTCGCCGCGCACCTCGGCCACGGCCGGCGCATCTGCCGGCAGCGTGTGTGCCAGCCCGAAGACATGGGCAAGATTGGCCGTCACCTCTTCTCCCACCGCACCGTCACCGCGCGTAGCTCCGTGCACCAGCCGGCCATTTTCAAACCGCATCGCGCAACTCAGCCCGTCAATCTTGGCTTCGGCGCGCAGCCGCACGTCGGCATCGTCGGGCAAGTTCAGGAAACGCTTCACCCGCGCCACAAATTCGCGCGCTTCGTCATTGCTGAACACATTATCGAGGCTCAGCATCGGCTTTGAATGGATGATCTTGGCAAAGCCGGCTGCCGGCTTCGATCCGACCCGGAAACTTGGGCTGTCGCTGCGCACCAGGTGCGGAAAGGCCGCTTCGATGGCGGCATTGCGCTGCACCAGCGCATCGTAATCCGCGTCCGAGATCTTGGGCGCGTCTTTCTGGTAATAGGCCTCGCTGTGGTGGGCGATGGCTTCTGCCAGCCGCGACAGTTCAGCGGCGGCGTCAGACTCTGTAACGGGCAGCGCATCATTCATGCGTGCTGCCATATCACGCAAAAAGGGCGGGAGAAGCCCCCCGCCCTTTCGCAACTCAAACTTGCTCAGCGTTCATCCGCAGATCCCAGTACTCCGTCGGCTTCAGCGCCGCTTACAGCTCGACGCCCCAAATCGAGAGCCGAACAGCGCTCAGCACCGGTAAGGCCGCCACCGAGCCGCCACCCGCACGCGCCTAGAAATCGCGGAAATCGCTGTAGAACACGGTGCCCGACAGGTAGACGCGGCCTTCAAGGAACCTGCCTCTGGCGCTGCGCGCCTGAGAACGGGACATTTTTCGCTACCGCCCCTTGAACATTACACGAACGTAATTATTATCAGATACAGCCGGCACCGGTTGCGCGCTCAATCCCCCCAGGACCCGCTCGCCGCCGGGTCGCGAGTGCCTCCCCACCTTGGGTGCCCGCGACAGCCGGCACAGGTGGGGCGTTGTTCATGCGTATCCTTGCCCAAGCGCTGGCCAGCCTCATCGTTGCCGCGAAATGCCCGATGAACATCAGTGCGTCCTCCGCCTGAACGGCCAATCGGTGATGCCGCCAGCCCACAGCGCCCACCAGACGATCACCGGTTGGGCCAGCAGACGTGGCACGTGATAGCCCATGCCGGCCACTTGTCCGCCCAGAGCAATGCCTTCTACGGCGTGCTTGATGTTGGCCGGAAATACGCACACCGCATAGGCCGCGAGGCCCCATGCCGCCGCGACACGCAGGCGCGGGATCATCAGGCCGATGGCGCCGGCAATTTCCGCCACGCCAGTGGCCAACACCACTTCGCGCGGAAACGGCACGAATTCGGGCATGATCGGCAGAAAGCCTTCCGGGCTTTTCAGATGGACATAGCCCACAAAGCCGTAGGCCAGCGCCAGCACAAGCCGCGCCAGCCGGCGAACCAGGCCCTCAGGCTTCACCGGCCATCCGCATCCCGGGCGAGCGCCGACGCCAGATCAGCATCACGCTGCAACCGGCTGTCGCCCATCGTCTGCAACATCAGCACCACGCCGAACTGGCGCACACTATCGGCCATGAACAGGGTGCCTGCGGCCCCGCCCCAGCCAAAAGCATCGGCCGTGCTGCCGGCCCAGCCGGCCCGGCTCAGGCCAGCGCCCTGGCGGGTATCAAACAAGGTCACCCGCCCGCCGGCACCAAAGCCGTGCTGATTGTCGAAAAACACGCCGGGCGGCATGAGGTTACTGGTTGCCAGCCGCGCTGTGCCGCGCGGAAGGATGGTGCGGCCTTCATATTCGCCTTCGTTCAGGACCATCTGGGCAAATTTCGCATAATCCCGCGCCGATCCCACCATCCCGCCGCCGCCCGACAGCAGGCGCGGCCGCGTGGTGAAGCCATCCTTTTCCAGCACCGAGATCGGGATCGGTTTTTCCAGCACCTTGGTGGTGCCGGGCGCGGTCCACAGATAGTTGGCGGCCAGACGCGTCTTGTCCTTCGCCCAGAAACCGGTGTCCTTCATGCCCAGGGGCCCCAGGATCTGCTGCTCCAGCACCTTGTCAAAGCTCATGCTGGTCAGCCGTTCCAGCAGCGCGCCGGCAACATCGAGACTGATCGAATATTTCCACGCCGTGCCGGGATCGAGCGCCAGCGGCAGGCCGGCCAGCGATTGCGCCATCACCTGCAGATCGGGCAGCGCGCCGTCGCCAGGCTGCAGGAAGGCTGGCACGCTGCCGGGCTGGATGCCCAGACGCTTGTATTCCTTCTCCAGCGGGCCGTTGCCGTTGATCGTATAGGAAAAACCCGCCGTGTGGGTGAGCAGGTGACGCACGGTGATCGGGCGGGCCGCCGGTCGCGATTCGAGGCCTTTATCGGGGTCGACCAGCACCTTCATGTCGCGAAATTCCGGCATGATGTCGGCGATCGGCTGATCCAGCTTCAATTCGCCGGTGGCCACGCGCTGCATGATGGCCATCGCGGTGATCGGCTTGGACATCGAATAGATCCGCCACAACGTATCGGGCGTGGCCTTTTCGCTGCCGCCAAACGCCGTCACCCCGGCCGAGACGAACACCGGCTTGTGCTTGCCTGGCTCCACCAGCGCCACCACGGCGCCGGGCACCGCGCCCTTGGCGACATAGGCATCGATCAGCGACTGTACCGCATCATGCCTCAGCGGGGCCTGGCGACGCAGCGGCAGTTGCGCGGCCGCCGGCCCAGCGGCCGCCAGAGCGATAGCCGAAAGCAGTTGGCGACGATCAAAAGCAACCATGGATCAAACTCCTTCTAACAGCCGGGCCGCCTGCGCGCGGGCTTCGGGGGTAACATCGGCGCCCGACAACATGCGGGCAATTTCTTCCTGGCGCTCGTTCGGCGCCAGCTGGGCAAGGCTGGTGCGGGTGCTGCCGTCTTCCACCGATTTCTCGATGCGCCACTGGCTGTGGCCACGTGCTGCCACCTGCGGGCTGTGGGTGACAACCAGTACCTGTGCCTCGCCCGCCAGCCGCGCCAGCCGGTCTCCAATGGCCGATGCCACCGCGCCGCCAACGCCGCGATCAATCTCGTCGAAAATCATGGTGCCGGCGCTGCCGGTGCTGGCCAGCGCCACCTTCAGCGCCAGGATGAAACGCGAAAGCTCCCCGCCCGAAGCAATCTTGATCAGCGGGGCGAAATCGGCGCCTGGGTTGGTGGCGATCTCATATTCCACCCGTTCCTGCCCCTCCGGCCCCCACTCGCTCTGCGGCAGAGGGGTGATGCGGGTGCGGAAGCGCGCGGCGTCGAGCTTCAGCGGCTTGAGTTCGGCCGCGACCGCCGCATCCAGCCGGGAGGCGGCGGCAGCCCGTGCCTTGCTCAGGGCAGCGGCCGCGCGGGCATAGTCCGCCTCGGCCTTCACCACCGCTGCATCCAGCGCCGCCAGCCCTTCCTCGCCCGCCACCAGCGCGGCTGCGCGCGCCTTCAGTTCCGCCGACAGCACTGGCAGCGCCTCGGCCGTCACCTTGTGCTTGCGGGCCAGGCCGCGCAGTTCAAACAGCCGGCTTTCCACCTGCTCCAGCCGCGCCGGATCTGCATCCAGCGCCTGAACAGCTTCGGCCAGCTTTGTCTCCGCCTCGCCAGCCTCCACCAGCGCTCGGTCCAGCGCCTCGAGCGCAGCGGTAAGCAGCGAATGCTCACCCGAAATCCGGTCGAGCCGGCGGGCGCCTTGCGCCAAAGTTGTACTGCCCTGCCCGAACAATTCGGAAATCGTCGCCAGGTCATCGGTCAGCCGCGCGCCCTTCTGCATGGCGGCGCGAGCAAGCGCGAGTTCTTCCTCCTCGCCTGGCTGCATGTCCAGCGCGTCCAGTTCGGCCACGGCATGCTCCAGCCACTCGCGATCACGTTGGTCAGCAGCCAATTTCGCGCGCGCGCCGGCCGCCGCCTCCCGCGCCGCGCGCGCCGCCTCCCAACTGTCACGCGCCGCCACCAGATGGTTACCAAGGCCCCCAAATTGATCCAGCAGCGCCCGGTGCCCTTTGGGGCTGAGCAGCCCGCGTTCATCATGCTGGCCATGGATTTCCACCAAGGCCGCGCCCAGTTCGCGCAGCAACGTCGCCGAAACCGGCTGATCGTTCACGAACGCCCGGCTGCCGCCATCAGCCTTCAATTGGCGGCGCAGGATGATGGCGCCATCGGCCTCCAGCTCGTTTTCCGCCAGCAGCGCGCGAGCTGGATGACCTGCACCCACATCAAATTCTGCCACCACCCGCGCCGTATCGCTGCCAGCCCGCACCAGCCCCGCATCGGCACGGCTGCCCAGCACGAGCCCCAGCGCATCAAGAAGGATGGATTTACCCGCCCCTGTCTCGCCCGTGAGCACAACAAGGCCCGGCGCGAACTCGATGGCCAACGCCTCGATCAGCACGACATTCTGGATGGCAAGCGCAGTCAACACGGCACTGTGTTAGCCCATCCCACGGCGCGGGCGCGAGAGGCATTTTCACAGGCCCGCAACATCCCCTCATGCCATTCCTGCTTGCACTTCAGGCAGAATCGAATATAGCCGCCTCCTTCGCCGTTAATCCGGGGCATCTGGCCCGGCCATTTGCTGTGGCCGTTGGCATTCAGGACGCACCGGGTTGGGGCACTAACGACCGCTTTCAGATTGATGGATACAGGTGCCTCATGGCCGTTCCCAAGCGCAAGACCTCGCCTTCCCGCCGCAACATGCGTCGCAGCCACCATGCGCTGACCGCAACAGCGTTTCAGGAATGCCCGAACTGCGGTGAGCTGAAGCTGCCGCACAATCTGTGCGGGGCCTGCGGCTTCTACAACGGCCGCGAAGTCGTCGCCGTCGAAGCCTGAACCTGGTGCCCGGCAGGCTGGCCCGGTTTCTTATGACAGGCACGCCAAACCGGGACCCGGTCATTGCGCTTGATGTGATGAGCGGCGAGACCGGCGCCGCCGAAGCCGTTGCGGCGGCTGATATTGCCGCCGAACGCTATCCGCGCCTCACCTTCTTGCTGTTTGGTCACCAACCGGTGATCACCGCCGAGCTGGCGCGCTGGCCGCGCCTCGCCGCGCGCGCTGAAGTCATCCACAGCGAAGATGTTGTCGCCATGAGCGATAAGCCCAGCCAAGCCCTGCGCCGGGCCCGCACCACATCAATGGGCATGGCCATCGATGCCGTGAAGCAGGGCAAGGCCAATGCCGCCGTTTCGGCTGGCAACACCGGCGCTCTGATGGCGATGTCGCTGTTCTCGCTGCGCACCATGCCGGGCATTGATCGCCCGGCCCTGGCGGCGGTGCTGCCCACGCTGAAATCCGAATCGGTAATGCTCGATCTGGGCGCCAACACCGAATGCGATGCCACCAACCTCGTGCAGTTCGCGGTAATGGGCGCGGCGTTTGCGCGCACCGTTCTGGGGCTGGAGCGGCCCAAGGTCGCCCTGCTCAACATCGGCGAGGAAGAATTGAAAGGCACCGGCGAGATCCGCGCTGCCGCCACCGTGCTGAAAGGCGCGCGCCTGCCGATGCAATTCCTCGGCTTTGTCGAAGGCGACAAGATCGGTTCCGGCGATGTCGATGTGGTGGTGACCGACGGCTTTTCCGGCAATATCGCACTGAAGACCGCCGAAGGCACCAGCCGGCTGGTCACCGGCCTGCTCGGCAATGCCTTCCGCTCCTCGATCTGGGGCAAGCTGGGCTATTTCATCGCCCGCGGCGCGCTCGAATCGCTGCGCGCCCATCTCGATCCCAACGCCCACAATGGCGCGGTGTTCCTTGGCCTCAACGGCATCGTGGTCAAAAGCCACGGCAGCGCCAATGCGCGCGGCCTCGCCAATGCCATCGGCGTCGCCCATGATCTGGTGACGGACGACGTCAACCGCCGCATTCGCGACGATCTCGCCGGCGTCAACATGGCGCTGGCGACTACCCTGGAGCCCGACGCGGCATGAGCAAGCGCCGTTCCGTCATCATCGGCACCGGCAGCTATCTGCCGCAAACCGTGCTGAGCAACGCGGATCTGGCCGCCCGGCTCGACACATCGGATGAATGGATCATCGAACGCACCGGAATCCGTCGCCGCCATATCGCGGCACAGGGGGAATTCACCTCCGATCTTGCTGTCGCTGCCGCGCAGCGCGCGCTGGACGCAGCCGGAAAGTCCCCGGCCGACATTGATCTGATCATTGTCGCCACCGCCACGCCGGATCAAACCTTTCCCGCCGTCGCCACCGTGGTGCAGCACAAACTGGGCATGATGCACGGCGTCGCCTTTGATGTGGCCGCGGTGTGTTCGGGCTTTCTCTATGCCCTGACCGTGGCGGATTCGCTGCTTGCCACCGGCGCCTATAATCGCGCGCTGGTGATCGGCGCCGAAACCTTCAGTCACATCCTTGATTGGGACGACCGCACGACCGCCGTGCTGTTCGGCGATGGCGCCGGCGCCATCGTGCTGGAAGCGCAGGCGCAGCCCGGCGACAACGCCAGCGATCGCGGCGTCATCGCCTGCCGCCTGCACAGCGACGGGCGCTACAACGATCTGCTCTATGTTGATGGCGGACCGGGTTCAACCGGCACCACCGGCAAGCTGCGGATGAAGGGCAAGGAAGTATTCCGCCACGCCGTCAACAATCTTTCCAGCGTGATGGGCGAAGTTCTTGAGGCGGCGTCTCTGCAAGCCAGCGATGTCGCATGGGTGGTGCCGCACCAGGCCAATCTGCGCATCCTGGAAGCCACCGCGAAGAAACTGAACATTTCACCCGATCAGGTAGTGGTGACGGTCGACAGCCACGCCAACACGTCGGCCGCTTCGGTGCCGCTGGCGTTGGACACAGCCGTGCGCGATGGCCGCATCCAGCCCGGCGATTTGCTGCTGCTGGAGGCCATGGGCGGCGGCTTCACCTGGGGTGCCGCGGCCGTCCGCTGGTAGCCGGATCGCACCCGAAAGCGGGGGTGCGACAATAGGTATAGCGAATCGCGAAAAATCGCGTAAAATCACGCAATAACAAGGTACGTTTGCCGTTTTGTCTCACCAATCGGGTCAATCGCTGCTGGGCAGGCAGCAAAATGGGGGGAAGTCATGGCCACCACAGCAGCAGGAAGCGTCACACGCGCCGATCTGGCCGACGCGGTTCATCGTGAAATTGGCCTATCGCGCACCGAATCGGCGCAACTGGTCGAACAGGTTCTGGATCGCATTAGCGATGCCCTGATTGCGGGCGGCAACGTCAAGATTTCAAGTTTCGGCAGTTTCATGTTGCGAAGCAAGGGCTTGCGCGTTGGTCGCAATCCCAAGACCGGGGTCGAAGTGCCGATCGAGCCGCGCACCGTGTTGACCTTCCGGCCCAGCCAGCTTCTGCGCGAAGCGATCAACAAGTAAGCGAGTAGGCGGAGCGTGACTGAAAAATCTGATACAGCGTTCCGCACCATCTCCGAAGCTGCTGACGAAATTGGCGTTCCGGCGCATGTGCTGCGCTTCTGGGAAACCCGCTTTTCCATGCTGCAGCCGCTGAAGCGCGCCGGCGGGCGCCGCTACTACCGCCCGGTGGACATGAGTTTGCTGCGCCAGATCAAGTCGTTGCTGCACGATGATGGCATGACCATCCGCGGCGCGCAGCTGGCCCTGGCCGGAAAGGGTGCAGCGGCGAAAGAGCCGGCGCCACCTGCACCGTCCCCTGCTACGATGCCGACAGCCAACAGGCCAGGTCCGGATCGCCAGGCCCTGATCGCCATCCGAAATCGCCTCGCCGCCGCGCTGGCGGCCTGAACCACACATGCGCTGCATCGCCCTGTTCAGTGTGAAGGGCGGAGTGGGCAAGACCGCGCTGGCCGTCAACATGGCCCATGCCGCCGCCACATTGTCTGGCCGTCGCACCCTGTTGTGGGATCTGGATGCGCAAGGCGCTGCCAGCTGGCTGCTGAAAGTGGAACCGCGCGCCGGCGCAAAGGCCCGCAAAGGTCTGGCCGAAGCCGATCTTGCCGATCTGGTGCAGCCCACCGCCTTCCCCAATCTGGATGTGCTGGCTGCCGATCGCTCGCTGCGCCGACTGGAGGCTGACCTTGCCACGGAAGGTGAGAAAAGGCTCAAAAAGGCCCTGAAATCGCTCGAAGATCGCTATGATCGGATCATCCTCGATTGCCCGCCCGGTCTCACGGAACTGGCCGATCAGCTGTTCCGTGCCGCCGATCTCGTCGTGGTGCCGTTGATCCCCTCGCCGCTCTCCACCCGGGCGCTGGCGCAGCTCAGCGAGCATCTCGCCACCGAAATGAAATCTCCGCCGCCGGTGATGCCCGTGTTCTCCATGGCCGATCGCCGCAAGGGCCTGCACCGTGAGGCGATGGCCGCCCACCCGGAGTGGCCGGTGATCCCATATGCCGCCGCCGTGGAAGCGATGACCGCCACGCGGCAGCCCCTGCTCGCTGGCCGCAGCAGCCCGGCCGCGACCGCATTGGCCGGCCTTTGGGCCGATGTAGAGCGGCGGCTGACCGCTTAGACCGTCAGCGACATGCCCCGATAGATGCGGCTGCGGTAACGGCTGTCCTCGGCATCCGGCAGCGGTGCCCCGGCCAGCAGCACGGCACGGGCAAAGCGGCGCACCT
>Ga0315905_10007822_pt1 | contig 10802 bp, 10 predicted proteins | sample LakEriMetagenome_5_FD_203522 | JGI IMG/M metagenome (GOLD analysis project Ga0315905, IMG submission 203522) | Freshwater fungal communities from buoy surface, Lake Erie, Ohio, United States - Buoy 4 MA121 | ecosystem: Environmental > Aquatic > Freshwater > Lake | place: USA: Lake Erie, Ohio... | reverse complement strand
AATCGTAAAGCTAGCCTCGTCAATGCTGTAAGTCATTGAGTCGATTTGCGTAGAAAACACGTTGTACATGATAATTGCTATGGTAGATGCAGTAATACCAAATGCCGTATTGATAAGGGCCTCGGAAATACCTGTTGCAAGCGCCGCAGTATCTGGCGAACCATGGGACATCGCCGCGAATGAACGAATCATACCAAGTACGGTTCCGATCAAACCAACTAAGGTTGCAATGGTAGCACAAGTTGATAACACCGAAAGGTTTTTAGAAAGCATTGGCAACTCAAGAGCCGTTGCTTCTTCCAATTCTTTTTTCAATGTTTCTAGTTTTTGCTCTTTATCCATAGAACCGTCAGATGAAATATGGCTGTATTTTTCCATACCCGCACGAACCACATTTGCTAAAGATCCTTTTTGCTTATCACATGCAGCAATAGCTCCAGCAAAATCCTTGCTATCCATAAATCCTTTGATTTGAGCGATGAATTTGTCTGTCTTACCTTTTCCGTTCGCTAACAATAAGGTGATTAAACGCTCGATAGAGAAAATAACGATGATGATGTTAATTGCTACTAATCCTGGTACAATAAAACCTCCTTTATAAATTACCCCTAATAAATTACCCTCCATTGGTTCTCCTGTTGGATCGTTATCTACGAAGTTGCTCGGATCACCGAAAACATACTTGAAGATTAATATTCCTGCAACCAAGGCAAATGCCATAGCTAAAAATGCAACAATCGCTGAAAATCCTCCAGCGGTCTTTTTTGCTCCATTGTTTTTCGTCTTACTCATGATGAACTGTTTTTTTTAAGTTTAAGATTGTGGGCCAAATATAAAAAAAGATTTTTGTGTTCCCAATTAATAAAAAAAAGGGAACAGAATCTTAACATTGAATTATACCTTCGTGAGATGAATTTTGTTGAACAAGAGCAGCCAACTGAGGCAATAAAAACATTAATATCTAATACAGTTTTAGGGAGTAATGGCGCACGATATCGTCATATAAATGCCTTAGAACAACTCACAAAACTTGATAATCCATTGTTCTATTCATTGATGGCAAAAGAACTTTGTATAGGAAACATTACACTGTGCCAACGAGTAGATTCTCTTTATCTTCGATATTTTACATTTCATCCAAGATTTCAGGCAAGTCTTAATTCAACCAAAAGAATAAAAGACCGAGAATCGATCCTTAAAGAAGAAATTAATGTGTACTTAAATTCATTAATTTCCGAAACGAAACAATCAATATATGCCTACATAGAACCTGATAATATAAGGTCCTTGAACATGGCTAAAGCATTCGGATTTAGCCCAACAGCGAAGATTGCTATGTACCATTTCTCGAGAAGGTTACCTATGGCAAGCATACAGTTTAAAATACTCACCTACAATGAGGCCATTGGTTACGTTAGAAATCAATTTTCTAACCATAGCTATTATGTTGAAAACCCGAAAAGCGGCATATACGCTGCGTGGTTAATAAACAATGAAATAGCTCTTGTAACAAGGTTTCATGAAGCGTGCTGGGAAATAAAATCCATGAAAGGTGCTTTTGGCAAACTGTTAATCAAAGTCCTACCTTGGCTGCCAATAGTGAACAAACTGATCACCCCAGCCCGTCATAAATTCTTAGCCTTCGATTCATTTTTATCCTTGAACCCATCCATCGATGCGAAAGAATTAAATGCTTTTTTATCCGCAGGATTAGCACACTTCAAGGTCCACCACATGATGCATTGGGTGGATGAATCTTCGTCGCATAGTCAATACATAGAGAGAATACAATGGGGTCTGTTACACAGAATTCTTGGAAAAAGCGAAATAAACCTTGTTGTTAAAGGTCACGCAAAATCCGGACCTTACTTTATCGACGCGATGGATATGTTATAAAAAAAGCCCGTATGAACGGGCTTAGTGAGGTCTCGTCCGGATTCGAACCGGAGTATACGGTTTTGCAGACCGGTGCCTAGCCGCTCGGCCACGAGACCAGTGTGATTGCAAAAGTAGGAAAAACCCTATGATTCTACAAATACTTATCGTTTAATAAGCTTTACTGAATAGAATCGACCGTTTTGATTAATGGAAATGTGATATAATCCTGGAGGACTTGGCACGAAATCATTGTTTTCACCATTCCAACTTATTTTTGACACATTGTTTCCGGCCTCAGCGGATAAATCTTTAACTAATTTACCTTGAGCATTATAAATATATATTTTAGTGCCATCCGTTAAAGGTTCATTAAATTCCATGGTTAAGTTGCCGTCATTTAAGGGATTGGGATAGATTTTGACTCCAGCGGTGTTTATTCCCGGATATTCTGATAGGCTTGCGCTAACAAGTTCACTTAGGTTATAGTTTTCATCACCCGGTTGATACAAAAGGTAGTGATAATAAACTATAAACATTTCATCGGTTGTGTTTTCCCCGAACTGTACATTCTGCGGCGGGGTATTCGGGTTAAACGGATTATTTGATGTGTTATCAAATATTGCTTCTCCCTTAAATTTATATCCTGCAGGAATTTTCTGCAGGTGAGAAAAGGTATAAAAGCCCTGCCAATGGAAGTCCCAATTTGGGATATTAATATGTTTAAGGGTGTCTAGGTTATTTGGAGCCAGGGCATAAGACTTAATGGATTGACCTAACATGTGCATGTGAGGCATTACAGATAACGCGGAAATGGCCACAGGTACTCCACCATTATTCGGATATTGTGCGGTGAGGGTTGTAACTTGATTAGCTGGTAAAACAAAATTATAATCGGCAATAATTGGGTCTGCAGACACTTGCCTTACCCCTGTGGTTCCGAGTGGGTAAAAATGTAAGATAACTTTCGTGCTATCCAACATTCCAGAACTGCCATTCGGATAATGCATGGCAAAATATATTTTTGCACCCGGTCCAATATCAACACCAAGTTTCAAAGGCGCGGCAGAAGGCAAAATCAGAGGAGCAGCACCCGGAACATAGGCCGATAGGAGCTTGGTAGAAGCGGAACTTGGGCTTGAACAGAACCCACTTGTATTGGTTGTTTCAACCCCGTTATGATCAATATAAATTAAGGCATGGTGTACAATTTCCATGTTTCCAGGAATGACTTCTACCGCTTTAATTGTTCTGTTTTGTGTCAGGTTAGTTGGTACTGAAAAACACACATAATCATCATTTAACGTAGTTGCATTAGATATATAATTTGGCATTTTTACGGTCAGGTCTCCCGCTCCTAATACACTTCCTGTGTTATAAATTGGTGGCGGCGGTGTTTGAGAAGAATTCCCCTCAGGAAATCCATTATTGAGCCAATTCAATAGTGTGGTCTTCTCAGCAGCAGTTAGTGCTCTATCATGCAAATATTGCTGATAATTATTGTCGGGTGGCCATGGTGGCATTTGATGTGCTGCCCCGGGTGAAATAGCCGCATAAATTGAGGCGGCCATCGGCGAAGACTCTTGATACGTAGTTAATGAAAACGGTGCAATTCCTCCAGTGTGGTGGCAAGAAGTACATTTATTGTAAAAAATCTGCGCCACTTCGCCACTCCAAGTCTGAGCAAAACCAACCATGGAAAATGCAGAGATAAATAAAAACAATACTATTTTCATAATGTAAAACTATTTAGATTCAATTAACAAAACTAACGAACAATTACTGATTTAGTTCCCGATTTTCCATTTGATAATAGAATATTAACTAGATAATTTCCTGGGTTTAACCCAGTTAAATCCAAATCTACTGTTGTGCCTTGAGTTTTGTGGCTCAAGATAATACGGCCTTGTAAATCCATAATAATTAGTTCATTAAATAAAGCTTCATGCGCAACAAGGTTTAGATAATCCGTAGCCGGATTTGGGTATAGTGATACGACCATATCTGCCAGCGGCTCTTCAATCCCTGCAAGACAAAGCTCATCAACGGCCGTTCCATCGCAGTAAAGCATTGGATAAAGTATTGCTTGTTGTAAGGGCGTGTTTGCGAGTTGAAGAGGAGTTTCATTACACCCTAATTGAGTAACTAAGAAATCACGAATAAACCATTCTGTTGTATCCATGTATGCATTGTTTCCAATGAATGGTACGTGACCTACACCTGGAAAGGTATAGAAATCACTAGAAACATTTACTGCACACGCGCGCTCATGTAGCATTCGACTGCCATCTAAATACATTAATGCCGTTCCTGGATTTACAATTCCACGGTTATATTTTACTGTACCATCCGCAGTACCATGAATAGAAACCATTGGCACATCGCCCGCTTCAAGCCAACTATACTGCGCTAAGGCACCACATAAATTGATCACTCCTTGAACCGAAGAAGAATATCCTGGATTACCACTATTTCCATCTAAGCCCCCCAATTGGTTAATCGTTGCTTGATTTAGATAACCAGAAATTTCACAAATATTATCTAAATATGCCACATGCAATGCCGTAATTGCTCCTGCCGAACTGCCCCCAACATAAATTAAATTCGTGTCAATGTGATAGGTATCTGTAGTTTGTTTGTCTTTATAAAAAAAGCGGATTGCTGCTTTTAGATCTTGCACCGCACGAACCACCGCTTTTACTGCATTCGCCGAATCTATCGGGAAAAACCCAAGGCGGTAATCTATTGAGGCGCAAGCATAACCCTTACGTGCAAAACGCTGAGATAATGCAGTCATATCGGGGTCGGTTTTAGAACCACCTAAAAAACTACCGCCATGAACCCAAATAATCAATGGACGATTAAGTTCGGTATCTCCAGTCGGTTCATAAAAGTCTAATTTCAGTGAGTTATTGGCACCAGAAAATGTAGTGTTTGCACCATACGTAATATTACTTGTTAAGGTGTGATTAGGGAATACCTCGGTTGCGTAACGTCCGTTTTGACAGGGCTGAGCAAATGAATTGGTCACTAATAATGAAAACGATACAAATAAATAAGAATATAACTTTTTCATAGGTTAAGGTTAAGGGAATAAAATGGCATTGTAATTCAATGCGTTAATTAAAGGAATCTTTGCACTAAACTTTTTATTAATTGCTTTGATAAATTCACTAGCTAGCAGGGCATTTCCTCTGGGATTCAAATGGATTCCATCCAAGGAAAATGCGCCTCCGGAAACAAACTTTGCAGAAAGTGTAGCACCATTATAGGTGAATCCTGTGGTTAATTTATCGTAAAAATCTCCTGTTTCCACTAAGGCAAAGCCGTACGTAATTGCTTTTTGCCTAATTACCGCATTAAACTCCTCAATTCGAAGTTGAATTGTGGCAAGTTCATCTGTTGTAAGAACAAATTCATTTCTAAATGGAAATATAGAGCCCATTTGATTGCATTTTACCGAATCTAAGGGTGCGGTTAAGAGTATTTTCTCACCTGGAACAGCGGGTCTTACCCCGAACATTCCGGCATTAGGATCCGCGACGATAAATGGATTCGCGCCAACCACAAATGAAATTCCAAGGGGATTATAAATTTGATTTAATGAGGCGGCTTTCTCAGCGTCTAAGGTCAACCCGTTGTATGGAATCGTATTGAAAAACGGCCAATCGCTGATATTGGGAATGGTAGCTATGACTGCTTTTACATTTTGGCTAGACAGCTGCTCACACAATTGGGTTAAAGATTCTTCGAAGCCAACGCCAGGAAAACCAGCAAGTGGAGACATCGGATGTTGTGTTGCGCCACTTCTTGCATAGGGCAACACGTCCTCTATTCCCAAATAAATGCTACAAAATGTAGGATACCCTCCATCAAAAATATTCTCTTGAACGGATGAATAGTTACCTGAACCTGGGAGGTTAAATTGATCCTTTGACATTCTTGCGAAAAATGCATTGTATTGAGGAAGATTTATGTTACCAAAAGCCGTTGAAACCATATCAATCATTCGCAAGCCTGGTACTCCAAAATTCGAATATTTTCTCGAGGGATTGTAGGCACTTGATAAGAACGCTAAGGTCTCCCCTTGTAGACTGACTCTGACCGGAGAAAGTGAGCTAATGCCCTGACAGTCGGTTTTATATCCTAAGATTAAGCGTGAAAGTCCGTTAACATTTAACCCAATATTTTGATCGGACATCCATGGCATTTCAATAGCAGGAGCACCCGCCAACATTAACTGTTGTTGAAGAATCGCGCCTAATGAATTTTTTTGGCCATCTAAGGACAACCCATCATCCATATAACCCGCGGTGTGTCCATCACCAATCGCAATGAATTTTGTAAAATCAGCGGTTCCAGCATCAACCACATGGGTTGGCGTTTTCGGTTTACAAGCCAACAATAAAGGCAATAAAAAAAGGAAATATAAATACTGTCTTTTCATTACCAATTATAATTAATTCCAATCCCTGGAGCCCAGGCAATGGTAGTAAATGTTCCGCTTAATTGTGTTTCCAAATTGGTGTCCGCACGTGTTATTTTTGTGGCATAAATCGAAGCATCGAGACTAAAACGCTTATTGAATTCATATGAAATCCCTGAGGTAAAATAGGCTCTATTGCCATCCGGAGTTTCCGGCGTAAGGTAACCTGTAGGCACGGGAGAAAATCCAAAGCCCCCTCCAAGCCGAACATTCAAGACCTTATCTTTATCAAAGACCGCATATTGTATGCCTCCTCGAAACGCAAAAATATTCTTGTACATTCTTGGCGATTTGGTGTCTACAAGCGAACTTGTGTTTGTTGCATAATCAAAGGCCAAGGTGTCATAGGTATTCCAACCGACATAATTTATATCTGCCACGATGTTCCAAGAGGCGTTAGGTTTTATATTCAACCCGAGGGTTGTTACTGAAGGCAAGGCTAAGGATGCTGAAAGTGTTCCGTTTGGAAAATTCGGCGCCAACCCTTCAGGTACGGTAAAATCAACTTGTCCATCAGATACCGACATGTTAATACCGGATCTATATGACAATCCAGCACTCAAAAAGCCTCCAGGGTTATAATATACACCGAGGTTATATCCATATCCCATGGCAGCACCTGAAATTTCAGCGTGTCCAAATGTACCATCATTAAACTGGACCGGTAAATCTTTTTGCAGGTTAACACTTCCCGGTGAAAAAACGAATCCAGCCCCAATACTTATGTTGTCTGTTATTTTGAAAGAGGCCGTAGGTTGAATATGAAATACTTTCATAGAAAGACGTGTAATTGCAAAACGGCCAATCCAACCCGGCTCGTATTGCACCGTACTACCGAACGGTGTGGTGACAGATAATCCATAGGCGAGGCGATGAATTCGCTTAGGCTTTACTAAGGCATAAAAATTAAGCGGCGTACCCACCGGATTTTCTGTTCTATACATTTCATTGGTTGCCGAATCAACATACATTACATTTGCAAAAATTGGCGTTGTTGCAACATTCACTTGCGACGTTGAAACGAAGGAAGCGCCTGCGGGATTGAAGAACAAGGTAGAGGCATCTTGTATTAAACCTGACCCAGCACACCCCATTCCCTGTTGCTTTTGACCTTGAAAATTCACCTGAAATCCCTGTGCATTGGCAACAGTTAACGCCGTGCTCATGAACAATAAACCAATACAAACGAGTAACCTTCTTTGATGCATTACTTTCAAAGATACACAAAATGTTAAATTAATGTTAGGTGTCTAGGGTACTATTCTCGTCTCCCTCAAGAAACTTGGTGAGGTGCCGTCTGTCCTTTTTGCTTGGTTTCCCTGTACCTAAATGCTGATAAGCACGTTGAGAAGCCAAGTAATCTTTGAGTTTTTGACGTTCTTCCTCGGGTGTAATATCTTCTACAAATGAAAGCGCCAGTGGAGCGCCAACGCGCTTATCAGTTAATGCAAGAATACGATAGGAAAACCATGCATTAGATTTTTGTATAGAAAGAATGTCACCCACCTTAATTTCTTTTGCTGCTTTAGTCTGTACATTATTACAAAGCACTTTCTTTTTTGAGATTAACTCCGTGGCTTGAGAACGAGTTTTCGTTAGGCGAACACACCAAATAAACTTATCAATTCTCAAAGGCATTTCTTGCTTTTTTAGTTAGCCCTTGGTAAACAATAGCATGTGATTCAGTAATTAATTTAAGAACTAACGCGATATCCACCTGTAAGGAGTCTAATCTAAGGGTAATCCAATGATTTTTGTTCATATGAAACCCTCTTGATATCCAATCAAAGGATTCCAATAATTCTGGAATTTGATCCGGGTTAGACTTCAGGGTAACCGCATCTTGTGAATCGATATCTATCAATAAAAACATTTTACCGCCAACTTTAAACACCAAGGTGCGTTGGTCAAACGGAAATCCCTCCGTAGTATGAGGCAAAGAAAGTGCTGTCGTTCGAATTAAATCGAAGGTCATTTATACATGTACAAATTCAGGACAGTCCTTTTGACCAAGCATTCTCAACATTTTCCCATGTGCTTTCAGTGCACTAAAAAATGTTCGATTTGTATAATATGGGAGGTTATACTCTTTCGCAGTGTTACGAACGATTTCCGAAATTCCGCGATAGTGCACATGGCATATGGTGGGAAATAGATGATGTTCAACTTGGAAATTTAACCCTCCTACTAACCACGTAAACCATTTGGATTTAACCCCATAATTTGCTGTAGTTAGCAACTGATGTACTTTAGCATCCGCTTGTATATCGCCAGAATCGTCTGGTTTTTCGAACGAAGTATCCGGAATTACATGGGCAGGCTGAAAAATTAAAGCAAGTATAGTTCCTGAAACGAACTGCTTAATTACAAAACCGACCAATACAATAGGCCAAGAAACTGGTGCAAAGAGTAAAGGAAGTACAAGAAAAATTGAAGCATAAACAAGTTTGCCTAATATGATACTGGCCCAATGGGACGCGGCTGATTTACCTTGAGAGTTCACCAAGCCTTTTTTACCGTAACGAATTGCTTGTTTATAATCTTTAGTCGCAAACCACATAATGGTCATTAAGGGATAAAAAAACCATGCATACAAATACTGATATTTGTGCACTGGGCGCCACGCTGTATGGGGAGAAAATCGCAATAATTTAACGGGGGCATCAATGTCTTCATCGTATCCTTCTACATTCGTGAAGGTATGGTGTAATACGTTGTGTTGAATTTTCCAATTGGTTGGATTTCCCCCAAGCAGATTTAATACGGCCCCAACGAATTTGTTTACATTTTGGTTAGAGGAATATGCCCCATGATTAGCGTCATGCATAACTGATAGTCCAATTCCGGCCATACCCAGGCCCGAAACAAACCACAACAAAAGTGTCAACCAGATACTTTCTGTATAGAATGTGAATGCGAAAGGGACGAAATATAATGCCAACATAAAAACAGTTTTAATAACCATGTTTGCATTAGCATGTTTAGAAATATTACGCTGAGAAAAGTAAGCAGATACTCGCTCGTTTAATGTTTTGTTAAATTCTACATTAACATTCCTAGCGAATTTCGGGGTTGTAAATGATGCTTGCATGCGGTAAAGGTAACCTTAAATGTAATACCCTGTATATATTACTTAGATTTCTTGACCAACAATTTAGCATTAATTGTGACCTCATCACTCACGGCATCTGCAGCTCCAATCTGGAATTCTGATCGGATAATTTTAAATGTGGCATTGATAGTAAACGTTTCCCCCTTTATCTCACTGATCTTAAAAGGAATACTTATGGTCTTTGAGATGCCTTTAGAAGTCATCGTTCCATGAACAGTGTAGGCATCTGTAACGTTAGTTACCGAATCTCCAAAAAATGTAATGGTTGGAAATGTGGTGACATCAAAAAAATCTGATGATTTGGCGTGTTTGGTCATACCTGGAATTTCTAGTTCCAAGGAATTTACGTCAATCACTAAATCAAACCCATTAACATTATTAGAATCCAGACTTAATGAAACCCTGCCCTTTACGTTAGAAAATTTACCTAAAAAATCTTCAGCTTGTAAATTAACCTCTGATTTGGGCAGGATTACAAATTGTGTACCTGAAAGTTGATTTTCAGTATGAACTGGCTGTGAAAACCCTGAAAAAACAACAGATAGGAAAAGGATATACAAAAATCGTTTACCCACGAGATTTAATTTTTTACCACCTCAAGGTCAGCTTCCAATTGAATTTCATCCGCAACTACAGCCACTGGCATATCCTTGCCGATAGAAAAATCGGAACGTTTAAACTTTCCTGTGATTTTAAATCCAGCAACATCAACTCCGGCTCGGTTCTTTGCATTCCCGTTGTGTGTGGCTGTTAACATTACTTCTTTTGTTACACCATGCATGGATAAATTACCTGTAAGGATATATTTTTTGCCTTTCATTTTTTTACATGAGGTAGATTTAAACGCTATATTTGGGTACTGACTTACGGCAAAGAAATCCTCTGAACGAAGGTGATTGTCTCTCGCCTCTAAGCCTGTATTAATTGAGTTTGCCTCGGCAACTAAATCAAAGGTAGCATCCGAAAAATCCTGATCATTTGCAGTTGTAACGTTACATGATACTTTATCAAAGGCCCCATTCGCATCTGATATCCCCATGTGTGTTACCTTAAATCCTAAGCGAGAGTGTGCAACATCCAGACCCCAAGAGGCTGTTGAAATGGCATTAAATGAATACGCGATAATCGCTGTAAAAAGCACTAAATAAATTGAATTTTTCATAATTTTTTTTCACAAATATACAGTTCCATCACCAAGTAAAGCGCTAACCCGTGTTAAGATTTCAATGAAACAACTCGTGAATAATGGTTCGGGTCTTGTTTACATTAAAATTCGATACGTGTACCTCTAGGTATTGAAGCATGAGGTCTAGCGTAGGTTTTATTGTT
>Ga0315905_10007821_pt1 | contig 10802 bp, 8 predicted proteins | sample LakEriMetagenome_5_FD_203522 | JGI IMG/M metagenome (GOLD analysis project Ga0315905, IMG submission 203522) | Freshwater fungal communities from buoy surface, Lake Erie, Ohio, United States - Buoy 4 MA121 | ecosystem: Environmental > Aquatic > Freshwater > Lake | place: USA: Lake Erie, Ohio... | reverse complement strand
TCGTTTCCGGTGAGATCGGAACTGTTTTGAGATTTTTAGTCGTAGATCGCTGGGTATTTGCAAACCGACGCCCGACCTGGAAACGACTTTGGCAATATCATCTCGCGAACGCCTTGGGCTTCGCGGTGTGGTGGTCGGCGGCCAATCTGCTCGAAACGTCCGGCATCCACTACCTCGTGGCCCCAATCCTCGCCATTTTCTTCTCCATCGGGTTTAGCCTCGCGACCAATTTTCTCTGGGTCTGGCGTAAACCGGCTGCTTCAAATCCCGCGCGTTGACCGGAGCGACCGCGGCCCGATCGACGGGCTGTAAAATCAAGGCCGGACGTTCGTCCCCGTCACCGCTGGAGAAAAACGATGCAGATCGGCGCCGGCACGTTGATCACGCCCTTGGTTTGGTAGGTGAGTTCACCGGTCGTCTGATTCACCCGATGCACCGCGACGGTGTTGGAATCGGCCCCGGCCACGAGCAACCAACCGCCATCGGGCGAGAGCGCGATGTTGCGCGGAAAAGCTCCGCGCACCGGTTGCACTTGGATCACCTGCAACACCGCTGTCGCTGGATCGGCGCGATAAACCGTGACCGTGTCGTGGCCGCGGTTCGACGAGTAAACAAACTTCCCGCTGGCGTGGACCAGAATCTCGGCGGCGGAGTTAAACGCTTCCTTGGCCTTCACCGCTTCACTGAGCGCCGGCACGGTCGCGATCAAGTTTGCGGTGCCCGCCGCCGCATCCCAAGCGAAGGACGTGACCGACAACGAAAGCTCGTTCAGAAGATAGATAAATTTTCCGTCCGGAGAAAATTTCATGTGCCGGGCTCCGCCGCCGGGGACCGACGCGATGACCCCGTGCATCGAGATGGACGGCGCCGCGAGGTCGATCCGATGCACCACGATCGCGTCCAGCCCGAGATCGGGCACGAGGGCGAATCGGCCGTCCGGTGAAAACGCGCACATGTGCGCGTGGGGCTTTTCCTGGCGGCCAGGAATCACGCCCGAGCCCTTGGTTCCGTGCTTCACGACTTGCGCCGTTCCGAGGCGTCCGTCGGCGTCGAGGGGAAACAGCGCCGTCGAACCGCCGCCATACTGGGCCGTCAAAAGGAACTTTCCGCTCGGATGCACCGCGATATGCGCCCCGCCGCCGTCGGTTGTTGCCGCGGAATTGATGACCTCAAGCGCACCCGTCGCGCCGATGCGATACCCAACGGCACTGGGCACCCCGGCGACCCCGGCGACGGCGTAGAGTTTTGTGCCATCCGGATGCAGCGCGAGAAATCCGGGATTACCGACCTCAGCCGCCAACTCGGCCGCCGTGAGTTTGCCAGTCTTGGAATCAAAGGTCGCGCGATAGATCCCCTTCGCGCCGCCCCCACCGGTGCCGAAATAAACGGACATCGGCTGGGCCGCCGCCAGCGCCGCCACTCCGCATGAGACTGTCCACCACTGTGCCAGCCGAACCAACGAAGGGATTTTCATATCCCCCACTAAGCAGCGCCGCCCGGTCCGAGCCAAGCCAACAAGAGCCGCACCGCTAGCTCTTGAGCAACGCCACCGCCCGCTGCATCGCCGCCGACACCGCCGCGCAGGCCGGCTCGTTCTCTAGCGCATTGAGCACTTTGTTAAACGGCTCGGCCCGCACCGGTCCGTCATAGCCGAGAGTCACCAACGCGGAGAGAAACGCCGCCGCATCGATCACGCCCGTTGCCGCCGGCAGTTCCCGCTCGCCGTCTCTTTGCAGGTTCTTCGCCACGCCTTGCGGCGCATCGTTCAAATCGACGCTGACAACGTCGGCGTTCTTCAACGTCAACAAATCAGCCACCGTGTCGCCCGCCTGCCACCAATGCCAGGTATCGAGCACCAAGCCCACGTTGCCCGTCCCGATCTCCGCGATCAGCTCCCGGGTCTCCGCCAGCGTGTGGACAAACGGATATTTGCGCCCGACCAACAGCGTCTGCGTGCCCACATACTCCAGCCCAAGTCCAAGCCCGTGATCCCGCAGCACCCGCGCAACTTCCGCCAACCGCAACGCGTGCTGCTTGAAATTGGCGCGATAGGTCAGCGAGTCGCTGCTGGGCATCAGCCACGTGCCCATCCGCCGCACTCCCGCCCGTTGCAGGCCCGCCGCGATCGCCGGCAGCTTCGCCAACCCCTCACGGAACAGCGCGTCGTCTTTGCGAAAATCAACCGCCAGCCCGGCTGCGGCCCACGTCAGTTTCTTTGCGTTCAAATCCGCCAGCGTCTCGGAAACTTGCAGCGCTGACATCGCCGCCAACTCATCCGGCCGCGGCTCGACGGCCTCGAAGCCATGGCGCTGGGCCAGATCGTTGAGCTCACGCTGGCTCGTCACCGCCACGCCAATGCTGCCAGGGGTCAGCGCGAGTTTAAACGACCGACCGGGGCCGCTGGCTGTCGCCGAGAGTCCTCTCCCCGTCACCGCCACAGTCGCCGCCAGCAATGAGGTGCGTTGCATAAATTCGCGTCGGTTCATACCGCACCCCAACAAAACCCCGGCCCGACCGCAATCCGCATCCTCAATCAAAGGGTCGTTCACTGCGCCGTCCAACCGCCGTCAATGACGAGGTCCGTTCCGGTCATGAAACCCGCCGCATCCGAACACAAATAAACCGCCGCCGCCGCGATCTCGCTCGGCAGGCCCCAGCGACCCAGCGGCGTCTTGGCCAAAAACGTCGCCCGTAGCTCCGGGTTTCCCATCAGCGGCGCGTTGATCTCCGTATCGCAGACGCCGGGGCTGATCCCGTTCACCGTGATTTTCTCCGGCGCCAATTCCAAAGCCAACGCGCGATTGAATCCCAGCAGCGCCGACTTGCTCGCCGAGTAGGCCGTGCGGCCCGGCAACGAAATATGGGCCATCATCGAAGTCAGGTTGATGATCCGGCCGTAGCCGCGCCCGGTCATCAGCGGCACGAACGCACGGCACATCAGAAACGTGCCGGTCAGGTTCGTTTCGATCACGCTATTCCATTCCGCGAGCGTGAATTCGGTGATCGGTTTGCGCAGGTTGATCCCGGCATTGTTGATCAGGATATCCAACCGGCCGCCCAGCGCCGACTCATACGTTGCCCTCGCGCGGGCCACCGCCGTCTCATCGCGGACATCCGCCACCAAAAGTTCGGCGCGGCCGCCATTCGCCCGGATTCGGTCCGCGACCTCCGCCGCTTTTGCCTCGTCCCGCGCGAGCAACGCGACCGTCGCGCCGGCCTCCGCGAGGGCGATCGCCATGGCTTCACCGAGGCCTTGGCCGGCACCGGTCACGAGAGCAAATTTTCCATGAAGGGGAGGGTTCATGCCCAAAACTCAGGCGCGCCGCCCGCTTCCCCGCAATGGATTTCACCCGCGTCGCACCCGCCCGCTTTTATGGAGTCTTTGGCCACGCCCAAGCCGGCGGCGTCATCGGGTCGAAACCCATGATCCCGGAAATCAGATTTCAAATCAGCATTGGGGCCGGGACTGACGGGGGCGGGATCAGACATCAGCAGGAAAGCAGGTTGGGCGAAGCCGCTAAAACGGCAGAAATTCAATGGAGGCTCCAAGGCCGAGTTCGTCGGTTGGGTCCGGTTCGGAAACAGCACCGAGCTATTCTCGGCTCGATCCAAGCCGCCGATCCGGCGAGCACCCGGTTACGAATGGGTGGCCCTTGATTTTGCCTCTTGGCCGCCGCCTCGCCGCCGCTTTCGATCACGAGATGAACCATCGCGTATTCGTTTCGATTTTGAGCGTCCTCGCGTTTTCCACCTCCCTTTGCGCCGCCGGCCGGATCGTCGCCGGCCCGATGCTGGGCTACCAGGAACATCGCGAGGTGCTCGTCTGGCTTGAAACCGAGGGAGCCAGTCGCGTTGAGCTCTTGGTCCGACCGGCAACATCCGACGCTACGTCCCGCCTCGTCCCGGCGACCCGCAGCCTCACCAACCCCATCGGAACCCAAGTGCATCACTTCGTCGTGGACGGGCTCGTCGCCGGCCAAGCCTATGCCTACGCCATCATGCTCGACGGCACCGCGCAGCCCGCTGCGACCCCGCTTACGTTTCGCGCCAAGTCCCAATGGGAATGGCGGGGCGATCCGCCCGTGGTCCGTTTCCTCGTCGGATCGTGCAGCTACTTCAATGACCCGCCCTACGACCGTCCCACCGGCCCCACCCGGCCGCCCTACGGCGCGTCGCCGGAGATTTTTCGCAACATGGCGAAGCACGGCGGCGATTTCATGCTGTGGCTCGGCGACAACCTTTACCTCCGCGAGCAGGATTGGTCGTCGCGCTACGGGATATTTTTTCGCTACAGCGCCGACCGCCGCGCCGAGGCCGTCCAGCCCTTGCTCGCGGCCATGCACCACTACGGCACGTGGGACGACCACGAATTCGGGCCCAACGACTCCAGCCGCAGCTATGAACTGAAGGACACCACCCTCGAAGCCTTCCGCTGGTATTGGCCGATGCGCAGCGCGGGCGAAACCGACAACGCCGGCATCTACACTCGTTTCGTGCAGGGCGACGCCGAGATTTTCATCCTCGACGGGCGCTACCACCGCGACGCCTCCGCGCTGGCCGATACGACCCCCGGCAAGTCCTTCCTCGGTCCCCGTCAACTCGCGTGGCTGAAGAGCGCGCTCTCCGATTCCAACGCGAACTCGAATATCGCGCTGCGTTTCATCGCCGTCGGCAGCCAGTTCTTGAATCCCATGGCCTTTGACGAGAACCTCTCCCGCTATCCGCAGGAGCGGGCGGACATCCTCGATTTTATCCTCAAAAACAAAATCGGTGGCGTGGTCTTTTTAACCGGCGACCGACACTTCGGCGAATTTTCCCGTCTTGAACGGGCCGGCGCGCCGCCGGTGCTTGAGCTCACTTCCTCATCGCTCACCGCCGGCGCAAATCGCCGGCCCGTAACCGAGGGCGAAAAATGGGCCGAGGCCAAGAATCCCGTGCGCGTGCCCGGGAGCATCATCGTCGAAAACAACTTCGGCGAGATCACCCTCACCGGGCCACGCCGGGCGCGAATTCTCGGCTTCACCGCCTACAACCGCGAAGGAAAATCCCTCTGGTCAACCTCCGTGCCGGTGGCCGACCTCCAGTTTGCTCGGGCACCTTGATGCGGCGGGCGCAGGAGGCGAAACGCGTCAGCGCCACAAACGCGTTGTCTTACGCCACGTCCGCAAGGACGCTCACGGATGGAAAACCAAACCCAGCCGTGGCCCGAACGCTTCGGCCTCACTCCCTGTCCTGCAGCCGATGTTGAGACCGCGATTGCCGCTAACGCCTTGGGCGTCGCCGTTGTTTACTCGGCCGAGAGCGTCTTTCTCGTGATCGAGTCACGCGCCCGCAGTCTGCGCACCGAGTGCCTCCGCCGGCTCACCACCGCCAAGCTACCCGCGGTCACGGAACTAATGGTCGCTTTCCGCTGCGAGGTCTTGCCGGAGACGAGCCGCGAGCAGATCGACGCCGCCTGTCGCCGCCAAGTCGTCCTCGCCGGCGAGCTGCGCCGCGCGCTCCGGCCCGCGATGCGTTAAGGAAACTCAACCCGCCTTAAACACCCCGGATCAGTCCGGGGAGCTGGGATAGATTCAACTCCCGCGCCCGGGACTGAATTCCCCGCAACCAGCGCCCACCCTGCGTCCGCGCCAGCGCGCGACTCGCCCACGATGAAGCCCAAGCGCGACGCTGGAACACGCTGCTGAACGAGCTCACCCCGGCGGAGTCGGCGCCCGCTCCCACCAAACCGTAATTCAGCCCCGGTCCGGCCATAAAAAAGCCCGGCGCCGGTTCAGGCGTCGGGCTCTTGCAGAGGAATGAGCTGGCTTACTTGCCGGCAGCGGGAGCGACCGGCATCGCGGGCGCTGGAACGCTGGGCTTGATGTCGAGCAAGTCGATTTCGAAAATCAACGTCGACGAGGGCGGGATGTTGCCGCGCGCGTCATCGCCATAGGCGAGCGACGGCGGGACGTAGAGCTTGATCTTGCCGCCCTTGTTCACCTTTTGCAGGCCCTCGGTCCAACCGGGGATAACTTGGTCGAGTTGAAACTCGGCCGGCTCGTTGCGCTGCACCGAGCTGTCGAAAACGGTGCCATCAATCAGCGTGCCGGTGTAGTGGACTTTGACGGTCTCGGTGGGCTTCGGCGCAGCGCCGTCACCTTGCTTGACGACTTCATAGCGGAGGCCGCTGGGCAGTTCGACGACCGCCTTGTTTTCCTTCAATTTCGCAAAGAAATCGCTGCTCTGCTTGAGGCCCTCTTGCTTGAGTTTGCCCATGTAAGCGTCCTGCTTCTTCTTCATGAATTCGTCCATCGCCGGCCCGATCTTCTCGAGTTCGTAGGGCGAATCTTTGCCGGAAACCGCCGCGCCCATGCCTTTGAGCAGGGCCTCGACTTCCGCCGGACTGAAAGCGAGCTCGGAGAGCCCGATCCGTTTGCCCATGAACCATCCGAAGGTCTCGACGAGTTGCGCCTCGGTGAAAACCGGGGCGACCGGAGCGGCGGCAGCGGCAGCAGGCTGGCCGGGGATGTTGAGTTTGACCTCCTGAGCTTGGATCGCGGTGGCAGTGCCGAGCGCGAGCAGGGAGAACGTGAGAGCGGACTTGAGCTTCATATGTGGGTTGTAGGTGGACCTAGGATGGAAACTAAAACAGCCGGTTTGTGCCGGAAAACTTTTGGATGTGCCGGTCTGCCGCCCGGAAAGCAAACAATTACTCCCCGCTTGTGTCGCAGCAAGGCGACCACCACGTTTTTCCTCCGAATCACACCCATGACCCCCGATCAATTTTGGACCAGTCAAGACGGCCAGATCCTCAACATTAAGAACAAGGACGACCGCACCACGACCCTCACGCTGGCCTTCTGGCCGCGGAATCCCGCCGAGTTCGAATTCCTCAAGACCCACCTTTCCGACCTCAAATTCACCGAGCGCAGCTCTCTGGCCCGCATCGGCATCGAGATGCTGTTGCAAGGCGCCCCCATCGTCGACGGGAACCGCATTTTGCTGACCGCCGACACCTTCATTTACGACCAGAGTTTCCCCAACGCACCGTATTGGAAAAAACTGCTCCGATCAGGCGTGCCCGTCGGCCGGCTCTTTTTCGCCCCCGCCGCCGCCAAACTATCCAGCACCGAGATCTGGGCGGCCATCCAGGCCAATGCCCTCAAGTTGCCCAACACCATCTCCATCGACTCCCGCGGGCGCGTTTTCCTGACTCCGCACCAAGTCAACTACACGCTCTCCCCGAGGCTCTCGCGCCTCAACTTCGAGCACATTGTTTCCGGCAACGCCGGCCGCTCTTTCATCGACAAGGTTCAAGTCCGCCACGACGCCTCGCCGCTCACGATCCCTCCGCGTTCGGGCATCCTCACGAGTTGCTCGATGTATCTGAAAGAACACTTCGTCGTCCTCAACCAGGGCGAGGGCAACTTCGGCCTCCACACCAGCGCCATCTTGCTCGATCCGATCAAAACCTTCGGCACGAACATCATGCTCGAAATCTACAACACCGGCGACCAGCCCGTCGTGAATCCGATGGTCTCCGTCGATATCTTCAGAGCCCCGACCTTGGCCGACCCCGACTTCAAAACCCTCGCGAAAAAACGCCAACGCCTCCTCAGCACCGCCAACGAGCTCTTCAAGTGTCTCGATGCGAATCCTCCCCGGGACAACGCCGAGGCCCGACCGCGCACCAAAATCACCGTCCGCGGCCAAAGCGGAACCACCGAAAATCGCAGCGTCCTCGTCCGGGCCAATGAGGACCTCAAGAAAGTCCTCGATGGCGAAGCCTGCCCCATCGGTAGCCGTACCATGGTCCAGGCGCTCGATGCCGCCCCACCCGATGCCGACACCCTTATCGTCGATCACTTTCCCGATCTGCTCGAACACATCGAGCTGATCACCCGCATCGGCGACGTGAAACTGAAGCGGATCATTTTCCGCAAAGCCTCGCGGACCCACGGCTATTTTCTCTCCAGCAACGCTCACGCCCGCCTCGACACGTTCGACGCCATCGGCATTCGCGTTTACTGGTATGACGAGTCCACCAAAGAGCTCTACGCCCACGTTTACAAAAAGGGCCACGGCTTCTTCGTCCGCGAGGAACTCACCCGCAAATTCCAAGAGACCACGATTCTCGCCTTCTACGGTTCCGCCGTGGGCCTCGATCCCGCCGACACCGCCCGCATCACCGGTCTGGTCGAAGGCCTCACCGGCTTTATCGGCCCCAACGTCGGCGTGCTCACCGGCGGCGGCGGCGGCGTCATGCGCCTCGCGACCGACCAAGCCCGCAGCAAAGGCGCGCTCACCGGCGCCTGCTTCCTCGAACTCGAAGCCCAACCGCCCGAGCTCGGCGTCGATTTCTTCAACACGTTTCAGGAGAGCTCCCGCCACTTCCGCCAAAAGTGGTTCGAGGCCGCCGATTTCTGCATCTTCAACGTCGGCGGCGTGGGCACCCTCGAAGAAATCGGCATCGAGATGTGCAACCTGAAACTCGGCATCCGCCCCCGCACGCCTTTCGTATTCTTCAATTCAAAATTCTGGGGCGACCTCCGCAAACAGGTAAAGACGATGATCGCCACCAAGCGCGCCCCCGCGTGGATCAACGACTACATTCTCTTCACCGACGATCCCGCCGAAGTCGTCGCCTTCTACCGCAAAAAGCTGCAGGTGCTTTAAGTCGCGCCGCAGACTTCTTGGATACGATGGAACGTTGCCCGTGCTGCAGATTCAAAACCCTAGAAAAATTAGGGAATGACGAGATCTGTCCCGTTTGTTTTTGGCCCGACGACGCACAAACCGACGCGACAACTGACGAAGTATGGGGCGGTCCGAATGATTTACTTAGTCGGGGAGAAGCGCGCGGTTACTGCACTAAATACGGAGCGAGCAGTGAGAGGCGTTTGACCCACGTCAGGCTGCCTAGAAGCAGCGAATACAAAAAATCCCTTTCTAATGTCATCTTTTCAAACATCTCTCCCACGATCCCTCCTCGTCGTCGGCTCCGGTGGCCGTGAACACGCGCTCGTCCGCGCCCTCGTCGCCTCGCCCGCCGCGCCCCGTGTCATCTGCGCGCCCGGCAACGCCGGCATCGCCGAGGAGGTGCCCTGCTTCCCCATCGCCGCCGACGATGTCACCGGCCTCGTCGCCCTCGTGCAACGCGAGCAGATCGCCTTCGTCGTCGTCGGCCCCGAGGTCCCGCTCTCCCTCGGGCTCGCCGACCGTCTGCGCGAACTGGACATCCCCGTCTACGGTCCCGGCGCCGACGGCGCGCGGCTCGAAGCGTCGAAGATTTTCACGAAACAGATTCTCCTCAAGCACCGGATCCCGACCGCACCCGCCGCTTTCTTCAGCGCGATCGAGCCCGCTCTCACTTACCTGCGCACCCGCTCCCTGCCCATCGTCGTCAAGGCCGACGGGCTTGCCGCCGGCAAAGGCGTCGTGGTCGCCCAATCCCTCGAAGAAGCCGAAGCCGCCGTGCGCGAAATGCTCGCCGGGGAAAAGTTCGGCGCCGCCGGCCGACAACTCCTCATTGAGGACTGCCTTTTCGGTGAAGAAACCAGTATCCTCGTCGTCGTCTCCGGTCACGACTACGTCATCCTCCCGACCTCGCAGGACCACAAACGCATCGGCGACGGCGACACCGGCCCCAACACCGGCGGCATGGGCACCTACTCACCCGCCGAGGTCGTCACGCCCGAGCTCCTCGCCCGCATCGATCAAGAAATCGTCCGTCCTTCCGTGAACGCCATCGCCGCCGAGGGCATCGCGTTTTGCGGCACGCTTTTCATCGGCATCATGCTCACACCCTCCGGCCCGAGCGTGATCGAATACAACACCCGCTTCGGCGACCCGGAGACCCAAGTGGTTCTGCCGCGCCTCGCCACCGATTTGCTCGCACTGCTCTGGGCCGCGGCCCTCGGCCGGCTCCCCGCCGTCGGCCCGCTCGCGGTGAAACCCGGCTACGCCGTCTGCGTTGTCATCGCCGCCCGCGGTTATCCCGACGCCTACACCAAAGGCGACATCATCACCTTGCCCGCACCCGGTGCCCTGCCGCCCGCAACCACGATCTATCACGCCGGCACGGCGAAAAACGCCGCCGGTCAACTCGTGACCAACGGCGGCCGCGTCCTCGGCGTCACCGCCCTCGCGCCCACCCTCCGCGCCGCCGCCGAACGCGCCTACGCCGCCTGCGACCAAGTTCGGTGCGCCACCAAGTATTTTCGCCGCGACATCGCCGCCCGCCAACTCACGCGCTCATGACGTTTTTTCGTTTGCTCGCTCTGGTTCTCGCGACCGGTTGCTCCTTCGCCGCTCCGCTCACCTTCGATCTGGGTCAAGGCCTCGCCTACCACCGCGCCCACTCGCTCCCGGCCGATCTCCCCGGTTCCTCGCCGACGCGCTCCCAGCCGCTCGTCCTCGACCTCCGCTACGCCATCGGCGATGCCGACGCCGCCACCGCCCTCTCGGCCTGGCTCAAGTTCCGTGCCGCTCCGCGCACACCTGTTTTTCTCCTCGCCAACTCCGCCACGAGCCCAGCCTTGCGCGCCGCCTTCGCCGACCGCCAGCACACCGCCGGCCTCATCGTACTCGGACTCGCGGGATCCGACTTTTCACCCGATATCGCGCTAAAAACCACTCCTGAAGCCGAACGTCTCGCTTACGACGCGCTCACCGACGCCTCGGCACTCGCCCGGTTGATCAATCCTCCCATCACCAAACCTCGCAACGACGAAGCCCGGCTTGTGGCCGACTACCTCGCCGGCCGCACCTCCGAGCCACCCGCCACCGACCCAGCCCCCGCATCCACCGCCCCGACGCCG
>Ga0315905_10007820_pt1 | contig 10803 bp, 14 predicted proteins | sample LakEriMetagenome_5_FD_203522 | JGI IMG/M metagenome (GOLD analysis project Ga0315905, IMG submission 203522) | Freshwater fungal communities from buoy surface, Lake Erie, Ohio, United States - Buoy 4 MA121 | ecosystem: Environmental > Aquatic > Freshwater > Lake | place: USA: Lake Erie, Ohio... | reverse complement strand
AAAGCTTCCATTAGGTACCACACCTGCTCTTTTGAACCCTTCAGCTCTTCTGCTTCGACCGCTCTTCGCTTCCTGCCTTCCGAGCCACCCGATGGGTTTAGGCTCCTACCTCTTCAACCTCGTGACATCCCTTAGGTCTAATCTACCTCTCGACCCTTTCCCATTAACGGAGGCTGCCTTTGCTCTTCCCGCATCCGAGACTTTTTTATTGTTGCTCCTGTTTCCTCCATCTGGACCTTCACTATGTACACCTAACATAGCGACGTATTTAACGACAACATATTGCAACGCCCCTTACTTAATCAAGATTCGGTAACTCGTTCACAGTTCGCCCGTATCCGCATTATATATACATCTAATCAAACGGCTCTCAACCATGAGGCCTGCCTTTCCATGTCCATCCCCTTCCCCTTCGTCCCGCCATTTTGTGCAAAATAGGACCGTAGCACTTTGTCCTGTTCTTCAAGTAGGCGATGATCGTCTTGCTAGCTTCTTGCGAATGAGGTCCCACTTGCTCCAATGACCCCCAATGCCTTCATATTCTTGGTGAAAGATTCAAAATGAATGTATCCGCATGTCCCGCCCAGAAAACTACATCTCACCAACAGAGCAAGTCTAGTTCATGGACAGAGCTATTTAGCGCCGGAAAACTCTTAAAGACGTTCGGACCTATACTCTCCGGAACCATGGTTCCTATTTACCTTGATAGCCAAGTGGCAGTTATGGCTCTGGGGGGAACTATTCCAACTTTGACAAACTTATCCCCACAAAAAAAATGGAGGCTCAAAATTTTTGAGTTGCAGGACCTGGTGTTTTGGATATATGATTCGGCTGAGGAACACAACTTTGGCATTCGAGCCATGTGGATCCCTCGGACCTTAAACGATCGCTCAGATTTCAATTCCCATTTGAATGAGTATAATCATTACGATTTTTGTCTTACTAGAGAAGCATTTTCTCAGGTAGAGCAAAGGTTCGGACCTTATTCCATTGATAGGTTCGCTTCCGATATATCATATCAGCTTCCCAGATACAACACTAAGTATTTCTCACCTCGTCCTGAGACCTTTAGCCTTGATTGGGCTGGAGACAATAATTATTTTTTCCCTCCACCGTCTCTGGTGGGCCATGCAATGTACCATGCCTCTGTATGCGGGGCTGACATCACAATAGTGTACATTGCAATGGTTTAGTAGGCCATGCATGCAGTCCTTCCCAAAATATGAGTCAGAAGGAAAACTTCTAGACTTTATATATCTGGGACACGCTGATCGAGTACTCGACTCTAGGCTAAAGTTCGGCTGACTAATACACCTATGGTAGGTGAATTGCCACCTCTTTTTCAAGAGATTCTTGGCTTTGCTTCGTTTTTAAAGACCAAAGCGCAATCAGCCTTCAACGGATCTCGTCGAAAGTCTGACAAAGACATTTTGAAGGATCCTTAAACCTTTACTCTCCAGACTATCTTCTGAACAATCTCGAGTAGCGGATCAGAATTCTTACCTTACCAGAGTAGTCATTCGCCCTTTGGGACAGAATCCTCAATGATTATGAATCCTCATACAAAGTCAACAACTGGTATGAATGCGTCGCTGGATACACTGATGTCCACCATGAGTTCTGAGCGACGGATTGTCGAACGACAGCCCAAATTGTCACCACAAGCTTGTGAAGCCTTGGGAACACAGCAAGGATGGAAAGTGAATGGTGGGAGGGCCTAAGCACAGAGGACAGAGAGAAGTGTTTACTCGAGCTCCGGAACGAAGCCAACTGGGTAATATGATGCAAGACCAAGCCGAAAGACATGGAAATATAAGCGTTCCGAGAGTACGGCAGATGCGTCTTCACGGGCAGGCGCACGAAGCCCAAACGTGACCATGACAGCCAAGAGGAGTCCTCAGGAGGCAAGCATGTTACCAGGGCCAGGAGTTGGTGGAAGCGAGGAGATGTAGTCGCATGCGCTGCAGAAACCAACATGCAATGCTGGGTACATCCAGACACCATGTACAGCGATGAAAAAGTGGAGCAGAGCATGCGCGAAGCGTGGGAACACGAAGACAACAACGATGCATTGAAAATAGAGATACATGGTATGGAAAGAAACTTCTGGCTGCGAACTGAAGCGGGAGGGTTGAGGTGATACCACTTCCCAGGAGAAACTTGGGCGGGGGACGGATCAGCGCACACAGGAATTATGGGGTGACAGACACAAGTGTCTGTCTTCAATGGCATGGACAAAGCGCCGTGTAGTCCGAGTAGGTAGAGAAGAGGAGGGAGTTAGCTCAATAAGGCCAGAACTAGCTGCGATGGCCCGCACTCTACAAGCCACTTCGCTGGAGGTTGACCTGCTCTACCTTTGTGACAGTGAAACGGCCCTAGAAAAGGTGTCGAGATGGATAGGGAGTGGCCCGAAAACAACGATCGCCGGTGATGCAAATGCGGACATCATGGCAGCGACCGTCGAATGTGTGAGAGAAAGAGTGCAAGGGGGCGCACGCACATTCACGGTTAAAATCAAAGCACATCGAGGAGAACCCCTCAATGAAAGAGCTGATACCCAAGCTGAAAACGCACGACAACTACCACCGGAATCTCGGCAATGGACAACACGTACCTCAAGAATGACTTACCAATGGTGTGACAATGGGGTTAAACGCGTGACAGCATGGTCGAAGGCAGTCAGAAATGCAATGCTCAGGGGGGGAGCTGAATTTCAGAGGCAAAGGGTGGCAGGTAATTGGAACAGACAATTCCTGCGCACCAGTGATGTAGGACTGACAAGAATCAAACAAGCGGCTTGCACAGGAGCTCAAAGTGACTTGATGGATAGTACTCGCTGGGGATGGAGATGCATGCATCAAAGGGCTGCGACTCCATCCCGCCCTCCTCTTGTTCCTCTCTCACGAGCTGTAAAGCCTCGGGGGTCTGAAAGCTTCCTCGCGATGCCGGTGCCAACGCTGTGGCTCCCTGCTGATGTGCCGCGGGCTGCCGCTGCGCACCCGTAGGCCAACCGCCGCCGCCCGACACTGCCCCGCGCGCAGCCCACCGCTCGTCCCCGCCGCGTGCCCTAGGCCCGACCTGAGTAGTCTGCTGTAGAGTGCAAAGGACGCAGCACAGCGACCCCGGCGCGGCGCGCCGGCCGAAAGGCCGCGCGCCGAAGCCGAGTTGACGAGATGATCCGCGGCCCTACAATTGGCCACTGCAGCTACGCGCAGCTGCCCGCCCCGTTCGTGTCCGCCCTCAGCACGCCGTTGTTCCGGTGGCCCCGGTGGCCCCCATGCTCCATTTTTCTCTCGGGGGGGGGGTGGGTTATGATGGACCCCTCTCGTTGTGTCTGTCCCCTGGTGGTGTTTTTAAGTCTCATAAAGGTTCTCGCTCGCGCAGCGCTGCCTTGACCTCCTCGTTCCTCGCGACGCCGAGAGCGGTTCGGCCGTAATTGGTCTCCGTCGCAACGTCGGCGCCGTGGTTCACCAGCGTCTGCACCACCGCAAGATGCCCGGAAAAGGAGGCGGTGTGCAAGCTGGTCTCCCCGTCCTGGTTTTTCGCCTCAGTATCTGCGCCGACCTTCACGCGGAACTGTACCACGGCGAGATGCCCCTCTTTGCTCGCCCAATGCAGGGCTGTTTCCCCTTCGGCATCGACTCCGTGGAGATCGGCCTTGAAGTCCACCAGCAGCTCCACCAGGTCCTCGCGCCCCACCTTGGCCGCGATCAGCAGCGCCCGCTCCCCGCCTGCGGTGGCGGCGTTGGCGTCGGCGCCGGCCTGGAGGAGGCGCTCGACGCGCTCGTGCTCGCCGAGCTGCACCTGCGTGATGAGCGGGGTCTCGCCCGAGAACGGGTCGCGGCGTTCGAGGGCCGCGGCCCCGGCGCCAGTGACAAGCCGGCGTTCACGGCAGTCCTCGAGCGCGAGCGCCGTCCTCTTGCCGCCCATCCGCCCCAGCCCGTCCTCACGACAATGCGCCCCATGCGGTCGGTGCTGCCACGCCGCCCGGAAGTGCTACTGTCTTGCAACAGCAGCCGCCGCCGCGCCAGCCGCCGCCCCTGCGCGGCGTCGAGGCCGAGGTCTTCTGCCGTGCCTATTTTAAGCATTATGTCCTCGAGCCAGAGTCGGAGCTTGGCGTTTGCCAGCAGCGGGAGCGCGAGGCCCTGGGAGACAGCCTCGCCGACCATCTCGATCTCGGCGTACGCGCCGTCTGGCAGCGCCTTGTACACCGCCACGCGAGCCGCGCTCTCGTCCTTGATTGAGCAGATGAAGGCATCTTTGAAATATCCGAACTCGTTGCACTCGTCCTGCGACCACCGCTTCTCAAACTCCTCCGTCTTCACGGCCGCGTCGACGGCGTGGCACACGTCGGCGTGGAGCGTGTCGAGGACCTGCACGACGACGCGCTTGCGGCGGCCCTCGAGCTCCTCGACAGACTCGGCGCGACTGTTGGCGCTGACGAGGACGTGGTAGATGCGCACTTTTTTCCACGCCACCCTCGGGCAGCAGCAACACCTCCTCCCTGCCGGGGAGGTGCTGCAGGAACGATCACGCGTTCCACACCGTCTCCTCCTCTTCGGGGTACTGCGAGAACCGCAAGAGGACGGCGCCGTTGTTGGTCGTCGACGTCTCGATGCACAAGACGGTGCCGACGAGGCCCTTGTGGACGCCGCTGTACTCCAGCGCAATGTGCCTTTTCTTGGTCGTGCTCATAAAGGCGCGGTCGGTGAAGCCTAGGCTCGCGGCAAACTTGGCCACACTAAGCCCGCCCAGGCCGCGGTAGAGGCGGGTGCTCGGCTCCTGGGCCGCGAGGCCCTGCAACTTCTTGATCGCCGAGGCGAGCGCGTGGATGGTGTTGGTGAACTTGTGGCCGCTGCTCTTCACCCATGCGTTGATGTCTTTCTGCTTCAACTGCGCCCAAAATTCGTCCGACGCAAACTCGATGCCCGGGGCGACCGCGCCGCAGAATCCAAAGCCGCGCAGCAGCGAGGACGAACATCGGCCCTGTGTATAGGATAAGGGCAATGACGTCGCAGCGCCGCAGCCTGCCCATCTTCACCATGCGCTGGATGGGCGTGTCGCGGGCGATGGGGCGGGGATATAGTCGGTAAAACTGGTCCGGCGGCACCAGCGCCTGAGCCGAAACGGGCTCGCGGAACACAATCTTGGCGCCCTCGGCGTTGAACTCCATCACCGTACCCTCCGTGTCTTTCGAAAGCTCCTTATACCTCTCTTTTCCCCGCCGATCTTTCATTGCACAAGTAAACACCTCGCCCACAACGACCTCATCGCCCACGCCCGGGCCGTCCTCGCCAAAGTCGCCATAGTAGGCAATCGGGCGCAGCACGCGCACGTCCGGCTGCTCCTCGACCCCAGCAGGTTGAAAGTGGGAGTCGCCCGACTTGACAAAGTGGTGCATGCCAAGGTCGTGGACGCCAAACGCGTCCCACTCTTGCTGCGTAAACTCAGTCTTGCGCATCAGCGCGTCCGCCAGACGTGGGTTCTTCAAGTTTTGGGCGGTATTCGCAGTCGGCTCGTTTCCAGTGTTGATCCACTTAAGCCCTGATGCTTTCCAGCAGCCCCGCGTGGACCTCACGATAACGCTGTCCTCCTTCCCCTCCACCTTGGCACACCCGCTGCCGCCCTCGAACACGAGCTCCCACTCCTTGGCCGGCGTTGTCGCCAAACCATAATTGGACGTCGAAAACGGTCAGAGTCGGGGCACTTGGTGTGCTCCTCGCGCATGCCCTTCTCAATGTCGGCGTCGGGCTCGCCGCACACGCCCGTGACGCCCTTGTAGGACTCGTCAATCAGGCCGCCCTTGAGCTCGCCGGTGAACTTGCCTTCGCCCGCCGCGTCCTGGGCCTTGCCGACGGCCGCCATCTGCGCGGACAAGTCCACCAGCAGCTGCACCAGCGCCGGCTTCGACAGGTCGACGATGCCGGCGAACTGGGAGCGGTCCATGGTGGCGAGGTCTTCGAGGGTGGTGCCGCGGGAGACGGGTCTGGGAGAACAGTGCGCATCAGCATCCAAACCCCCACATCCACCTCTCGCGCGAGCAGGCTGTCTGCGCAGTGGGCGCGGAACTCTCAACGAGTCACCTGGACGCCGGTGGCAGTGGCCCGCATGAGGGAGAAGAGCCACTCGAGGTTGCGGATAGCAGCGTGGCGAGTGCTCGCGGCCGATGCGTCGCTGCTGGTGAGCCACGCGTGTGCCAGCCACTGCTGCCGGCGTCGAGGTGCAGGCTCGTGAGCGTCGCCGACGGATTCATCACTCCAGTCACAGAAGCGTAGATGCCGCGCGCCCTTCCCTAATCACAGCATGCCGCGCGCTTCTGGCCTGTGTGCGTCCACCCCGGCCTTCCTCGAAAGGCAACTTGTTGAAAAATAGAAAAGCAACCACTGAATACGAGCAAATGGATATTATACTAGAGTAAAAGCTCAGGGCCCTCAGAAGCATCGTCATACGATGGCTGGCCGAGCAAAAAAAGGGATGGAGGACAATGGAAACTGGGAGGACCTAATGCGGGCCCGCATAGATGCACACCACGCGCGAATCGAGAGGTTCGTTGCAACAAGCCCCAAGGACCCAGCTGAGTGGAGCGACATCCTGCGGGAGCAGGACGAGATCATGCGATTGACAGGGAGGCACGCCTTGTCCCCCGAGCTCCGACAAAGTATGTATGAGCTGTATTTGATGAAGAAGGCGGCGGAAGAGGCGGCGGTAGCCGAGGCACTTGCGAAGCAGGAAGCGGCTGAGCGGGCCCGCATAGATGCACAGCACGCACGAATCGAGAGGTTCGTTGCAACAAGCCCCAAGGACCCAGCTGAGTGGAGCGACATCCTGCGGGAGCAGGACGAGATCATGCGATTGACGGGGAGGCAGACCTTGTCCCCCGAGCTCCGACAAAGTATGTATGAGCTGTATTTGATGAAGAAGGCGGCGGAAGAGGCGGCGGCTGCCGAGGCACTTGCGAAGCAGGAAGCGGAGGAGGAGGCAGCGGCAGCGTTGGCGGCCGCCAAGAGGGCAGAGGAGGAGGCAGCGGTGGCAGCCGATGCGGGAGTAAAGAAGGCAGTGGCGGCGGCCGCAGCAGAGAAGGCGGTGGAAGAGGCAGTGGCCGCGTTGATGAAGAAGGCGACGGAAGAGGCGGCGGCAGCCGAGGCGCTTGCGAAGCAGGAAGCGGAGGAGGAGGCAGCGGCAGCGTTGGCGGCCGCCAAGAGGGCAGAGGAGGAGGAAGCGGCGGCAGCCGAGGCGGCAGCAAAGGAGGCAGTGGCGGCGGCCGCAGCAGAGAAGGCGGTGGAAGAGGCAGTGGCCGCGAAGCTGGCGAACTGCCCGCCCCCAACACGGCCCGTTCCCGCAAGCCCCAGGGAAAGAGAAGTGACAAAAGAGAGACTGAGGGGGGTTGCGTTGGAAGTGAGTGCCAGCGCGCGACAAAATGAGGCTGAGAGTGTCACAGGGAGCAAACATCTAGAGGAACGGGCGAGCAGGGCTGTCACAGGATGCTCAAGCGAAAGTCTGCTGAGAAGCAAGGAGCCCATCGCGGGCGCGAGGTCTGAGACGCAGGCGATGCTCGCGGATATTGGCGACGTCGCGGAAATCGAGGATAGCGCGTTAAGGGAGCTGGAGGGCGCGGGGCGAGCATTGCCAACCTGCGGCCTCCCGGAACAGACACGCCTCTTCACGGACAAAGACTCTCTCAAACAAGAGCTCCTGGCAGAGAAGGAGCGAGGCGAGGAAGCCCAGCTTGTTAAGGCTGCTGCTGCTGCTACGTTGATCCAGGCGCGAGCGCGTGGCATGTCGACACGAAGAGGGATGGAAAGTCCTGTTCTCCGCACCGAGATGCGCGTGCCGTGGACATGTCAACCCGGAGAGCGGGACTGCCACGGGGCAAGAACGAAAAAGGAGGAGGAGGCTGGCAAGGGGACGTTGGACACACACACACACACACACACACACACACACAAACATACACAGTACACTACTTATCTATATGCTCGGCGACGCGAAACTGCAGCCGTGAGAACACAGAATGTGTTCTCTCTAGATGCTCGGCGACGCGAAACTGCAGCCGTGAGAATCCAGGCGCGAGCCCGAGGAATGCAGGCGCGAGCAAGGCACACCAAGAGGGCACGACACACCAAGAGTAGTGGAGCAGGGACAGTAACCCTGTCAGCCGGGGCGTATGAACTGCAGCGAGAGGATGAGGAGGGGGATGTGTTCGACGTCATCGAGACGCTTCCAGCACCTCGCCGTCAGGCCCTGCCTATCTGTCGTCCTCGCGTGCGCGGGGGAATGGAGGCGAAGGAGCAGGAGCATCAGGAAGATAATGATGGTTGGCAGATTTTGTCGGTGCCGGATGAGGGCGTGAAGGGCGACCAAGCAGTTGAGGAAGAGTTGATGCGACATGGGTGGAGTATGTGGATCTGGTGTTGGGATGGGGAGGAGGATGCATGCAGTGGCCCGGATAGCGCGGCAGAATTAGAGGATCGCAGACTTGCGACAGAGACATCATCGACGGAGATAGAGGACTTTTCTCGAGAGGACTTTTCTCGCGAAGTGGAGCAGCGATTCGCAAAACTTGAACGCAAGCAGAGAGAGCGTGAGAGAGAACTGCAGGAGAAACGTGCGAGGAGGAAGCGCGCAGAGATGGAACAGCAAGAGGCACGCGCGCGGAGGAGGAGCGCAGAGGACGAGGAGGAGGAGTTGCAGGCTTTAATTGCGAGAAACGTAGCTCGGGGTGTAGTGCATTACCCCAAGGAGGCCCGAGCCTTTGAGGACAGTGATGTACGGGGTGAATCAAGACGACGCTCGACTCCTAACAGATCTTTGTCGCCCGCGAATCCCAAAAAGGGCTCGCCATCACCATCTATATCTGCATCTTGCCGTGCACACGCCGACTCCAGGCTCCTGTCTCCTTTGGCAGAAGCGGAGGCCTTGGTAACACCTCTCACCCGTGAAGAGCACATCGTTATGGCGCAGCGCCAGGTCATCGGAGAGTTTCAAGTGCAAAACGCGACGCTTCGAAAAGTACATGAGCTGCTAGCTCGCGGCTCCTGGACCGGAATCCTTGTGCTCGCTGGAAAGTTACATGCGTCTGAGGCTGCAGCGGCCGCGTTGCAGGAGCGTTGCACCGCGTTGCAGCAGCAGATTGTCGAGCTTTCTGCGCGCAACACATCATTGCAAACTGAATTCACGGCCATAGAGGCCATAGCGGCTGAGTGGAAAGCCCGCAGCACAGCGTTGCAGGCTGAATTGACAACCGCAAAAGCAGAGGTCAAAGCCCAGCGCGCCGAAAGCCTGCAGTTGCTTGATGCTGGACGACGCACCCACGAACTCTTGAAAGCACTGGCAATAGAACATGAGCAGGAGATTCAGAAACTCCATCGCCTCGCTGCTGCTTCAAGCGAGCAGCTGCAGATGAAGGAGCAGTGCATCCTCGATCTGCAGCACCAACACCAGCACCAGCATCAAGAGCTGGTCGAGAAGATGCGCCAACGTGACCACGAACTCGCTCTCTCTCGCCGCAAGCTGGTCACCTTTAAAGAATTGGCAGAAGGGCTAAAATAATGATATAATAATAATAATAATAATAATAATAATAATTGTTTTTTAGGTCATCTTAAAAGAGTTGGCACAAGGGCTCTTCACCAGTGTGCATGGACTGAACCACGAACTCAAAACTGAAGTGCTGCGGCAGGCCGCCATTGCCTCGGCTTGCGATGAGCGTATCGCGCTCCTGGCCGGCCCTGGCAAGTTCGTGGGTATATACATATACATATATATCCATATTCATACATATATATATTTATATATATACACACACACACATATATGCATATACATATATACATACACATATTAATACTTATATATACATATGTATACATATGTATACACATGTATACAGGCCCCCTGGCAGAGGCGCTTGCAGCATCAGAGCAGGAATGTGAGAGGCTGCGGCTGGAACTAAAGTGTCTCAGTCTCGCTGTGTGTCACGAACTGAAGGGACAGGTCACAGACACACACATACACACGCACACACACACACATTATATATATATATATATATATACATACATATATATGGAACAGCAAGATCTGTTCCACACACACACGCACACACATAATATATATATATATATATGATATATATCTATCTATATATCTATATATGGAACAGCAAGATCTGCCCGTGGAACAGCAAGATCTGCTACTCACGAACTCGAGGCGTGAGGCGTGGGAGCGAGAGCACTCTCAACTTGAGGAAGTTATCCGATGCCTGCATATTGCCGCCAACCGTTTGGATGCGGCTTTCAGAGAAGTGGTATGTACATGTATACATAGATACACACACACACACACACACACACACACACATGTATATTCATGCACATGTGCACATGTGTGCCTGTGAAGGAGGGGGCGGTAAAAAAGCTGAATCGCCGAGTAGCTCCAGAAAAAAATACATATAAACTTGTGTAGGAGGGGGCGTTAAAGAAGCTGAATCGCCGAGTGGCTCTAGACAATACATGAATGAATAAATAAAATACTTGTACTTCTGTAGGAGGGCGCGGTAGAGAAGCTGATTCGCCGAGTGGCTCTGGACAAAAGAGACCTATTAGAGAGCAAAAGAGCCATGGAATACGAGCACGCGGGGCGGGTTGCCAAGATGGAGAAGGAGATGCGAAGACTTGCTGGTCCGCACAAGTATCCTCCTCCACACACAAGTATCCTCCTCCACACACAAGTATCCTCCTCCACACACAAGTATCCTCCTCCACACACAAGTATCCTCCTCCACACACAAGTATCCTCCTCCAC
>Ga0315905_10007819_pt1 | contig 10803 bp, 6 predicted proteins | sample LakEriMetagenome_5_FD_203522 | JGI IMG/M metagenome (GOLD analysis project Ga0315905, IMG submission 203522) | Freshwater fungal communities from buoy surface, Lake Erie, Ohio, United States - Buoy 4 MA121 | ecosystem: Environmental > Aquatic > Freshwater > Lake | place: USA: Lake Erie, Ohio... | reverse complement strand
AGGCACTACCAGCCGCAGATGGGTAAGGTGCCCAAGATGCTCGAATAATGAGTCCAGAGGAAACCTCTTCCTGCCACCGTCCGGAGGAGGAGGAGGGGCATGAGGAGGAGGAGGAGGGGCGGAAAACACGTATGTCCTCCTCCTCTTCCTCCAAGGCGGGAGGGCGCAAGTGGGCCGAGCGAAGGGCGTGGGCATGGCAGACACATTTAGGGTTTAGGGATTTCTTTAGGCCTATTATTCTGTGTTTCTTTTATTTCACTGGAAGAACCCTGGAGCACCGACTCCACCGAAACCGCCATCTCCTCCCCATCTCCTCACCATCTCCTCACCATGCAGACCAACTCTTGATTCTCCTGAAATCTCTCTTGAATTCTCTGAATTATCTCCTCTTCTCCCGCCATCCGCATTCTCACAAGTTGTTGCCGCTCTGCTCGTCGGGTCTTTTTGGAACACTGGACAGGAAGGAGCTCTTGCGGATTCTGCTTGGCGCTTCCTGTGCTTCAGGCCTGCCTGTTTTTCACCCTAAACCATCACGGGAAGCCCGTGCATCCTAAACCATCTTGAGAGAGAGAGAGAGAGAGTTTATTTGGAATCATGATTTTGAGAACGACGACGAGAGAACCTTGCCCCACCTCCCTTTTTGGCCGTTTTTTGCTCCGCCTCAAAAAAGAAGAAATATATTTTGAAAAAATGTCAAAAAAATCTCCTACCATTCTCATCGTGATTTCTTAGTGTTCTCTCTCATCACAAATCTCTTACGACAACGGTCTCGTTTCTGTAAGGATTTTTTATAAAAATAATTTAATTTCTTTTCTATCTACTCACGCTACTTGGCCTCCTTCCGGGGAAGGCGCTAGAGCTGGCGCCGTGGTTGCAGCTTATCCAAGTATGCAGGAGGAGGAGGAAGAGAGAGAGAGAGTGAGTGTGTGTGAGAGAGAAGTTTATTGACAATCAATAGATGACTGAAGGTCGGTAAGTACAACGCCTCTTGCGGGTGACACCGCTGCTGGGCGCTCGTAGGAGCCCGGGAATGGTGTGCGTTCATGAGCAACGATAGTGTGACTTTATGAGGAACGATACTCCACAACGCGTAATCCAGGGTGTCGCCCGCTGGATGGCTCCCGCATCACCATACGTCAATACGCGTAAGAAACGTTTACTCGAGTTGAATGTTACAGCTGGTGCAGTCGTTGCAGCGTGTCCAAGTATGCAGGAGGAGAGTTTTCGAGGATGAAGACGGGCTGGTGATGTGCCATGGCGTCGGGTTCCTGAAGAAGGAGCTTCGCATCGAACCCTTGAGCCCCCAGAAGCGTCCAGTTTTGCAGCAAGAGGGGCAGGCGCAGTGGGCCATAGACGCGATGCATGTTCCACCGCACCAGGTCTCCGCCCACAGGCACGGCCAGCAGCAGGTGCCCTCCGGGCTCCACCACCTGAGAGAGGAGATGGATGGCCGCGAGATCAGCATCGGGGTCGACGGCGTCTCCGTATCTGGCTAGCCCGTCATGCTCCAGCGAGGATATCGAGATGGCCACCGTGAAGGGAGAAGAGGGGGGTGGGGGCTGGAGGTGCGGCAGCCGATGGGCTTGGGCTTGGGCTTGCTCTTGCTGACGAGCGTAGGCGTAGGCCTTGAGCTCCTTGACAGACAGTGCTGACAGGCGCTGGTGGCTGTAGTTGACAGGGTTGTAGTCTACCGACACACATTCCGCAGCTCCGAACGCAAGGCAGATGGCCTCATACCTGCGTGACACGAACCTTGCTGTTACCTACGTGACACGAACCTTGCTGTTACCTCATACCTACGTGACACGAACCTTGCTGTTACCTACGTGACACGAACCTTGCTGTTACTTTCTTGACTCACCTTACAGTTACTTTCTTTGCATACATGTACTCACTTTACTTAGTTTATGTACGTATAGGTGAGAGTAGGGAGTGTGAAAGCAAGACGCGCGCGCGAGGACCAAGACTCGAGGCTTCCAATCAACATGCGTTGCTCATGTGTTGCTCATGTGTTGCTAATTTGTTGCTAATGTGTTGCTAATGTGTTGCTAGGGAGGACCAAGGCTCGAGGCTTCCAATGACAGCAACCCGATGGCCAGTGAGGGCCTCATCTCCGCCGAGCGCCTCGAGAGCTTGGTACAAGAAGACGTCGGTGCTATGGTAGTAACGCGTCTGTCGGGCTGGTCCAAGAAAGTTTTTCTCAAATGTGAGTGCCCTAGTATATTTTACTCTACAAAGCCATTCTGTACTGAATTTTGAGAATTTGTGGACCGTGGGCAAGTTGCACGAGCGAGCGGAGGTGTTGAGAGGAGTAGTGTCGAGGGCGGCATTGGAGCTTCCCGCCACTGGCTCTCAAGGCGTCCTCGAAACAGAGGCCCGAGCGACCTGACTCGTCCGTTTGTTCCCACCTGTATGAGTCTGGAAGAGCAGCATCCTTTGATGCATTCAGTCGTGCATTCATGCAGCATCCATTCATGCAGTCATGCATTCAAGTAGCAGCCGTGATGCAGCATCCGTGGTTCATCATCCGCCGTCGCTGTCAGACGGCTGCACCACCGACGAGCAAGCGTGCCGCTCAGAGGGCATGCGTGATACCTCCATACGTGTATAAGCACACAGTGCCTGCATCGAAAAAGTAAAAAAAATAAAAAAATACCTCCATAGTGTATAGGCACACGGTGCTGCATGGAAAAGCCAGACACGAGTCCACCAGGTATGCGGCGGGGCGGTGGCAGAACCGACGAACGCAGGACAGCGAGGCGAGCCCCCAAAACACAAGACAGGCCCTGCTGCTCAAGCGCGTCTTGCGCGCACAGCACGCTCGACGAGCCAGGGGCGCAAGCACGCGACGGGCAAGCAGGATACGACAACGACCCTATCTGCTGCTCCACGTTGGTGGGCATGTAGGTACTTGAAAGAAGGCTCGCCATAAGCAGCGTTTTGCACAAAAGCGTTTCGTTCGCCCCCGCTACCTGTCGAGCAGGTGCACGAGCCGAACACGCATGACAATAAATCAGCGCAAATTAGCTTGCACGCCTGGTGGTTGCTGCCGCACGCAAGACTCCGCAGCGATTTGACACGCACCTCACCTCGCAGTGTGTGTCCTCCTTCACACGCACCGGGAGTGGAACAAGCACAAGACCCTCCACATGATCATTGGTGGAAAAGAGCGCCAGCACTGCTGCCTGGGACTGCGGTGCGCTTCCGCCTGCACGCCCATGGCTCGAGGTCGACTCGTCCAATCGCAACTGCTGCCACAGGACGCGAGCGCTGTGACTGTCGCCCGCGTCGAGCACGCTGAGCGTCAGCTCGGGCGCGGCTCGCGCTGCGTCCCTGCCGCGGCAAGTACTGCGATCTCGCGCGTCCACTTCCGCATCGCTGCACTGCCGCAAGACTGCGAGAGACTCGGCACGCCGAACCGCACCCGCGGCCTGCGCCCACGCGGCCACATGCGCCGCCCGCATCACCGGGTCGTTATGAACCGACAAGAAGAAGAGGGCGGGTGCGGCTATGCTGCAGGCGGCTGCGCGGAAAAAGGTGTCGGCGGTGATTCTCGTGAAAGCCGCGTCTGCCGTGCTCTGGTGCGCCCGCCACCCTCCGCCGCGCTCGCACAGGGCGCGCATCCGGGCGCTACCCTCGGTCGAGTCGGCCGCACCGCCGCCATCGCCGCGGCCTGCCGCGGCTGCCCAGCAGAGCAACCACACCTTCCACATCCGGGGGGACATTTGGGGACTTTGCTCTCGGCAGTTAAAACAAAAAAAAAATGGCGTCCGGCGTGAAGGACGTGGCTGCGGCGCTGAGGGCGCTTTCGATGGGACGGCCGAGCGCGAGCAAGCCCGGAGACGACAAGCGGGGCAAAGTGACAGTGATACCAAAGGTCCCTGATGCGTCATCCGACCGGCCAGAGACAGTGTCTCAATTCGAGCTCATGCCCGCGGACATGCGCCAGCAGGGCCAGGCCCACGCGCACGGCACCGGGGCAGCGCCGGTGCCACTGGGGCCCGGCGAGACGCCGCAGAGAGCTGGTATTGAGGCTGTGCTGAATGCCATTAGCACCGTGGCTTCGAGCAAGAAAATTGACCTGACTCGCCGGCAAATCACTCCTGCAGTTGCGAGCATTGTGGCGCATCGCGTTCGACATGTCTGCCACCTTGTCCACGCGCTGGACCTCTCGCACAATCCGCTGCACATGGCAGGGCTGCACAATATCCTGCAGGCCATTCATGACGCCCGTCACATCCAGAGCCTGAACTTCTCCTGTTGCCAGCTCAGCCTAGAAAAGCACCTCAAAGTGCTTCAGAACCCTCCGGACGCTGTGCCAGCGTATGACAGCATGGGCGGCGACGAGGATGGGGATGACGCCCTCGAGCAGGGCGAAAATCATGAGCCAGATGCGACGGCAGCCGTGCGCAGAGTGCCCACTCTCGTGGACTCCACTGGGCAAGAGAAGCACTTTGCGCCCCTAACTAGTCACTGCGTCTTTCTTGCCTCATCTGTAAGCCAGCCTGCGACAACGTCGACAAAAAATGAGCAAGACCAAGACCCAGACGGAGACGATGCCGGGACTCTGACGGGCTCGGAGCTAGCTGCTGTTCATCTTAAGGAATTCCTCCAAGACATCCGAACACTTGAGCAGCTGGACTTGAGCAACAATGACCTTGGAATCGGTGGCGCCTTTTTACTCTTCAAGGCTGCAGAAAACTCAAATTTAGGTGTTACTCAGACACTGCGCGTCTTGAATGTGTCAAATTCCCTATTGGGCATGAAGGGTGCGGGTGTATGGCTAGAGCAAGTGCTATGCTCGTGCAAGGCGTTGACGCACCTAAACATATCCAACAATGGCATCAGAGGCCCTGACGCTTGCCGCCTTGTGAATGGCATCGGCGAGTGTCCTAGCCTGGAAGAGATGCATGCAGCACACAATGGTTTTGGGGAAGAAGAGCCTGCTGCTGCACTAGGCAACCTGCTGGAGTTGTCAAAGAGCCCAAATTTGAGACTTTTGGACCTACAATTCAACCGATTTCACGGGAGTCGACTGGGGCCTTGGCCTGATGATTATAACCAGAACAAGGTCATGTTTTCGCATGTGCTGCGAATTCTGGACTCATTGCTGCCTATGCTGCAAAGATTTCCGGGGTCTTACGACCCTGTGCTTATCAGAGGGCTGAAACCGTATGCAAAGACTGTTAATAGCAACGTGCTGGAGCCGAACGAGCTCAACCTCTATCGACGTGTGTACGCCAGTCTTTCTCCTGTCCTCGACCAGGAACTGGCCACCACGTACCAGCAGATGAGAGACGCAAAGATTTGTAGCCACGATCGTCCCGAGACGCAGTGTCCTCAGTGCGGTGCCTTCACTGGCTCCATCATGCATCTGCTCCCAGGCCTAGCCCCTGAAAAAAACGTTAAATTGGCGCACCTGCTGCTCGGAGGCAATATGCTCTCTGATGAAGTGATCGGGACGATTCTGCACGTGGCGTCAAAGATGCCGCGTCAGACGCGGTTTGAGACCGATGGCGTGACATTTGAACCTGACAGGGACGGCGGGATGCGAGGTCAGGTTTGTTCAAGAAGCGGTAACCTATTTCCCATTTCTACCGTTGCTGCCAACGGCTATTCAGTATTGTCAGTCAAAGCGCGCAGACTAGTACTGGATTGTGGCACGGACATGCTCAACTTGGACATGGAAGACATGAAAACGCATCTCGTCGTCTCGCACCGCCTGGAAACGGGATTGCGGAGCGGGAGTATACTCAAGAAACCCGAGGGCCTTGCGCTATTTCAACATAGATCCACTTTTTTGCCCCCGGCGCAAGTGGCATTCGAGAAGCAGTTGGCAGAACACATGTTGTCAAGGTCCAACTCACCGTCTGGTACTGTTCTCCAATTGGGCTGCATGCTGCGAACTTTGAACGGGAACATCGCAGACCTCAAGTCCCAGAACACAGAGGCCCTGCAGACTGCCTTGATAGACACCGAGCACGGTACCACCACGCGAGCTCCGGCTGCAAAGGTTTTGAATCAAAAACAGATTCGAAATGTTGGAAACCAGCTAGGGCATGTGGAGTGGATGCCGTTGGACGTGCCGCGTGCGAAACTCCCCCCAAGGACCAAAGAAGCAGGCAAAGCTGTGTTCACGCTCGCACCAGCCAAGCGCTCAGGCAAAATATTGCTTAACAACAAGAGTTCAAAAAAGCTTCATGTGGAAGCTTCGCACAAAGAAGACTCTCAGGCAGAAAAAATGGTTGCCGATCTAGAGGGTTCGGACAACCACTACAAGAGACACGAAATGCTTCCCACATTTGCATGTGCTGAACGATTTGAAATGGGAAGAGGACCTGCCAATTTCTTCATATTGCATCCGGTTGAAGATGATGACAGCTACCGCTGGACACCATCTTTTTTCTCCGGCAAGGGCTCGCCTTCAATCAAAGAGTCGCTGGGGTCTTTGAAAATGCGTGGTGATCTCATCAAGCTTGCGTCGGAGTCTGCCGCAAATGGCAAAGTTGATACATATTGGAACACCATCTCCGTCATCCGCCGCGGTGTGTCAATAAAGGATGCTTGGGTGCGCACCACCTTCAAATGCGCCGAGCGTCACGTCATTGGCGAGCCCTTTCGCTTTGAATACTATTATCAAAGACATCTTGATCGTGATCCAGACTCTTATAGGATGGATTGGATAGGGTTATATAAGGTGATGGACGAGAAGGCCTTCCACTTGGCTCTTGATACGTCGCAGCGCGTAGGTTGCAGCATGGTGATGGCAAAGTTCCGCCCTCCACATGCTCTGAACGCTCAAGTGCAGCTCAGACACTTTATTTGGGAGCCGGGACTCTACCAACTCCACATGAACCTGGTCAACAGCGAGAAAGTGGTGGGAAGTAGTCCTGTCATTCGAATAGACTACGCCCATGCCGAACTCACCTGTCCCACGCAGGTTGCGAAATCATTAGGAGACTGGTTTGAACTCAAATACGCGCTCAACTATGCAGAATGCATGCACCCTCCAACAGACTGGATCGGAATTTTTGAGAGAAACCCCCCGTCGTACACGGCTCAAGCAGCGCTGCAACGCCTCATGGTACCGCCCAAGAACATTGGTGTGATTCAAGTTGACGTCAATAACCTCAGAAACGACAATGAAATCTGCTACTTTCAGGATTTCGGCTCGTGCGAGCGCATAATCGGGAAAGCTAGCATACGCTGCACGCACCGGATTCCCGTAGAAGAACCCAGGAAGGAAAACAAAAGACCAGCAAAACTTGTCAAATATCAGAAGAAGACGCAAAATTCTGAACAGCGGCACATTCGTTTTTACCTCTCTGGCACTTTTGCCGACATGCAGGTTTATACATACAGTACTTATTTATTTGCATCATCAACAGACTAGCAGATATGCAAAAGTAGGATGAATAGCAGCGCGCCTCCATGAAGAAAATGCTTATGTGCAGCTGCATGCATATCGTTGCTAACGAACGAGAAATTTATGGCAGGAGGAACGGAAAATTTTGCACGGTGAGGTGATGGCCCAAATTCGACTTTTTTGTGACTCACGTCGAATTTCAGTGTCGTTCGTTGACGTGCGCCATGGGCTGAGCGAAGGTGGCGGAATAATCACTGATCGCTTGACCCCTGAAATCGACGAGACGTACCTTGACAGATGTTTGATGGAGCTGGACAAGTGTATTCCCTTTTTAATTTGTTTGTTGGGACAGGTTTATGGCGAGGTTCCGAGCAAGTTGCCAAGTTATGCGGAAGAGATGTACCCGTTTCTTGCAGATCCTCGCTATGCCAACAAGGCTGTCACTCAGGGGTGTCGCATGTCAATGACAGAGATGGAAGTTCTGAGCGCCTGTCTGCTTGAGGGACAAGAGAGTCAGTGCAAGCAAGCCCGATTTTACATGCGTGATCCAGGTTACACTGCTGATCTGGCAGATTTCAAAGATAAGGAGGAATGGGAAAAGTTTGCTATGGAGGTGCTCATGATAAAGATCAAACGGGCTGCGGATCTGTCGAAAGAGAATGACCCGCAAAACTGCATGGGAATACGCACCTATCATAAGCCGATTGGCTTTGGAAAAGTGGTTACAAAAGATATCTTGGACATTTGTGGTGAGCAGTACCCCCAGTCAGAGGTACCCGGAGCCAATGAGCTGTTCTACAATGTGCTTGACGCTGAGTCGGCGCACCAGCGGCGTCTTCTGGGAAATGCAAACAGCGACCCCCCGAAATATTGCGAGGGTGTCCACGATTTTGTGACTCAGATTAGCACAGAGCTGCACGACGACGCGCCGCAAGCTCGCCGAATTGTTGTCACCGGTGCAAGCGGCTCCGGCAAATCTGTAGTCCTCGCTCGATGGGTCCACGGGAAGATCCGATCAGTGAAAACAAGCCCTGTTACCAAGGTGGGTAAAGCCTTGCGCAAAGTCAAGGCTGCTGCCACCCTACTTTCCAAGCATCGACAATCAGCAGGGTCTGATCCTTCGCCTGGCGACAATCCTTCGCCGTCCCGGCCAACGACGGAGAGTGGTGCCCGTGCAAACAAAGCTGATTACAGCACCATTACCGAGGCAGGGCCAGGGGAACGCGTTTCTGTTTCGCACACCGTCAGTAAATCAGGCAAAAACATTCTTGTTGTGTACCTTCACGGTGCCGTGCATCATCGAATACGGCAAGGTTTTGATTTAATACGCTCTGTCGTCATGATTTTGTTCCATGCTTTCGGCCTCGAACTCAACGACGATCAGGCGATGGATGGGCGTCTCAATCAGACACTAAACCATCGTCTGAAACACTTTGACCCTGAATCATGGACCGTGTACTTGGTTCTGGATGGTATTGATCGTGTCGGCAATAGCTCGTCGGTGGATGAGTGGCTACCCAAGACTAAACAGCCCAACGTGCATTGGCTGCTGAGCTCCTGTGACGATAAGCAAGTGGCCGCACTGCACGGGCATCGGTTTCATGAATTGGAGATGCCACATCTCACTCATGAACAGCGCGAAGACCTGTTGAGGATGGGGCTGACTCGACACAGGATACCTCATAATGAAAAAATGCTGGAGGCATTGAAAACTGCTGAATTGTCAGCGCGACCTGAATTCATCGTTTGTGCTATAGATGTGCTTCGCCTCTGCACACGGGTTGCCACTGCAGATGCGTTGACCCAGACCATCCTCATGTGTCAAACCCTTGAAGCTTTGCACGAGACCATTCTGCGGAAATGGGCAAGTGAGACGCCGGGAGCGGATCTCGTCATGGCGCTGCTCAGTCTCTCTGAGACGGGCTTGTACGAGTATGAGCTGATACAACTGGTGCAGACACCTGAGGACCTTGGCACGCACGCCTTGCTCTCGATCGGCAGTGTGCTACAGGATGTAACCTTCTCGAGCTGTGGCGTGCGCAAGATCTTCAACGTCAAAATGTTCGACACCTGGCGGAAAAAAGTGATGGACAAAGCGCTGCGGGAAAATGCGTTGCATCGCATGGAAGCATATTTTGGAGCGTTGCCAACGTGCAATCGCAAGTTGGATGAGTACGCGTTTGTTCTTGAAAAACTCAACGCATGGGATCGCATGTACACCTACGTCACAGATATCACCATTTTTCACCAGATGTACACAGATCCGGTCCGAAAGCTTCAGTTCCTGTCCTACATGGAGGCGCTCAAAAAGACACCCGAGGCCGTGCAAGAGTCTCTGCGCCTTAACTTTGAGTCCCATTTCCGCTTGTCTAAACGCTGGTTCTGCTCTGGCAATGCATATTACTACGAGCTCAATCCAGTCATTTACCTTTCGCGGAAACAACTATTTTTTTTTGAGGAAATCGTCTACACACTTTCGTCATTCTTCGAATTGCACGGGAAGCATGAAGAGTGCATTCGCGACCTCGAGAGCTCTCTGAAAGCTCTGTTTGGTATCAGTGACCTCTTTCAAATAGCGCGGTGCAAGCCTGAATCGTGTCTTTTCCCGATGCGCGTCGCCAAGATCTTACGTCGGCTGAGCAGGCTATATACACTCCACCTGGACGCCCTGGTTGAGCACTGGCTTGCTCCGAATGATATAGGATTGCCTAAGCGAAACATTCCAGACTCTGTCCGCGGGCTGGATATTGAGTGGTGGGCAACACCAGTGCCTGAGGGTGGGGCCAGGACGCTGCCCCAAAAGCTCAAGCTTGTATTTGTCATCAATAATGCGCTTTCGCGACACTATATGCTGGAACCCAACCTCAGCAATGTTGTGGAGGAGATCCGTGAAGTCGAGTCTGAATACGGATATCTCGCAAACCTGGTCTGGAACACTGGCCACAAGTGCTTCGTACCGGATGAGGGAGAAGTAGACAAAGAGAGGGGGGTTAATTACGGTAAGACTCTGCGAGACCCCGCGACCATGCGTCCGCTGCCCGTACGTATCAATCATTCCCGCGCCCTGTCACCCGGGTATGAAGCAAGACGGCGTCCGGTTACGAGCATGTCGCCGACCAAGGCCGCGATGCTCGAGGTAAAGTGTCTCTTACATGCTGCTCGCCTGCGCTCTGCTGCGTGCGCTCAAGAGAAGATACGCTCCTTCGAATAGTTATCACAAACTGAGCATGCGTGCATGCGGAGCTGCCCTCTCGCTGATTGTGTGCGGGGCTGGCAGGAGAAGAGGGCTGTGCACAAGGAGACGAGCTTGGTCTGGTCGCAGTCCAGTGGAGAGGGAAGGTCAAACATGTCACTTCCACCTCTCTCGACTTCCCCTGCCGGACGATTGAGTCTGCACAATAAGCAACCCCCTTAGATACGGAAAAATTTGCAGGTCG
>Ga0315905_10007817_pt1 | contig 10804 bp, 8 predicted proteins | sample LakEriMetagenome_5_FD_203522 | JGI IMG/M metagenome (GOLD analysis project Ga0315905, IMG submission 203522) | Freshwater fungal communities from buoy surface, Lake Erie, Ohio, United States - Buoy 4 MA121 | ecosystem: Environmental > Aquatic > Freshwater > Lake | place: USA: Lake Erie, Ohio... | reverse complement strand
CGATTCGCCCCACACGTCGGCGCCAATGTTAATGCGGGGTAATGCATTGGTGTTGAAAACACCTGTCGAAAATGCCCCGAGAACCAGTGTTGAGAAACACCTGTCATGGTCCTCGGACATCCCAGTCACCCTGGAGTTTTGGGTTCGATTCCCAAACGAGAGGAACCAGGGAAAACAGGCGCACCCTGTGTCAAAGTACCGGGTTCCTCACGGGTCCCAGTGCGTGATGGGCAGCCTAATCCACACAGGCCTCGGCTCGTCGTCTCTCATAGCACATGTCCTCCACTCTCCTCCCCCCCCACGCGAACAGCTTTGTAATAGGTCCTGCAGTTATAAAACACACACACAGACACACACACAGACACACTAAGGCGAAAAGGCGGAGGCGGCGGTGCTCATCGTTTCTTGCGCACCAAAATGCTAGTAGTTGATTTCCATGGACATGGGCAGTGGTCTGTTCATGGTCCATCTCGAGGAGATTGAGATTCCTACCGAGCTCATGAAGTAATGACCGAGTTCGCGCCGCGAACGTAGACCGATCATATGGAGTTCTTAGATACGATGCTTGTCTCCTTTGATCTGACACACCCAGACGGACACAGGAGAAAGGAAAAGAAAACTGGCAATAAGCCCAGACGATCCAATGGTGCGGCCGGCGCTAGGCCAGCCCCCAAACAGGCTGACATATCAAGGGTAGGGTGACCGAATTGTAGCCGGTACATTCTAATAATGAGTTTCCCCTGAAAAGGACTTGCGCCGCTTTCTGAAATGTTCGAGTCGGTTTCAAATCCGCAAGAAACGCCAGGCCACCCTGGAAGTAGTGGCTTGAAATTCACTCCACTCATCAGCCCTCAGTGAGCGGCCGAAGTATGGACACGTCGAGTGATTGCAAAAGGAATCAGTATTCATTGATAAAATTTCAATGATAAAAAGACTAGACCCCCCCCATGCTACACGCACAGCGCCGCAAGTTCGCTAGCTCGTCGACAGACGGTGCGCTAACTCGTCGACAGAGACTGAAACTCCTTGTCTTCACTTTTCCTCCTCCTCCAGAGCGAGAATAAAGTCCCAGTCGGCCTTGCTCACCCTGATGCAAATGCTCAAAAGTCAGTGCCCCGGTATAGTCACTGTGTACAAATAACAATATCGAGAACTTTTGAGAATACCACTGGACACTTGGGGGAAGGGGGGGGGGGGGAGGAGGGGATGGGGAAAGGGGGGGAGGAGGAGGGAATGCCACCGTTGGACACTTAGTCGAGGCTTGTGCAGCAGGTCCAGCCCGGCCAGCTTTCCCGTCCTGTGTGTATTTGTGTGTGTGTGTCTTCAAGAGAGAGAGAGAGAGAGAGAGAGAGAGAGAGAGAGAGAGAGGGAAGCCTGCAAAAAGGCGACGCCCTCAACCCTCCGATCAGAATGTGTTTTCTCTATGTAGAAAGTGTGCTGTCTCTCTATAGAATGTGTTCTCTCTATATAGAATGTGTGTTTATCTCTTTATAGACAACACACTTTCTATATAGAGAGAACACATTCTAATCGGCAAGTCACGCTCCAGGAGTTGAAGTCTCACAAGTAAGAGAAAGAACCCCAAATAACACGTTCTGTAAAGAGAGAACACACATTCTGTATTCTATAACCTCGGCATCTCGTTAACTGGCGCGGGCGCAAGAACGCTCGAAAACGGTGGCCATCCACACCTTTTGCTTTTTTGCCGCTCTTGCGCCATGTAGATGCTTGACCAGCAGTCCCTTGACCGTGAAAATGGTGATGCAGAGTCCGTGCGCAAGCGACGCCGCCCTAGACCGTGACTGCGCAGATAACAACGCAGGGGCACAGAGGTACCTTTTTTTGGGTCGTTTTCAGATATCTGGCGATCGCGGCACTCAGCTTCTCCGGGCCATTAGATTAAGGGAAGACCACTCTGATGGGAAGATCACTCATCACGAGGTGGGGTGGTCCCCGGTCAGAAACCACCCTGTTTATGTCCGAGGTGGACAGGTTTCTGACTGAGAAGAGTCCCAAGTGCTTGCGGCTTTAGCCGTTAGTGAGTTATCCGCGGCTTTGCAGTGTTGGGGCTCTTCAAACAACTCATGATATTTGGGAAAACTGGACTGCAGGGGCTTCCCACGCGGGTGACTCTTTTCTCTGGGCCTTTAGCCGACAAGGGGCTACTGGGGTCCCCCTATTCACAACATGGGATTCTGTAGCAGGCTCGGGGAGAGCCCCAATACCTGGAAACATTTCGGCCCGGAGCAGACCCAGGTTCTGAACTCAGTCATCTCGGTCTTGCTCCGCCAAGAGACCGCGACCTGGGGAGGTTTGGACCTGGGCAGCGACGGATTCTGGGACCAGGATTACGGGTGGGGGTTCCGGGTACGCTGCCCTTTTGACGCACGCGGGAGGAGCTCTGTACGGTACGGAACTCGGCTCGGTGACCTGAAAGAGAATTGGTTTCTTTTGTTGTTCCAATTAAACACTCAACACACACCCCCCCCGTTATGAAAAGTTCCTAATGAACTTGAAGCGCGCTCTCCAATGCAGGCTCTCGCGCAGCCTCTCTCTCAGGCTCACTGGCACGCCGTCACAGTCTTCTGTCAAGGTGACGGCTCAACCCCAGGCTTGCACGGCAAGCCTGTCATCTTGAGTGGGCGCCGGGAGGGCACTCAGGCCTGTTACACCCTGTAACAGGCCGTGGGAGTACCTATCTGACAACGTTTCCGGTGTAAGAGAGGGCGCATCTCTCTCTTTGAGTGGATGTGTGAGTGCGCCCGTACCCCGACTCTCGTGGGCCACTGGAATCCGATCCGACGCCGGACACTAGTGGACGCGACCAGTGCCAGCTGTATGCCTACCAGTGCCAGCTGTATGCCTGTTACACCTCCTCCATCGCACGTGGCTGACTCGAACCATTCAACTCCTTGAATCTCAATCAAGATGCGCAATGCTGCAAGGACGTGGCGACTAGGCAATTAGGGTTTAGGGTCCCGCACCTCCGTTGGGTCCTTTTTAATAAATCTTTTTAGGCATACAGCTGGCACTGGTCGCGTCCATTAGTGTCCGGCGTCGGGTCGAATTCCGGTGGCCCCCGAGAGTCGGGGTACGGGCGCACTCCCGTGTACCGCAGGTTGTGACAAGGTGTCATGATGTCCTCAGCCGCGCCGCCACACCTTCGCCCCGCTTTGCGTGGCCGTATTCGGTGTGCTGCCTTGGTGCCCTTGCAACCTGGATCCCCAGGACGGTGTCGGGGCGGATGAGACTCGCGAAAAAACGACTCTCGCCCGCCCACCTCCTTCAAGCACGGCAGCGACTCCCGAACCAGGCCCACCGCCCTCTAGGGCCCTGATGTGCCTCGCCGCCGCGCACCCCGGGTGCGCACGATGCAGCTTCCCCGTCCCCTGCGGACAGCTGGTAGCCCCTCGCTTCGAGGAGGAGCGCAAGCGCTCAACACCGCCTCTAGTAACTTAATTTCATTTCAAGTCCATCGGTCCTCCGCCCTTGCCTTGGCTACATGTGATCACGCGGATCTGCGGTGGTGGAAACGGTGGCGGCAAGGGGAGATACGAGGAACAACACCATCACGGGAGAACAACTAAAGGTGTAGAAACAAGCTACGGCTCCGTCGGCTCGTGGCCCAGCCACGAACTACGTGACAAGGCCCAGGGCGAAGTTTGATAAGACGATCCTCACAATACAAGTACATAGTGCTTGTACTCGAGACCATCTCAGCCATTTGTTCATGGAATACAATGTGAGATCAGGCAGTAAACAATTGGTTTGCAATTTATCCAAGGCCGTTTTCGCGCGAAATCTGTGGAAACAGGCCGTGCGCTTACACACTCTCCCTGGCCAGGCCGCAAGAGATCAAATTTCAACTGAATCGTAATCCCCCACGAAGCCATAGTTAGTAGCGCGGCTAGAGTCATCGTCGTGCGGATGCACATGCCTAGAGAAGCTGGAAATCGTGTTGCTCCCCTTCAGCGCATCACTGAGCAGTTCTCGCTCCAGCGCACGAATGGTGTCATTGTCAATCGGCGATTTCGGCAGTAGTCCGCGGTAGTCCACTCCGAGTGGGTCGCTCTCACTTCCACCCTGAGCGTTCATTTGCTCGACAAGAGCTCGCGCGTCTGCCTCGCGCTGTCGGTAACTCAACAGCTCCCGTTCCAAGCGCGCCATTTTGTCATAAGCATGTGCAAGATCCGCTGTCGATTCCTGCGTCTTCAGCGTGGCGCTGTTGGTGGCATCTGTCAGAGCATAAATTTTCATCTGAAGGTACTTGTTTTCTTGCTTAAGATTTTCCGCCTCCTCTTTCGCCGTCCTGGCTTCTTGCTCCACTTGGTCAACGAAATGCTGCATTTCGCGCAACTCCTTGTCACACTCAGCGGTAGTACGAACTGCAGCGTTGCAAAGAGCTATTGCTGAATCCTTTTCTTTGATTATCTTCGTAAGCTCCCCGGAAAGTTCCGCCACCTTGTGTTCGTGCTCCATGAGTTTTTTGGCAAGGTCCACATAATTTCCCCGTGGAGGTGTTTCTTGACTTGGGGCACTTCCGGGCGGAAGGTGACGCAAGACCAGTATGTCATATCTTTCGCCCGTCTTGTTGCGTCTTAGACCCATCCTCACCGATGATCCTGCAGGCCCAGCGACTCGTTGCAAGACATTTTCAACCGGCATTGTTTCCACTTGAACTCCATCGATTTCGCAGAGCTCGTCGCCAATTTGGACAACTTGGTTCATGTCCTCCCCGGCTGGGTCCATCAACTCCGTGACACTCAACACCTGGTGGGGTGGATCAGCTGAAATTTGCATGCCAATTCTGCCTTTCGGCAAAGTCTCAGGCTGCAACTCGGACTTCAGCCTATCGACCTCAGTCTTTGCCGCTTTTGTTTCATAATGAGCTTCGCCAAGCTGCTTGAGCATTTCGCGCAGCTCTGTGTGCATTTCGCGCACAACGAGCTCACACTCAGCGTTGGACTTGGCCATTTCTGCATCCTTTTGTTCAAGCTTTTGAAGTAATGCAGCGTTCTCCGCCTTGAACTTATCATTGCACTGAGCCATTTCTGCATCCCTATGTCCAAGCTTGCCATTGAATGCCGCGTTCTCCGCGAGTTTCTTTTTTAGGCCCTCGTTTTCTTTTTGCAGCTTCTCCAAATCCTCCTTAGAAATCAGGGGCGCTGCGGGGGGTGCTGGGGCTCTCTGAATTTGGGGCGGTGCGGCTCTCTTGATCTCCCCCTGCTCTGAACACATGAGAATTTGCAGGAGCTCCTCAAGCCAGGCATGAGTCTCTCGCTGCATCTTATGAAGATTTTCATAGCACTTCTGATCGTGTTCGTATTCCTCCACCATTTCGGCCGTCCATAGGTCTAGAGCTTCCATTGTGTAATTTTCAGAATCTTTGTCGCGATTCTTGTGGGATTTGTCGATCAGCTTGGTGAACAGCTCAAAGATCTGTCTTTTGTCAGCAAGTTGCGTGTTTTCCATGCGTCGCAGCTTCACCTCGTCGACACTTTTCGAGTCCTTCCTCTGCAGGCCAATGGTGACGACAGAGCCAGGAACATCTGAACCCTTCAGTCTGGGAATGATTTCTGCCCCCCACACGGGAGCGCTGTCAATGGACACGATCTTGTCGCCCTTGAATACCCTTTTGCTATTAAAGGCGGGGCCTCCTACCAGGACGTTGGCAATGACACACGTCTTGTCGTCAAATGCGATGCCAACTGTCGTCCTGTTCTTAATCGGTGCGGCTGTATTATCTGTGTGTTCTTGGATGTGCTCGTGGGCGATCCAGTGTTCCTTGGCCACTAGCTCCTTGGACCAGGTCGTAAGCTGGATAGCTCGCTCGAGTGCTTTCAGCGTGACCATTGGTGCTCCTGAGGAGTCTTCCAGCGGTGTAGATTCTTTATCCTCCATCAATGTCTGTGCAGGACAACCTTCCTGCCCAAGTGTTTCCGCGCCCTGATCAAGGGCCCTTGCTTGAAGCTGATGCATTGTGCTGAACATGGGCCCTGGGGACAGGTACTTGGGCTCCTGGTTGAACTTGCGCAGGCATTCGAACATTCTGCTGCTGCCGCACCCCTCTGCACGCACCGGTTTGGCCAGGACAGCAGCAACCGTTTCTTGCTCAAATGCTTCCTTTTGCATCACGAGAAGTTGCTGCATCTCTATCGACTCTTCCCGCTCTTTCTGTTCCTGCACTGCGGCCAAGTCACATGCCATCTCGTCTTGCTGCAACCCAAGACGTGGGCTGTACAGCTCCCCTGCCACGTAAGATGGCCGTGAAGACACCCTTCCAGGCCGGCTGGCCTCAGCCTCAGCCGCCTCAACATCTGCGAGCCACCTCCGGCTCTCTGCGAGCATAGCGCTGAGCTCATCGGCATGCTTGTCGAAGGCATCGCCGCTGGACCGTTTCGCATTCGACATGCTCGAGAGCACGGTCTCTGCGTGAGCCGCGGTGCCCTGCGCGACCGCGCCGGATCAGTGGGATCACAGCAAAAGGTACTGAACAGAGTGTTCGTTTATCAAGAATTAAGGTATTAATGTGTTTAATTAAGGTATTAAGGTGTAAGGGAGTTTCGTGGGTTAACTCCATGGCGCGACAGCACCACGGAGTTGACTACGTCGAGTTCTCCGCGCCAGACCTGGCCGCCGTCGAGGCCTTCTATAGCGCGGCTTTTGGCTGGCGCTTCACAGCGCGGAGCGACAGCTGCGTTGCGTTCTCGGGTCCCGGCCTGGGCGGCTGCTTCGATCATGGGCCGGCAAGGCCAGGGGGGGCGCTCGTGACCCTGTACTCACGCGACCTCGAGGCAACGCTGGATTCCGTGCAGCGCGCCGGTGGCCACATCTGCAAGGGTTTGTTTGCCTTCCCCGGTGGGCGCCGCTTCCAGTTCACCGACCCCGCCGGCTACGAGCTCGCTGTCTGGTCCGACGCGCCCCCCCTGCAGGACGAGGTCCAGCGGGCGCAGCACCACGCAGAAGAGGAACGGAAGCACGCAGGGGCCAAGGGCAGTGCCGGTGCGCGATCTTCAAGGCCCCGAAGAGTGCGCTCACGCTTCACCGCGAGACAGACAGCGGCCAAATTTCGTGTGGTGTGTTCGCCCACCACCAAAAAATACAGGGCTTGTATCAGCGCCTTGGTATCCGACACTGACAGTGTCCTGGTGGTGTGCGCCGAGAACAGCGAGGGCGACGTCGCGGCTGCCGTGGCAGCGGCCGGCGGCCGCGAAGAGCGTGTGGCGGTCTCTCACGGCTCGTGCTGGGACGCAGTATCGCTCATCGAACTCGAGCGGGAGGCAGCTGCGGGAGGATTTAACGTTGTGTGCGTCGACCTATCGATGTGCGGTCACACGCTTGTGGCGGACGGGCACGCGCTGCTTAAAATGCTGCAGAGTCTCTTTGAATCTACCCTGCACACAGTGCTGGTCAAGTCCAAGGCACTTGAGCGTCACGCACGTGCCTGGCACAACAGCCATAGCCTAATGTGCGCAGGGCTGCCACGCCATCACATTTGCCAAGACGTGCAAATCATCTGTGCCGAGGGTGTCACGGACTACCGCGCAACAATCCCGCGTGTCCTCGCAGCTGGTGATCGCGTGCTAGAAATCGGCTGCGCCGACGGCGTGACAACTCAGATCCTCGCCGCGCATCTCAAACGCCAAGAGCAAAAGAGCGGCGGAGGCGCTTCAGTCATCGGCATCGACGTGGGGCCCGTCGTGGTAGAGAAGGCCAGGCGGGTTCAGGCAGCTCGAATGGAGAGGGCGACGGCTGAGGGGTCTGTGGAGGAGCAGGCGATCTGCCGATTTGAGGTTTGGGACAAAGCTGCCGTGGTTGCGTGCTGCTGTGCGCGCGTGCGTGCACGGTCCAAGTGGGTGGCGCACGGTGCTAGGGCAATCGCAGGCTGCTGCTGCTCATCTCTTCCCTCTCCCTCGCTTGCGCGCGCGCTGCCTTGAAACTATCTGCCAAACCACTGTTAAACCGTAAACCGTAAACCGTAAACCGTAAACCCGAGACCTTAGACCCTAACCCCTAACCCCTACACCCGAAACCAGGTGGCGGACGCGTGGGATGTTGCAGGGCTGCTGAAGCTTGCTGGGGGGTTCGACGTCATCTACATAGACGTTGGTGGTATCTCGGGTACTGAGGGCGTCCTGGAGGGGCTTGCGTTAGTGCGTCTCCTCGCGGGGGCCTTCGGGGGCTGCCAGGCGGACGGCGCTGAGGATAACGGCAGTACCGCCTGTGCTTGCGGCGTGGATGAGGGTGGTGGGTGTGGCAGTGGCGGAGAAGGAGGTGGTCAACGGCCGAGGGTACGGTGTATCGTGGTGAAGAGTCGATGCTTGCGTCTTCATTCTAGTATCATGCGTAGCGCTGACGAGTTTGTGTTTGATAATGAGCGGGGGCGCGCCTGCACGTGTAGAACGTTTGTGGAGCGCAATGCTTGCGCACTAGCGCGATAGAGCGTTCTCTCGCTATCTCCCTCTCTCTACTTCTTGATTGTCAAAAAAAAACTTCTTTCCCTCTCTCTCTCTCTCTCTCTCTCTCTCTCGATCCTTGTGTGTATACACACTAGCGCGATGGTGCGTTCTCTCGAAAAAAACTTCTCTCCCTCTCTCTCCCTCTCTCTCTCCCTCTCTCTCTCTCTCTCTCTCTCGATCCTTGTGTGTATACACACTAGCGCGATGGTGCGTTCTCTCGCTATCTTTTTTCTCTATCCTTGTGTGTACACGCACGCAAAATCAATCGCCAGCGCCGATGGGGTGCAGTCAGTCTACTGCTAGTCTGAGGTAGGCGTTTGCCAATGCACTGCTGCCCCCATAGAATGGGTTCTCATATAGAATGAGTTCTCATATATCAATGAATGGCAATCGCAAGATCAAGAAAAGAAGGTGCCTGCTCTCTTCCCTCCTCCTTCTCATGCCTTCCCAGCCTCTCTCTTCCCTCCTCCCCTAGGAGCAGTCGTTGTGCGAGCAGCGAATGGTTTCCCCTCCCCATATGACATGTATCCTCCTCCTCATATGACATGTATCCTCCTCCTCATATGACATGCATCCTGACATGTATCCTCCTCCTCATATGACATGTATCCTTCGAATTCCACGGAGCTTTCTAATCACGCCTGGGGGGGGCATACATTGTATCCTCCTCCTCATATGACATGCATCCTCCTCATATGACATGTATCCTTCGAATTCCACGGAGCTTTCTAATCACGCCTGGGGGCATAGATTGTATCCTCCTCCTCATCGCCTGGGGGCATAGATTGTTCTTGTAAGCAATCGGTGTTTACAAAAGCAAAAGAAAATGTCCACACAACCGTGACGAACAAAGATGACGCTCTCCGGAAAGATGACGCTCTCCGGTCGCTCTCCGTCGTTGTTCTTTTAAAAAGATTTTTTTTATGTTTATGATGTGATCACCTGGGAAAAAGAAAAAAAACGGTCCATCATTCACTACTGCTCTCCGTCGTTGTTCTTCTTTTAGGTTTCTCGACTTTGATAGATATCATCAACCCCCCCTCAGTCCCCGTAGAGAGAGAGAGAGAGAGAGAGAGAGAGAGAGAGAGAGATTTTATTGAGAGTGTTGTTTATTGGTAATCAATTCAGTAACCCCCTTCAGTGACCGCTCCATCATGATCAAATCCCCCTTGAGTGACCTCTACACCAATTCCCCTTCAATAATCGCTACATCAATCCCCCTTCAGTCCCCTCAGTCCCCTTGCTCTTGGTCCGATGCGATCAGGCTGGCACGCGCACAAACATATGCACTCGCACAAACACACACACTTTAGGCCTTGTCGAGGGCGGCAGCGCCAGAATTCGCAATTTCAAACCGAGTCCTTTCGAGAACTCGGTACTCATGGTATTTGCCCATAGCTTCGGCGGCCTGGCGCTGTGTTGACGGTAGCAAAACCCAGTTCGTGTGTTGAGGGTAGCAAAACTCAGTTCGTGTGTTGAGGGGGTAGCAAACCCCAGTTCATTTACATGTGTGCAGAAGATTGAAATTAATGATCAAGTTTACCACAGCAAGCGCATGCAACAGATTTTTTTTTAAAGAGACTCGTCCAGAGCAGGCTGCCTCGTGAGCTAGTGAGAGAGAGGCTCACGCACGCGCACACACACACACACACACACACACACACACACACACACACACACACACACACAAGCACACACACACACACACCTCATATGAATCTGTCCCCAGTCCGTGCGAGAAACAAATTCCTGAAGTGCACACAAGGTATAGATAGAGTTTGGGGTTCAGGGTCCCTCTACAATATCATTAAACACTATGATATCATTAAAAAGTACAATCATTAAACACGAATAAAGATGGTACTGCTTGTGGCGCCCTGATCATTAAACACGAATAAAGATGGTAATCATTAAACACGAATAAAGATGGTACTGCTTGTCTAGCATCTTGATGGTCTACAAGGCGCATTTGAGGAGGAGGAGGATGCATGTCATTGTCTAGCGTCGTGTTCGAGTACAAAGCGCAAACGCTCTTGCGGCATGTCGACGCTAGACAACGACATGTATCCTCCTCCTCATATGACATGTATCCTCCTCCTCATATGACATGTCGACGCTAGACAATGATAGCGCCATGTATCCTCCTCATCATATGGCATGTATCCTCCTCCTCATATGACATGTCGACGCTAAACAATGATAGCGCCATGTAGTGCTAGACCATGTCTGTCACTGTTATTGTCTAGGAGGGAGGAGGAGGATGCATGGCATATGAGGAGGAGGATACATGTAGTGCTAGACCATGTCTGTCTGTCACTGTTATTGTCTAGGAGGGAGGAGGAGGA
>Ga0315905_10007816_pt1 | contig 10804 bp, 10 predicted proteins | sample LakEriMetagenome_5_FD_203522 | JGI IMG/M metagenome (GOLD analysis project Ga0315905, IMG submission 203522) | Freshwater fungal communities from buoy surface, Lake Erie, Ohio, United States - Buoy 4 MA121 | ecosystem: Environmental > Aquatic > Freshwater > Lake | place: USA: Lake Erie, Ohio... | reverse complement strand
TATTTTTGGAAACACCAAAGAAGTAATTCAAGACTACGACACAGTATTTGACAATTCGATTCCCTTCCGCAAAAATGACCCACTACGGATTACGTATTTCAGAATACCGGGCGTGCCGGCCCTTGTGCCTTGGCACCGGCCGCAGACGAGTATAACCTGAACCAGCCGCAGACGAGTATACAGTAACCTGAATGTTCTTGCTCAGTCAGTGGGGGTCTGGGGGGTACCCCCAGTCGCCGGAGGCAAACTTAAAATGGTTTTCCGTGGCCTCCCCCGGGCCTGCTGGAAATTTTCTAATTTTTTAATTTTTTCAAGTTCGTACTTAGCCTTATTTCTTGTGTTTTGACCTTTTTTTACGAACTTTCTTCGCAACACTTGTGTTCTTCCACTGTGCTGTTCTTTGTGACATCTTTCTTCAGCATTTCGATCGATCGAAATGCTGAGCAAGATCGTCGCGCTCTCCCTTGCGGCGGCAGCGTCTGCCTTCGCCCCGGCGGCCCTTCCCGGGCGCGTGACGAGCCGCGGTGAGCAGCGGCACACACTGGCGCAGCAGCTGCGCCGAGGGGCGCTGCGTGGGAGCGAACGTGCGGCAGCGAGGGATCTGTGCACAGCGCGAAGCCGTTTTGCAGGCTTGGCGGCGCATGTGCGTGGTGGCACAGGGAAGACTGCGTTCATGCAGGGCAGGTGTTGAGGCGCCCGCCGAAAAAGTGGCGTAGAAACCATGCGGTCAATGCACACGCGTGTCGAGCGGCGGGATCTGACGTGCCACTTACGCGCCTGCGGCGGCAGCTGCCGTTGCCCGTGGCCCCACCATGCAGAAGGGTGGCATGTCGGAGGCAATCCCCTTCATGGAGAAGCCCAAGAACATCAACTCCGCCATGGCCGGTGCGTACCATGCAGCGGGCGTTGTGTGCAACCAAACACTTCTTTGGCGCCGCACCTGGAATGCACCTGCCACTTGTGACGCGTGGATTCTCTTGGCAGGTTATGCGGGCTTCGACCCCCTCGGCTTCTCTGATTACTATGACATCAAGTGGCTCCAGGAGGCTGAGATTAAGCACGGCCGCATCTGCATGCTCGCCGCCGTTGGCATGGTGAGTTTGCTGTAAGCCACCGCGCCTCACACCTTTCGGGATAAACGGAATGGGATGGAGGGTGGGCGGACACAGAGGCAGGCCGATCAGCCACTGATTTCGAGAATTTCACAGCTGTTTTTGGCGGGAACTGTGATAGCAGTCTCGATGCATGGAAACGGGCATATGTCGAGTGTGGGATTGGCGTAGCGTGTGTTTGCCTGCATGTGCACCCACGTTTGTATTTTGTATTTGTGCTCCAGTATGTGCCTCTGTGCCAAAAACGCTGGTGTAGATTAGGAGAGGATGATTGAAGCGCCTGACTGTGGCAGTTCCACCCGGAGTTCGCCAAGTTTCCCCAGTTCGCGACCTTCTCCAACAACCCCCTCGAGGCCTTCTACCAGTGCCCTGGCGCCGGCTGGGCCCAGGTATGTGCTACGCTCGAGAGCGACAGCGGGCCACGGTGGCGCAGCTGCGTGAGCACGCTGCCAAGGTGTCTGAGTATAAGACGTGACCGCCTGCGAATGGTCGCTGACATGCGAATTTTGTATCAGATCTTCGCCTTCATTGGCGTTGTGGAGTCCTTCTCCTACGAGAAGGTTTTCTACGGCCAGCCCGGCGACGGCAACCTCGGCTTTGACCCCCTTGGCATGGGCAAGAACCCCGCATCCCTCGCCTACTACAAGGTGCGTGCGTGTCTCATTGTGTCGCACATGATACGCTCGTTCTTGCTCTTGTACATGCACAAGACTTACGTCCTCTTGAACCATGTCTTGTTGTATGCACATTCAAGATGGATTCACTCGGCGGCAGATTACACTAGAATCAACCAGGCCGCGCCGTGCGATGATGGCCATTGTTGGCCACAATTGTGGCCATTGCACAATGGCCATCATCAGTGGCCATTGGCCACAACGGCCATGCTCTGTCCGCCTTCTCTCCATGTCAACCTGCACTCTCTTTCTCTCCTCCGCGTCTTGCTTGCGTACGCCCTCAGTGGTCTTTTTTTGACGCGCGCGCTTGGTGCTCCTGTACGTTGCAACTTTGCTCGGCTTGTTCTCCACTTCCTCACTCCTCTTCCTCACTCCACTTCCTCACTTTCTGATCGTTGCCGCTGGTGGGACAGACCGCGGAGATCAAGAACGGCCGCCTGGCCATGATCGGCTTCTCCGGCATGCTCCACCACGCCCTTATCACCCACAAGGGCCCGATCGACCAGATCATGACTGCCGACTTCGTGAGTACTCCCTAGTATCCCCTCCCCACGACGCTCTCCCTCCCCACGTCCCTCCACCTTCCGTGCCCCTGCGTACTCCTTTGTCTCTTTGTTTCCCACACCCTCGCACCCAGCCCAAAGCAAGATGCTTGCGTTATCATCTTCGCACTGCGCTGTGACGGGAGGTGCGGATAGACGATGGATTTATCTAGACCTGGATTTGTCTATATTTTCTTTTTCACCGGCTTCACAATGGTTCTTTTTTAGTCTCGATGCTGAGGACAAGCTGGCTTGAGGACCGAGGGGATGGGGACTCTGTCCCCTTGTACCTGTTCTCTCCCTCGCTCTTGCCGTACAAACTAAACTGACGAAATGTATTGTTGTGAAATGAGCAGTACCCCACCACCTCCACCTTCCAACAGACCGCCGGTGTCTACGGCTATTAAGCGCTTGAATTTTTCTTTTAACACATTTGTCGTGATCTCTGGTGAGAGTGCCTGTAATAAAGCCACTGCTTGACCGAGTCAACCCGAATACATCGTATCCCTCTCTGCGTAAAAATCTTGTTCTTTGTACTGGCCGGGTTCTTTTACAGTATTTGGCACTTACCGCGTCCCCTACGCGCGAACCGAGTATCGGCACTGCAAAGAGAAGATGGTGATGAGCGAATTCTCCAATTTGCTTGTGGAAACGCTTCAAGGACATATTAGAAAGTACTTCGTGAGAGCCGAGGGTCTGTCACGGATCGGAAATTGATTTTTATAAGAAGAAGGACTATTAGAATAACTTTTCGCACGAGAATGGCGGCGGCGTATAGTCCCGAAGCGCAGCTTGCACAGTTCTTTCCAAGTAAGTCGCAGCAGCTGGTTGCTGCGGAGCGGGCGTATTACACGTGGAAGAAGCTACAGCAGCTGGTGCAAATTCAAATACATGTGGGGGACTGTAAGGTAGGGTACATGTGCTCTCGGCTCATAATTCCTGGCCTATGTCCCATCTGCGATTGCGCGTATAATATTGAAGCGATCCAAGCTTCGCGCTCGTGTGCGCTCCGTGTTCTCAAGGTCATTTGTGAGAAGCGGGTGCCGATCTCGAAGACGAATGAGCGGCAGTCGTTGGGAGTCGCCTGCAGGAGGGAGAGGGATGCCGAATCAGCCGCATGTAGATTTATGAGGAAGTATAGACGCAGGTCATACGATCAGGAATATGTCTTTCATGGAATACAGCTGAGCATGCCGTTACCTCATTTTTCAACCGCTGACAGGATGAGCAATCGCCGCAGGTGATGGCCTTCACAATATTGATGAAGCCGAGTCGGTAATGCTCCTCTTTGCCCTTTGCAGAAACCTCGCCTTTGATGGTCTGAGAGAGAGACGGTGAGAGATAGGAGGGAGAGAGAGACGATGAGAGATAGGCGGGGGGAAGAGAGAGAGTGGGAAAGTGGGTTCAGCTGGTGCGCACGCAATGTGCGCTCTCCAGCCAACGTTCTTTGTCTGTTGTCGACCTTTCCGTCTAACTGTCTACATATGCATATCAACTTGACCAGATCTTTGCCAGACCTCAGGCGATCATGCGTTACTAGTGCATATCAGTTTTTCTCTATTTCCCTGTGTCTGTGTGTGACGAAGAAGCGGAGAGAGGTCGAAAGGCTTTGCGAGAAATTATTGTAACCTGCACCGTAAGGAACTCGGCGTCAATAGTGAGGAATCGCCGCCTCCAATCAAAGAGCTGCGTCACCTGTTCAGTCCATGTACGTTGCGTCATCGAGGCACTGATGCAAGATTGAGAGAGCACGCACAAGAAGAAGAGAGAGGGAGACGAGAAGGAGAGAGAGACAGAAGTGAGAGGGGAAAGAGGACAGAGTGGAGGCACAAACAAAAATGGGAGGGACAAGTCCAGAGACGGTTAGGTGAGTGAGAGAGGGAGAAAGGGGTAGAGGGAGCGTCCTTGTCAGCGTCGAAGCCTAATGGCTTTGAATCTAACGAGTTATCGTCAGCAAAAGAAAAAGCATTGTTTTTTGAAGACCCGCACGCCACGCATTACCTTATTGAGCTCCCGTTTAAACAGCCAGCCATCCTTGACGAATGGGCCCCGATATTCGCTAACATCAAGCCCCTCCCCAGATAAGAGCGCAAGTTTTGAGTTGCACGCCGCTGTCCCTGTCTCATCACGCCCCGCCAACTGCCCGCCATGCAATTGCGAGCTCATGTCCATGTCCATCTCCTCCCTTCCGTCCACCACGCTCCCCTGACGCTCTTGACCATGATCTCTGTCCATCCCGCCTACGCCTGCTGTTTGTCCACCATTTACCCTCTGGCACAGTACGCTATCTGCTCCTCGCACGGAACAAGCTCGTGCATCGGTGGCATTTGGGATGTATTGACAGCGCGATGATGCTTGGCGAGTGGCGTCGTGAGCACCTCGGGGCACTATGCGTCGCACTGGTGCAGATAGACAACGCACTGAGCATCGGGGTCCACCAGGGCGAGCAGAAATGATGTGGGAAAGGCCTCGTGCTCTGGCATGCTGTTCGTCGACAATGCGCTGGCGCAACGCAAGAAGTCCTTCAAGACGCTGACACAGCTGCCCCTGCTTCTTCTGCAGTGCCGTCAGCTCATCGCGTACACGCACCAAATCTTGACGACTCCTTATGTTGTGCTCGTAGGAGCGCTGCTTGGATTTGTGTGCTATCACAATCTGACTGAGGACGTCAAGCACTCGAGTCATGGTCATGTCAGTCTTGAACAGGTGCTCCTTCCGTTTGCGCTCCTCGGTCAGATCTTGGAGCTCGGCTTTGACTACCTCCACATCCGGCAATGCCGCAACGGTATTGTACAATAGTCCTAGTTTCGTTTCCAATCCGATCTTGGGCAGCCGCAGCGCCTCAATATCTGCGCGGATCTTCTGCAAGAACTGATCCAACGTGTGCAAAAACTGGTAGTGCCTCCCATCATCCTTCACAAGATCAATGCCCAGATCCTGCCCCAGAATTTCGGGAGCAAGTGGTGCCGCACCACCACTCGGCCTTCCCAGATAGGTCTTTACCATTCGCCTGAACTCTTCGAGATCTACAGTGCCGTTGCCGCTGACATCAAACTCGGCGAACAGCTCGTTTCTGTCCTTTAGAGCTAGCTTCAGTCCCATGAGCGCAAACGCCTGCCCGAATTCCTCCTCATCCAGCACCATGTTGCCGGCGGCGTCTATTTTTTTAAAGGTCTCAAGCAACTTCTTCTCCAGATCTTGGGCCGACAGGTCCTGAAACACTTTTTTTACCGCAGCGTCGCCGGCGTCACGCATGTCAGGATCGTCTTCGAAAGCGCTCATTCGCATTTCACTGAGTTTTGGCCACTCCCAGAGAGAGCGGCGAGGCCGATTCTCGGACCCACTCCCGTGATGGATGTTTTGCGTTGCACCGGCAGTCGCTGCATGACCTCTGCTGGCAGCTGAAGCAGTTGCTGGTCGATGCATCTTCTCCCCCTTACAACTATCTTTCTGCACATCCACGCTTGCACTCTTTGGACGGCGCTTGGACGCCTGGGCGGGCATCACAGCATCCCGTGGGACGTCGTCACCCTCAACGCCGGTGTTGCCCTGTTGCTGCGACATTGCGCTGTGCGGTCGCGATGAGAGGGCACTCGCAGGGCGACTCGATAGAAACGAGTGTGCGCTGTTGGGACGGAATGCTGCAATGTGCGTGGAAGCCGCCGACGCTGCGCTTGCCTCGCTCTCGGCGATGCTTGCGGCGCTGGTCGGACGTGCCTTCGGGGCTCTGCCGCCCAGGGCACTCGCCGGACGTCTGACAATGGTGCTCAACTGGCGCGAAGGGGCCGTTGATGGCCGACAAACTCCATCATTTCTACTCAGTATGCCACCACTCCCCGGCACCGGAAAAACATGCTGGTGCTGCGACTCCATTGTGTCCTCCTCGGCATCAGAGCCGTCCTCTTGGATAAAGTCGTCGGTGCCAGTGCTCATCGCACTCCAAGGTCGCCGCGCACGCGGGTTCGCGCTGGATGCAGGGCGCATGCGCGCTGCGCTCCGCGGCCGCCTCGGGCTGTGTGCGAGCAACTCCTCGCCCTCATCGTCCAGCACAAACTCATCAGCGTCCTCATCGGACGCGGCGCGGTCCTCGTCTGCTGGCGCCATGTCGGGGTCGCTGTGTGCGCTCAGGCCTGCGTGCCTGCGGCCTGCGTGCCTGCGCGCCTACGTGCCTGCGTGCCTGTCTGCCTGACTGCCACCCTGGCGGAAGCGCAACAGCTGGCACGAACTGGAACTGGCGTTGGAAATGGACATTTCCGCCCTTTGCCACGGAGCAGTGCACGGCTATGACTGGCATGTCGGCTGACTGGCATTTTGCTTCCACTTCGGCACGATGGGCTCGAATCGGCGCCCGGAAGGCGCAGGATGCTTTCGTAGCACAGGATTCTTTCGTGCTGCGTCGCGCAGCGTCGGGCGTCTCGCGGGCGTCCTCGCTCGGGGACAGAACGTTGAGGCAGACTGGGGAGGAGGCTGTTGCCCCGACATGTCGCCCCAAGATGTCTGCCGGCATGCTGTGCATGCTCAGCTCGGGGCCCAAGTCCCTGTTCCGCCAGCGGCCCAGAAAGGAGTGGAAGAAGCGCACGCCGCAAGAGGCTAAAGGACTGTCTCGTGCTGAGTCCGCGGGGAGAGTGCCTGACTGGCCTGACTGGATGACGGCTGGTCCTCCGACTTTGGTCGGCTCGCCACCGGGCCCATCGTCATCGTCGCCAATGTCGTCGCCTGTGACGGTTCTCAAGAAAGGCACGTCCGTGCCCAGGAAGCAGTTGCTTCGTTTACCAGCAGCGTCGAAACAGCCTGAAAGCAACATAAACATCTTGCTCGATTTTCTGCACGATCTACCGCTCCTGTCACATTTGCCACGTGAGAAGCTTGCGCAACTTGTGCCGTTCGTATCTTCGGGCCACGAAAAGTTTGGCGCTGTGCTCCAGCGAGAGAATGAGCGCACTGAGCACATCACCATCATCTGGAACGGTATGGTGGCAGTAGAGTGCAAGGTTCTGAACGCCACGACGTGTCAGGAAGTGCCAATCCTCTCGAGCTGCATGCGAAAGCTTGGACAGCTCAAGACGCAGCTGGAGCTGCTAGTCGCCGAGGATCAAACGGAGGCAAAAATGCTGGCCTCCAAAGCGTCCCTGGTGACAGGCAAAGGCGGGAGGGGCACCGTGCTGGGTGCACTTGCCTCGTTCTTCGACACGACCTTGACCGAGACCGTACGCGTCGAGTCCGTGGGCGGCGCGCATGTGTTGAGAGTGCCGGCAGCAGCGGTGCTTAATTGCTGCGACGAGAATTCGGTGCTGATGCTCAAGCAACGCGTGAGACAACTCGGCATGTGGCGGCAAGAGCAGGCCAGCAACATGTCGGCATCTATGACTGCAGCAGCGTACCATTACGCACCACGCCATAATGATGCGCGCATTCCCTTTCCAAGCACGCAAGAAATTCAACACATCAACAAGAAGGCGCAGGAAGATATATGGCACCCCCTGGGCTGGCGCAAAAAGCTTCAGCAGCAGGAGGAGCGCGCTGCTGCAGATCTCGCCATGGAGAACCGGGCACGTCAACTCGAAAACTCGAAAAAGTCCAGGAATTCTGCTACGCTGCAGCGCCCTGCCTCCGCGCTGGCCGGCACCAGCGGCAGACGAAGAGAATCGCGGCACGACCAGAAGCAGGTGCAGGTGGGTGCGGAGAAGATTACAGACCGCAACCTCTTTCTTGCAACGTGGTTGAACCCGGAGCAGCACCGTGTACACCTAGGAAGCGGCGTGCGCGGCGACTCGGCTTCGGCCCATGGGCTGCACCTGCAACTTGACATAGACGCGATCAAGGATTTGGACGGCAACTATCTTGCCAACTTGCAGTAAAATTTCCGCTCCAAAGAAGATTTGAATCTTCTAAAGAAACCAGAATGAGGATTAGTAGTAGCGCTGTAGTGAATCTTCTCACAAGCGTGTGTACATGATATTACCGCTATATTGATCGATTTGAATCCCAGAAAGAGGGGGTGTTGTTGGCTCCAGCACTCAGCACTGGAGCCAGTGAACTTGCTTTTTCGAGAACACTCGGAACTCGTCAGTCTGTTGTTATGCGATTCTTGTGTCTAATAGTGTGTCAATGTTCCACTGGCTGTTCGCACGCATATGTAATGTATTCTTTCGCTCACACCAGGTACGTCAGCTCACGATGCCCGCTCTCTCTCAACCGCACACACTTTGTCCCTGGCATGTATCGTTCACTGGATACCATTGCCGGGTGAATTACAAGCTGATTGATGAAGTGATGGACGGATTTATTCCTCAAGAACAATCCAAAGAAAATATGACCGGGCTACCTGTTGGTGGCCTCCCCCACTGCCACAAAAGCAGTTTATATATGCGAGTCGTCACGCTTAAACTGTTTGAAAAGCAGCTCGTCGCTGTGGTTGAGCGCTTTCATGCTCGCAACCAGCGCTTGCTGCTTCTCTTTCAGATGGGCAGCAGCGTCCTCGTCCTTCTTAATCGCCTGCTTGTTGTTGTACAGCGCTTGCGCAATCGAGTGGATGAATGCCGACTGCACCGCGGACTTGTGCTGAGGATTTGCTGCGGCCTTGTCGGCAGCGAGCATATGTTTCTTCGCCGCGCGCTCCGCGGCCTTGATCTTCGCCTCCAATTCCTTCTCCTGCTGCAGGTAGTGATACAGCTTGGTCCCCTTCTTGGCATAGTCCTTGGCGACGGATGCCCCCTCTTTCGCAACCCTCACCGCTGCAGGCTCAGGCCGGTCAGTCGCTGCATGCTCAGCAGGCGCTGCTGCGGTGGCATCGGCTGCGGCGAGCTTCATTGCAAGAGTAACACTGCGCGCCTCACGAGCACGTGATCGGTGTTTGCCGATTTGCTTTGGCTTCACGACGAAGCCCCCATAATGATCGGTGTTTGCCACCATCGCGTCGAGATCCATGATGCGCCGGTCTGCGACTGCTTGCGCATGAATGTAGGTCTGCTTCGCGATGGTGGCCTCTCGCATCTTCTTTGCCATCGCCCGCGCAGCCTGCTGCGCCTGCTGCGCCAACCGGAACTTGGCGATTTCCTCTGCGCGGGCCAGGTGCTCGGTGTGATATGCAATCGACTGTCTTGCGGCCTCCATCGCCGTCGCCGTGCGCCGCGCTCGCAGGTCCGCCATGAGCTTCGCTTTCTCCCTCTCGAGCTGCCGCTTCTGGGCAGCCAGCTTCCTGAGGTACGCGTCCGTCCGCATCTTTTCGGCATACTCAGTACTGTAAGCGTCTGGGAATGCCCCCCTGCCCCCCTTGACCACCACGGGCCCCATTTCTGGGACCGGGAGGGAGCCTATGGCGGACGCAGAGAGGAAGGCGCTGACCTTGTTATCAATGGACGCGTCCATCGCCTTCTCCAGCGACCCCATCAGCCCGGACGAGATGCCTTCATAGCTGTCATCCTCGCCTGCAATGTCCAGCTTGCTCGTCTTCTTCTCCAGCACGGCGGCTCCGAGCGCCCGCTCGCGAAGAAGCGCCGCCGACAGCGCGGCGACACAAGACACGGAGAGCAGCGCCACGGCGAGCAGCTGGCCGCGGCGCTTCGCCGCAGCGACTGCAGACCCGCTGGCGGCCGGGCGCCGGAAGCGCTTGCGCTCTGCGTCCACCATGTCGCCAAAAGCCCCCCACCTTTCTCCCAGTCCCGCGCGAGGAGTCGTCAACGAACCGACTTCTAACCCAAACTAAACCCCTAAACTAACGGCGCGTTCGTTTGGATTAGGTGGAGTGGGAAGGCTAGAAAGAGAGAGCAGAGACGAGGAGCGGGCGTGGCGCGGGAGCACTCCGCGAGATATCATCTTCGTGACGCTGTCGCAAGGTGAGGCCCAGCACCACAGCGTCCTGCCGGCGCGGGGCGATGAATGTCCCTGGAGATGCCGGTGGCCGTCAAAACCGTTGCCCGGAGCGACTCGATCCCAGAGGGCGCGAGCAGGAGTCTCCGTGCAGCACTCCGGTTCGGCGGGACATGCGGATCATTGCGACAGACGGACGGACGAGTCGATGGGGCTCGAAGTCCAGCAGAGAAGGGGGCGCGCATTGGTTCGCGACAACGCATTGCCCGTACCGGTGCTCAGGCGTGCAAAGCGCCGGGTGTTTGTCAGGAAAGTTGCCTGGGTTTAGGCGGACGCGGCCACAGCGACAGCGGGGAGTGGAGGCAACTAGGACTAGGCTGTGTGCTCTTTATTCCCCTGAAAGCCGGTTTGTTTTTTGGTGTGTGGTGTGGTGTGCAGATGATGAAGCTCCAGCAGGTTGCCGGCGCTTTTCTGTGTCTGGTGGCTGCCGTTCTGGTGGCTGCTAAGGTAGACAACATCATCCACGAGGTGCGCTTCGCGGAGGTGTACCGGCATTGGTCGGCATCGGAGACTGAGAAGTCGATCTATGTCAATGCTGGCGACATGATTCTAGTCCGCATGAACGAGAACCCGGGAACGGGATACAGGTGGCAGCTGGTGACTGACG
>Ga0315905_10007814_pt1 | contig 10805 bp, 6 predicted proteins | sample LakEriMetagenome_5_FD_203522 | JGI IMG/M metagenome (GOLD analysis project Ga0315905, IMG submission 203522) | Freshwater fungal communities from buoy surface, Lake Erie, Ohio, United States - Buoy 4 MA121 | ecosystem: Environmental > Aquatic > Freshwater > Lake | place: USA: Lake Erie, Ohio... | reverse complement strand
GCCCAATAGTAGTGGAATGGCTATAGTGAATGGAGATGGACAAGGATATAATTACCCTGCATTGGAAATCATGAAACCTACTCAGGGTGGTTATGATTCAACTGTTGATAAAAGATATGGTTTCAATATCGGAAAGTATGTTACCAAACTTTACGTTAAGAAGTACATCTCTAATTTGGTTTATGAGGATGATGCAGAAAATGATTGGCCTGTAATAAGATACGCCGATGTATTATTGATGCTTGCCGAAGCCAATGGCAATTCAACTTCAAGTGTTGATTTGATAAATCAAGTAAGAACACGTTCAGGTCAGTCTGCACTTTCTGCGTCAAGCGTTGCTACTGATGCTCAATTTGAAAGCGCCTTGTCTACTGAAAGAAGATTAGAATTTGCATTTGAAAACCAAAGATGGTTTGATGTTTTAAGATTTGGCACAACGCTAACTACTATCAATGCAATTGATGTTATGAAAAATCATTTTGCTAATATGTACACAGTTCATTATGACAGCTATCCACAGCCATTAACCTTATCTCAAATTCAGAATCTGATTACCGCGGATCATTTGCTGTTACCTATACCACAAAGAGAGATCGATAACAATACCATTATTACCATTCCACAAAACCCAGGCTACTAAGTATGAAAATTCAACGCTTAAATTTATTTATAACAGCATTATCAATCTTATTTTGTGCAAATTCCTTTGCTCAGCAAAGCAATACAAACACCGATACATCAAAGTATAAGCCAGTTGTATATCCATCAGACTTTACTTCGAGTTTGAATGAAGTATATACTGTAGTAAATGGATGGGAAGGCAAAATGGATGTTTATTATAAATCCCAAGCTAATCAACCAACACCAATAATCATCAATATTCATGGCGGTGGCTGGAAAAATGGAGTGAAAGAATCTCAAGGCGGATTTACTTCTTTCTTTAAAGAAGAGATGGCAGTAGCGAATATAGAATACCGAATGACACCACAAGCCACAGCACCAGCTGCCATTGAGGATGCCAGATGCGCTTTGATTTATTTAATCAAGAATGCAAAAAAATTCAATATTGATATCAACAAGATTGTTGTGATGGGTGGTTCAGCAGGTGGGCATTTAGCATTGATGACAGGCATGCTTGGCAATAAACATCTTTTTGATAGCAACTGTCCCGGAGTTGAAAAAATTAATGTAGCTGCCATTATAGACAAATATGGCATAACGGATGTTTGGGATTGGGCCTATACCGATCACGGCCCGGCAGTTAAAAAAAGCGGCTCGCCAAGAGATTGGTTAGGAAATAAAAAAAATGATGAGGCTTTTGCAAAATCTGTTTCACCTGTTAGTTATTTGAGCAAAAGCAATCCCCCTGTACTGATCATTCATGGCAATGCAGATTCAACGGTTCCGTACAAACAATCACAAGATTTGTTCAGTAAATTAAAGGAATTAGGGGTAAAAACAGAACTGATTACTGTTGATGGAGGCGGTCATGGAAAATTCACCAAAGAAAAAAACGCAGAACTCAGTAAATCAATTATAGCATTTATAAAGAGCCTGGATGTCTTTAAACAATAATTCGGTAAAAAGTTAAAATAATTAACCAATAGTATGAAACTAAAATCAATCATCAGCACAGCAATTTTAGTATTGTCATGTGCATTTGTATTTGCTACTACAACAACAGTCAATACTTTAAATGAGCTTACAGATGCGTTCTCCAATGCTTTACCTGGGGATGTAATTATTGTTGAAAATGGTACATACAATTGGGGAAAAATAACCCTTGTCAATAATGAAGGTTCTTCCAACAGTGCATGGATTACCGTAAAAGCACAATCCACTTCAGGTGTAGTATTTACTGGTAATACTTATATCGCATTCAGCGGAAACCGAATAGTAGTTGATGGATTCAAATTTGCAAATGGTAGTGCAGGAACGAATCCTGTTATTGCTTTCAGATCAACCACAACTACATTTGCAAATTATTCTCGTGTAACTAATATTACGATTGACAATTACAACACACTATCGGCTGATACAACAACAGAAAATGAATGGATTGGTTTTTTTGGAGTTCGCAACAGATTAGATCATTGTAATTTTTACAATAAATCTAATCCAAGAGCAACTGTTGTAGTATGGTACAGCACTGCTACCTTTCCTGAAAAATCAGTTTCTACCTATCATTTGATTGATTCCAATTATTTTGCCGGAAGAACTTACATGGGAGGAAATGGCGGAGAGACTATAAGAGTTGGTGTAGGCAACAATTCCAGAACAGATGGATATAACGTTATTGAGTACAATTTGTTTGAAGGATGTATTCAAACAGAACCTGAGATTGTTTCCAATAAATCGGCTTACAATACTTACAGATACAATACATTTAAAAATTGCAATGGCGGACTTACTTTGAGAATGGGTAAACGCTGTAATGTTTATGGCAATTATTTCATTGTTAATGATGCTACAAAAACCGATTCCTATGGTGTTCGAATCATTGATTTAGGACATAAAGTTTACAATAATTATTTTGAAGGACTATTGGGAAGTTCAGGTGATTTAACAACCATGAGATTTCCTATCGTTATAGTTAATGGAACTTTTGCAACAGCTGATTCTTTGAATCCTGGTGTACTTGATGGTCAATATCTTCCTGCAGATAGTGCATTGGTGGCTTACAATACAGTTGTAAACTGCAAAGGAGGTGGAGGTATCAATATTGGTTATAACAGTTCTGGAGCAAATCCTTATCAGCCAAAGGGCTTGAAGATTTCAAACAATTTAATAAAGATGACTACAGGTCAGGCTGTATATAAAGCATCAACCAACACTTCTCTAACTTATTCAGCTGAAGGTAATGTTTATAATGCACCAAGTGGGTTAGGCATGTCAACTTCTGTTGGATTTTCAAGTCGCTCTCTGAATTTTGGATCAAGGTCTAATGGAATATTGCCACCACCAACTTCAAATGTTCAAGATGCACCAGTAAACACCAATTTTTATAAAGCAATCATAGGCAACTTTGATGCTCAGGGACAAATTCGGTCCGCTACTTTTGATATAGGTTGCGATGAATTAAATGGTATTGGAAATATTACTTATGGGCCACTTGATTCTACTAAAGTTGGTGCCGGTAAAGGTGTAAATTATATTGCACAAACGATTACTTTTCCAGCAATTCCAGTAAAATCATTAGGCGATGCTGATTTCAATCCTGGGGCTACTGCCTCATCAGGATTATCTATTTCTTATACAAGCTCCAACACAGCTGTAGCAACAATTGTTGATAATCAGATTCATATTGTTGGATCGGGTACTACTATCATTACTGCTTATCAAAATGGAGATAACAGTTTTACACCAGCCGCAGCAGTAACACAAAATTTTGTAGTAAGAACAAGCTTCACCTATTCTCCATCAAGCACTACTATTCTTTCAGGATCAGGTTGTAATTGCGGTTTAGGTAATTTGGCTACGAATAATGATGTCTATTTCAAAGTTAATTCAACAACAATTGGTACTAAAAAAACAGATTGGTTTGGAAGCGTTACGATTAATCAACAGCCTTCAACCATAAATAAATTGACTATCAATTATGATGGTAAGAATTCAACGCCACTAACTCAGGTGCTTTATTTATACAATTGGAATTCCGCTGATTGGGTGCAAATCAATTCAAGTTCGGTAAATGCTTCTGATGTGTTTTTGACATACACTGAAAACAATCCTACCAACTATATTTCTACTAATGGTGAAATTCGTGTTAGAGTTTACAATTCAGGTAGCAGTAGTAGTTTTATCACTTTTGGCGATTTGATGGAATTTGTTGTTGAGTCTTCAAGTACTTCAAGATTTGCATCAACTTCATCAAACACATCAAACACTTCAACAACTATATTTTCTTCAGGTATTGGATTAGAAAATGTAATGGTTTATGAAAATCCTGATCTTTCTTCAGAGCAAATTGTAGATTATCAGTTAAATGAATCAAATTCAGTAGAAATAAAGTTGATGGATAAGAAGGGTACTTTGGTAAAACAAATCATGACAAAACAAATTCAGGAAGCAGGAAATTACAAAGTCAAGATTGATAGCAACAATCTTACTACAGGTTCCTATATTATTGAAGTGAAAGCAGGCAAATTTGCTCAAACTTTAAAACTAGATATCAATAATTAAATAATTAACAGAAAACATTTATCAGCTCCTCAATCATTTTTTAAATGAAAAAAATCTCCTTATTTTTTCTTGTTGTTTTGTCGGCATTTAATTCCATCGCACAAAATAAATCAAAGCCCAATATTTTGTTTATAGCTGTAGACGATTTAAAACCTGAATTAGGCTGCTATGGAAACAAACTTATTAAAACGCCTAATATTGACCGGTTAGCAAAAATGGGAACAGTTTTTTATAATAATTATTGTCAGCAAGCTGTTTGCGGGCCAACTCGTGCCAGTTTAATGACAGGATTACGACCTGATGAAACTAAGGTTTGGGATTTAAAAACTAAAATGCGTGATGTAAACCCTGATATTTTAACGCTGCCACAATATTTAATTACACAAGGCTATAACACATCAGGTGTAGGTAAAATATTTCATCCTTCCTGTACCGATAAAAAGTTTGATGAGCCTTCCTGGAGTATTCCATTTATAACACCAAAAGCCACTGATTATGCAAATGGCTTAGGCTTCCCAGCAAAAAAGCATTATCAATCACCTGAAACTAAGGCTGCTATCATCAATGAGGCGCCTTCTAATAAAGATAAAAAAGGGGATGAAGATGAAAGCACCGTGGGCGCTATAAAGCCCTCTTCTGAATGTTTAGACCTTCCTGATGATGCTTATGAAGATGGTGTTAGTGCATTGATTGCAAAAAAATCAATCATTGAATTATCCAAGGAGAAAAAACCGTTCTTCTTTGCTGTTGGTTTTCGTAAACCACATCTGCCATTCGTATCTCCCAAAAAATACTGGGACTTATACAACAGGGAGGATATGCCAATTGCAGCATTTCAGGAACATGCCGCAGATGGCCCGTTCATTTCATATGAGTCTTCAGGCGAATTAAGAAACTATACAGACATTCCAGCTTATACCACTTATCCTAAAGAAGAATTAAGAGCTGGATTGAAAATAGAAAAACAAAAAGAACTCATTCATGCTTACTATGCTGCCATCTCTTATGTTGATGCGCAAATTGGTATGCTATTAAATACTTTAGATTCTTTGGGCACCCTAAACAACACCGTAATTGTATTATGGGGTGATCACGGTTGGCATTTAGGTGATCATGATATGTGGGGTAAGCACACCAATTTTGAACAAGCCACAAGATCTCCATTGATTTTTGCGGGCCCAGGATTGAAAGGGGGTGGACTATCTAAATCACTTACCGAACATTTGGATGTATTTCCGACAATTTGCGATTTGGCTGATATTGCCATTCCAACTCAGTTGCAAGGAAAAAGTTTGAAGCCGGTTATGCAAAACAATAGAACTGCAGTTAAAGAATTTTCCATAAGTCAATATCCGAGAAAATTAAAAGGTACGGAAATCAAACAACTCGGTTATACTGATGGTAAATTAATGGGTTATAGTATCCGCACAGAAAGATACAGGTTTACACTTTGGTTGAACAACAGTTTTACCAGTAAACAAGCTTACGATGATTCGAGAGTGTATGCAAAAGAAATGTATGACTATGTAAAGGATCCATTGGAGAAAGTGAATGTAGCAGATAAAAAAGAATATGAAAAGGCTGCTGCAGATCTTAAAAAGTCACTACTTGAATTTTTAAAATCACAGGAGACAAAATAAAATCGATCACTTTTCTATGCAACACTTTTATAAAATAATTTTAGGTTTTTTATTGTTACTGAATTTTCATCTTGCGAATGCGCAAACATCTACTTTAGTGTCAATTGGGGCAGATGGAAAATTGGTATATGCAGCAGATAATAAAGGCAATAAAGTTCCTGATTTCAGTGGTGTAGGTTACATGAACAGTGAGGCGCCTATTCCCACAGCATTGTTGGTGAAAACAGTTTATCCTGTAAGTGGTGACAACAGAGCCAATGTTCAAAATGCTATTGATTCCGTTTCGCAGCTGCCTTTAGGGTCTGACGGATTAAGAGGAGCTATTTTATTTAAAAGCGGTACATACAATATCAGTGACACCATTAAAATTTCAGCGAGTGGAATTGTTTTAAGGGGTGAAGGATCAAATGGTTCGGGCACCAATTTTATTGCTACCAAGATCTCTCAATACAGTTTATTTTATTTTTCAGGGAAAAAAGGTATTGATTTATCACAAACTTCGAAAAAAGCAATAGTAGACAGTTATGTACCATTTGGAACAAATCAAATCACTGTTGAATCTGGACATACTTTTCAAAATGGAGATAAAGTGGTAGTTCATAAGATGCCAAAGCAATCTTGGATTGATTTACTTACCATGGCTCAATGGGGCTGGACTCCCGAATCCTACGATGTTTATTTTGAGAGAAAAGTTAAAGCTGTAAATGGTAATATACTCACACTTGATGCACCCATGGTTGACATCATTGATACTACTTATGCAACAGGTGAAGTAATGAGGTATGCTTCCAACAGAATTGAAAAATGTGGAATAGAAAACATGAGAATTTCATCTACTTATGTTTCTGAAACAGATGAAAACCATGGTTGGGAAGCAGTAACTTTTTACAACATTATAAATGCATGGGCAAGAAATCTTGAAGTGTATTATTTTGGATATTCGGCAGTTCACGTTCTTGACGGAGCGGCATGGGTTACTGTTCAGGATTGTAAAATGTTGGATCCAAAATCAATCATTGACGGAGGAAGAAGGTATTCATTTAATATTGATGGTCAAAGATGTTTGGTTCAAAATTGTTTCACCAGAAATGGCAGACACGATTTTGTAAACGGCAGCCGAACACCAGGGCCGGTTGTGTTTTATAATTGTAGTGCAACACTTCAAAAAAATGATATTGGTCCACACCATCGATGGTCAACTGGTATATTATATGACAATATTGATGGCGATGGAAGAATAGATGTGCAAAACAGAACAAGTTCGGGTTCTGGTCATGGCTGGGCTGCTGCACAAACTATGTTCTGGAATTGTACCGGCGACAGAATGGTAATTCAAGACCCACAAGGTGACTTCAGGAACTGGGCTGTGGGTTGCATTTTCAATGAAGTAACTAATATCGGTGATATGACCACTGAACCACTTGGTTTTGTTGAATCAAGCGGAACTCCTATCACTTCCATTCCAAGTTTATTTACCAAACAATTGAATGAAAGATTAACTCCATTAAGACAAAATCAAACCGTTACTTTCAATGCGCTTACCAATAAATTAATAAGTGAAGCGGATTTTAATGCAGGCGCAGTAGCATCATCAGGATATCCCATTGTCTATAGCAGTTCAAATCCTTCAGTTGCCACTATAGTAAATGGCTTGATTCATATCGTTGGTCCGGGTAATACCATAATTACCGCTTCTCAACCAGGAGATACATACGCATATAATGCTGCAACAAATGTTTCTCAATCACTTACAATAGTATCAGTTTATGCTTATTCACCAGACACATCATCAACTGTAGCGGGTAATTCATGCAAATGCACTTTTGGAAACCTGCAAAGCAATGATGGTTTGTATCACATTGTCAATTCAACAAAAGTTGGTACAAGATCATGCGATTGGTATGCTATATTTAATATCAATCAAAATGTTTCAAGCATTACCAAATTGACTGTGAATGTTGACGCAAATTATAACACAAGTAAAACTCAAAACCTTTATTTATACAATTGGAATACTGCCACTTGGTCATCTATTGATAGCAGAACCATTTCTACATCAGATGTATTGACAACAGTAGAGTTGAATTCCTTTGCAGCGTTTATTTCGTCTGCAGGTGAAATAAGAGTTCGTGTGTTTACTTCGGGAGGTAATAACAATTACAATTGCAATGTCGATTGGATGCAACTATTGGTTGAGTCTAATGGAACGGGAAGGTTTGCACAACCAACAACAAATACATTTATTACAGATGCAGCTGTTTATGCAGACCCTGTTAATCATAAAATATTCATTACCTGTAAAGCTTTAAAAGATACACATGTTTCCATTTCAGTATCTAATGATGCTGGTAATATCATGCAAGATGTTGCTAAAGAAGTTGATGTCAAAGCAGGAAATCATACTATCGAATTGCCTTCTGTTGAATTAGCAAATGGGCAATATGATTTCATTATTAAAGCAGGAAATTTTTCACAAAAAATAAAATACACCTTCAATAACTAATACAATCAATAATAAACAAAACACAATGAGTAAGAAAGTAGTAACGATGGGAGAGATCATGTTAAGATTATCTACTCCCGATTTCAAGAGATTTGTACAGGCGGATACTTTTGATATCACTTACGGCGGAGGAGAGGCGAATGTATCAGCAGCGTTATGCAACTATGGTTTGAATGGAACCTTTGTCACTAAAGTTCCCAACAATCCAATCGGTCAATCGGCAATCAATCATTTGCGTCGTTATGGTGTAGATACTCAATACATTGCAAGAGGCGGAGACAGGTTAGGTATTTATTTTTTAGAAACTGGCGCTTCTATGCGCGCATCACAAGTCGTATACGACAGAGCAGGTGCTTCTATTGCAGATGTGGATGCATCGGAATTTGATTTTGATAAAATTTTTGAAGGAGCAGATTGGTTTCATACAACAGGTATTACCCCTGCTTTGAGCGATAAGGCAGCTGCTTTGACAGAAGCTGCATTAAAGGCGGCCAAAGCAAAGGGTATCACAACTAGCATTGATTTGAATTACAGAAAGAAATTGTGGAGCAAAGAAAAAGCGAGAGAAGTAATGTCAAAACTATGTCAGTATGTAGATGTATGTATTGGAAATGAAGAAGATGCAGATACTACACTTGGCTTCAAAGCAAAAGATACAGATGTAACCAAAGGCGAATTGAACTTGGATGGATTCAAGGATGTGTTCATGCAAATGAAAGAAAAGTTTGGATTCAAGTTTATTGCATCATCATTAAGAGAAAGTCACAGTGCAAGCGATAATGGCTGGAGTGCATTGGTTTATGATGGTAATGAGTTTTATCATACGAAGCAATACAACGTTAGAATAGTTGACCGTGTTGGAAGCGGAGACAGCTTTGCGAGCGGATTGATCTATGGCTTGGTAACGGGTATGTCGATGGCTGAATCAGCGGAGTTTGGTGTTGCGGCAAGTGCGTTGAAGCATACTATACCTGGAGATTTGAACCACGCCACTTTAGCAGAAGTGAAAGACTTAATGAAAGGCGACGGAAGCGGAAGGGTGCAGAGGTAGGAGATTTAAGGTTCATGAGGTTTAATGTTGGTTTAAGAAGTTCAATGTGGGTTTAATCCAAACAAATAAAACTTATTGAACCCGCGCAGCGAATTAAAACCTCGCAGCGGAATTGAACCAACGAACCCAAATTGAACCCAGTAAACCAGAATTAAACCTGCGAAGCAGAATTAAACACTTTTAACTTAATACAATGAAACAACAGACCATAGACACCATCATACAACAGGGAATGCTTCCCTTATACTTCAATGCTGATGAAACAGTGAGTGTTGAAATATTAAGAGCTATTTACAAAGCTGGAGTTAAAGCTGTTGAATATACCAATCGAGGCGAAGCCGCTTTGAGCAATTTTAAAAAGCTTGTTGAAATACGTAATGCCGAAATGAGCGGAATGCTTTTAGGCGTAGGGACCATAAAAAACCTTGAGCAAGCAGAAGCATACATAGCTACTGGTACAGATTTTATGGTTAGCCCGGGTTATGTAAAAGAAGTAGCAGACAAAGCAAACAGTATCGGTATGTTCTACGCGCCGGGATGTATGACACCAACTGAGATTATTGCTGCAGAGAATAATGGCATACAATTCATCAAATTGTTTCCGGGTAATATGTTGGGACCTGATTTTTTGAGCAGCATCAAAGATATTTTTCCGAAGCTGCTGTTTATGCCTACAGGCGGAGTAGATACCACCAAGGAGAACATTGAAGGCTGGTTCAAAGCTGGAGTATGTGCCGTAGGAATGGGAAGTAAGCTGATTAGCAAGAAGTTAATGGAAGCAAAGAATTATGAAGAAATTGCCCAATCCACCCAAAGTGTATTGGCTTTAATTGAAGAGGTGCGAAATGCAAAATAAACTCAATATTAATTTTTAGGAATGTTGATATTCATTATTGCAGCTTTAAAATAAAGATTTTACCTTACCGTGTTGACGTAGGCATAATTAGGGTTATAAAATTATATGTAGAGAGAAAAAGAGAGATTAATATTTTATGATGATTAGAAAGTTACTTTTTACTTTTTTATTGTTTTGTTTTTTTGTTGTTGGTTTTTCACAAACTGCAGCTGTTGGAGATTATCGATCTCTTGCTACTGGGAATTGGAATACACCAGGAACATGGCAAGTAAGAACTGCCACAAATACATGGGTAACAGCAACAGCTGTTCCAATCTCAATTAATAATGTATATATACAATTTGGGCATGTTATTACAGTAAGTACTGCTATTGCAACTTGCAAGGATTTAAATATTAATAACACTACTAACTCTCTGTTGATCTCTTCAATCTCATCAACAATTAGTGTACATATTTCTGGAAAAATCAGGGCATATGTGGCTACTTCTGCAGAAACTTCTTTAAGTGATGGCACTTTCTACACTGGTCAAGCTTCACTAGGAGCCACTCCCCTTAATTCATTAATTAATAC
>Ga0315905_10007813_pt1 | contig 10805 bp, 10 predicted proteins | sample LakEriMetagenome_5_FD_203522 | JGI IMG/M metagenome (GOLD analysis project Ga0315905, IMG submission 203522) | Freshwater fungal communities from buoy surface, Lake Erie, Ohio, United States - Buoy 4 MA121 | ecosystem: Environmental > Aquatic > Freshwater > Lake | place: USA: Lake Erie, Ohio... | reverse complement strand
CTTTTTGTAACATTTCTTGTACTGTATAAGGACCACCTTTGTTACAACTAATATTAACGTCTGTTTTAGTTTGAGAATAAGAAGATGAAAATGCCTGCTCATTCCATGGATAAGCTTCTACATCATACGTACAACCTTTTCCTGTGACTCGCATTCCTATTTCTCTAAGTTTTAAAGGAATCATTTTTTTAGTGTTGTCAATTTGTTGGTTTAACAAATTAGCATCAATGTGTCCTTTAAACTCTATAGTCAACAATACAGGCACATCAAGATAATTTAAGTACCCAGACTGCAATGCTGCTGTCTGCATAGCCTGGAAGAACAGTCCCATACTATAAGGTTCAATGACTGTAAAGCTCATGCTGAGTGCATTAGAATTTCCTGTGCCTTTGTTTAAACCTACCATACCGCTGATTTTTAAATTTTCAACATAAAAATCATATTTGCCATAGGCAGTTGATACAAGATCTTTTTCTGGGGCGGCGCCGGCAGACTTAATAATAATTGGTCCTAAATCGCCTTTTCTGTAAGTTGAATTTGGATCATTAATGTGTTCTAAAGGAAGTACACTTAATGTAAACATATAGTTAAACGAAGTATATTGATTTAAAACATTAGGGAACGGAGGCGTTCCTGGAACAGATGCTTTAAACCCTGAAGTGTAACCTTTTACGTCAAGAGTAGGCTGTCCTGCTGCAATGCTGCCTAGTGCGGAAGTGGCGGAGTTTGCAATACCTGGGACTAATCCTGCAATATTAGTACCCACATTAGATAATCCGCTAAGAGCAGCATTTTTCAAAGATTCCGCAGATTGTGTTGCACTAGCAATGCCTTGTGTAACTGCAGAATTTCCCGATAATACTTTAGTTACTTGGCTAGATGCTGTAGTTGCTGCACCTCTAACTTCATCAAAAAATCCCATGTTATAATCCCAACAGTTTGTTTAAACTATCGCCTTTAGGTATGTATATCTTAGTTCCAGCAACAAAATCATAAATTGGATCTTGTAATATGTCTAAATTTCTCTGCATAAAAACCCACCAAAGTTTAGGTTCTTTGTAAAGGTCGTAGGCCAACAAATCAGGTCTAAAATTATATTGAGGTTCTATTGTGTAGAGATAGTCATCTGATTCTGCAGGCACTGTTCTAATACGAAGTATGCCTAGATAGTTATTTTTTATTTGCGTATCTTTCCACGGACTTGTATTTTTATAAGTAGCCATTAATTATACCCCGGAATATTATTGACATATTTGCCGTTGACAAAATCGCCAAGATTAAATTTCCTAACATCTTCTCTACTGTAGACAGGCATTACCGTTACTGAAATATTACTCTTTACAGGAACATGCGTTGCGCCTCCGGATGCTGAACCTGAAGTTCCTCCTCCGCCACCGGATGCGCTTAGTAAATTTTTAACGCCGTTGACTACGCCTGATGCTGCACTCACTGCGCCTAACGCCCTTGCGGCTTTACCTGCACCAAATGCTCCGGCTAGTCCAGCAAGTGCTCCGGTAGTTGCTGATATGCTTTCAATAGATGACATGCCGCCTCCAGATGCCATACCAAATCCACCCATTGATCCTTCTGACCCTACATTAGTAGAAATATAATTTACGTCTGATGGTAGTTCGCAAGAAAAATTTGTAACAACTACAGGTATATTTTTAAACACATAATCTCCGTAGCCATTTAATAACACAATAGGAGGAGGATTACCAGCTTCTTTACCCATGTCACCGCTGAACATTTTAGTAATAGATCTTAGATAGTGTACTGCGGCTATCCAGTACTGTGCTTGTATTGCATCTTCTACGTGAAATGCACCGTTAATCGTAATAGAGTCCGATTTACTATTTTGATAGCTTAAGAAATTGTAGTTTTGATGTGTGATTGCAGTGGGTTCATAGTTAGCCGACGAACTAATTGCAATTGAAGGAGTAAAGGGCCACACTAGGCCGCCTGCACGTACTAATGGTTGTAGTACTGGGCTCCCTGTGTAAATTGGAGTGCTGGGCATACTAAGTCTAACACGCCAATCGTTACTAGCATCACTACCCACAAACTGTGCTCCGGCACTGAAAATTTGTCCAAGTGCATTGCCGCCTGTGGGCAAATTTGCGCTCCGTAATGCCGACACTAATGCCGCAGGATTTGATAAATTATTTAACGCACCTGCAACTCTACTCACTGTTCCTGCAACAGATCCTAATGCGCCCATTGCTGAAACAGCATTGGATCCTAAAGATGAGGCGGCTTGCCCGATAGTTCGTATACCTGCGCCTGGATCAAAATTTGGCATTATTGGACTCCTTTGTCAGTGTATTTAGTTGACAAAATAAACTGCGTAGTTTATAATGTATGTAATTAGGAATGATATGACTAAAGTTAACTACTTAAACAACAAAGATTTATTAGAAGAAATACACAAAAGCAAAAATACATTTTGTAGTTTTGTCAATCCAGAATATCATCAATACGATCTTATTCTACCAACCGTTGATAAAATTAACATTCGAACTGTTGCAGAGGCCAAACGAGCACAGGCAAAACGAATGAGTCAAGAAGCTTATGCTAGTCGTAAGGCAGCAGGTGAAAAAGTAAAAATTGCAGACTGCGAAGTAGATTATAAAAAAATTCCCAAACAAGATTTAGTGTTTAGAATTATGACTTTCGATCATATTCCCTTAAACAATACACGTAAAAAGAATCCTAAAACACTTGCTGACCATAGAGACAAAGTAAACTTTCCGCCGTTCCAACATTGGAAATTTAATGAAAACGATATCCTAGTATGCGTTGGAAAAAGTCATTGGAAGGGAGACTTAGAAACTGGAAAGTTTAATAAGGACCACGGACAGATTACTAATACATTGGCTCGAATGTACATTAAATTGTGTGAACGATATGCTACCCGTGGAAATGTTAGGGGTTATACATACAACGATGAAATGAAAGGTCAAGCTATTCTACAGTTAACACAAATTGGTCTACAGTTTGACGAATCAAAATCAAACAATCCATTTGCTTACTTTACCGCCGCGGTGACTAATTCGTTTGTTAGGATTATTAATATTGAAAAACGTAGTCAAAATATTCGTGATGATCTATTAGAAATCAATGGTATGAATCCTAGTTATAGTCGAACTGGTGAAGGCGAACATCAGGCAGCATTAAAACGATTCGACGAAACTGCCGATTGACCTGTAGCCTTAAAACAACTATAATAGATAAATGGAGATACTATATTGAGTAACCTTTTTAAACGAGTAGCCTGTTTCACGGACATACACTTTGGATTAAAATCTAATAGTTCAACGCATAATCAAGATTGCGAAGACTTTGTAGATTGGTATATTGCTAAAGCCAAAGAGGAAGGATGTGACGTCGGAATCTTTATGGGCGATTGGCACCATAACCGTAATAGCCTTAATATTACTACAATGGATTATAGTCTTAGAGCCCTTGAAAAACTAGGACAGGCGTTCGATAAGTTTTATTTCTTTCCTGGCAATCATGATCTTTACTACAAAGATAAGCGGGACATCCACTCAGTTGAATTCGGAAAGTACATTCCTGGAGTCACTGTGGTGCATGAGCCCACTACTATTGGTAACGTTACTCTATGTCCTTGGCTTGTCGGAGACGAATGGAAGTCAATAGGCAAGAAAGGTGGAAAGTATATCTTTGGTCACTTTGAATTGCCTAGCTTCTTTATGAATGCAATGGTGCAGATGCCTGACCATGGAGAAATTGCATTAGATAGTTTTAAAGGTTATGAGTTAGGGTTTAGTGGGCACTTTCATAAACGCCAACAAAAAGGCAATATGATTTACATTGGTAATGCTTTTCCCCACAACTATGCAGATACCTGGGACGATGATCGTGGTATGATGATTTTAGAATGGGATAAGCAACCTGAATATTACTCATGGCCGGATCAACCTACATTCCGCACCATTAAACTTAGCAAACTAATCGATGAAGCAGATTCAATTATATTGCCTAAACAACATCTGCGTGTAAGTTTAGATATTGATATTAGTTATGAAGAAGCTAGTTTTATCAAAGAAAAGTTTATGCAAGACTATTCAATTAGAGAAATGACGCTGATCCCTGAAAAGAAAGAAGTAGAAATTAACACTGACATTGACATTCAAAAGTTTGAGAGTGTTGATCAGATTGTATCAAATCAACTTGTAAGCATTCAATCCGATACATTTGATACCAAAGTGTTACTGAGCATTTATAATAGCCTATGATAAAATTAAAAGAATTAACCGTGAAAAACTTTATGAGCGTGGGTAATCAAACTCAAGCTGTAAATTTTACTCGTGAACATTTAACTTTGGTGCTAGGTGAAAACTTAGATCAAGGTGGAGATGATAGTGGAAGTCGTAACGGCACGGGTAAAACTACCATTGTAAATGCTCTTAGCTTTGCGTTATACGGTACTGCACTGACTAATATCAAGAAAGATAACTTAATCAACAAAATTAATAATAAAAACATGTTGGTTACGCTTACTTTTGAGAAAGACAACAACAAATATAAAATTGAGCGAGGACGTAAACCTACTGTGATGAAATTTTATGTTAATGACGAAGAGCTAGTCACAGAAGAAACTGATGATAGTCAAGGTGACATGCGAGAAACGCAGAAAGATATTAGTGAATTATTAGAAATGAGTCACGATATGTTTAGGCATATAGTTGCTCTTAACACTTATACAGAGCCGTTCCTTAGTTTAAAAGCCAATGAGCAGAGAGAAATTATTGAACAGTTACTAGGTATTACCTTACTCAGTGAGAAAGCTGATCTGTTAAAAGAACAGATACGGATATCTAAAGATTCGATCTATCAAGAAAATGCTGATATTGAGGCTGCTAAAAAATCTAACGAAAAAATACAGTTAAGTATTACTGGTTTAGAAACTAGACAGTCAGCTTGGTATTCTCAACAAAAAACAGACTGTGCAAAAATTGCACAAAGTATCACTGAACTACAAAGTGTAGATATTGATCGTGAATTAGAGCAACATGCTAAACTCAAAAGTTATGATGAACTAAGTGCTAAGATTAAAAGTCTTAACAAAGAAAAATCAACACTTGAAACTGCTGTGATACAAGCAGATAAGACTGTAACCAAATACACTAAAGAATCAGAACAGTTAAAAAACAAAACGTGTCCCGCATGTGAACAAGGATTGCACAGTCATAAGCATGAAGAAATGACTGCTAATGCAGAAAAGAATCTAGCAGATGCTATGATTTATCTGCAAGGCGTTAGCGACAGCTATGCTAGTGTTATGCAAGAGTTAGAAACTATTGGAGATATCAATGGTAGGCCTCAAACTTACTATGATACCTTAGAAGAAGCACTTAAACATCAGAATAATCTTGCTAGTTTAGAAACTGCATTAGGTAATAGACAACAAGAAAAAGATCCTTATCAAGAACAGATTGATGAATTACGTCATACCGCTATTCAAGAAATATCATGGGATAACATTAACGCATTAACTTTGCTAAAGGATCATCAAGAGTTCTTGCTAAAGTTACTGACAAATAAGGATTCGTTTATTCGTAAGAAGATCATAGATCAAAACCTTGCCTACTTGAACAATAGATTAACCTACTATCTCGATAAGATGGGGTTGCCGCATCAAGTAAGTTTCTTAAACGACTTAAACGTTGAAATCACACAGTTGGGACAAGATCTAGATTTTGATAACTTGTCACGTGGTGAACGTAATCGTTTAATCTTAGGATTAAGCTGGAGTTTCCGCGATGTGTGGGAAAGTTTATATCAAAACATTAACTTGTTATTCATTGACGAGCTTATTGATAACGGCTTAGATGCTAATGGTGTTGAAAATGCGCTAGCAGTACTAAAGAAAATGGCACGTGAGCGTAATAAGAATATCTATTTGATCAGTCACAAAGATGAATTAATAGGTCGTGTGAATAATGTTCTTAAGGTCGTTAAAGAAAACGGCTTTACTAGCTATGCAAATGATTTAGAAATAGAAGAATGAATTACGAAGAGTTGCACGATCGTTTAATGAAAGAATTCAGAGCTTACTTTGAGGACTATCAAAATTGGGCAACTACTGAGTCGCATGCCAGTGGTATGCGAACTCGCGCACATTTATCAGATATTAGACGAATTGCCAGCGCACTTAGAGTGGATATATTAGAAACTCGCAAACTTAAACCTAGAATTAAATCACCAAAATATAGAGCAGAGCAACTTGCTCAAAAACAACAGGCAGATAAAGGCACAGACACTAACTAGTTGATGTCATGGTATTATCAAAACGCATTAGTTGAAACCCTTCCAGAAGAATGTATAGGATTCGTCTATTGTATCACTAATAACATCACTGGTCGCATGTATATAGGCAAGAAATTAGCAAAATTCTCTAAAACAACTTACAAAACAATAAAACTCAAAAACGGCACGAAGAAGAAAAAGAAGATTCGATCTAAAATTGATTCAGACTGGCGTGAATACTATGGCTCCAGCGACCACTTAACAAAAGACGTAGAAACTCTAGGCACAGAAAATTTCAAAAGAGAAATACTTTACTACTGCACATCAAAGGCTGAATGCTCATACATAGAGGCAAGAGAACAATTCACTCGCAAAGTTCTCGAAAGTGACAACTATTACAACGGACATATTGCTGTTCGTGTACACGGAAGTCATATCAAAGGCAAACAATTAAACGGTTAACGCTGGCGCAGGCTAATTTCGTGCGCTCTATACCTGGATCTCGGATCGCAGGGACAGAAATCTCTCGCCGTTAAGAGTACTCAACCACTATCCTTTACAGGACGAGGATCGCAAAGCTGCCGCGGTTTGGTTGTTTAAAGGAAAATCAAAGGCAAAAAGAGGGGAAATAAGCCCCACGTTTGCTAGCATGTTAGCGTATGTTAGTAGGCCGCCGTCATAATAAAGACACAGCTCGAGGTACCGGATGACCGCCTCTGTAATGCTGTAACGCTAAGTGATAAATGTGCAACTCAGATAATGTTGAATTTTATTTCTTTGCCCGCAAGGGCAAAGTGTGACTGAACAATCTAGATAATATTTAAATGCTTCGCATTAATCATAATTAAATAAAAGACAATAGTTCGAGCTGCAAAGCGAAGAACAGATGTACGCAGTACATCATTAATAAATACAATACTATGAAAATATACGAGATTATATCCGAAGAACAGCAAGTTGACGAAAGACTTGGAGTTAAGCCTGCTGCCGATGCTGTACAAAAGGCATATAGAGGATATAAACGAAGTAAAGATCTAAAAGCAGCACAAGCTGCTAAAAAAGCTAGACAGGAAAAGAATATATTTGGTCAAAGCAAGTATGACCTTAAAGGATTAAAAGGTCAAGAACGTATTGACATGATTGCTAAGAGAGCTGCCGCAAGTGCTACTGCAGCTGCCAAAGCTAAAGAAGCAATAACTTCTGCTAGCACAGTACTTCAAGCATTAGGTGTAGGCGTAATTGTTTATAATTACCTAACTCAAATTGCTGCCGTAGAAGAAGATTTTGAAGAATTTAAGGCAGCTAAAGAAAAAGGAAAAGAGCTTTCATCTGATAATATGTTTGCAAGCATGGAATCTGTAGAAGAAGCTAGAGCAAAGGCTTTAGAAACTCGTGAAGAACTATTAGGATATGCAACTGCTCAAATGCTAGCAGTTGTGGGTATTGCAGGTAAGTTTGTCAGTGTGTTAGGATCTGCAATAAAAATAATACCGGGAATAGGACCAGTTATTGGTTATCCTTTAAAAGGTCTAGGATGGGTAATTACTAAACTAAGTGGTGGCAATTCAACTATGGCCACCAGTGTTAGACTAGCATTAACAGCATGGATATCTAGTCCCCAAGGTATAGAATTCTTACGCTATTGGAGCAATGGCATATTGATTAGTTTAGGTAGATATGTAACAAAAGAGTTAGGATCCGCCACTGCGTTTGCCATAGATAAACTTGTCGAACTTGGTGATCAAGCTGCTGCATGGGTTAGTAAAGAAACAGGATTAAATATTAAAGTGCCTGACGCTGTTAAATCTAAACTAACACCGACTCAAGCAGAAAAAGATGCGGCAGCAGCGCAGGATTCGGCACGTAATGCTAAAAAAGTCTATGTAAATGATGTGCTAGTAACTGACTACGACGGTTACTTAACTACTAGTAGAGATGTGTTACTAAGTCCAAAGATTAAAAATGAACTGTGGAGAGCCAAACAGGCCGGTAAACCTAATCCACTAGCAGCTATTCCTAAGAAACCTGATGCTTCTTATCCGCCGGAAGTGTTAAATTAAATTTAAGCCAGACTTTTTAGTAGCTTCAATGTTGTCTTTGACAATGTCATTAATCAACACTCTATCTTCATAAGAGTAAATGTGAAACAATTCTTGGCTAGTTACTCCGCCTCGCATATACCAACTTAGTCTAAAAATTTCATCTTTGATGCCTTTAGCATCATTTTCAAGACTGTTAATATAGGCTTCAATCTCAGAGTTTGAGAGACGAAGTAACTTTATACGAAAAAATTTGATTGATCCAGGGTGACGTTAACATGATCTTCATGACCGCAGGCAGCACATTTTATCTGCTGCTTAGGCATGCTCCATGTTTCTTTGTTTTGTTCTAGTTTAAGTTTAATACTGTTATAAGAATCTCTATCAGTGTTACGTAACCAGTCTTCAATAAACTCTTTGTTATCTACATTACCATCAGGGGTTTGAACTTGTTCAACAGCAGTTAAAAATAATTGTAGTTGTAGTTCGCTAAGATCTTTATAAATTTGATCAAGTTGTTTTTGTTTTTCTGCGTCAGCCATTTCAACTGTTTGATACAGAGTTTTTTGTAATTTAAAATTTTCTATACTAAAATAACTCATTTCATCGTACTGCAAGGGACGAATTTTAATAGTTAATGAATCGTTGATAACCACAGTATTAATAAATTTTAAGTTATTAAAATAATCTAGCATGCCTTTTAGGTCAATGTCGTAGTCATTTTCAGTTTCACAAGCTGTACATTTTTGAGAAACTGATAGTTTATCTCCAAATGTTGCAATTCTTATGGCAATAATAAGCGCATCAATGTCAATGCTAGGCATTACCTTTGCATTTTTCACAAACGGACAACAGCTTTCAATCACTTTAGCAGTGGCTTCTCCGCTGTATAGAGCATCAGGAGTCTTATAAACAATCTCATCCATGCCGGTCATGGCAAATACAGGAACGTTATTGTAGTCACCTATAAATGCTCCCGGCTCGTAGAACAATCCTTTGCTAGGCAACGTTACATAGATTTTTGGTTGTCTAAAAAACTTTTGTAAAGGGTTTGCTGGGTTCATATTTTGATCCGATAAATATATTATCCGTATTTATATACGCACATTTCACCAGGAAATATAATGGCACGCGAAGACGAAATTCTAGAAGAGCTAAAACGATTAAACAAAAATTCTGCCAAAGGGGGTTCTTCTCCCACAGGACCATCTGTAAAATTACCTGGAGCTGGTGAGTTTAACATATTCAATACTGCGTTAGGCGGTGCAGGCAAAGCTGCTGATGCAGTTAAAGACGCCTATAATAAAGTTGCCCCGGGCATTGAAAAAGGTTTAGATACTTGGAGAGAACTCAGCAAAGTTGGAGCAGGATTCAGTAATGATGTAGTAGGAATGACTGTTGCGGCAGCTGGCACCCGAATGCCCCTGCAAGAATTTGCCAGCATTATAGGTAAAAATGCTGAAGAGATGCTGGGATTTGGTGGTACAGTTACTCGTGGTGCTGAAGATTTTGCCAAGATGAGTAAAAAGATGTTTGACGAGTACGGCACACAAACTGACCAGCTACGTCAAATGGGCTACACTAACAAAGAACTTAATGAAATTTTATTAATGCAAGGTAGCATACAGCGTGGATCTTTTAAAGATGCACAGTCTAGAGACAAAGCTACAATTGAAAGTGCTACTAAACTAGCAACTGAAATGGATGAAATGGCCAAACTCACAGGTAAGAGCCGTGAAGAACAAATGGCCAACATGAAGAAAGCTCAGGCTGACATGCAATTTGAAGCTGCGATTCGTTTGAAAACGCAAGGCATGAGTGCTGAAGACGCTAAGAAGTTTGAAGATAACGCTAGGAAACAGTACGGAGATGCACAACTTCGTGGACAAGGGCAGATGTTTAAAGAAGTATTTGCTACAGGTCAAATAATGAGTAAAGAAGCTGCTATGCAGGCTTCACTTAATCAAGAACAAGCAGCAGCCACAAGGAAACAAGCACAAGCATCAGGTGATGCTAAATTATCTGCAGATCAAAGAGAAGCTCAAGCAAATGCAGCCGCAGCCGAAGGTCGACGAGCAGCCGCTGCTGACATGAACAACACTGCTAAATTGCAGATTATGACATTAGGTGATGCAGGTGGTGCTGCATCAAAAGTATTAAACGACTCAGCTGGTGCACAGATAAAACAAGTCAGGGGACTTGAAGCAATTGCTGCTGCTAATGGTCTTGATCTTAAAAATAAAGAAGACGCAATTGAAGCTCAAAGATTGCAAAATGAAGAAATTAAAAAATCTCAAGAAGGCAAAGACGCAGACGGCAAAGCAGTTAGTGGTGCAACTAAAGCTGTTGTTAATCTAGGAGCTCGAGTAGGAGATGCCGAAAGTGCAATAATGAACAAGTTGGTGTTACCGTTAAATCGAGATGTTAGTCCTGCACTGGGTAGATTTGCTGATAGGTTACTAGGTTCAAAATCTGAAGCACTGCCTGCAA
>Ga0315905_10007809_pt1 | contig 10808 bp, 8 predicted proteins | sample LakEriMetagenome_5_FD_203522 | JGI IMG/M metagenome (GOLD analysis project Ga0315905, IMG submission 203522) | Freshwater fungal communities from buoy surface, Lake Erie, Ohio, United States - Buoy 4 MA121 | ecosystem: Environmental > Aquatic > Freshwater > Lake | place: USA: Lake Erie, Ohio... | reverse complement strand
CTGAGCGAGCCAGACCCCTTGAAGCGAATGCAAGAAGTATCTCGCTTGTTGCAAGAATTGGAGTGAACAATTGGGGTCAGATCAACATTAATTTGGTCAATCAAAAGAATTACAGACACCTAACGGCAAGTCACTCAGCTAATGCACTTGATAGGCTTGCCAACAATCAAACAGGCGGAGCATAACTATTCTTAAAATGTACTTGTATTTTTAATTAAAATGTTTTAAAGTACAAACACGTTTTGTGGGAAACGTTATATCGGCTACCCCACATAAATAGGTGTTCAGGGTGAGAATAGGCGTGAATAAACAATCACTGTAGCCATTCGCCAACCTTGTCGAACAGTAAAGCTGTTCAATTGGAGAACACCATGACCTCAGTGGTTAAACGTACAAAAGATGCTTGCGTCTACCTCGGCTTATCAAGAAGCTCATTCCTCAAACTAGTAGCTCTGGGCTACATTCCTGAAGGCATCAAACTCACTCCCACTGGCAGAGCTGTCGGTTGGAGAGTGTCTGACCTTGATGACTATTTGAAATCAAGGGGGGTTTGATGACAGCCATTAAAACTTCAAAACGTCCTGCACCTGCATACCAAGAATATGCATCAGACATCCTTGCAAATCGATCATATCGAGCCATGTCGATGGCAGAGCGAGGCCTGTGGGACACAATACGAAAAGAATGCTGGGTTAATGGCTCAGTACCATCTTCCGTACCAGTATTGGCAAAGTACCTCGGAATTGATGCCAACCATCTCCGAGAGCTTTTGTCGCCTACTCTAATCAGTTGGTTCAATTTAACTAACGAAGACATTACTAGCCCTGAAATCGATGCTTATCGTTTACAGATTGAACTTCAACGGCAAGGTATGTCAGAGGGCGGAAGAAATGGTGGACGTAAATCTCAGGAAAACAGACGTAAAAAAGATCAACCCACCCTTGAAGGCAGGGTAAAGGCTCTGAATAGAGACGAGAAGAGAAGAGAAGAGTTGAACAGAGAAGAGCCTTCCAAGGAGGTCATTAACCTTCAAGATCACAAAACTTGGATTGATGACTTTGACAGAACAAAGTCACCTTCAAATAATTCTTACCTAAAGCAATCTAAAGGAAATTAGTAAGTGTCGCGGTGGGTGCTATTGACAACCTCTTTGGCACTCACCTTCCCTCACCACCAAGGAGAATCTATGCCGATAAAAGGCTATAAACGCACTCCAGGGCGCTCTGTTGGGATGCCGGAGGTCATGGCTGCCCAGAACTTCAATCGGCGCATCACGGCTGAGGAGGCCTTAATCTTGGCTACCGCTGGTGATGGGTCTAAAACTCATGGATTTAGAAATCTCTTGAGTCTTTATGTTGAACTGCACAACATTGGTTTTAGAAGTTACATGAGCCTGCAAGAATTTCTCGATATACATATTCACATCAGGACGAGTGGCACGAAAATAAATTAAAGATTTGGACATCCGTCCCTCTTCAAATATTGCGAATATATACTACCCCTTATCCTCATCCAAGCCCACTTTTTAGCACTTATTTTGATCAAGTCAATTCCAAGCTAACTAAAATTATTGATTTAAAGATATTATATTGATAGTATTATTCTTACTTTTTAAGTATTCTAGCGTCATAATTCGGATACTTTTAGAGACTATTAAATAATTAAATCCGTTAAATACACTTAACTCATTTTTTTCAATAAATGTATTTGAATTTTCATCAATCTGAAAATATGTAAAGTTCAACGGCTTCAACAATTTTTCGACTTCACGACATACATCTTCACGTATTAACTCAATAAAAAAAATCAAATTAGACTGTTCATCTTCGATAACGTTGGAAAGTCCTTTGAGTACTTCTGCTTCATGGGATTCAACGTCTATCTTAAGGAGAATAATATCTGTAGATTTTAAATTATTTAGAATTTGATCAAGTTTCACGCCATAAACTTGAACCTCTGTTGTGCCCTCTCCTTGTCTGAATTCTTTTTCAAGAGAAGCACTATAAGATATCTCATGTGGAAAATCCCAAAGGGTTACCAATTTACTTTCACTAGTTGCAGCTAAATTAAAGCAATTTATCTTCAGAAAATTACGGTCTACATTTTTTTTCAATGCAAAGAAATTATTAAAATTAGGCTCAATAGCAATTACTTTCGCGATTTTATTACTCGCAGCACCAAAAATACAAAAAGCTCCAGTGTTGGCACCAACATCGACAATATGAGTGGCCTTATTTGAAAGAATAATAAAACAATTGAGGCTTGTGGTTTCGTTAATGGATTTACTCCAAAATAGCGAAGTTTCAAGTGGTGTATTGTAATTAAATAATTCGATCTCAGTCTCATAAATACGAACTTTAAACCAGCCTCGAAAATGGAATAAATAAAAATATTTACTTGGAACTAAATTGGAAAAAAAATATTTAATCAAGAAACAACATTTAGCCCAAATGTCGGATTTTCTAAAATTTTGAAGTAGCATATTCGATTGATGTATGAATAGAAATTTTTTACTTGAAATTGTGAAAATTTTATGATTAGAAAAATTGATATTTTTTTACAATTTTATCATAAATATGAGTGGAGGATTTGACTTTATTTCTCAACTAAATTTTGGATTTTGAGGCTTATCGTAGAGAAGTCTTTTGGATTTCGTCGGCTCATCGTTTGAGTAAATTAGAATGCAAAGGTTGATGGGAGTCCCATCGCCAATAAGCGGGTGCACGTAGTGGGGGACTCAATGGGCGGGAATTTGTAAGGGGCGGGGGACTTGCAATTGAGTTAGGGATTGCAAAATTACTTAAAAAATTCTATGAATACATCAGATATAGACCAGTTAATTGATCCAGTCAGCGGCTTAAGTCTCATTCAAATTGATGCAAGATTAATCTCGAATGATGGCAAAGAATACCCAATAATAAATGGTATTCCTAGATTTGTAGATGAATCACATTATTCATCTGATTTTGGTATTCAATGGAATAAATTTCCTACAACTCAACTAGATTCTAAAAACGGCAAAGCACTTAGCCGAGACAGATTAGCACGTTGCTTGAACGGCCATATTGATGAACTTTGCGGAAAACGAGTACTTGAGGCAGGTTCGGGTTCTGGCAGATTCACTGAAATTCTGGCTGGAAAAGGTGCATTTCTGCATACTTTTGATTCCTCGCTTGCAATAGAAGCAAATTTTAAAAATAACAATTTTTTTCAAAATATAGTTTTTGCACAGGCAGACATAAGTAACTGCCCTTTTATGAAAAACTCTTACGATTTTGTTATTTGTTTAGGTGTTGTTCAGCATACGCCAGATCCAGAAAAGACCATCACTACGTTATACGAACTTGTAAAACCTGGTGGGTATTTAATCTTTGATCATTACCTTTTCAAGTGGAGAAACATACTTCCTCCTCCAATTGGAATAGCATCAAATATATACAGGCCAATAATTCTAAAATTGCCTCAAAAACAAAGAATGAACGCAGTAAAGAAGATTGTTGATTTTTGGTTTCCATTTCACTGGAAATTCCGAAACTATCAATTTGCTCAAAGAATACTAAGAAGAATTTCACCTGTACTTTTCTATTGGGGCAATTTAGATTTAGGAAGTAAGGAGCAATTCTATGAATTTGCTTTGCTTGACACCCACGACAGCTTGACTGATAAATTTAAGCATCATAGAACTAAATCCCAGTTATCTAAAACTTTAGATATATTGGGCGCACTGGATATTAAGGTTTCTCATGCTGGTAATGGACTGGAAGTTTTTTGTCAACGCCCCATAAGTGATTGAATTTCGATTGTGGCAACGCAACTGTGACGTCCAACTTGCTAACCAATTGGATGTCGATTTAAACGACTTATTTGCAAATTAGCTTTTATGTGGATGGGTAGCACCACAACTGCTGGAAAGAGTGCTTTACCCCTCCCCCCCCCTATGTCGCCGTTCTTTGCACAAAACTAAAGCAGGAAAAATAAGCAAAATCGACACCCAGAAAACCTGAGTTTCAATACATTTTCAATACTTGGGGATTTAAGTTAGTGCAGGCTTATCAGTCAAGCCAATGAATAATGGTAGGCGCGATTGGAATCGAACCAACGACCCCCACCATGTCAAAGAATTTTCCGAGAGGAAAAGCAAGTGCAAACTTGATTATAACCAGATGAAATTCTTTGCGCAAACAATTAATTGTCTAAAGCTAGCTAATCTTTAATCGTAGGGCCGCTCTTAAAGTTCAAATCAATTAGGGGGGATTTTTTGTGGTTAAACCTTTGGATGATTAGCATTGCCTAATTCTTAAGCTAAATTTTGAACTAACTATAGAATCTCTTGTGGCTAATAGCTCACCGGTAACCTTCGAACTAAAACCACGTACACACCATCTAATGAACACACTGACCCACCTTCAACTTTTAGAAGCTGAGTCTATTCACATCATGCGTGAAGTTGCTGCAGAAGCAGAGCGGCCCGTGATGCTTTATTCAATCGGCAAAGACAGCTCGGTCATGCTGCGAATTGCCATGAAGGCCTTTTACCCTGCAAAGCCGCCCTTTCCATTACTCCATATTGATACCACCTGGAAGTTTCGTGAAATGATTCTGTTTCGCGACCAAGTGGTTGCAGAGTTGGGTCTCGATCTCTTGGTCCATATCAATCCCGCTGGCTTGGCAATGAACATCAATCCCATGACGCATGGGTCCGCTGTTCATACCGATGTGATGAAGACGCAGGCCCTCAAACAAGCTTTAGATCAATATGGCTTTGATGCTGCATTTGGTGGTGCCAGGCGCGATGAGGAAAAGTCGCGCGCTAAAGAAAGAATTTTTTCCTTTCGCAACGCTCAGCACCAGTGGGACCCCAGAAGTCAGCGCCCCGAGCTTTGGCGAATTTTCAATGCCCAGAAAAACAAAGGCCAGAGCATGCGCGTGTTCCCTCTTTCCAACTGGACAGAGCTTGATATTTGGCAATACATTCAGCAAGAAAATATTTCGGTGGTGCCGCTTTACTTTGCGAAGGAGCGGCCCATTGTGACGCGCAATGGCGCGCTCATCATGGTTGACGACCATCGCCTCAAGCTCAAACTTGGAGAGACGCCGGTCATGAAGAAAGTGCGTTTTAGAACCCTAGGATGCTATCCATTGACCGGCGCCATTGAAAGCGAAGCCGATTCGCTCGCAAGCATCATTCAAGAACTAAAGAGCTCTCATCACTCCGAGCGCCACGGGCGTGTCATTGACCATGACGCCTCAGACTCTATGGAAAAAAAGAAGCAGGAAGGCTATTTTTAATGCGTTCTGGTTCTGATCAAATCAACAACGAACTTGAAGAAAGTTTGGGTCAGCACCAACCAAAAGGTCTGCTGCGCTTTATCACGTGCGGCAGCGTGGATGACGGCAAAAGCAGCTTGCTGGGACGTTTGCTCTGGGAAACAAAGCAAGTGTTCGATGATCAACTTACAAGCCTTCAATCCGACTCGCAGAAATTCGGCACGCAAGGCGATGAGCTTGATCACGCGCTTTTACTCGATGGTCTGGCGGGAGAGCGCGAGCAAGGCATCACCATTGATGTGGCCTACCGCTACTTTTCCACCAATCGGCGAAAGTTCATAGCCGCTGACACCCCAGGTCACGAGCAATACATGCGCAACATGGTTACCGGTGCCTCCACCGCAGACGCTGCCATCATCCTGATCGATGCCCGCAAAGGCGTGCTCACCCAAACGCGGCGCCACAGCTATCTGGTATCGCTCTTAGGCATACAACACGTGCTGGTTGCAGTTAACAAGATGGACCTGGTTGATTACGCTGAAGACGTATACCGATCTATTGAGGCCGAATACCAAACTTTTGCTGATGGACTCGGTCTCAAGGCAATTAGGTTCGTGCCGCTCTCAGCCCTCAAGGGCGATAATATTTTAGAGAACAGCAAGCGCATGCCTTGGTACCAAGGCACAACACTTCTGAACTACATTGAGACAGTTGAAATCGATGTCAATCGCATGCAAAGCCAAGCATTTAGGCTCCCGGTGCAATGGGTGAACCGGCCCAATTTAGACTTTCGTGGCTTCTGCGGAACTGTGGTCAGCGGGTCAATTCAAGTGGGGGATCGCGTGCGCGTGGTGCCCTCTGGAAGTGAAAGCAATATTGCGCGCATTGTGACCCACGACGGCGATTTAGACCGCGCCAACGCGGGTCAGGCAGTCACGCTCACCCTTGCGGATGAGATTGACATTGGCCGTGGCGATATCATTTGCGCGGTTGACAATCCAGCTTCTGTTGCCGATCAATTCAAGGTCACCATCGCATGGATGGACGAATCGCCCTTGCTGCCAGGTCGCTCGTATTTGTTAAAGATAGGTGCCAAAACAGTGAATGCCACTGTCACTCAAGTACGCCACAAAGTTGCCATCAATACATTGGAGAAACTGGCTGCCCAGCAACTCGAACTCAATGAAATTGGTGAATGCAGTCTGACCACTTCTTTGCCAATTGCATACGACCCTTACGAAGTCAACCGGGATACCGGCGGCTTCATCCTCATTGACCGCTTAAGCAACAACACAGTAGGTGCTGGGCTAGTGCATTTCGGGCTGCGACGAGCTCAGAACATTCACCTGCAACACCTTGATATTGACAAAGCGGCGCGCTCTGACCAAAAAAATCAAAAGCCTTGCATCCTTTGGTTCACTGGCTTGTCGGCTTCTGGCAAATCTACCATTGCAAATCGAGTGGAAAAACACTTGCACTTGCTGGGACACCACACCTATTTGTTAGATGGCGACAACGTGCGGCTTGGACTTAACCGCGACCTGGGTTTTACGGACGCTGCGCGCGTGGAGAATATTCGAAGAGTTGCTGAAGTGGCCAAGCTAATGGTTGACGCCGGCCTGATTGTTTTGGTTTCGTTTATCTCACCGTTTCGCAGTGATCGCCTCATGGCCAGGGGTTTGGTGGAGCCCAGCGAATTTATTGAAATATTTGTAGATGCGCCGCTTGCAGTGGCGGAAGCACGTGACCCCAAGGGACTCTACAAAAAAGCCCGCCGCGGCGAGCTTCCCCACTTCACCGGCATTGACTCTCCGTACGAAGCGCCTGAATTTCCTGAATTACATTTGGACACCGCAAAATTGTCGGCAGAGCAGGCAGCCGATACGCTGATTGAACACCTAAAGTACTTGAATATTTTGAGTCGAGAATAAAGCAACTTATTCAGCTCAATTGAACGTCATCTGATTGAATGGCTATGGTGGCCAAATTTTTCAAAGACTCAAGATTCAATGCTGATAATTCTGCGAATTTCATCGGTTTTAAATCCCAGCGCCATAGCGCATTGCACACCTGGCAAGGTAATGACATCGTACAACTCGTCAACGACGCCTTCAATGCGCAACCAATGAACGGCATCTCCAGTTCTTAAATCAATGATTTGTAGGCCACACCGCGCCTCCGCCTTGCGTGATTTAAGCATGTCGTCCAGCGCCAGGCCGCTGAAGGTTTTATTGTGGCGCGGCCTGGACAATCCGACGATGGCAAAATCACCATGAAAATAAAGCCCACGCATGTACCCAGCACAAAAAGTAAGTGGCACAAAACGACCCGTGTCTAACTCGATATGACCAAACTCACCCGTACCAGAGTTGAGCAGCCATAACTTGCCCTGATGCCAGCGAGGGGAATGAGGCATCGATAAACCGCCTGCAATGATCGAATTGCTGGCAACATCCATCACGATACCCCCGTTGGCACGATGATCACGCCAGCCGTCAACCACATCACACTCTCCGACTGCAGTCACGTAAGCTGGGCGCCCATCTTTCATGGCCAAACCATTGAGGTGGCAACGATCTTCAGCAGCCAGCTTGCTGCTAAAAAAGGGGCGCCACAATGGTTTAAAACTATGCCTGTCACTCAGCGTCGCTAGGCAACCAAATAAGGTGTTGACAAACACCAACTGACCATCACCATCCACCGCCATGTCATGAATGTCCAGGTCCCCGGTGGTGTACCCCAGCTGCGGTATGTAAAGCCGGTCGTACCCGTCTTGCTTGTGACCATTGGTCAACAAATTTTCAAAGAGCCACACCTGATGCAAACTGCTCATGTAAAAGCCGTTGCTTGTTGGGCACAAGCCCATGCAACGGTTGAATGTTCTCTCGAAGGTTGAGAGTTGACCATTTTCTTTAAGCCCCAACAAAAACAGCTTGCCAATTTGGTAGGTGGTCAGTGCAAGAGACAGTTTTTGCTCTGCCATCCAAGACAAAAATTGACGGGACGTTGTCAATTCAAAAACAGGGGTGCTAGACGATTCAGTATTTGGCATCGGTTATTTCCAACTCTAAGTAATGGCAACTCAAGTCATTCATTGTTTTGCGCCGCAATCAGTCGTGTGCCGCCTTGCCTATAAGCTTGCCACATTTTATGCAGTAAGTCTTGAAAATCACGAACATACAATGAAATGTCACACAGCGCAGAGTGAGCCATTTGCTCTCTGAATAAAGCGCGGCTAGCGCGCAGCCTAGCGATGCCAGCTGCCAGCTGAGCAGCAATTTGCACATAGGCGGTTTCATCATGGGCAATCCACTCAGATCGGTTCAGTGTTCGCATGAAACTGGCTCCCATGCGACTGACAAAGTTTGTTCCCAATAAAGTCACCACTGGCACCCCCATCCACAAAGCCTGCAATGTCGTCGTTCCGCCGTTGTAAGGCGTGGGATCTAGTGCAATGTCAAGGTCTGCATACTCTTGCATCATTGCAGCAAGCTCTGTGGGGCCGCGAAACTCTAGGCGGCTAGGCTCAATCCCTTGTGACACGAACAGGGCGGTAAACCGTATTTGTACTTCAAGATCACGAAATGAAGGCGCCTTGAGCAAAAGAATTGAATCTGGCACAGCCTTCAAAACTCTGGCCCATAGCTCTACAGTTTTGGGCGTGATCTTCATTGCGTTGTTAAAAGATCCAAAAACGACAGGACCTTTTTTGGCGGGTGCTATGGGCAGCGGGTAGGAGTCAACAGGCGCCCAACAAAAAACACTTTGAGGCAGCTGCGCAATGCCTTCACTGAACAAATTCAAATGTTCTGCTGGCGTGACTGTAGCGTCGCCAACCAGCCAGTCAATGCATGAGAGCCCCGTTGAATGCGGATAGCCCAAAAAAGTAACTTGCACCGGCGCTGCGCGCAGTGCAAACACGCCCAAACGATGAGATGCGGTATGCCCGCCCAAATCAATCAAAATATCTATTTCATCGGCAACTATCGCTTGTTGCAAGGCAGCATCGTCCAGTGCCACAGCTTCCAACCAATGATCCGTGCAGCTCTTGGCTTGCCGAGTGTATTCATCGTGCATCTTGCCGGTGTGATAAACAAACACTTCAAACAAAGCGTGATCGATCCGCTTTAGCACCGGCAGCATGAAAATATTTACAGGATGCTGCCTGTGTAAATCACCCGTCACACAAGCAATGCGCAGTCTCTGACCAGGTGTAATTCTATTGCCAAAGTCAATTTTTTGAGTGACTGCGGCCTCGATGGGTGCACACAATTCACGATGCAAGGCGGCAACCTCACTAGCAGTCATGGTGTCGTTGTAGAGCGAAGTCATGGCTACACTGCTGGCCAGCCGCGACAGTGGATCCCCCCCCGACTCATAGGCTTTTTGCAATGTAGCCAGATGACCTCTTGCATCTCCCATTCGCCCCTGAAGTCCGGCCGTTAGCGAATAAGCTTCTTGGTTTTGGGGCTCCAGTTCACTGATCTTGGCCAAACTGTCTCGGCAAGCTTTTAACTCATAGGTTTCTGATTGAATCTTTGCAAGTGCCAGCAGCAGCGCAACACTTTTTGGCCGAAGGGAAATGGCTTTTTGCAAGACCTGCATTGCCTCTTGCCAATAATTGTGGGCAAATACTTTGCTTGAAAGTGTCAACAAAAAATCAGGATTGTTTGATTGAGAGGCACGAGCAAACGCTTTTTCTGCTGCAGCTACTTTGCCCGTTCGCAGTAAGGCTTCACCCAAATACATCATCGAGCCGAAACGCACCGGCCGAACTTCCAACAACGCAGATAAAGCGGGAACAGCTGCCTGTGCATCACCCGCATTTAAGCGCCAAACACCCAGCCAGTGCAAAGATTCGCCAACAATCGGCTCAAGTGATACCGCATGCTCGATGGCCTCTTGGGATTGCGCCAACACTTTGCAAAGCCTTGCCAAATAGAGCCAAGTGAGCCAATCACCGGGGCAGTCTTGAACCTGTAAAGAAAATCGCTCAACCATTGCATCAAAGTGGGGCATCTCTGCCCTTCCAAGCAAGGAATCACCTTGAGACTCATCTTGAAAATGCACACATCCTATGGCTTGCAGTTCAGTTAGCAATGTTGCATCTAAGCGAATCGTTTGCCTAGCCGCATAACCTGCCTGCCAAGGCAAACCAAGTCTTGTGTAGTTGCCAGCCAAGTTCAACCATATGCCAGACTGCGTAGGCAATTTTTTCAATTGTTGCCAGAGCGTGGCAACATCTTGATTCTTGAGATTTTTCATGATGTTGTTGGCTGACTCTAATTGTGAGTTATGCCCGAGCCAAGCAATAGTTGCGCAAAGGTCGATATGTTGTAGACAGTATAGGTAACGCCGCCTTGAGTCACCGTACCAACGTCTGTCCAAGAGAAAGTACCAGTCAGCGTAACTGCATCACCTGCGTTACCGTCCACAATCAGTTGATGCCGCGCTTCTTTGGCAAGCAAGGTGTAGGTGCCGTTTGTCCAACCCAGCGCCGCTTGGGTGCTGCTGTTGATCAGGTTCATCCCCGCCATGTC
>Ga0315905_10007808_pt1 | contig 10809 bp, 8 predicted proteins | sample LakEriMetagenome_5_FD_203522 | JGI IMG/M metagenome (GOLD analysis project Ga0315905, IMG submission 203522) | Freshwater fungal communities from buoy surface, Lake Erie, Ohio, United States - Buoy 4 MA121 | ecosystem: Environmental > Aquatic > Freshwater > Lake | place: USA: Lake Erie, Ohio... | reverse complement strand
AATGCGATTCCGGCTGCGGCCTGCTCGGCCACCAGTCCTGCCTGTTCAAGAAGAAGTCGCGTGGCTGCGCTTGCCAATCCATGAGCAGCTGTGATCCCTGTGGCGGATGCGGCGACTGCTTCACCGGTTGCGACAGTTCGTTTTCGAACTGTGACAGCTGCGCGGGCCAGGTGATGTGGAATGGCACGATGGACACTGGCTGTTCCAGCTGTGCCCAGGGACAGACGTTCTACAACGGTCCCATGCCATCGGGTGGTTGCCAGCACTGCATGCAGAATCAAATGATGCCTGCACCATCCAATTCGCAGTCGCTGCCGCAAGCTCCTGCTCCGCCGATTCCGGATGTGCCACCCGCTGAACCCGCTCCCGAGCCGACCAAGGCTCAGATGATGCAGCTCCAGTCGATTCCGACTCAACCGGTCCAGTACCAGGAGGCGGCGCCACCGGTGCAATACTCACCACCCGCGACCAGCTACAGCCCTCCGGCGGCTCCAGCCGTCCAGCCCGTCTTGTGGGTCCCGGCTCAGAGCCCTCAGGCTCCCCTGCTGGTTCCGCCAGCCCGTTAACCGCTCCCTGATGACTCTCGGCAGCCGCTCCGATACAGTTCCGCCTGTCGCACTTCGAGAGGCCGAACCCGAGCGATGCGAATCGCCGAGATCTTTCATTCGATTCAGGGAGAAGGTCGGTACACAGGGACGCCCAGCGTCTTTGTCCGCACCAGCGGCTGCAACCTGCGCTGCTGGTTCTGCGATACGCCCTATACGTCCTGGAATCCCGAGGGAGATTCGCTCTCTGTCCAAGAGATCCTGGATCAGGTTCAGAAGTATGGGTGCGAGCATGTGGTCCTGACCGGGGGCGAGCCACTGCTTGTGCCCGAACTGGTCGACCTGTCGCGGGAGCTGAAACAGCGCGGACACTTTGTCACCGTGGAAACCGCCGGGACCGTCGATCTGCCGGTCGTGGCGGACCTGATGTCGATCAGCCCCAAGCTTGGGAACTCCACCCCCATTGGGGACAACTGGGCCGCCCGCCACGATCAGCGACGCGATGCACCAGATGTGATCGAGCGGCTGATTCGGGACTACCCATATCAGCTGAAGTTTGTGATCGACCGGCCCCAGGATGTCGCCGAGGTTGAAGCCTGGGTGGCTCGCTTTCCAAGTGTGAAGAATCAATACGTCTACCTGATGCCCCAGGCCACGACCTCCGATTCGCTGAAACAGATGACTCCCTGGGTGCAACAGGCGGCGACATCTCGAGACTGGCAGTTTTCGCCCCGGCTGCACGTGGAGCTTTACGGGGCACAGCGCGGGGTGTGACTGAAAGCGTTACTACTCTTCGATTCCATACTTTCGCGACTTCTCTCTGAGCGTCCCACGATGCCAGCCCAGCAGGTCAGCCGCCTTCGCCCGGTGTCCCCCGACCGCAGCCAGCGCCGCTCGGATTAGCGGCGGTTCAATGAGTGACAGCAGATCATCATGCCAGGTCGCAGTCGACGCCTCCTGATCCCCTTCGTGGCGACGCTTCACCCAGTCCGCCACGAAGGCCGCGATTGACTCCTCGCTCAGAGTACCGACCACAGCAGGGCCCGCGATTTGAGGTTTCGGCAGGTGCTGAGGCAGCACGACTTCCTGCCGCGCGAGGATGGCTGCATGCTCCACCGCGTTTCGCAGCTCGCGAACATTGCCCGGCCAGCTGCGCGCGTGCAACTCTTGCAAACACTCGGGCGAGAATCCCGCCGACTGCGGTGCGACCTGCCGCAGGAAGTGCTCGGCCAAGAGCGTGATGTCCTCACCACGCGATCGCAGCGGTGGCAGCTGCAACTGAAAGGCACTCAGCCGAAAGAACAGGTCAGCGCGAAATTCCCCGGCGGCCACGAGTTCCGGGAGCGAGCGATTCGACGCTGCAACGACGCGAAAGTCGCTCGGGCGGGGCCGGGGATCGCCGACTGGAGTGACTTCCTTCCGCTCCAGAGCTCGCAACAGCTTGACCTGAATCGGCAGCGGAACATCCCCGATCTCATCGAGGAATACTGTCCCCTTGTCGGCCATCTGCAGCAGCCCCAGCCGAGGTGACTCAGCTCCGGTGAAGGCCCCCTTCACATGGCCGAACAGTTCACTCTCGATCAGCTGGGGACTGAGCGCACCCAGGCAGATTGGAATGAACGGGCCCGATCGCCTGCGCGAATTGAGATGGACTGCATCGGCGACCAGCTCTTTGCCTGTCCCGCTTTCCCCGGTGATCAAAACAGCCGCATCGGTGTCGGCGACGAGCGCGATCTCTTTGAAGACCCGCTGCATCGCGGCAGATCGCCCCAGCAGCGGCGAGCCACTGCTGGGCAGTTCGGCACTGGCTGCTGCCGGGGCCGCGCGGGTCAGGGCCCGCTGCACCACATCGACCGCCTGCTCCAGGTCAAACGGCTTCGGCAAGTAGTCAAACGCACCTGCCGACAATGACCGCACAGCCACATCCAGGCTGCCAAAGGCTGTCATGATCACCACGGGCGGAGGCGTCGGCCCCAGTTCCCGGATCTGGCCAAGAGCATTGACGCCATCAATTCCCGGCAGACAGACATCCATCAACACGATGTCCGGTCGCCGCGCACGGGCCAGCTTCAGGGCTTCTTCGCCGCTGTTCGCCACAGCCACGTCATGCCCCTCGTCGCTCAGGATCTCTTTGAGACCCCAGCAGATGGCAGGCTCATCATCAACGACGAGGATATGTGACATGGTGGACGAGACTCAGAAGGTGTCCAGTATCGTACTGCGTTGCCGGGACTTGCGATATCAGTCCGCTGTCTAGGCGCGTTCTTCAGCCCATTGGCAGGCACGGGGTTGGCCACTACGATTCCCGGTTGAACTCGTGCGCAGCGCGCGACGCCACCGGACTGCGGCTTTCCCCCGCCAGGACCTCGACAGATGTCACAGAACCCCACAACTCCCTACGTTCTGCCTCCTCTGGGTCAGAACCCCTCCTCCACTGCTGCCGGGACGACTCCGGGCAGCTTTGCCAAGAAGGGCCACATTGCGCCCGGAGTTGAAGGCCGCTGGACGTTTGCGTCTCCCGACACGCCGGGGATGCCGCAGCCGAGTGAGAAGACGGCTTGGGATTTTCTACCGGAGGGATGGTCGAGTGTAGTTGATCCGCCCGGAGCAGTTACGACGTTTACGCCTCTCGATGCTGAGACAATGTGGCGTGAGTATCGATTCCGGCAAGCCGACGGTTCTACGCGATACGTCTTTCTTGAGCATGATCTGACTGATTTCACTCCCTCCACCCAGCTCGAACACGCCCGCCTCGGGATCATCACTGCCGAGATGACCCGTGTCGCCGAGCGCGAAGGCCACCTGACTCCTGAGCAGGTCCGCGATGAAGTCGCCGCTGGCCGCATGGTGATCCCCGCGAACAAGGTTCACTTGTCGTATCAGCTCGACCCGATGGCGATCGGGCGGGCCTCAAAGACCAAAATCAACGCCAACATGGGAGCCTCGCCGGTCTCGTCCAGCACGGACGAAGAAGTCGAGAAGCTCAAGTGGGCCGAGAAGTGGGGGGCCGACACGGTCATGGACCTGTCGACCGGCGGCAACATCGACGAGTGTCGGCAGGCGATCATCCAGAACAGCAACGTGCCGATCGGGACCGTGCCGATCTACTCGATGATCATCGGGCGGAAGCTGTTCGACTTGAACGAAGAGATCATTCTCGAATCGCTTCGGCATCAGGCGAAGCAGGGCGTCGACTACTTCACGATCCATGCCGGGGTGCTGTATGACCATCTGCAATACGTCAAGCAGCGGCTGATCGGGATTGTCTCGCGCGGCGGGTCGCTGCTGGCCAAGTGGATGATCGACCACGATGCCGAAAATCCGATGTACACCGCCTGGGACAAGATCTGCGACATCATGCGCGAGTGGGATGTCACGTTCTCAATCGGTGACGGGCTGCGTCCGGGTGGCCTCGCGGATGCGACCGACACCGCTCAGCTGGCCGAGCTCTGTACCCTCGGCGAGCTGACCGAGCGGGCCTGGCGAAAAGGTGTGCAGGTCATGATCGAAGGGCCGGGCCACGTGCCGTTCGACCAGATCGAATACAACATGAAGCTGCAGCGGACGCTGTGCCATGGGGCTCCGTTCTACGTCCTCGGGCCGCTTGTGACCGACATCTTCCCCGGCTACGACCACATCACCAGCTGCATCGGAGCCACAGCTGCCGGGTACCACGGAGCCAGCATGCTGTGCTATGTGACGCCGAAGGAGCACTTGGGCTTGCCGAAGAAGGACGACGTCAAGCAGGGGTGCATCGCCTACAAGATCGCAGCGCACGCCGCGGATGTGGCTCTCGGGATTCCGGGAACGCGCGACCGCGACGATGAACTGACGAAGGCCCGCGCCGCTCTCAACTGGGAGAAGCACTTCGAGCTGAGCTTCGATCCTGATACGGCCCGGGCGTACCACGATGAGGACCTTGACGTCGACACTGACTTCTGCGCGATGTGCGGCCACGACTGGTGCAGCGTTCGGATCAGCAAAGAGATCGTCGAGTTTGCCAGCGGCAAGGAAGATGGCTACCGCTGGGACAAGGCGAAAGTCAGTGCTGCCCTGACTGCCGAGCAGAAAGAGATCCTCGAAAAGCGTGGAGTCCTCTCCCCGGACGAGATCCACAAGCTCGCCAGCAAGACCCGCAAGGCGGTCGGTGCCGATGCTGGCAAGAAGGCCGACTGTCACAGCGACTATGTCGATCCGGACAAGGCCAAGGAACTGCAGGAACTCGTCCAGCTGGGTGGTTGAACTCCGCCGCGATTGCGGAACTCGCAGGAGTTCCGATTCGCCTGAGAATTCGCTGACACTTCGACCCGAGAACGAGGGTAGAACACAGTCTGCGAGAGGAACCTGCCTGAGGTGGAAATGGACCCACGACGACAACATCTCATTCGGCTCGTGATCTCCACGATGGGATTGACTGTTCTCGTCATGGCGTTTGCAAAACTTGGCGCGGGAAGGCAGCTGGAGACACCGACAAAAGTAGTCCAGCCACCGGCTCCTGCGACGAACGCTGTGCCCACCTCGCACGAGCCCTCAGCGGTCTCCGCGACTCCGGTGATCTCTGAAGCAGCTCGTCGAGATGCTGAGCTGCGCTCACTGCTCGTGGGTTACTGGACGCATGTCGAGAACGGACAACAGTGGATCGAGAACCGCGCCGACGGGACTTCGCGGATGCTGCTCCAGCTCGACTTTGTGGCGTCGCTCCTCTACGGACACGAGTCCTCGATGCAGCTGAGCTGGGAAGTCAAAGACGGGACGTTGACGCATACCGTACTGAGCGGCACTCCTCAAAAGAATGTCGACGCGATCGTCCGCGACTACGGTAAGGTCCGCAAGTACACAATCCTTGAGACGACTCCCGACCGCATGCTGCTGGAAGCCCAGAACGAGAAGAAAGAGCGAGAGCTATGGACCCGCACGCCACCTCCGAAGGAGTGGCAGTAAAGCGATTTCCAAATGGTGCTCGCGTTCTCGCGGGCGGACGCGAATTCTTCGCAGACGATCTGCTTTCATCCGCCCGCACACGGTAGAGCAGAATGTTCTAGCAGCTACCAGTGCATCACGAATCCGCCGTCGACGTTGATCGTCTGGCCCGTGATATTGCGAGCCCGCTCACTCGTCAGGAAGACGATCATCGCAGCCACATCTTCCGGAGTCTGCCAGCGACCAAGCGGGACGATCGACCGGATCTTGGAGCCGGCCCAATCTTCGTACGACAGCCGGGATTCGGCAGGCTGCTGGTCGTGCCAGGCCTGCCAGACGCTGCGGTTTAGCGGGGTCTGAACCATGCCGGGGCAGATCGTGTTCACCCGCACGTTGTGGGGAGCCAGGTCCTTGGCCATGCACTGGGCGAAGTTGATGTTCGCAGCCTTGGCGGCACTGTAGGGCGGGTCGGTCTGCGATCCGATCTGTCCCGCCACGCTCGACAGAAATACAAACGCCCCGGTCTTCCGTTCCCGCATGCGGGGGCTGAAAGCATGGGCGACGTGAACCATCCCCATAATGTCGACCTGCAGAATCGGTCCCCAGTCAGAGGGATCCAGATTGGTGAACGGGAACCCGAACTTGCCCGACCCGATTGCAGCACAGTGGATCACTCCGTCGACCGGACCGAATCCGGAAATCGCCTTCCCTTCAGCAGCGACCACCTGAGGATACTGCGTGATATCGGCTGCGACCGATTGAATAGCAGAGTTTGATGCAAAGTCCGGCGGGGCTGCCCCGCGGTCGAGTACCGTGACCCTGGCCCCTTCCCGCAGAAATTCCTTGACCGTCGCCAGACCAATCCCGCTGGCTCCCCCGGTGACAACAATGTGGCGGTCTTTGAGGTTCAGATCCATGTCGGTCGGGGCTCCGGAGTGCACGAGCCTCTCATCGTAGCAGCCCGGTACGAATGTCACAGCCGGAAGAGTACGGTCATGTGTTACGCCAGAACTCCGTGAACGATCTCGCCGTGAATGTCGGTGAGACGGAAATCGCGACCCTGATAGCGGTAGGTCAGCTTCGTGTGATCGACTCCCATCAGGTGCAGGATCGTGGCGTTCAGGTCATGCACATGGACCGGGTTCTGGACGATGTTGTAGCAGTAGTCGTCCGTCTCGCCGTATGTTGTCCCCTTCTTGACTCCCGCCCCCGCCATCAGGACGGTGAAGCAGCGCGGGTGATGGTCGCGTCCGTAGTTGTCCTCGGTGATGTTTCCTTGTGAGTAAATCGTGCGACCGAACTCGCCGCCCCAGACGATCAGCGTGTCATTCAGCAGGCCACGCTGCTTGAGGTCCGTAAGCAGCGCGTACGTTGCCTGATCGGTGTCCTTGCACTGCCCCTTGATTGCATTCGGCAGCCCGCCGTGGTGGTCCCAGCCCATGTGGAACAGCTGGACAAATCGCACATCGCGCTCAGCCAGTCGGCGGGCCAGCAGGCAGTTCGCGGCGTAAGAACCGGGCCGAGAAACATCGGGCCCGTACATCTCCAGAATGTGCTTGGGCTCGTTCTTCAGATCGAGCAGTTCGGGCACGCTCGACTGCATTCGGAACGCCATTTCGTACTGTGCGATGCGGGTCGCAATCTCAGGGTCACCGACCGTCTGGTGCCGCTGTTCGTTGAGTGCCTTGAGACGGTCGAGCGTGCTGCGGCGGGTCTTAGGGTCGATCCCGGGAGGATTCGACAGGTACAGCACCGCATCGCCCGAGTTGCGGAACTTGACCCCCTGATGCACGGTCGGCAGAAACCCCGAGCCCCACAGCCGGTCGTACAGTGGCTGGTCATCGGGCCGCCCCGAACCGAACGAGGTCAGCACCACATACGCGGGCAGGTCCTTGTTCTCGCTCCCGAGTCCATAGCTGGCCCACGAGCCGATGCTGGGCCGCCCGGCCAGCTGGGAACCGGTCTGACAGAACGTAATCGCCGGGTCATGGTTGATCGCCTCGGTATGCATCGAGCGGATCATGCAGAACTCGTCGGCGACCTTGGCCATGTGCGGCATGATGTCGCTCAGCCACATTCCGCTCTCACCATGCTGAGCGAACTTGAAGATCGACGGAGCGACCGGGAACTTCGCCTGCCCGGAGGTCATCGTCGTCAGCCGCTGTCCCTTCCGGATTGAATCCGGCAGATCCTCGCCCCGCTTCCCGGTCATCGCGGGCTTGGGGTCGAACAGGTCCATCTGCGACGGAGCCCCCGACTGGAACAGATAGATGATCCGCTTGGCCTTGGGGGCATGATGAACCCCGAGCGCGGACTCGGCCCGCGCTGCTTCTGGAGTGAGCAGCGCCGCCAGCGCCGCCGTCCCGATCCCCGAGGCGGAACTCTTCAGAAAGACCCGCCGGTTGAGATGGTCAGCCCAGTGCATCATGTTCGTCATGTTCCAGCTTCCCCGTAGCCACGTTCGCCAGAACGTGGGAGATCTGAGTCGTCGTCGGGATTATCCCACGTTCTGGCGAACGTGGCTACGGCATGCGGTCTACGCCAGGATGCCGTGAATCAGCTCGCCGTGGACATTGGTCAGGCGGCGATTGATTCCATTGTGATAGTAGGTTAGTCGCGTGTGATCGATGCCGAGCAGATGCAGCACCGTCGCATGGAAGTCGTGCCAGTGGGTGCGGTTCTCGACCGCCTTCCAGCCGATGTCGTCGGTCGTGCCGTACGCGATTCCGTGCTTCAGTCCAGCCCCCGCCAGCCAGACGCTGAACCCGTACTGGTTGTGGTCGCGGCCGATCCCCAGCACATCCGATCCCGACTGCGTGAACGGGGTCCGCCCGAACTCGCTGGTGAACAGCAGCAGTGTGTCTTCGAGCATTCCGCGCTGTCGCAGATCACGAATCAGTCCGGCCAGCGGCAGGTCAATCCGCCCGGCTTCCTGACCGTGGTTCTTGATCATGTCCTCGTGACCATCCCAGTTGATCCGCGGGGAGCCGAACGCCCCACCGGAATAAAGCTGGATGAACCGCACCCCCTTCTCGAGCAGCCGCCGCGCCAAGAGGCAAGACCGCCCAAAGTCGCGCGTCTGCTCGCCATCGAGACCATACAGCTTGTGGGTCTCAGCCGTCTCCCCATTCAGGTCGGTGACTTCCGGAACCGCCAACTGCATCCGGGCGGCAAGTTCGTAACTGCGAATACGGGCGGCGAAAGCATCTTCCTCGCCGTGCCGTTCGAGGTGCCGACGATTCAGACTGGCCAGCAGTTCGCGCGAGGCTGCGTCGGTCGCCTCCGGAATCGGTCGGGCCGGGACCAGATCATCGACGGCCTTCCCCTGGCTGCGCAGGATCACCCCTTGATGCCGGGCCGGGAGGAACCCATTGGTCCAGTTGATCGAGCCCCCCGCTGGCAGTCCCCGCGTATCCGGGATCACGACGTATGCGGGCAGGTCCTCAGTCTCGGCCCCCATCCCATACGAGATCCAGGCCCCCGCAGTCGGAAACCCGTTGAGCCGGAACCCGCTGTTCTCCTGAAACGTGGCTGGGGTGTGGTTCGACGTCTCGGCGAACATCGACCGGATCACCGACAGCTCATCCGCCACACCGCTCAAGTGCGGAAACAGCTCAGAAATCCACAGCCCCGACTGACCACGCTGTTTGAACTCCCAATCGTTCTTGCGAAGCAGTCCGACCTGCCCGAAGAAGACATCCGCCGTCTCAATCCCGCCATACTTCTTGCCGTGGTGCTTGGCGAGTTCGGGCTTGTAGTCGAACGAATCGACCTGACTGAGGCCCCCGAACAGATTGATATGGATCGCCCGCTTGGCCCGCGCTGGAAAATGCGGCCAGGGAACCGACGATTCGGGGGGCGTTCCCGCGGCCAGAACCGAGTCCCCGCAGAGCAGCGACGCCAGAGCGGCACCCCCGATTCCTCGTCCGGTCCAATCCAGAAAGTCGCGGCGGTACAGTCGACCGGACCGAGGACCGTGGAATTGATTTGGCTGCTGCACGACGATCTCCTTGAGCAGGGGCCTGCGATCATATCAAAGCCCATTGAAGAGAATAACTCACCTTGGCAGCTCAGTCTTCGAGCCGCGGGCGGTCAACTGCCTATGCGATGCGTCAACTCGCTCCCAACTTGCCGCCGCTGGCCCGAGGGAATGCGGCGTGATATCCTGATTTGCTGTCTGTTCTCTTTCCTGGAGCCTCCCCATGATTCGCCCATCTCGTCGCAGCTTCCTCAAGTGGTCCGCCTTTGCCGCGATGGCTGGGGCCCTGCCGAGTTTCGCTTCCGCATCAACCAATGCTCCGCTGTTCAAGATTTCTCTGGCACAGTGGTCACTGCATAAGGCGCTGTTCGAGAAGAAGATCGATCACCTCGACTTCGCCAAGATCGCCAAAGAGGAATTCGGCATTGACGCTGTCGAGTACGTAAACCAGTTCTTTAAGGACAAGGCCAAGGACGAGACCTACCTCGGCGAGATGAAGAAGCGAGCTGGCGATTTGGGCGTGAAATCGCTGTTGATCATGTGTGACGGCGAAGGGAATCTGGGAGATGCCGACGAGGCCAAGCGCACCACAGCTGTCGACAATCACAAGAAGTGGGTCGATGCCGCCGCATTCCTGGGCTGCCACTCGATCCGCGTCAACGCGGCCAGCAGCGGAACCTACGACGAGCAGGTCGCCCGCGCGGCTGATGGTCTGGCTCGACTGACCGAAATCGCCGAAAAGGCCCAGCTGAGCGTGATCGTCGAGAACCACGGCGGGCTGTCCTCGAACGGAGCCTGGTTGGCGAGCGTGATGCAGAAGGTCGGCCACCCGCACTGCGGCACACTGCCGGACTTTGGCAACTTCCGCGTCAGCAAGGACGAGATGTACGACCGCTACAAGGGGGTCACTGAGCTGATGCCGTTCGCCCATGCGGTCAGTGCCAAGTCGCATGACTTCGACGACCAGGGGAACGAAATCCACACTGACTATCGCAAGATGATGCAGATCGTTCTGGATGCTGGGTACCGCGGCTACGTCGGAATTGAATACGAAGGCAGCAAGATCGACGAGTACGCCGGAATCCGGGCCACGAAGAAGCTGCTGGAAACGGTCCGCGACGAGCTGTCGAAGAAGGCCTGATACAGAACTCGCAGAAGCTCTCGAAAGACGCAGGCCGGAGGGAACTCTGCCCTGCGTCTTTTTCATTCTCGACGACTGCGATCACTTCAGCAGTCGCAAACTGGGCTAAGACAGCACTCTTCCGTGGCAAATCCTCGAACTCTTTGTCACCTTTCTGGGCATGACAGCCACTCATTGGCAGACTGAATTCGCCCTGCCGAAATGTGGAGAAGATGATGGCCCCT
>Ga0315905_10007806_pt1 | contig 10810 bp, 3 predicted proteins | sample LakEriMetagenome_5_FD_203522 | JGI IMG/M metagenome (GOLD analysis project Ga0315905, IMG submission 203522) | Freshwater fungal communities from buoy surface, Lake Erie, Ohio, United States - Buoy 4 MA121 | ecosystem: Environmental > Aquatic > Freshwater > Lake | place: USA: Lake Erie, Ohio... | reverse complement strand
GGGGGGGGGGGGGGGGGGGGGGGGGGGGGGGGGGGGGGGGCGCGGGGGGGGGGGCGGCGGGGGGGGGGGGCGGGGGGCGGGCGCGGGGGGGGGGCGGGACGGCGCCCGTCTGGAGGGCAACGACAGACACCTAATCAAACTCGACCCAGCCGCGCAGCATCTCGCGCACGCGGCGCGCGTCGCCCGTCGACAGGCGCGGGGGCTGCAGCGCCACGGACGACGGCTGCGTCGGCGGCTGCCCGGGGGCCGTCGCCGCGGCCGCTGTGGCCGCCGCCCCCGCTGCTTGCTCGCCGGCCGCTGCCGCCGCTTGCTCGCGCGACGCGAGCGCGGCCCCGACGAGCAGCTCCTCGGGCGTGTACGCTTGCGGCTGAGGGGGGGAGGGAGGGGAGGCGGAGGCGACGGCCAGGGCCGGGCCGAGGGCGCGGGCCGCGGCCGAGGGCGAGGGCGGACCAGCAGCGGCGGCGGCGGCGGCGACCGCAGCAGCCTCGGCCTCCTGCTCCTCCCCGCCGGCCTCCTCCTGCTCCTCCTCCTCCTTGTCCTCCGCCTCCTCATCATCAAAGCCCCACGAGTACTTTTGCGCGTGCGCGGGCAGCGACGCGGCCGAGGCCGCGCCGCGCGGGCGCGGGTTGGCGCGCGGGCGCTCGCGCGCGGCGGCCAGGCGCGCGGCGGCCAGGACGGCGGCCGAGGGCGGGGCGGCGGAGCGAGGCCCGTCGTCGTCCTCCCCCTCCTCCTCCTCGTCGCTCCCGACAAGCCGCACGCCGCGCTGGAACGCCCCCTTCAGCGCCGCGCCGAGCGCCGCGTCGCGCGCGCGCCGCGCCACCCGGCACCGCGCCAGCAGCGCCCGCGCGCGCGCGTCCGAGGGGGCCAGCCGCACGGCCTCGGCCAGCGCCTCGTCCGCGCCCGCCAGCTCGCCCGTCTCGAGCCGCGCGGCCCCGAGGCGGTAGTGCGCGCGCGCGTCGAGCGGCGCGCGCCGCGCCGCGGTCCTGGCCTCGGCGGCGGCGTCGGCCCAGCGGCGCGCGAGCAGCAATGCCGCCGCGCGGTTGAGCCCCAGGGAGGTCTCCTCGCGCCACAGCGCGAGCTGCTGCCCGTGCGTCAGGTCGCCCGTGCAGCGCAGCGTCGTCCAGTTGAGGTAGCGGCGCGCCTGGTCGTAGCGGTCGGCGGCCTGGAGCGCCAGGTCGTCGTCGTGGTCGTCCTCGTCCTCCTCCTCCTTGGGGGCGGCGGCGGCGTCTGCGGCAAAGCCGTCGGCGGCGGCGGCGGGCGAAAGAGGGCGGCCCGAGGGGGAGGACGAGGAGGAGGCCAGCCGCAGCAGCGCGTTGCCGCGCGCGCGCAGCGCCGCCGAGACCTCGAGCCGGAACTGCACCTCCTCGGACGGGTCGCGCCCGGCCGGGAGGAGCGGCTGGTCCTCGGGCCAGAGCGGCCAGAGGCCGTCCGGGTCGCGCATGGGCAGGGCCGTCGCGAGCACGTCGCTGGGAGGGGTAGGGGCGGGGGCCGCGGAGTAGGAGTAGGAGGAGGAGGAGGGGCCGTCGGCGGCAGGGGCGGCGGCGGCGTCGGCCGCGGCGGCAACAGCAGCAGCCGCCGCCGCCGGGCGCCACTTGCCGAGCGCCGTCAGGGCCGTCGCCTGCGCGGGAGGCGGCGGGGGCGGCGCCGCGCCATCGTCCTCGTCGACCGCGCGCCCGCCCACGACGACCTCCGGGTGCAGCTGCCCGGCGGCCAGCAGCACGACGCGGCGCAGCGGGCGCATCGCCGCGCCCCGGGCGCCGGCCATGGCGGGCGCGCGGCTCGACAGCTCGCTGCCCGTCTCGCCGCGGGGGACGCGCACGCGCGGGCCCTGAGAGATCTCGCGCATGGTGCCGAGGCCGGCCAGCGCCTGGCCGACGATGACGCGCCTGTCGTCGAGCTCGTGGCACGGGCCCGTGAGCACGCACAGCGAGGGGAGGCCCGGGAACTCGGGCGGCGGCGGCGGCGGCGGCGGCGGCGGCGCCTGGTTGTGGTCGCCGCCGCCGTGCTGCCGGGCCGCCGCCGCCGAGGCAGCGGCAGCCGCCAGCGGGTCGCGCGCCGCGTAAAACTCGGCGAGCGCCTCGAGCTCCTCGGCCGCGACCGACAGCAGGTGCGGGCGCGAGTGCAGCAGGAGCGGGCACGCCCCCGGCCCCGCCGCCGACCCGGAGAAGGCGCGAATGCCCTCCTGCTGGCGGTACCAGCGCACGGCGCGGCGCGACGGGCGCGGCGGCGGGGGGGAGGCGGCCGAGGGGTGGCGGTGCCCGGGCAGCGGCATGAGGCGCACCCAGCCCTTGGGCTCGGCAAAGTCGACGTAGGCCCCCGTGTACGAATAGTCGGACAGGGGCATTGTTGGCTTGTTGGGCGGGCGCGGCGCGTTGCCGGGCTTGGTGTTGGTGGTGGTGGTGGTGGGAGCGGCGGACGGCGCGGCCCCCTTGGCCTCCTCCTCGGCCTTCTGCTCGGCGAGCGTGTCGCGCACGACGGCGGCCGTGCGCTCGACCTGCTCGGCGTCGCGCTCGAGGGCGCGGCGCAGGCGGCGCGCCGCGCGCCGCAGACCGCCCGCCCCCGCAGCGGGGTCGCGGCGGCGGCCAGCGCCGCCGTCGTCGTCGTCGTCCTCGTCCTCGTCGTCCTCGTCGCCGTCGTCGTCGCTCTCTGCACCGCTGCCGCCGACCTCCTCCTTGCGCGGCTCCTCCGGCGGCTCCTCTTCCGTCCCCTCCTCCTCGATCTCAAACAAGCGCAGGCCGACGTCGGCCGACGCCGACAGGTCGGCCCCGGCGGCCGCGGACGCGCTCTGCGGGACGGGGGGCGCCAGCGGCACCGCCGACGCGGGCACGACGAGCCCGCCGACCGCCAGGTCATCGTCCTCGTCGTCGTCGCCGGCGCGCTGGCCGGGGTAGTTGATGCGTCCGAGGGGCCCTTCGTCTTTCTCGTCCTCCTCCTCCGAGGGCGACGCGGCCTCGCCGTTGCCGCCGTCGCCCTCGTCGTCGTCCTCGTCGTCGTCGTCGTCGTCGCGGGCCGCCGCGGCCGTCTTGCCAGCAGCGGCGGCCGCGGCAGCAGCGGCGGCCGCGGCGGCGGCGCGCTGGCGCGGGCGCATCAGCGCGAGCGCGGCCACGGGCGTCGGCCCCTCGGCCGGCGCGCCGAAGCGGCGCGCGTCGCCCGCGCGGGGGGCAAGGTCGCCCGACACCGCGCGGCGCACGAGCTCGGCCGCGCGCGGCACGAGGTCGCCCCAGAGCTCGGCGACGAGGCGGCCGAGCGGCTGAGGGGCGTCGTCGTCGTCGCCGCCCTCCTCCGCCTGCTCGGGGTGCGCGGCCGTGTCGATGAATACGATCGGGTTGCCCTCGAAGCGGCGCGCGACGCGCGTGCGGTGCTTGTGCGCGCGGCCCACGCGCCCATGCACGACCTCGTCGTCGGCGTCGACCTGGCCGCCTCGGCGCCCGGTGCGGCCGCGGCCGCCGCCCCGGCCGCGCTGCTGCTGCTGCTGCTGCGGCGGCTGGGGCTGGGGCTCGCCGCCGTCCGCAGAGGCCTGCTGGGCGGCGTCGGGGCCGTCGGGTCCGGCCGCGGCGTCGCCGCCGCCGTTGCCGCCGCCGCCACCACCGCCGCCGCCCCCGCGGCGGCGGCGGCGGCGCCGGGCCTTGGCGGCGGGGGGCCGGTCGCCGCCCTCCTCCCCCTCGGCGGGCGCGGCGGCGTCATCGTTGGTGGGCGGGGGGGTCGCGGCGCCGTCCCCTCCAGAGTCCAGCGTGCGCTCGGGCTGGGGCGGCGTGGCGGGGCCATCGGGCTGCGCAGGCGGGTCGGCCGGGAGCAGCGCCGAGGGCGGCGGCGGCGGCGGCGGCGGCGCCTCGTCCTTGGGCGGGGCAGACGAGGGCGGCGGGAGCTCCATCGGCGGCGCTGGCGGGGGGGAGTCTTGTTGCTGCGAAAGAGCGGGGCGATCGGACGCGCCGGCTTTTTGTACTGGCGAGGCGAACGCGATCGGGCGAGCAATGCGCGGCCACTTTAGACGCGCGTGCGTGGGGCGGGGTGCGGCGAGCGCGGGCGGGCGGGCGCGGGCGGGTGAGCGAGACGGTGTCGAGAGAATTCGCGCGCCAAAACGATCAACGTTTCTCCGTGCGCTGCTTTGCTCGCGGGCGCGAAGGAACGGGGTGCGGGCGATGTGTGTTGGCTGGTATGTGCAAGAGTACCTGGGTTGTGCGGCAGGATGCGTACTGTGTGAGTGGGCGCGATCGCGCGCGCGGGCGGGTGCAAACAAAAGAGCGGGGCGGATCGGCCGTCTCACGCCTCTGCCGCCTGGCGCCGTCGTCGTCGCGTCCGCTTACACGCTCCTCCTACCCGAGCTCCACGTACGACGCCGGCACCAGCCCGCGCGCCCCGTCCGACTCGCGCACCACCGAGTACCACCCGTCCACCTCGGCCTCGACGGCCACGCGGTCCCCCGCCGCCACGCTCAGCTCTCCGTCGGCCTCGGCGCTGAACGCGTACGCGACGACGGCGGCGGCCCACCCCGCAGCGCCCGCAGACGGCCCCGCCGCGCCCGCGCCCGCGCCCGCGCCCGCGCCAGCCGCGCCCCCCTCAAAGCCGCGCGGGCTGGCCGCCGCCTGAGCTCGAGGCGTGAGGCCGGCCGGGGGCGACACCGCGCCGCCGCCGCCGCCGCCGCCGCCCGCGCCGCCGCGCAGCGCCTCGACGCGCGACAGCATCTCGAGCGCCCGCGCGCGCAGGCGGCGGCGCATGGCGCGCCCGTCGCTGCCGAGGGGCCCCGGGAGGGCGTCCATGCGCGCCACGGTCGCCTCGACGGCCTCGTGCAGCGCCATCAGCTGCGGCAGGTTGGCCCCCCCGGCGTCGCCGGCCGCCGCCGCCGCCGCCTCGAGCTCCTCGAGCCGGCCCTGCGCGCGCCCGAGCTCGGCCGACTCGTTCCCCAGGCGTCCGACGGCCATGGCGACGTCGACGGCGCCCGACTCGCGGTCCTCGCGCTCGCCGAGGCGGTCCTCCTCGGCGTCGGCGGCGGCCGCGGCGGCCGAGTAGCCGCCTCCGGCCGTTGTTGTCGCCGTCGCGCGGCGAAGCTGGAAGCCGCCCGCCCGCGGCGACTCGTAGCTGCCGCCCCCGCCCACGCCCGACCGGCGGCGCGGCGCGGTGGCGCGCCCGAGCCGCGCGGCCGCCACCTCGCTGTCGTCGTCGTCGCCGATCATCATGTCGTCGTCGTCGTCGTCGTCGTCGTCGCCGCCGCCCGCCGCCGCCCCGCCGCCGCCGCCCCCCTCTTCAAGCCGCACATAAGCCGACGGCACGAGGCCCGCGGCGCCGTCCGACTCGCGCACCACCTGCATCCACCCGCCCTGCTCCCACTCGACGCGCAGGGCCTGGCCCTCGGCGACGGCCACCTCGTCGTCGTCCTCGGGCGCAAAGTCGTAGAGGGCCGTGCCGCGCAAGCGGGACGTGGAGGACGAGCCCACCGCCGCCGCCGCCGCCGCCGCCCGCTGCTGCTGCTGCTGCTGCTGCAGGGCCGCGTCCGCCTCGTCAAAGGCCGCGTTGGGGTCGTAGTCGTAGCCCTGGAGCTGGCCGGCCAGGCGGTCGGCCGCGGCGGCGCGCTGGGACGCGCGGGGAGGGGCGTCGCTGTCGTCGCTGTCGGCGTAGGCGCCTCCGCCGCCGCCGCGCCGCCGCGCCTCGGCCTCCTCCCCCTCTTCTGCCGCCGCCTTGGCCGCCGCCGCCTCTTCTTCCTTGGCCTTGTCCTCCTCTTCCTTCTTGCGCTTCTTCTCGAGCTCGAGCTCCGCGAGGCGCTGGCGCTCGGCCTCGAGCTGCTCCTCGACGCCCTCGCCCGTCGCGACGATCACCTCGCCGCCCTCGGCCTCGGCGTCGTCGCCCTCGCCCCCGCCGCCGCCGCCGCCGCCGCCGCCGCCCCCCCACTCCTCGGGCCGCGCGCCCTCGCCCTCGTCCGACGTGCTCTCCTCGCCGTCCCAGCGCCCCTTGAGCACGTCGCGCGCGAGGGCGCCCAGCGGGCAGTACAGGTCCTGCGGCACGAAGCACACGCGCTCGAGCACCGCGGCCGTCAGCGCGCGCTCGCGCCGCCCCAGCGCCGCGAGCGCCGAGCGCGGCCAGCCCCGCCGCCGCCGCCCGTACTGCCGCGCCAGCGCCTCGGCGACGCACCCGGCCGAGTAGAGCGCGTCGAGCACCTCGAGCGCGGGCGCGACGGCGGCGGCGACGCCGAGCGGGTCGGCGCCGCGGTGGCTGTGCTGCTGCTGCTGCTGCTGCTGCTGCTGCGCCGCGGAGGGGGCCGGGGCGGCGTCGCGCGGGCGCCCGCGCTGCGGGCGCCCCTTGGCGGCAGGCGCGCCGTTTGCGGCGGCCGCCGCCGCGCCAGGCGCCGCCAGCCCCGCGCGCGCCGCGGGCGCCGCGCCCGCCAGCAGCGCATAGCACTGCACGCGGAACGGCTCGCCCGAGCGCACGGCCACCTTGGCGAGCGCCTGCGCGCTCGCCACGCGCACCTCCCAGACCCCCGCGATCAGGGCGCGGTGCAGGTGCGCGATCGTCACCGCCAGCAGAGGGCTGGCGGCGGCGGCGGCGGACGCCAGCAGCTCCTGCCCGCCCGCGGGCAGGACGGGCGGGGCGCGGCGGCGGGGGCGCGGGGTCCTCTTCTTGCGGGCGTCGTCGTCGTCGTCGTCGTCGTCGTCATCGTCGTCGTCGTGGCCGTCGCTGTCGCTGCCGCTGCCGCTCGCGTCGCGCCCACGCCTCTTCTTCTGCTCCCGGTCCTTTTTGACGGCGCGGGCGTCCCTCTCGCCGCCGCCGCCGCCGCCGCCGCCGCCGCCCCCCCACTCGGCCAGCGCGTCGGCGAGCTCCTCCGGCACGCGCCTCGGCTCCCACGCAAACTCGCCGCACGCGCGGTTGGCGTTCTCGCCGAGCCACCACGCGGCCGAGCGCGCGAGGGCCCAGTGCCCGACCTCCTCGCGCGCGGCGAAGGCCTTGACCTCGGGCGCGGCCGCCGAGGGCGGCTGCGCGACGGCCGGCAGCGGCGCCGACAGGCGCGCCAGCGCCGCGCGCGCGGCCGCGGCCGCGCCCGCGCCCGGGCCGACCCCGCCCCCGGCGCCGCCTTGGCCGCCCCCCCCCCGCTCGTCGTGCCGCAAGCAAAAGTCCCACATGGCGTGCAGCTGGTCGTGCTTGACCCACGAGGGCGCCGCGGACGCCGCCGCGGACGCGCACGCCAGCAGGTAGGGCGCCGCGGAGGGCGTGGCGACCAGGCGCCGGTGCAGCTGGTGCACGAACGCGGCGACGCAGCCCTCGGGCCAGGGGTCGGCGAAGATGCCGCGCACGGCCGCGGGCACGGACCCGCCGCCGGAGCTGAGCCACTCGGTGACGCGGCTGGGCGGGAGCAGGACGGGCGGGGAAGGGGCGGCGTCGCCCGGGCCGGAGGGCAGCAGCAGCTGGAACCACAGCAGGGCGGTGAGGGCGAGCTGGCGCAGGTGGGCGGCGGGCGGGGCGGCGGCGCCGGCTGACGACGACGACGGGGCGTCGACGCCGCCGGAAAACGCGTCGCCCCGCGCGATGGCGAGCATGCGGTCCTCGAGGGCGCCGAGGATCGCGCGCACGGTCGGGCCGCCGAGCACGGCCTCGCGCTCCGCGCCCGAGCGCGCGAGGGCGGCGGCGCGCGCGCGCGCCTCGGCGAGGGCGGCGACGGCGCGCGAGGCCGAGCACATCGACGCCTGCGACGCGCCCGGGACGAGCGCGGCCAGCAGCCTTTGCGCGACGGCGCCGAGCAGCGTCACGGGGCCTGCGGGCGGGGGCAGCTCGGGCAGGACGGCGGCCAGGCCCGGGTCGGCGGCGGGGTTGTTGCTGCCTTGCTGACGCTGCTGCCGCTGCTGCTGCTGCTGCTGCTGCTGCTGCTGCTGCTGGCGCTCGGAAACAAAGGCGAGCGCCGCGGCCGCCGCGGGGGACAGCGGGCCGCCCGTGCCGGCAGGGCCCGGGGGGGCCGCCGCCCTGCCCTTGTCGTCGTCGTCGCCACCCCCCCGGCCCCGCTGCTGCTGCTGCTGCTGCTGCTGCTGCTGCTGCTGCCGCCGGTGCACGAGCTCCATCAGGCCCTGCCGCTGCCGCTCCTCCTCCTCCTCAGGGTCGGCGCACAGGCGCGCGAGCGCGGGCGTCTCCGGCAGGCGCCGGGCCGCGCGCGCGGCGGCAAACTGCGCCGCGACCTCGGCCGCGACCGCGCCCGACGCCCCGGCGAGCGCCGGGACGCCCCACCCGGGCGGCGCGTCCTCGGCGCGCGCGAGCAGCAGCTGCCAGGCGGCCACGGCCGCGGCGGCGTCCTCGCGCTCGCGCTGCTCGTCGACGGCCGGGGCGGCGCGCTTGCCGCCCGCGGGCCGCAGGGCCTCGGCGGCGCGGGGCGGGCCCGCGCCGGACAGGGCGCGGATGGCCTCCATCGCAACGATGTTGGAGCGGTCGCAGCACGCGAGGACGGTCAGGCACTCCCAGAAGGGGCCGCCGCCGTTGACGTTGTTGCTGCTGTCGTTGGCGCCGCCGCCAAAGCCGCCGGCGCGGCCGACGCCGCCGCCGCCGCCGCCCCGCCGGGCGCCCACCCCCAAGGCGTGCACGACCGCCCCGCACCCGCGCGCGAGGTAGACGCGCGCCCAGGCGTCGAGGGCGTTGACGCAGCGCGCCTCGCCCTTGAGCAGGGCGTCCTTGCTGGGCCGGATGGGGCGCGAGGGGGCCGAGGGAAGCAGCGCCGCCAGGGCGCTGGCGCCCAAACGGCTGGCGCTGCTGCTGCCGCCCCCCCCGCCAGCCGCCGCCGCGTCCGCCTCGCGCGCCGCGGCCGCCGCCTCGGCCACCAGCTCGGCGAGCTCCTGGCGCGCGGACTCGAGCGCGGCGGCCGCGGCGGGGTCCGCCAAGCCCGCGAGCGACCCCGTGGAGCGAAACTGCTCGACGTTGACCTCGAGCAGGGGGCCGAGCGCGTCGGCGTAAGCGCCGGGGGCCTCGCGCGCGGCGGCCGCGGCCACGGCGAGCGCGTGGCGCGCGCAGAGCGCGTCGGGCGAGTTGACGAGCGCAAAGGCGCGCGGGCTGATCTTGGCCGCGAGCACGGCGCGCGGCAGGCCCACGCGCGACGCGCACAGGGCCGCGCGCGCGGCGGCCGTGCGCTCGAGCACGGCCAGGCGCTCGGCGTCGCGGCCGGCGAGCGCGGCGAGGCCCGTGCGCGGCGGCTGGCTGTTGTGCCGGCGGCGCGCCGCGTCCGCGCGGTCGAGGGTGGTCGCGGCCGCGGCCATCAGGTGGCTGACGAGCGTGATGTCCCCCCCGCCCGTGCCCGCCGCGGCCGCGTCGGCGGCCAGGCTGCTGCGCGACAGGGCCGCCAGCGCGCGGAAGGCGGCCGCGCGCTGGTGCGGGGCGACCTGCGCGGCGGCGGCGGCGGCGGCGGCCATGGCGGCGGCGTTGCTGTTGCTGTTGCTGTTGTCGCTGTTGTTGTTGCCGTTGGTGCCGCCATCCGCGGCGCCACCCCCATCCTCGGTCCGCGCCTGCGCCCACACGGCGTCCAGGGCGGACGGCTCGTACACGTCGACGGCGCGCAGCGGCTGCGCGCCGCCGACGAGCGGGGAGAACGGCACGGGCGTGCCCGCCGATCCCTCGCCCGCGGCCAGCTGGAGCAGGTAGCCGGCCAGGCGCAGGAGCTTGCGGTCGGTCGACGCGGGCTTTGCGGCCGGGTTGTCGAAGAGTCGGCGCGCGGCGACGAGCGTCGGCAGCGACGAGGGCGGCAAGGCGCCAAACACCGCCAGGCGCGGCAGGACGCGCGCGGCGGCGGCGCGCCCGTCGAGCCGCGCCTCCTCGCGCTCGTTCGCGGGGGCCTCTGCGAAGAGGCGCGCGGCGTCGGCGAGGGCGCGGATGCAGTCGGCGTAGGTGAGCGTGGGCTGTTGGGTTGGTGTGCGTCGAATTGGGGCGGGCGGGCGGGTGAGAGCGCGTGTCGGGCGACGACGGGCAGCAACCGACGGGAGGCAGCTGATCATCAGTCGAGGTCTCGTGATCCGCGCGGTCTTTGACCAACCTCACGAATGATGCGCGCGCGCGCGTAGCCGTTGAGCGTGGGCACGATCTCGCCGTCGATGGCGTCCGGCCCGCCCGCGCCGGGCGCGGGCGGAAGCTGCTGCTGCTGCTGCTGCTGGTGGGGCTGCTCCATGCTCCTGCTGATTCCTCTTGTTCGTCCGCACCTGCTGCGGTGCGAGGGGGTCAAAAATCAAGGCGATCACTAGTGACAGGGCAGGTGCTGCGCCATTGAGCTTTATGGTGTGGAGCGGGAGCAAAGTGAGTCTGCAGGAGCAGCGATGAGAGCGCGCGTCGATGGAGCAGAAGGAGGAGCGGGTCGGCGTCGCTGCCGACCCGGCGTCGGCGTCGGCACAAAAGCTGTCTGGGGCCTCGTCCGCTTTCTCTCTCTCTCTCTCGGCCTCCGCCGCACACCAATCGTCCAGACATCTCGCGCGCCCCTGTTCTATCTCGTGATATCCGCGACCTAGATTGCCAGCCATACAGCTCGCTCAACGCCTCGCACAAACTCGGGCTCCAAAAACTGGTTCAAAACTCTTTCGGCTCCGCCCGTCTCCTCCCGCGCCGTCTCTCTCTCGCGACGAGGATGGACTGGGACGGCGTTCTCGCGGACCTGGCCGCGCCGGGCAAGCAGCGCGCGCAGGGGCTCGAGAAGCTGCATGTGAGGCGTGAAAGGCACCGGCGGTTTGGCGCGAGCTGTCGCCGCCCACGACGCCAGAGGGCCGTCACGCTCACACCTTGCGGGGGGGGGGGGGGGGGGGGGGGGGGGGGGGGGGGGGGGGGGGGGGGGGGGGGGGGGGGGGGGGGGGGGGCGGGGCGGGGGGGC
>Ga0315905_10007805_pt1 | contig 10811 bp, 8 predicted proteins | sample LakEriMetagenome_5_FD_203522 | JGI IMG/M metagenome (GOLD analysis project Ga0315905, IMG submission 203522) | Freshwater fungal communities from buoy surface, Lake Erie, Ohio, United States - Buoy 4 MA121 | ecosystem: Environmental > Aquatic > Freshwater > Lake | place: USA: Lake Erie, Ohio... | reverse complement strand
CATGGGATCTGAAATTAAAAAACGTCAGCGCCCTAATTATTTACTAGAAGAAGAAGAAGCCACTGAAGGGCATACTTTTGAGAACGTGTGGACCCAGGGATGAACTGTGGTTCGAAGCCCGTGCCTGCGCGCTTCCAAAAGTACCAATTTCGCTCTACTTGTCGCACCAACGCGCAGCAGCCCGCGTTAGCTTCCGCCATACGCACCGCTACGTCTAGAGTCAACGTGCCTTGATCGTCGCACTCAATTTCCTCACCCTCACATACGGGCAGGCCTGCGTATTGCCTCCAGGTTACGCAAGGGACTCGAGGAGTAATGACTCCTCCACCCCCTCCTCCCCCTCCTCCTCCTCCGCCGCCTCCTCCTCCTTCTCCTCCTCCTCCTTCTCCTCCTCCTCCTCCTCCTCCTCCTCCTCCCTTTCCTCCGCTCAAGTTCCACGTCACCACCGACGGCATCGCTGCCCATCCACGAACTTGGTGCCCGTCTGCACAATCCCCGCCTGCATCCCCCATGCAAAGGTCTCGTGACACTGATACACACATACACACATATATACATATATATATATATATGTATATGTCATATATATATATATGCATATGCATATGTCATACATACATACATACATACTTGACTAGTACGGGAGCCAGTAAGGAGGAGGCTTCCATTTGGAGGACCTTAACTGGTAACCTGCGGCGCGGGCACCAACCCTAAAACCTAAACCCTAAACCCTAAACCCTAAACCTTGACTGGTATCCTGCTGCGCGGGTACAAATAAATGTACGAAGCGATCATCGTTGCGGACGAGAGCGTCTGCAAAAGCATGCCATGTGTCATTATTAAAATAATTATAATAATAAGGATAAACATTGTTTTCATTATTATGAACGAGAGCGTCTGTTGCAGCATGCCATGTGTCATAACAAATAATAATAACAATAGATTTTTTGTTTTAAATCGTCATAATAACAGAATGCCAGTGATGCTCTGGCAGACTTTTGCCACGCGTGCATACATTATCCTTGTCATTAACAATAGCAATGATCACAAAATTAGATCAATAATAATAATTTCAATAATAATTAGGAATTCTCACAATAATACCAAATCAATCATTTTTATTGTTGCTCACAGGAAAGGAGTGGCCCGAGAAAGTGAACGATGCAGTATCCTGGTGCCGGGAGCGGAAGCGACGTTTTCTTGCACAGGCCTGGCAGACATTCTCAAAAGTCAGCGCCTAGTATATTTGATATATACAGAGATTACTTTTTGAGAATTTATGCCTACGCATAGTCAGCGGATGCAGCACACTTCTTGAGCTCACTATAAAGAGCTAAACCCCAGACCCTAAACCCTAAACCTGACGCATAGTCAGCGGATGCAGCACGCTTCAGGAGCGCGTCCGTAGTCTCGGGGCGCGGCCATGGGAGCCCGAACCGTTGCCATGCGGACCAGCTTTGAAAAACGACGCAGGGCCACCACGGGAAGCCTGCTTGCCTTACCCACACGACAGTGCCCGAGGAAATTCTCATGGGCTTGCCGCAAGACGATGATTTCTTCTGATGCTCGCTCGATGCTTTCTTGTGATGCTCGCTTTTCTTCTTTTCACCTTCTGCAGCGCACAATCTCCGAGTTGAGCGGCACGTGCTTGTGTCTTTTCCTTTTTCCATTCTCCCAGTGCTTCACCACAGAGCGTGACGACCAAAAGAGCTAAATTACGGGCCTTTACAGCGTGTTCGTGAAGGAAGACATAGCTCCCGCCAATTTTCGGGAGGGGAGAAGCAAAACACATGAAAAATGCTGGGCCGCCCACGGCGACTGAGCGGTCAACCAGCATAGCTGGCGGCGGCGGCCGACACACCAGCAGGCAGGAAGCGCTGCGCCGCGAGCTGGCGAAGGCCATGGTGGCAACAGACAAGCAAGCCTTGTCGCGGGGTCACGAAGCGGAGAAGCAAGCTCACGCAGCGATAGCGACTGTCGCCGCGCCGTCCAGACGGCGCGGCCCCACGGACGGCCCGCCGCGGACACCTGAGGCGATCCGCAGCTCACGGCGACTACGGCAGAGCCACGAGGTATTTCTGCTCGAGGGCCTCGACTCAAAGGAGGACGCTGCGGGCATGGTGAGCCAGCGGCTGCTCGCGCTGCGACAGCGCCGAAGGGAGCTTGCCCGAGCGCTGGAGCACCTCGAGGCGGTTGCCGCCGCCGCCGCAGCGCCGCAGCCTGCCCTCCTGGAGGCGCGGAAGCCGGCGCCCGGCAGCTGGCCCCCGTCCCCGGCTGACGCAGAGGTGGACGCCTCTTCGCTCGAAGACGCGCGCAGTACAGAGGGCCTGCGGGCGGGGAGCGCACACGGCGCAGCGCCTGATGACTCCCGCGTGATGACTGGATCGTCAAATGCTTCCGTGTGCTGGGGCAGCGAGTCGGTCCAGGGCGGGGAGGAGGAGGGAGGAGGGGAGGAGGGCGGGGAGGAGGATGCGGTGAACACGTTGATGCAGCCCACCTCCTTTGATGTGCTGGTGCAGAGTCTCCTGCGCGCATCCTTGTCAGATCATGGCTGCCAACGCGACGGGCTGGAAGCCGATGCGCGCTCGCGCACATGCCCTGTCGGCGATTCCGAGGCTGTAGTGGGGGCGCATGGAGCGCATGCCATTACATCCTATCACCGCCCTGGCGCGGTTGATGACGGAGTGCGTCTTCCGTCGACATGCAGTGCGCTGGCTGCCGGGGCCGGCGACTGCGTTTCACGATTGAGTTGCCAGGAGGCGTCTCTGACCGACCTGCTGCGCTCGCGGCGCCATGTGAAGGGCCTTTTGCGCCCGCAAGATATTCATTTGCCGAGGTGCAGCACGAGTGGCGCTGCGGATGCGGGCAGCTTGTTGCAGCTGCAGCACGCCCGTCTATGTGCGGCTGCTGCCTTGGAGAGAGCGCATGAACTCGTAATCTTTGAAGAGGGAAGCAATATGAAGAGGGTGGCCGCATGGGAAGAAAAAAAGGAGGAAGGCCATGGCCAGGGATTGCCTCTGCAGGCCATTTTTTTGAAAAGTCCTCTATGTAGTGACTTTGTACAGTAAATACACTAGGACACTGACTTTTCAGAATTTCTCGCAGACGGACCCGAAGCTCTTGCCTCCGGTATCTAAGTTTTCTCATAGATGATCCTCCTCCTCATATGACATGCATGTATCCTCCTCCTCATATGACATGCACGTTTTCTCATAAAATCCTCTCCATAATGACTTTACTTAGTAAACTAATATATATTAGTGTACTGGCTTTGAAATTTCATTGACTCTGGGGCTGCGGTGGCAGTTCTTGACGCCGCTCGCGCTTGCCCTTGCTGCCACGCCATGTGTGTGTGTGTGATTGTGTGCGTGTGTGTGTGTATAATATATATTTATATTTATATTTACACACACACACACACACACACACACACACAATATACATATATATAGCTCGCGCTTGCCCTTGCTGCCACGCTGCGACGCTCAACGGCGGACATGCTTGGCGATGATTTCACAGCCGCCTGCGGAAGCAACCAGCAATCTGCGCATGTCCATGAGCCTTGGTGTGCAGAACTCTTATGGATGTAGAATGTGTTCTCTATAGAATGTGTTCCCCATACCGTCTCGTGCCTGGACTCTCTTGAAGTTGACCCCTGAACCCTAAACCCTCTGCAGGTCTTGCGTGCATGCGTGCCTGGACTCTCTTGAAGGGGCCATGTTGACCCTACAGAGTGCACAGAGCGTCGACCCAGAGAATGTCCAGAAAGGAGGGGTAGGGACGGAGAGCGTGAGAGACTGCGAGGCAGGACATTCGTCAAGCAACCACTCGCGTCTTCAGGGGGAGAACGAGAAAAAAGAAAAGGGCGCACACGACAGTCTCGAACTTGTGCGTCGCCAGGGCGTGGCAGAGGGAAGCAGGGTGGCAAGGAGCGTGGAGCGTGGTGGGAGGGACGCGGGCGGACAGGCGCCTGTGAAACAGTCAGCACACATGTATCCTCCTCCTGTGAAACAGTCACACACAGTCACAGTGTCAGCAGACCCTCTGGCTATGCCGGATTGTTTAGACGAGGAGCATATGGTACACGCACTAAGAAGGCAAACACCGGAGTGGGTAGTCAACACGCAGCGGAAGGATGGCACCGACGCAGGAGGAGGAGGAGGAGGAGGAGGAGGAGGAGGAGGAGGAAGAGGAAGAGGACGCGCGTCTGTAGAGACCTTGTCCCTCTCGTCAGAGACGTTGCTGTCATGCTGCCGCGATGGCGCTTTTGAGCCGTTTGATACCATGAATGCCTCCACCCTCGCTACCCACTCTTACTGCAACTCGCTCGACATGTCCCGTATCGGCACTGTGCCAGGGTGAGTTCACACACACATGTATCCTCCTCCTCATATGACACACATGTATCCTCCTCCTCATATGACATCCTCCTCATATGACAGGATGTATCGGCACTGTGCCAGGGTGAGTTCACACACACGCACACACACACGCACACACACGTATACACGCGCACACATACACATGTATCGGCACTGTGCCAGGGTGAGTTCACACACACGCACACACACACGCACACACACGTATACACGCGCACACATATGTATGTATGTGTGTATGTATCTATGTGTATACGTACATACGTATGTATGCGTGCATGCATGTATGTATGTTTGTACATGTTGTGTTTGTGCGCACGCTCGCATGCTGTCAGTGGGGGGGCATTGGAGGCACTATGCCAAGCTGGGCAGGGGCGAGGGGGTGAGCGCGTTTGGGGAAGCGCCGCCCCTTTTTTGGGACATCGTCTGGGAGGATGCGAGCACTGGCGTCTGAGACCTTAGTGTGTTGTTAGGATGCGAGCACTGGCGTCTGAGACCTTAGTGAGTTGTTTCAAGGTTGTGCACAACCTTTAGCATCGATGCAAGATTGCGCTGAAATATGATAGCGCAAGGTTGTGAGGTATGTGCTTGACCCGTGTGTCTTTTTATATTTTTTATTTGTGTGGCGCGTGCTCTAGTACCGCGGATTGGTCTCTGAGATCGTCGTACGAAGTGAGCTCCGTGCGCGGAGGGTTGGCGAGTGGTGCCCGGTCGGAGACTTTTGATGATGGCACGTCGAGCGTAATCGAAGACGAAGCGGAGGAGGAGGACGAGCAAGCGGACGAGCAAGCGGACGTGGAGATTCCGATTGAAGCTCAACTTTCCCAGGAAGAGGCTCCGGATTGGTACGTACCTATCCGGTCTGATGCATGCACGTAGATGGGGAGCATTGCACTTGGTGTTTGATTGCTTGACGTGCAGACACGTGCAAACTCGTTCCATACACACACACACACACACACACACACACACACAAACTCGTTACGGTGAGCGCCGATGAATCCACCTTTCGAGCACTGACAAGAGAGATGCAGCTGACAGTTGATCCCACTCACGTGCCTGGCGATGCAGGCGACCACGATCATTCCTTGGATGCGCGGCTTTGATGACAAGCCATGTAGATGATGCCGAAGATGATACGGACGTAGACGGTAACGACGACGGGTTCGTGGAATGTGAAGATGGTGATGCCGAGGTTGGCAGTGACGCGGGTCCTGAGGCGGGTGCAGACAGTGCCGTTGTGCATGTAGAAAAGGCTGCACAACAGAGCACCGGGGATTCATGCCACGCTGCTGCCCGACAGGAGGTGATTGAAAATAGTAATCCAAAGTGTCACATTAGGATCTACATTTGCAATATTTTTTTTGCTTTGCAAGAGCATCAGAGGCAGTGACGAAAGGCCTTGATGTGCCCCTGGAGTGGTGCAGGAAAGCTCGAGCGTAAAGGTCGCATGCGCACCCAAGCAGTCCTCTGCTGCAGAGGGGTTCGATGAAGCCGATGAAGCACATGCTTTGTGTGGGGTCATGCAACCGAATGGCGATCTGCAGAGCTTGATCGCTGCTGTCAACGCGGTGCGCTCTGACATGTGCCGCATGGCAAACTTGCTGGCCGGGGGGGCGCCTGGAGACGAAAGAATACGTTTGCCCGACCGATTGTCCGTCGATGAAAGAGGTGCTCTGCGGTTGTTGGCCTCGGACATGAAGAGACAAAGCGCGCTCGTGCAGGATCTGACGTCGGTAGTGGCAACTGCGAGTGATGGTGGCCCGCTGCCCAATCACGCGGACATGCTCAACGCCCTGTCAGCTCTGTTAAGTCAGACTAGATCGCAACTCGAAGACATTTCACCGCAGTTTCGCTATGGCCAGAGCCTCGACCTCTCCATCGAGCATGGCCCTCGTCAGGGCGAAGAAGCCCTTGGCGACAGGGCATCATTTGAAACCGAGAGGGCTGCGCGGTCTGCGCAATGGTTGGTTGAGGAAAATGGTAAGGTACACGACCTACCGGTCGAGGATCATGCGACGATAAGCGCAGGGTTGGCAGGCGAAATGCATCGTGTTGTGGGAAAATCCGTGCAAGGTCACAGCGAAAGCGAAAGGAACGAGGATCGGAGTCAGGCAGAAGCAAACGATCAAACTTGGCGGAAGGCTCCGCCGCGGGCGCTGCTGCAGGCGGCGCTGCGCGACGTGCTTGAGTCATCTCTCCTCGACGTTGAGGCTCAGATCAGTGAATGGCAAGAGATACAAGAAAATATTCTTGTCACTGACACCTCTTCTGCCACGTTGGATGACTGGAAGCCCCCACCATCGAAGAATGCTCGCAGGCCCGAGATGGGCGAGCTTGTCTCGCTGTTCATCCCGTTTGATGCTGTATCCGCCAGTACTTCCGCCGACTTGAATTCGCCAGTGAACCTCCCAGACATGATGCCGCCTAGCGCCGTGCCTGCCCCAGGGTCTCGCGCAACTAGAGATAAAGACGAAGGGGCAATCAAAGCCACTCCTGTGTTGTCCGATGCTAGTGAAAGGTACACCAATTTCGTTGACGCACACGCGCAAGACCGGGCGATTCTCGCTGAGAAAGTTCGGGGAATGAAGAGTGGTTTGGTCGCAGGACTCGACCCCTCCATGTGTGCATTGACCCAGCAAGGGGCATCCGATGATGAGAGCATGCTGCAAGAGTACGCACAATTGAGCGCCGAGATGGAAGATCTCTGCACGTCGAAGCTACCGGGGATTATTTCGGCAGTCACTGTTGCCCGCTCCAAGATTCTGCCACAAGCATCTTCACACCTGATCGCCGCCCCAGCAGTAGGCGTCACGAATACAGTATCGCTTGCTGGTATGCCATCTCGTATTCGCAGGCAAGCGCCGCCCGCAAAAGCGCATGCGCAGCCCGTGGGCGGCAATTTTTGCTCCCCGCTGCAGCGGGCTGCAATGGCCGAAAGGCTGGCAAACAAGGCCGCGTTCTGCTCTGCACATGACCGAGCTGCGCTGGCTCAAGAACTTGCCGCAAAGGCTGGATTTCTCCAAATTCATCCGGCATCGCACCCTGCCGATGATATGCACAAGGTGCTCGAGTGCCCATCAGCAGATGACCAAGACACTGAGCCGGTGGATGCCTGTGAGGAAAACGTCGGCGAAAGCAGATTGCTGGATGTGCGGCGTGCGTTGACAGCAGCGTGTCAGACTTTAGCAACGGACGCCGCTGTGTGTCGACGGGACGCTGAGGTCAACACCAGTGTGCACGAAATGGTCGCTGTGGCAGTTGGAGCGGATGATAGTCCAGTCTCTGCCAGCGACATTGTGCAAGACATGGCCGGACTCCAGGACGCAGCACGCGACTTGGACTGGCGGTCGGTGAGCTCACGGGGCTCAGGCTGGCCTGCACCTGTCGCCGAGGATCATGTCAAGATGCAGGAGAATGCCACCTTCCGGTTGGAAGAGGCGATGGGAGAGGGATTTTCGGGCGACCAGGTGGTTGGTCTATTGCGCGAAGCAAATCGCGGAGTGCTGGATATCTCTAGAATAGCCATGCAGTTTTCCATGCGTGTGTCGTCGTCACCGATAAGCACAGAATGTGACGCTGCCGAGATGGGCAGCTGCAATGGCGATGCATCCGCCGGAGTTGCGGCCCGCGCGTCTTCATGCGCAGCAAGGCAGCCAAGCAGCACAACATGCGCGAGTGATTTGCGTCCGATTTGGCCCAAAGTCAAAGAAGTAGCTGAGTGGCCGTCTGGGAACGGGGAGTCGCCGCAGGAGGTGTACGGCAAGGTTGTCGAGTCGGTGGAGGGCTTGACAGAGCACTTGCGCACCGTCGCCGATCTGCAGGCAAGCGCGGCGCAGGGCAATCAACTCTTGCTCGAGAAGACGGACCGCTTGCTTGATGGCGTGAAACTGGGCATGGGCCAGATAGGGCAAGGGCAGGGGTCGATGACGATCGCAATATCAGAGCTCAACTGCCAACTCTCGCAAGTGCGCACGTATCTCATGGACCTGCGGCAGTCTGCAACTTCACCTGGCTCGACTAGCCAGGCTCAGGCATGTCTTAGAGATTTGCCGGGGCCGGCCACATCTCAACGCGGTAGCCTGGCTGCACAGACACAAACACAGACACAAACGCATTCCCAGACGCAGACACCAATGCATGCAGAGACCCAGACACAGGAACAGATGCAACAAGGAAGGAAAGAATATGCTCCCAACAGCTGCCATGCGGCCGTAGATGCGAGCACATCTCTGCATCACGACGGAGAAACGCTGACGGGGCACGGGAACGAATCGTCCGGTGCGCCGCCTATCTCTCGACGCCTGCAGGCTCCGTCGCTGACGAGAGACGTGGAAATGCAGACACAGATGCGGGAGGGTGAAGTGGAGAGTGCGCAAGCGCTGGGTGACTTGCACAGTGTGATCAGCGAGCTGCAGAAACTGACAGCTGAGATCAAGAGCACGCAGCAGAGGCAGATGCAGGGATACATGGCCCTTGGCATGCACGGCGACGTGCCTTCTGCGCGGGAAGAGTGCCGCAGGGCTGCAGGAGGTGGAGGAGCGCGGGCGCCGCAGGCGGTAGACTCGGCAGGATCGCAAGTGGCCGAAAGCAATAAGAGCAGCTTGGTGCGCGCGGAAGATAGTGATGCCGAGCTCAATCTATCGGGGCTCAATGAGATGCAGGAAATCCTGAGTCTGCTGCGGCAGCGCGCGAAATCGCGGGGTGCGGGCAGCACGGCAGCGGATACCGAGCTTGATCTCTCCTCGTTCCCGCGGGGCCCTTCGTGAGAGGACATGCAAGGTCTTTAGCCATAGGCATACTGGTCGAGATGCCGGAATGCCACTCTTGTCCGCAACACCTCCGGACGATTTCTTGTTTGCAAAACCTTGCGCGCTCTCTCTACCGTCTCTCTCTCTCTTTCCTCCTCCTCCTCCGGATAGTGGGGGCATATTGCTGTTGCCCATGCTGGGTCCGTTGGCTCATCGGCAGCGCTAGGACAAGCCCGTTGCACTTTCTAACCGACATTCAATTACTGTTTCGTGTGAATAGAACCCTCCAACTTAGTTCGTGTCAATAGAACCCTCCAACTTACCCCTTGAACCTTAGACTCCCTGACCGCTCCCTGTTATGGAAAGTTCCTAATAAAGCTCTCTCTCTCTCAAGTGGGAGCCAATTCCAGCACCGTGACCCGGCAGTTTCACACGTCACGTGAGAGCACCCTCCCGTTCTTGAGTACCCTTGCTAATAGCTCTAATGATCTCTCTCTCTCTCTCTCTCTCTCTCTCTCTTCATGCTAACGAAAGCCCCGGCGAGTGCGACTAACCCGATTTCTCCCCCGCGGGCGCTCCCCCGTGCCTCCTTGCCCCCCCCATCTCTCTCTTTGGTCTTTAATCACGCACGAGCTCTCGCGTGGCAAACATTGCTGCCGTGGCGCGGATTGTCGATATCTGACGGCAGCAAAGGAGCGAGGGGGAGGGGGAGGGAGGAAGAAATCAGCAGATGTAGCCTCCGCCAAGGAGGCGGGGAAGGGGAGGAGGGCAAGTCACGAGCAAGTGGAGGAGGAAGGGCAAGTGGGTTTCAGGGTGCAGAGGGGCGGTAGGGGGGGAGGGGGGAACAGACGGGATCCTCGCTGAGGCGTCTAGGGTTGAGGGTTGAGGGTTTAGGGTTTAGGCTTGAGGGGCAAGACGTAGGGGGAGGGTTGAGGGTTTAGGGTCGAGGGGCACACACGTGATCCTCGCCGAGGCGTTTCATGAAGACATCGAAGGCGTGATGTAAGTGTAGCGACATTTTCTCGAAGTCCTCCCCTTCGTGGGCCACGCGCTTCTGCAAGGCTGCGCAATGCAAAAATGTCAAAAGAGACCTAGGATAGAGCAAAAGAGACCTACCATCATTGGCAAAAGAGACCGAGCATCACTGCCAAAAGAGACCTAGTATAGGGTAAAAGAGACCTACCATCATTGGCATACCTGAGGAATGCTAGCAAACGGGTCTCGAGCGACCTACTATCTATATTTTTTTATCAAAAAAATAAATAGTAGGTAAAAGAGACCTACTATTTATGGCATACCTCACGTACTCAAAGGTATCTAAAAAAAAGCTTACTGTGATAAAAAAAAATCTACTGTGAAGCAAAAGAGACCTAAGAACAAACATTGCCGCGTGGTTTAGGGTTTAGGGTTTAGGGGAGGGTGGAGGGTGGAGGGTTTAGTTTAGGCTAAACTGAACCCTCAACCCTAAGCTGAGGGTTTAGTTTAGGCTTCAGGCATACCATGGGTGAAATATCTGAGAGGCCACGAGGTTGCCCATCCGACTTTGCGCTTCTGTGCCAGGCAGCAACACATTAGCAACACATTAGCAACACATTAGCAACACATTAGCAACACATTAGCAACACATTAGCAACACATTAGCAACACATTAGCAACACATGAGGTTGACCATCCGACTTTG
>Ga0315905_10007804_pt1 | contig 10813 bp, 14 predicted proteins | sample LakEriMetagenome_5_FD_203522 | JGI IMG/M metagenome (GOLD analysis project Ga0315905, IMG submission 203522) | Freshwater fungal communities from buoy surface, Lake Erie, Ohio, United States - Buoy 4 MA121 | ecosystem: Environmental > Aquatic > Freshwater > Lake | place: USA: Lake Erie, Ohio... | reverse complement strand
GAGCTCTCCAAGGACACAGCTCTTCTCCTCCTCTGTTCCTAGCCGCTCACTGCACATACCCCCGCACCCGCCCGTGAACCCGCCCTCCAACGGCTCATTAACGTCCCTGCCAACCTCACAGCGCTTCTTCTCACCTCCTCCCCTATGCTCCTCCACCGAAGGCAGACCCTCAAAGCGTGCAGGGTCCATAACAGTCCTGGCATCAACAAGGGCGTTCATCTTGACCTCATGAGCGAGGGCCTCTTCCTGCTCCCGCGCACGAGCTGCTCGCGCCGCCTTGTCCACCAACGCCACGGAGAAGCCCCCACAGACCGGTCGAGAACCGTCCCGCTCCTCCTCCGTCTCACTGCACGGGCACGCCACGTTAAACAGGCTAGGGGCATCGGCAAAGGACAACATCGCACACTTCAAGTGGATCATATTGTTTTCTGAGACACAATCCACCGTGTCGAGGTCGCCCGCAAAAAGCGTGCCCGCGCATAAATGGCAGATGGCCATAGGTGCCGCTCCGAACGTAAGCTGCAGTGCCCTAATCCCATCGATCATGTCATGTCTCACAACGACTGCAGGATAACTCATGGCATGCAGCGCTGCCGCGTCTGCCGACACCATCTGCTCTCGCTCTACTGTAGCCCACCTAGCGACGAGGGCGTCGTGATGCCCCCACCAGGCATATCCACGCCGTAGCTCGAGTCCAGGTGGCCGACTTGAGGATGCTGGAAGTCGCCAATTGGAACTTCTCACGCTCGGCAGACGTCAGTCGAAAGACCCTTCGAACAGGCTCTGTCCCTTCCGGTACCACCTCAGGTGGGTTGGTGTCAGGGGCTCCGTCCGTCTTTCCTAGATAGCCCAGTGGAACCCCAGGGAATGGGCGAATCCCCGTGAAGGTGATATGCTTGGGAATCCGTTGGTATGCTTCCACGGCCGGATTCCCCGGCAGCGCCTTGCGCGGAATCTGAGGGCTAGAGCTCCCGCTCCCTGGAGGCCCGCCGCTGGCCTTGGCCCCTGGAGACTGCTGCCGTCTTCTGTCGCACTCGCCTCCTGGGGCATTTGGTGCTCGACTCCATTTACCCTTGCAGGGAATGAGTGAAGCGTGCTCCTCTGTCACCGGTCTCCGCAAGGGGGGAATGGGTGCAGTCTGCCCACCAAGCACCCCCGTAGGGATGGGTGCTTCGTATCGGTCTCCTCAAGTGGGGAATGGATACGGTATCCGTCGCTCGCCGTCCGCCCACCAGGCACCCCCTGAGAGGGTGGGTGCTTCGTATCGGTCTCCTCAAATGGGGAATGGATACTGTATGTCCCTCTCGTCACCAGTCTCCCCTGCCTGGAAGAGCTGTCGGCTGCGCTCCGCACCGCCCTCCAAAGAGGTGGTTGGCAGGCGGTAGCTGGCGCACGCTGCTCGAAATCTGCTCAGCACAAAGTCACCCCATCCCTGCAGGATCACACTTTCTTATGCTCGCTCCCTCCGGCCCGCTCGGGGTTGAGCTCTGCCGTGCATCGCTCCCACTGTCCGCCTGCCAGCCGCTCCCACCGGCACCCGGTCGCGCCCCTGTCTCCCGGCGGGCCCGCCTTCTCTACCTTCCCACTTCCTCCCCTAGGACGCGCACGTGCGACGACTACACCCAGCACCCGGCGCCTCCGACCGCAGAATCACTTTCTGATCGGCGCAAGCCGGGGCCCCGGCCGTCGCCGTCCCGTCGACCCCCCCTGGGCCCTCACCCGCACCCTTACGCCGACGCTAGCCCTCCCACTTCCTACCTCCCACTCCCACCTTCGTCGATTGTCGGTCACGAAGAGTCAGTCGTCCAGAACCAGTAGTGCTTTGCTCGAATATCACGCTTCTCCTCGTCCATATCCAGCATGCGCTCCGATATCTTTTGCGCAAAGACGAGTCGACGCTCATTGCGATACAGCAGCTGGATTGACGTGACCCACGCAGCGAGCTGCTGATGAAGCTCTCCCGAAGCCCTCGATGTGACGTGTCCCCTCAGGGTGGAATACACCGGAAGAGAAGGAGAGAACAAAAGCACCAACAAGGTACTTCTCCCCCCATTTTCCTCCTCATAAAATTTTGTACATTTGTTTTCCTCATATCAGTAAAAATGCTTGCAAAAACACTTTGTGTTTTGCACATTTTGTATAAAAACACATTTTGCTATGCACATTTTGTTCTTCCAAGCAGTCTTTTTGCCATACAAAAAAGTCATATGACTCAATACGCATACAATTTTTGTTTGTCTTCCTCGCACCCTGTATGTACACATACACACAGACTGCACGTAGTCATCTCGTTGGAGAGAGAGAGGATATTGAGTCATTACACGACACTTGTTCTAGTCGTGTACTTCTGCAGATACGCAGGGTTACGTCAGTTTCTTTTTTCTCTTCATGTAGCAAGCAGAATGGTCCGTGTTGATCAAAATATACTGGTAAAACCTGGGCAGAGGCGGGCGCGGGTTCTCAGTATCTCTGCCGACGTCCACAAGCTCACATCCCAGGTACTCTGTCACTTCACCTTCGTCAAGGTGCTCGACTCATACACGCTCCGCATATCTGGGCTGAATCAGCTGTCCTGTGTGAACCTTTCGGTCTCTCACAAGCTCACATCCCAGGTACTCTGTCACTATATAACTGTCAGTCGATGGGGATTGGCGACGACACTTTATTAAAAAGATACCTACTCCTCCTCCTTCTTCACTACCCGTCACGCTGTGCCACTCACCGCAGACTCGCTCTCTCTGGAGGCCACAGAGTGCACAAAATTGAAATTTGACAGTGCGCCACTCCAAGGAACGCCTGTCACAGTCGAGGCAGACTTAACAGACGCTGTCCACACCCAAGTACCACACAACCAGGGGCACCCAGTTTTCCAAACTTATCTGGACCGTTGAAGTGCCAGTGCCGATGAAACGTTCCAACATGTGCGCCTTAAACGCCGCCATTACTGTCAATGATTTGCCAGTCGTCGACGCCAGCTGACACATAGATGTCCTCCGAGTATTTGCCGCCTGCGGGTCGTACCCATACGGACTCCTCGAAACCGATTTTGTCGAACCCTTTAGATTTAAAATACAGATTTGAATAGATTTGAGAAATCGTCCTCTGTTTTGTGCAGAGCTCTTGGTGACAATGGACTACCATAGAGCGGCAGTAAGACCTCGTAGACGATATTCTTGTTGCCTGCCTCGGGACTTCCTGGAGGAGGATTGATGAAGTACCTGCTGTTGACGCCTTCGTCGAGCTTATCAGCCTGTAAGAAAGCTTGCTCGATGTCGATTTTGTGCAGGAGAGAAATTATCGACATAATCTACGCCCTTTTCCATCTCAAAACCGCGTACAATCATACCTGATTTGAACCGGTTTGCCTCCCCCGTCTTTGAGGATCGCTTGATCTTGTAAACGTATCGGCTAGTAAAGACACGGTCATTGGGTAACAAATCGGATCTGTTCCACTTCTTAAACGCGCCCTTCGCCCAGAGGCCTTGCCACTCGTCGTCTTCGGCTCTAAGACAAAATGGTGTGAAACGCGGATTTCTCATTGCGACTCCTCTGTGCACAGGATCTCCTTCCAGCAAATCGATCTCGGACCAAATGCCGTCGTCTCCAGGGTCAAAGGCGTTATGCGCTTGTAGGTCTGTCTGACTTCTTCAGTTTCTGAAGCTATCTTATCTTTAAGACCTTTCACAGCTCGTTCAACGCGTTCTCGAGCGCGTTCCAGAGCTTGTTGTTCTTCCCCTTGTTGACGAAGCTTTATCACTTCTGGTGTTTGTGAGAGATACGTAAAGAGCATATCGTGCAAGGATTTACCATTCTCGAGGACATACCAAGCTCTTTTCGTTGTTCTGAAATGCCAATGTCGGTTAAAGTCACAGGACTGTTGAAGATGTTGTTGAAGAGATCCCGTCAGTCCCAAGTCCCCGGAATGTCATCTCCCGGAATGTCAGCTCCCGTCCCGACACGGGGGACCCGGGGTCAAAGATGACGTTCCGGGGACTTGGGACTGACTGATCGGGGGGTGGGACCGGTTTTGACCCCCGGGATCCCGGTGGGATCAAGCTCCCGCGGGTCGGGAGCCGTTTTTGAGAGACGCAGCGGCTGGGGAGGACTATTCCCGTGTGTGTATTATTTAATAATATGTATGTATAGTCACTATTCTTCAAGTGTCGCAATCTAAGTGGAGAAAGAGAGAGAGGGCGAGATAGATGAAAAAAGAGCCGAAGCTGACAGACACACATGCACAATCGGAGATATGCGAGCACGCACACACACATGTACGTACACACTTGCACGTCTTTCAACAGCGTGGAAAAGTCTCGATGATACGTGCTGGGGAAGTTGCCGTGAACGTGTTTGCCGTTGACGATGCGTCCAAGGCTGCTTAGCATCAACTCTTCAAAGTAGTCATCGAGGCAAACGCAGCCAGCGGACATGCCGATAGCCTCCACGAAATTTTCTATCCATACTTCAAAACCGGGCTTACTAACGTTCAACGCTGCGGTCTGCACTACTGTAAACACGTCCTTCTGCCCTGTGCGTGTGTACTCCAAAGGAGTAACTCTTTTGGGTGATGAGAAAAGGAGGCACTCTGTACTTGATTTGGTAACGAGCACAGCCAGATGAGTAGCGAGCACGCCCGCGCACGCTCGCACACGCGCACACGGAGGAATCGGTGGGCGGAGGGAGAGGGCGGGTTTATGAAGCTTACTTATGAAGTAAAAAATAGAAGGCAAACATTGCGCTGTCTTTTGCTTCGCCGGAAAAAGAAAAATATTTTTTATTTATTTATGAAGTGATTACTTGGGAAAGAAGAAAAAAAGCCCTGCGCGAGTCGCAGAACACCACTGTGTATGTTGAAGGTCGGAGAAAGCACACGCGGCAGTAACGTTATGTATGTGCTTGTAAAATTCGTTGTCTGTGCACTGCTTGAGAATTCCGCTCTTTACTGGGAATGTGCTGAAGCCTGCATGTCTGTGTTCGGTGCTGTGTGCATTATGACAGCAAGAGATAGTTATTTTTGTACACTGGCATTGATGAGCTGTTAGTCATTTTGGACATCCTGCACTTGTGATTTCAGCACTTGTGTAAACTCAACTCTCTGTTCTCGTAAGCTCTTTTACAGGTGTGCCGGTAATGTGGTCTGTGCAAGATTTGCACGGACTTTGCATGTGACATTCAAAGACAAGAGAACAGGACTCCGAGCCAGATACTACTTTTCCAGAGTAGAATATTAAGAGCACGATAGGCAAGTCGGACGGTCTATATATGAGACTCGGAAACATGCTGGGCTGATATGTTGAGTAAATGTTGTACGCAACACTGTGCACACTGGCTGTCCCAGGCGAATCGTGATGGCCGCAAACTTTTGTTTCCCAAACGCGAAACTTGGCGTTTGGTATCAGGTGGCTGATGGCCCGCAGATCCAGTTTGTGCAGATGCGACAAGTTATGCACCTGCGCCACTTCATCAGTGTGCGCGCCAGAGGTGGTGATGTACTCCAGTTCAGCAAAAATGTTCTTGGTGACAGAAAACCACTTGCTGTTGCCGGAAGTGTTTTTTTTCCGGTACCTCCACTTCATGAGTCCTCTCGGGGGTTTGATACGAGCAAAGAAGATATTGTATAAATGTTTTTGTACAGCATGAAATCCTCTTCCTACTGACGTTCTTACTCACGTCGATATACTGTTGCGTGGTGATTATGATACTTCCCTCCCCATTATGCGGTCCTATGCAATTGGATTCCATCAGCACAAAGCTAGAAAACTGTCTGGACATCGGCTCCTCGATGCTGTGGGTTTTTATGTACTTGATCATGTGGCAGCGGTTGTTTTCCAGTCACGAATTTGTTTACCAGTTCAAATTTTGGATCGTGTCGTTTGGTGTTTGGTTTGTCGTCAGCTTCTGCATGGTCCTTGAATTCCGAAATGACCGCAATTTGCTGACAAGAACCATTTTCTTCTTGCCGCAGATGAAAGAATCCAGCCTGACGAAGCTGCTTGCTGTCAAAGGTCGGAAAAAAGCACCCCACCAAGATTATCCTGGCACTTGCAAAGCAGCCGCTTTATTCAGGGCGGGACCGGATTGGGGTTATATCCTATTGACACTCAAGCACTTGGAAAACTTGAAGACTGCTGACGTACACCAAGAAACCAAAATCGGCCAAAGGCCAGTTTTAGAAGGCTTTGGAACTCTTTGAAATTTTGAAGGTCGAATCTGTTTTTGTGGGCTGTACTCACCCGGCGCTCGGCGGCCTGCCAAGCGCGCTTCCGCTAGATAATGTTGTTTTTTATTAAGACAGGAGGAACTCGGTGCCGCACGCGCCCTTGTTGCTCAATCTCTCGCGCACGCTTGTTGCTCCACAACACTGATAATTTGAAACTTGAGGCTAGTGAAACAATACCCCCGTTGTTGAGCCGAAACGAGCACTGTAGGAGCAGGACGTCAAGGAGAAGGAGGAGAAAAAGGGGCTCAAGGCTGATGAGGACGAGAAGAAGAAGCAGCTCAAGAAGGAGAAGGACGCCAAGGAGAGGGGGGAGACTTTCTTCTAAACTTGTTGCATGAAGAGCGCCAGTACCCTGTAAACCGCGCGACTCACTTCTCGACCAACGAGTTTGGCGTGCGGGGATTCCACCGAGCGCACCTTCTCATTTAGCGCGTAGGTGTGTAAGTGCAACCCCTTCAAAGCTCTGGGTGCGACATTCACAGGAGATAATTCTCAAGATTCGACCGGTCAATGGAGGGAGCCCTTTAGGGCCTTGAGCTTTCGCCGGTACCGCTTGCAGTGCAAATGGTCCCTGTCACATATTTCCTTTGTACAGCAGCACGTCCTGCAGGAGAGGGATGAAGCAAGTGTCAGAAAGAGAGAGAGAGAGCGCGCGCACGCGCGCGCCCGCGCGCGCGGCATGGTAAGCATGGGGAGGGGCTGGTCTTGGATAAGAGGCGTCCGATGACGCCCACGCGCCCCAACTCGCTCTTGTACAGGGTGCAACCGCCAAGACGGTTGAGGGAGGGTTTAGAGCCTGGGGTTTAGGGTTTAGGGTAAGGCTGGAGGGAGGGGGAGGCTGAACACACCGGGTGCAGATGGGACAGAGCCAATTTGCGCGACTGGCATCATCTTGCCCACCAAAGTAGGTGGGGGCGTCGAGGTGGCGCGAGTTACAGTTTTCACAAAAGGTCTGGTCGCAGGAGGGGTGGAGGCATGCAAAGAAGGCCGACCGCTTCGGTGCGTGCTCACAGTAGTGGCAATTTTTGTTCTTGCAGGCGTCGGCGGCCGTCTGCACAGGTGTCTCAGCTGAGCGTCTGCGGCGGCGACCTGTTGCTGAACATGCGCCGTTGCTGCCGTCTTGATGTGCATCTCCCTCCTCCCTCCCACTCGCTTCCACTCTGGCAGCCGCCGTCCAAGAGCTTGCGCCGCCTTGTCTGGGTGAGCTCGTGGGGGGCGGTGATGTGGGCGCATCATCAGATGACGCAGCATTCCTTGTCCACATGGCATCATGAGAGGACGCAGCATTCCTTGTCCCTTGACCCTCGTGCTCGTCCGTTGCTGCCGCTTGTGAGAGCGCCCCAGAAGCCTGCGACCCCTGCGCCGCAGAAGGCTGCGGTTGCAGTACGGCCTGCCGTCGCGCAGGTGAGGTGGCCCATGCTGGAGATGCGTCATGCCTGCAGCCCTCCTCGCCCTTTTTTTTGCCCTCCTCCAGCACTTGGCTGCTTCTCCGCTTGTGACCCCCTCCTTCTTCCTCCTCTTCCTTTACCCTCTGTGGTGCGTGTGCAAGGGGGTGAGCAAACGCAGCAGGTGATGCCGAGCAGACCCAGCAGCGCATGCCGCTAGGGCGCGAGCGTGTGCCAGGGTGTGGAGACGGCATGCGGCAGGGAGGAGAGGAAAGGCTGGGCACAAGCACAGCAAGGCAGCCACAAGCGCTGCAAGCCAGCGTCCTCCACAACCTGCGCCTTGACGGCGGAGGAGGAGGGCAGGACGTGAGCGGCATCTGGGAAACTTGGCACTCTTGCCACCCTTCCCACCTCTGCGCGTCTGCCTCCCCCCACTCCCATACCAGCATCCACACGCTGATGCGCTTGTGGCATGGCAAACTGTCCTCTCCCTTGATGCATCCCAAACTGTCCTCCAGCTTGCGCCTCCATCCCTGCCCCACCCAAGTTTCGCTGTGTGCGTGTGTGTGTGTGTGTGGTGAGAGAGAGCGAGGGAGAAAGGGTGGGAGGCGGGACGGAGGGAGGGAGGGGGGGTGGGGGAGAGGGAGGGAGGGACGGAGGGAGGATGGACGGAGGGAGGGACGGAGGGAGGGAGGGAGAGAGAGAGAGAGAGGGCGAAAGAGAGTACCATTGGCTTGTCGTCGGGTCCTCGCCCCCTGCGAACACCACCCAGCCAAAACGAGTGAGTGCGGCATACGAGCGCACGGGTGCATACGTGCATCATTCAGCAGGTGCGTGCGTCCGAATCTTGAGAAAGCCTCCACAACGCCGACCGCCCTCGGTGTGTGCGCACACACCGAGGGCGGTCGGCGTTGAGGATTTCGTTTTTCTTTTTCTTTTTCGTTTTTTTTTTGAAAAAAACGAAAAACAAAATTTCTTCACAAAAAAAAATTGATTTGTTTCTGAATGATTATAAAAAAAGGCACCTGTGGCCGTTGATGCAGTCTAGATGCTGCGGCCTGCAGTCTAGATGCTGCGGCCTGCAGTCTAGATGCTGCGGCGTCCACGAGCCTGACACTGTCTCACGCACACAGCACACCCATACAGCACACGCACACAGCACAAGAGCATAGATGACGCTCAAGCACACGCTGGCGCGCACACACGCGCTTGACGCGTGGGAGCAAGGTGTATCTACCAACACGCGTCACCTACCAACACGCGTCAAGGTCAATCTACCAACCCGATGCCCAGCTGTCACCCACGCACGTCATGCCCCGCCCGTGAGAAAAAGGACAAATTCTTTTACAAGTAAATAATTGTGTTTTCTACAGGGTTGAGAATTTTGTCCCGTTCGGACCGCAGTAGGAGATTAATAAATCGTATCGTATCGTTGAGTTGAGTAATTTCTCCGCCGTCACAAGGTGGTGAAAGAAACATGAAGATACCGGAGTGCAGCACCTCTTCTGCCTCGTCCACGTAGTCCGACCACATCTCACTCTTGCTCATCGTGCTTTGCCACTTGGACTGCCATCGTCTCACGCACGCCCACCCGCCCGCCCCAGGCGCACAGACACACAGACACGCACACACACTTGCTCAAACGCGCGCTCGCCGCATCGAAAGCGTTGGCGCACATGCACAGGACATGGAGAACTCGGCTACAAGGTCCCAGGGGCTTTTTCAAAGCATCCTGCCCAGGAGGCTCGACAATGCAAAAACTACATTTCTCACCCCGCCCCCATCCCAGCTCCCGAGCGTGTCCAGCTGCGTGGCCCAGGAGCCTGAGGCAAACGCTTCGGAGTCGACTTCCGGCGCCTGGAATCTAGATCCGGCCTCCGCTGCCCACGGGTCCTGCGAGAGAAAGCGGCAGGGACGGGTATGCCAAAAAAGCTCAAACCGGGCCCATCTGCTCGGACAGCGCTCACAATCTGACGGCAGGCACTAGCAGCGTGCGGCACAGAGAGCGCACGCGCCTCCATTCGTACCAAGCCGCGCCCGCCGAGGGCATCGCTCCTTAGCCACTCCTCGCGGGTCTCCTCGCCGCAGCGCCGAACCGCGGAACGACCCTCCACGGGGCGACAGGAGCGCATTGCGCCCACTAGTGGCGCAATGGCTGGAGCCTCGCGGCCTGCACTCGCGTGCACCTCGGCACTTTCCGTCTGTGGAGGCGCACGAAGCGGCGCCGCTGGTACGGTGGAGATAGCACGGTTCATTTCTCGTTCATTTTGATTTGTTTGTCGCAATGACTCAATATTCGATCCCGTGGCCCCCCCCCCAAATGAACAGCAGGCCCGGGGGAGGCCACGGAAAACCATTTCACGTTTGCCCGAAATACCCACTCAGTTCTTCAAAAATGGCTCAGTACGAAAAAAAGCGCTCCGCACGGCGATCCACGCCCAGACATCCTATCACCATGGCGTCGACGACTGAGCCTCCCGATCCCATGCCATGTGCACTGGCCGCGATCTTGTTGCCAGAGTCGTGCGCGCACGGCTGCCACATGTAAAAAGGCTTGTTTCCGGGGACTTAGTGGGTACATACAGGGACGTGTGTGTTCGGGTCGTTCCTGAGTGCGGGGTGCGCGGGTGTGGCATGTGTGCGCGTCGGTAACCTTGTAATCGGCATGGGTGCGTGGAGACGGTGCATGGCGTCGCGGGTAGGCGGCGTACGTTGGTCGGGTCCCGCTTGAAGCGGCGCAGGCAGATGTGGACGTTGTACGGGCGGGAGCGTGGGAGGCTGTGCGACGCGGTGTCTTCCCGCAGTGCGGGGTCGAAGTATGCGTGGGCGCTTGGGCTGGTGCGGCATCCGGTGGCTCTTTCGGGGCTTTTGCTCCGGTGGCAATCTAGAGCTATCTGTTTCTGTATTCTGTAATATGTTCGGCTGCTGCTGTGTGGGGAGAGAGAGTGTGTTGTTTATTGGTACTCAATTTAGTATCCTCTACACTTTCATGTATTCGCCAGCCTAGTCCGCGACTCCGCGTGCTTGATGTCTGTGGTTTCGTGTAAGTATGCACCCAGGCGTTCACATTTCACCATGCTTGTGCTGCCCTTGCCTTGACCCTCTTCCTCACTCTGCGCTCTCGCCATCACCGCCAACAACATACATTCAAAGGCCGCGAAGATGAAGGACGATAAGGTCATCACACAGTTGTGGGTGATCTTTGCAC
>Ga0315905_10007802_pt1 | contig 10814 bp, 10 predicted proteins | sample LakEriMetagenome_5_FD_203522 | JGI IMG/M metagenome (GOLD analysis project Ga0315905, IMG submission 203522) | Freshwater fungal communities from buoy surface, Lake Erie, Ohio, United States - Buoy 4 MA121 | ecosystem: Environmental > Aquatic > Freshwater > Lake | place: USA: Lake Erie, Ohio... | reverse complement strand
GAGTCGGTTTCAGCAGCAGTTAACAAACCCGTATGAAAGCCAATAAACCCGCCGGGTAAAGCGAATGCATTGATCGATGGATCTTTAATCGCAAATACCTCGTAGTCATACGCAGCACTCCCTTGGGTATTTGCTCCCCCCAATTGCAGACGTTTAGCAGCCTGCATTAGACGGCGTTCCATATTATTCAGGTAGTCGTAGATCGGCCAATCATTCGAGAATTCTGGGTCACGCCGTATCTCCCGCATAATTTGCTCGCCGATCTTACGCTCGTCCAAGGGACTAAGAGCTCCCCCACCTGGATCACCCATATCGGGTAGCACAAGGGTTGGTTGCGATTGCAAGGTATTACGCGATGGCAAATGAACAGAGCGTGCCTCAGGAGACTGGATGACCCGCCCCAAGTTCTCTTTTGCTGCATTGTCTTGCTGAACCGACACCCCACTGGGTTGAGCAAAAGAAGGGGCACCCAAGACTAAACTTAAGTAAAGTGCCAAAATACGTCTCAATTGCATACCCATCCCTCTATGGTAAAACCAAAGCTATGAACAAACTGACCCACTTTGATTCCAGTGGCCAAGCCCACATGGTCGATGTTGGCGATAAGGCCTCCACACACCGTATAGCCATTGCTAATGGTTGTATTCAAATGCATGCTACCACCTATGAATTAATTCAGGCGGGAGGGCACAAAAAGGGGGATGTCCTCGGAATTGCCCGAATTGCAGGAATACAAGCCTCCAAGAAAACCTCTGACCTCATTCCCCTGTGTCACCCAATTGCCCTTACTCATGTCAGCGTGGAATTTGAGCCCAACCCCGCAACAAGCACTATTCAGTGCATAGTCAGAGCAGAAACAACTGGGCAGACCGGCGTAGAAATGGAAGCCCTCACCGCAGTCCAAGTTGCCCTTCTCACAATCTACGACATGTGCAAAGCTGTTGATAGGGGCATGGTGATGGGGGATGTGAAGTTACTCGAGAAGAGTGGCGGCAAGAGTGGCACTTGGGTAGCAAGGAAGTAAATGCTAACCAAGAAACAATGAAATAAGGAAATAAAAAGCTAGGGCCCAATTCTGTCCCACTAAGGAGCAGAAAACCGTGGCAACACTACGCAAAAGAAGTAATGGACACTGGCAAGCACGAGTGCGGAAAGCCAAGCAAACCCTAACTAAAACCTTTATTCACAAAGCCGATGCCGAAAAGTGGGCCAAGCAGGTTGAGGTTGAACTTGATAAGGGTAGCTTTGTAAACCACGCACTAGCAGAGCGCACTACATTCAAAGAAGTAATCGAGCGGTACATCATAGAAGTGTTACCGACTATGCGTGGCGGTAATGCTGACCTAATACGTTTAAAGGCTCTAGCAAGACGTTCAATAGCAAAGTTGAATATGGTGGCCCTCACCCCTCAAAGACTAGCTCAATTTAGGGATGAGCGGCTAAAGGAGATAGCGCCAGCAACGGTAATTAGAGAACTGGCTTATGTTTCCTCCATTATTAATTATGCAAGACGTGAATGGGGCATCAATGTCAACAACCCAGTAGCGCTGGTAGCGAAACCTAAGAACCCGCAAGGAAGAAGTCGCATACTTGACGCCGCAGAAACTAATGCATTATTTGAAGCCCTAAGACCGACTGGACGGCGTTCGATATGGATGCTACCTTTAGTTAGACTAGCACTTGAGACTGCGATGCGAAGAAGTGAACTGCTGGGGCTGCGCTGGGAACATATTGACCTTGGGCGGCGTAAGATTTTCCTACAGTTAACCAAGAATGGCACAAGCAGAACAGTACCACTATCAACACACGCAATCCAAATACTTAATGAAATACCTCGCAATCTTGATGGGAGAGTATTTCCGGTTACGCATGAGGTCGTTTCGCAAGCATTTAACCGAGCAAGGAAACAAGCGGGCGTAAAAGACATACGATTTCACGATTTGAGGCATATGGCAATTACGAGGCTAGCGGAGAGACTTCCAAATTTAATCGAATTATCAGTGGTGTCTGGTCACAAAAGCCTCACCATGTTAAAACGGTACTATCACCCCAGCGCCGAGCAACTTGCAGAAAAATTGGGATAAAGTATGCATTCATTCATTCAAAACCCAAAATCATGAGCGAAGAAAAGCGGTGGATTTCAATTGAAAGACTGCTGGATGACTACTCCATTCCAGTCCTAGCGTAAGCGGTAGATAAGTTTGAAGTTCAAACTATTGATGGGACAGGACGAAGAGTATTAGCCAACAATGGCGATGAAAATGATACCTGCTCAAAAGCTTTTGCTAAGGTACATCTTGCTCAACGCAGAGCATTTGAATTAGACCCGCTTACAGAGGATGAACAGTATTGGTTTGATGAAAGAATCCAAACTCACGGTAGTGCACTAGATTTATTTGGCTTGCCAAAAGACCGACTCCCAGACTTAACTAAAATCCAGCCCGACTACCAACCCGATGCCGACCCAGAATGGTGGTCAAAGCGTTCGGCAGAGGAGTTTAAGAAGGAATTCATAGCAGTTGGAAAGAATTTCACAAAAGCTGCAGACCTCCATGGAGTATCACGTCAGCGTTATACGGATGTGATTAAAGCCAAGTGTGATGTAAGCCTATTTGAGAAGTGATTGCCCTTGCGCTGGAATGCGCAAGGGGTTGCGGTACCTAGATTTTTATCATCTAAAACAATGATTTAAAGCCAAAATATAAAGTGCTTGACGCAACCCTTCGTTGCAGGAACAAAAAGATAACTCCTTAAGCAGAATGGAGTAATCAAAATGGTCACACAACCCCAAGAAATCAAAAATATATGGCTTATTAAGGCCATTAACGAACACTCGGTAGTAGAGCTTCGAGCAATCAAGTCGAGTGAAATAATCTCAAGGTTATTTAAAGGTCCAAACTATCCATCTGTAGATGAACTAATTATTGACTTCGAGACCGAGGCGCTGCGTTTGAATGCAGCTGGTTACAACATTTATTACGTTATGAACCCGATTCGGGATGATTTTAAAAGGGGTTCGGCAAAAGATATTGATATTGAGTACCGAGACCTGTTATTAATCGATATTGATAAGGTGGGTCATAAGGGCGAGTCTTCGACAGATGCCGAATTGGAAGCGGCGCGGATATTAAGCGAACAAATTGCGGATTATCTTAAAGGTTTTGGCTGGGACGAGCCCATACGGATGATGTCAGGTAACGGCTATCACCTATATTACATGCTGAATAAACTCCCCAATGATGATGCATCCAAAATGCTGGTGGAAAGTGTATTACATGGACTTGCCAATCAATTTAATAATGCCATCGTAGCAGTAGATACTGTCGTCTATAACGCCTCTAGAATTACTAAGGTGCCTGGAACAATTGCACGCAAAGGCCCCAACACTGCAGAGCGTCCTCACCGCATGGCGGTGGTTCTATGAAGCCGATCACACAAGAAATGTTGACATTACTTATTCAAAAGCTGCAGGTAGCGAAGCCACGCACTGCGCCACAAGTCCATTTAAATAAGGGTTTTGATATATCCGGCATTCCGATTAATGCGCCTATGGATGATGTAACGCTTGTGCTGATGGGAAAACAGTCAGAGTCCCCCGCTGAAATAGTAAAGCTAGAGAGTGCGATGGCCTTTATCTCCAGCGATACTGGCTATGGTACCGGTCGGTTTTATGATTCCAACGGCAAAGCGGAGCTGGATTACTGGTTAGCAGGCGTTTGGGCGTTAGCTAGTCTCGGCTGGCCATCTAGTAAAGAAGCCGCTCGCAAGTGGTCTCAAACCAGTAGTCGCTATACAGAGGAAGGTTTTGAGAAAGCCTGGAATTCCTATAATCCCGCACACCCCAATGCGATTGGAATTGGTTCTTTGTACAAGCGGGCAAAAGAGCTAGGCTGGAGCCAAGAGAATCTTCCGGTGCAAGTACAGTCAGAAAATGAACAATTAAGGTTCAATTTACTAGGAATAGATGAATTGGATGCCCTCCCACTTACAGAGGATCTAATAAAGGGGGTTTTACCGAAGCATGGAATTGGAGCAATTTATGGGCCTAGCGGCTCAGGAAAGACCTTTGTGGCACTTGACCTACTGATGGCCGTGGCTTGTCAGTCAGAATGGTTTGGTTACAAAGTAAAGAAAAATGCTCCAGTTACTTACGTTGGCCTTGAGGGTAAAAGTGGAATTAAAAATCGAATTAAAGCATGGCGACTTAAAAATAATGCATCACCCAGTAACTTTAAAGTGATCTTGGATCGCCTAGATCTAAGAAAAATGGGCGATATTAATGCATTAGTTTTAGCTATCAGAAATGCGAATATGGCCGGTGGGGTTGTGGTAATTGATACACTCAATCAAGCGACTCCGGGCGCTGATGAGAACTCATCCATTGATATGGGTATTGCCATAAGTCATCTTCAGCACCTTCAGGAGCTACTCGGTGGATTGGTCTTAATCATTCACCATACGGGTAAAAATCCATTACAAGGCCTTCGTGGCCACTCTAGCTTAAAAGCGGCCCTAGACGCCAATATCGAGGTGATAGGTGGGGATAAAAAGGCTATAGTTCTTGAAAAAGTCAAAGATGGGGAAGATGGCCAAAATCATCCATTTAGACTTGCCGCCCATAAGCTTGGCGTCGATAGTGATGGTGATCCTATTACCTCCTGCACAGTTGAGCGGGATTGCTCTTTGCTATTTACCAAACCTGAACCCAGTGGTAGCAAGCAAAAGGTAGCCTTAAAAGCTATCAAACGAGCGTTAGCCAACTCCACTGATAAAAGGATGACAGTAGAAGCTGCCGTATCTGAAATCGCTAAATCTTTAATCACTACTCCCTCCAATAAACGTAATAACAGCGCAAGGCAATTACTTGGTAGCTTAACGGCTGGCGGGTTTCTATCTAGTGAGCTTATTGATGATGAGGGGTGGATATGGCTAGCTTAAGGGTGTCACAAAAATCACTGATCAAATATTCCACCTTATATAGGTGGAATGGACATTTTGGACATTTGTCCAAAGTAATAAAAAACCATAAATACCGGTTTTGGACTTTTTGGACTATTGCTTTTATTAGTCATAAACTGCTCACGGTCATGACTCTGACGTTAAATAAAAAACTGCGCTCGCTTGACCCCTTAATAAGGTGTAAATATGAGTCAAACCACTGAACTCTACTTAATTACTGCTGGTGGAAAAATACGCTGTCGGCGCTGCAAGGCTAGATCATCTAGAACAAAGATCCAGTGCGCCAAGCCTGCTCTCAAAGGTAAAGTGGTGTGTGGCCATCACGGGGGTTACAGCACGGGTCCAAGAACTAAGGAAGGCAAAGAGTGCATAAGGGCAGCGCATCTAAAGCATGGGCAAGAAACAAAAGAGGCCAGAGCCGAGCGCAGTGCAAGGAGCCTGATGTTTAGATACCTAACCGATATTGGAAACCACTGCGAAATGTTCTATAGAGAAATAAAAGCTAGGGGCCGACCACCTTCGGAATATACCCAGCTGGTCTTGAAGGACCCAGAACAATTAACTCTTGCGATTCTAAAAATACTACCAAGCTACACCGACTCACCCTCCCGATCTTAATTAATTATTTTTTGGTTAGCATGCAATTTCCAATCAGTAATTTTTCAAGATTTGTGTTCATAAAACATTTATAAGCATCATCGGGTGACTCTACGATAGGCTCCCCCCGTACATTAAAAGATGTATTGACTAGTATTGGGCAACCAGTAAGCTGTTTAAAGCGAGATAGTAAAGCAAAATATTTTGGATTCGTTTCTTGATAAACGGTTTGTATGCGGGCCGAATAGTCGACATGAGTCACCGCTGGTATTACAGATCGTGGGATATTAAGCTTGTCGATACCAAAAAATGTTTTTTCTTTCTCAGTCATAGTAATTTGCTTATTGATTAATATATTAGAGACAAGGAGCATATATGGGCTATCTTCTTCTAGATCGAACCACTGCGATAGATCCTCTCTTAGTATGCTGGGTGCAAACGGTCTAAATGACTCTCGAAATTTAACTTTAAGATTAAGCTGCTTTTGGATTAATGGAGATCTTGGATCGGCAAGTATGGATCGTCCACCCAAAGCTCGTGGGCCAAATTCCATTCTGCCCTGATGCCATCCAACCGCCTTTCCCTCAGCCAATGCTTTTGCAGTGAGGTCGAGAAGATCTTGCTCATTTAGCACCTCAAACTGTGCGCCAAGAGAATTTAGGCGCTGCTCTATATCTTCTTGCGAATAAGAAGGTCCTAAGTAAGAGCCCTGCATTCTGTCTAAGCCTTGGAAAGAAACCCTAGTTTTTTTTGCGTGCAAATGATAGGCGCCGAGAGCAGCTCCGAGAGCTCCTCCAGCATCGCCAGCAGCAGGCTGAATCCAAATTTTCTCAAAAATATTTTCTTTTAAAAGTTTGCCATTTGCAACACAATTTAAGGCAACGCCACCTGCTAAGCAGAGGTTCTTTTGTCCAGTTACTTTGGCAGCATCTTTTGCAAGCTTTATAACTACCTCCTCAAGCACTACTTGAATTGATGCCGCCAAGTCCATTTCTCTCTGAGTAAGATCTGCTTCTGGTCTTCGGGGCGGGCCTCCAAAAAGAGCATCAAACTTTCGGTTGGTCATTTTAAGATCTGTACAGTAGCCAAAATATGTCATATCCAAACGAAATGAGCCATCATCCTTGATATCAATAAGATGCTCTTTTATAAGATCTGCATAACGTGGAACTCCATAGGGGGCTAAGCCCATCACCTTATACTCGCCAGAATTGACCTTAAAGCCGGTGTAATAAGTAAATGCGGAATATAAAAGGCCCAAGGAATGCGGAAAATGAATTTCCTTCATTACATCTAAGTTGTTGCCTTTACCAATGGCCAACGAAGTTGTGGTCCACTCACCTACCCCATCCATAGTTAATACAGCCGCCTCTTCAAATGGAGACGGAAAAAATGCAGAGGCAGCATGGCTTAAGTGATGCTCGGAAAAAAGTAGCCGATCTACCCATGAAACATCTCCACCCCAGAGATCGGTCATTGCTTTAGTGATTACTGATTTCTGGAAAAGCTTATCTTTGAGCCAAACAGGGAGAGAAGTTGCAAATAATTTAAAGCCCTTTGGTGCAAATGCTAGATAGGTCTCCAATAATCTTTCAAACTTTAGAAAAGGTTTGTCATAAAAAACAATATAGTCTAGGTCATTTGCACTTATACCAGCCTCCCTAAGACAATAAGTAATTGAGTGCTTAGGAAAGGATGAATCATTTTTAATACGGGTAAAACGCTCCTCTTGCGCAGCTGCGATTATTTTTCCATCTATTACCAAAGATGCTGCTGCATCGTGATAGTAAGCAGAGATGCCAAGAATATTCATTTAAAAAAGAGTGTAAATGAAGGGGGCAAAGACAGAGCCTTGAGCAAGAGTGAGAAGCCCCCCAAGAATAACCATCACAATGATTATGGGTAGTAGCCATAATTTTTTATTAATCTTAAGGAATAAGAAAAGTTCTTTTATAAAATCCATATTAACTAGAATTGCCTATAAAAAGATTTAGAATCTTCTTTCAGTTTATTTTTATAAATCCAATGACTTTGAACTCTTGAACGCTTGAGCTCTAACTCATCTCTTCCGAAGATTCTGGTTATAAGAGAAATGGGCGTGATTAAAATAAAAAAAAGTATACCCATGACTATAGGATTAAAAATCCGCCCTAAATTATCTCCAAGGGAAATCCATAATTTTACCGGATAAGAAAAAAAGGTTACATTAACAAAAAAAATGAAAACTACAGCAATAGAAAGAAATAAAAAAATCCATCCAAGATAGACAATCTCTTTAATAATAAAAAAATAAAGGCCAAAAATAAAAAAGCAGCCGAATAAAAAAAGAGCAAATTGACTATTTAAATCAGACTTATTCATAGCCACAAATAATCTGAATAAAAGATGACATAATTTCCTGCTGCCTCAGTCAATTGAGATGGTTTAATGTAAATAATAATATATACCTCCAACTATTTTAAAGTGTCTCACGACGAGACAAAGTCTTTTAACCATTTGTGAAATTTTAATATATCCTAATCTCCGTAAGAAAATTACACTTACAGTCGTGTAGCCATATATTTGGCAATTTTTTCAGCCAACAGCTTATTACCCAAGGGTGTTAAGTGCGCAGCGTCTAAAAAAATTTCTTGTGATGAATAATTATTACTCTCAGCTAAATTACTGGCATCTATGAAATATGGGTCGAATGTAGAAAGATGATCTTTAAAAATAACATATGACTCCTCAAATTTATCTGCAAAAGTAAGTTTTTGATTGTAAAACCACAGCCACTTAATTTTTTTCTCAGACTCTGTTAATGCTTTATTCGAAGTTAAAACTGTTGGCTGCAGCACAAAAAAACATTTTTTAGCGTTGTCGGAACAAGTCTCTCATTAAATTTGTGCCTAATTTGAAAGCTTCAGCTGAAGAAATATCACGTATTAAAAGTTTTTCAGAGGCATCCACCAGCATGCTAGCAATATTCAGAAATATAGAATTTTTATCTAGAAATTTAGCAATTTGTTCTAATAAAAAACTAAAATTATTGACTGTACCAAGCACCTTTCTTTGGTCATAGCCTGAAGTTACCCCACTACCACTATTAAACCCATTAATAATGAGTATGTAATCAGGTCGATAATTATTCATAACATCTTTTAAGATCAAATACTCTTGAAGTGGAGCAATTCCTGGTACGGCTGCATTAAATATTTTTATATCAATATTTAATTTCTTAAATTCTGAATTTAAATAAGCATCAATTGTGTTTTTTTCATCATTAAGAAAAGAAAAGGCTGTTGAAGCTCCAATTATAAAAAGCTTCTTTTTTTCCCCAACTGCTAAATCCCAATCCAATCCCCTATAACCTTGTTTGTTGTATATATAGGTTTCAGTTCTTAATCTACCTTTAAAAAATTTTTCTCCATTTTTTTGGTACATATTATTATTTAAACAAAAAGTATCTTCTAATATTTCCTTAAAATTTTCGTTTTTTCTTACGTAATTAGCATTTCTCCATCCCCTATCAATCAAGAGAGTATCAAGCTCAACACCACTTTTATCTGGCCAAGGCCATTCACATTTACTGACATGTTTTGCAGCACTTGATTTTTCTCTGCTAAATGATGTTGCTAAAAGTCGATCAAAGAGATAGATAGCAACAAGAGTAGAGGCTAGCACAATCACTGAAACCTTAAGATACTTTAATAAGCTATTAACCATTTTCTTCTCTAGTACTAATTATTAATATTGCTAACTTTAATCTATAAACGTTTTGAAGGTAGTTATATTTCGCATATTATTAACTTTTTAATTGACACTAATTCAAATAATAACTAGTCGGCCGTGCAAAACAGTGTGCAAAGGTAGATGGATGGGGCCCTTTTCAAAAAAACGGGTGGTGATGGTACTGTGGGGGTTGCTTTCCGGAAAAGCGTCAAGGGGTACCCCCTCCTTTATCTAGTATGCGGATGCGTTCGGCTTCATGCGACTTTTGTGCTATTCTTTTTGCGTGGCCCAATTTGGTCCCACTTGTTTGTTAATTTAACTTCGCAGAGTTTGGTTCTTTAAGTTTTAGTTTTTCTTAGTTCGTTGTTTTTACTGGGTTTCTCACCGCAGTCCAAGTCGCCCTACTGACCATCTATGACATGTGCAAAGCAGTCGACCGAGGCATGGTCATGAGCGACATTAAGTTACTTGAAAAGAGTGGCGGTAAGTCGGGGGATTGGAAGGCGAGCTAATAATAAGCTCGCCGGTCATTAATGCTTACTTACCAAACCTACACTCTGAGGGTAGTAATTTAGCTGGCAGACTAGTTTGTTCGGCACGGCACGACCAACCACCTGACCAAGTGGAAACACCGCTTTGCGATAAATCAATGGCTCGCGGACTTGCTACATCTGGTTCATTCGTTGGAATTAAGATCAAACTATTTTTACCATCGGGCGCTACTGAAGCTTGGTAATCGATTGCAATTGCGCCATTGGCCAGAATCTCAATATCTTTGACACTGCGTGTAGCCGTAAATGAGAAGGCTTCTTGAGTCGCTCGATCCATCGGCGAAGGGCCTTTAGTCGCGTAGGCTTCGGTTACTGCTAATTTGGCACTAGAAGCTAAATTTAAGCCCTCAACCACTCTGCCGCGGGCTATGTAATCCTGATACTGTGGAACTGCAACTGCAACCAAGATACCAATAATGGCAACGACTACCATCACTTCGATTAAGGTAAAACCTCTTTGATTTACATCTTTATTTTTTTTAAGCATAAAAATCCCCTCCTTAATGAGCCTCTATCATCGGATAAAAACTCACTGCAGAGGGGTAAGTTGTTGTAATTGGTATCTGATTTTGTTGTCAGTCAATTAAGTCTTTGCTTTTTTACTGCTACGCTTCACCAATTCACCAACAGCCATGACACCAATCGCACCCACAATACCAGCGATGGTCGCGTAATCCGCTAAGCCTTCACCAAACTGCTTAATGAGTGCGGGATCGGTCAACATCATGCCACCCGCAATCCATCCTAAAAGTCCTGCACCCGCAGTCACAATGATAGGGAATCGATCGATGAGATAAAGAACTACCTTGCTACCGGCAACGATGATCGGTACGGATACCAATAAACCAAAGATCACATAACCTACTTGATGGGCTGCATTATCAACTTGACCCGCTGCACCTGCAATTGCAAGAACGTTATCTAAGCTCATTACGATATCCGCAATGATGATAGTTTTAATAGCAGCAAAGAGTTTGTCTGGTGCATCAAGATTGT
>Ga0315905_10007800_pt1 | contig 10814 bp, 14 predicted proteins | sample LakEriMetagenome_5_FD_203522 | JGI IMG/M metagenome (GOLD analysis project Ga0315905, IMG submission 203522) | Freshwater fungal communities from buoy surface, Lake Erie, Ohio, United States - Buoy 4 MA121 | ecosystem: Environmental > Aquatic > Freshwater > Lake | place: USA: Lake Erie, Ohio... | reverse complement strand
ACAATCGGATCAACCAACCGCGGTTCTGCCGGTTGTGGATCAACAGTGCTGGATCAGCTTCTCGGCAAGGAGCCGCTCGCTGGCCTATCGGGAAGCTGATCCGATGCTCAGCGGTGGTTCCGAACCCGGACCGGAACAAGAACCGGGGCCATCAGACCGCCGCCGCCATTGTCGTCGTCGGAGCCGAAGGCCAGCCAAACCACGTAGCCGAGCAGTCCAAGAGCAACCAAGGTGAGGAGGAGTTCGTTCATGCCCAGTCCTGCGGGGTGATGCAGCCTAGCGGGGGTGAACAGGGTTGTCGTAGCGGTTGCTTCATGTCGGACGCTGTGGAGGCACCGGCAGCGGGCTCTGCTCAGAGCGAGAGATTTCGGCTTTGATGAGCTGAATCACCAATGCGGAAAGAGTGGAATCATTCTCATGGGCATAGAGTTTCAAGCGTTTGTGTAATGGGCGTGAAAGGCTGATTGAGAGGCGGGTCTGCTCGGATTCTGGTGAGGAGGAAGTCATGAATGCAAGCTGATTTAATGTTGCTCGGCTGCACTCAATCTGCCCGGTTGCCCGGATATCCACCTGGTAGGCCAGGTGGCGGCTGGTGCGTGTGAGCAAAACCTGCTGCAACGATGCCACCAGAGAATGAGCTTAGATTTGCCGGGGGGCTGCATTTCACCCAATTGGGTGGAAAGCCATGGGAGCAGCCGTGGATGTTGTGAACCGAAGACACCACGGCCATGAACCTGCCATGAACAGTCGTCAGAAAACAATCGTCATAAGACGATGGTTGGGTGGCATCTGAGCGGGCTAGCGGCTGACAATTCTCGCGAGGCCGAGCTTGAGCAGCTTGCTTGCCGCCTGGGTGCGGGTGCTGGCACCGAGTTTCTGGCGCAGCCTCTTGCTGTGGCTGCGCGCCGTTTCGTAGCCCACGCCAAGCTTCTCGGCGATCTGGCGATCGCTCAGGCCGTCCACCATGAGCTGCACCATCTCCATCTCCCGCGGCGTGAGCTGGGGGGCTGGCTCACGCCACTGCTCCGCATGGGTCTGCTGCTCGTCCATGGCCGCCATCACGGAGTGGGAGCGGAACCGTTGGTTCAGCGACAGCTTGCGGAACATGGTGATGACCGGCCGTTCTGGTTCAAAACAATCGGCCAGGTTGAACACGGCATCGGCCGTGGACAGGCCAGCCTCCACCAGATCGTCGTGCCTGTCATCCACGATGAGCACTGTGCGGATATCGGGAACAACCTCGCGGGCCCGGGCCACAAGAGACAGGCCCGATCCCTCTTCCAGTTGCTCCGTGACGATCAGGATTCCAGGCCGGGTGCGTGCCAGTTCCTGCAGGGCCTCCTCTTGGGTGGTAACGAGAAAGGAGAGCCGGGAGCGATCCAGGGCTGAGTGGAAAAATCCCATCAAAAGCAGGCGATTAGCAGCTGCAAAACCGGCCCGAGGACGAATTTCACTCGTCAGAAACCAGGAAGCCCACGATGGATGATTCCTTCTCATGTTTACTAGAAAAGGGAGAAGGTTCACGTTGATGTTGGGGGCTATTATCAGGTTGGATTTTTTCGAACGCAGTGCCGGTCAATTACAGACCGGATTGGGAAGTTCAAGATCAGCCGAAGCCCTTTCCCGCATCCTTCGCCACGCAGGCCTGCAGCTGGCGGCGCAGGGTGGGGTGGTCGAGGCCCTTGCCGATCAGCACCAGCTGGTTCTTGCGGGGGCCGCTCCAGTTGGTGTCATCGAGTGAGAAGCGTTTGCCGGCCAGGTGGAATACGTGGCGCCGCTCGCTCTCGTTGAACCAGAGAATCCCCTTGGCGCGGAACACCCCCTGGGGCATCTGGTTGTCGAGGAAGTTCTGGAACTTGCGCAGCGCGAAGGGGCCCTCGCTGGCGAAGGAGAGGGAGGTGAAGCCCTCGATTGTCTGGTGGTCGGGATGGGCGCCGTGATCGTGGTGATGGTGGCCGTGATCATGGCTATGGCCGTGGTGGTGACCCTCGTGGCCGTGATCGGCGTGGCCGGGATCGGCATGGCCGGGTTCGGAGTGACTGTGATCGGCGTGGGCCGCATCGCCATGGCCAGGGCCCTCGGCATCGGTGTGCTCACAGTGGCCGTGATCGTGGTCGCAGCCGCTGTGATCCTGCCCGTCGTGATCGTGTGCCCCATGGACATGGTCATGATCGTTCCCGTGGCCCTGGCCATGCGCGTCGTCATGTCCGGCTTCGGACTCATGCACGCAGACGCCGTGGTCGTGGTCGCAGGCTTCGTGGCTCTGCTGGGCCACTACCTTGTCGCTTTCGAACAGCCCCACGCTGAGCAGCAGGGGTAGGGGCACCTCCCCCTTCACCGAGCGGAGGATGCGGGCTTCGGGCTTGATCGCCAGCAACTCCGCTTCCACCGCCGCCAGCCGCCCCTCATCGACCAGATCGCATTTGTTGAGCAGGATCATGTCGCTGTAAACCACCTGGGAACGCGCCACCTCGCCCGCGAGGATCTCGGGGCCGAAGTTCTCGGCATCCACCAGGGTGATGATCGAATCGAGGCGCGTGAGATCGCGCAGGTCGCTGCCCAGGAAGGTCATCGCCACCGGCAGCGGATCGGCCAGCCCGGTGGTTTCCACCACCAGGTAGTCCACCTTCTCGGGGCGCTCCAGGATGCGGTACACGGCCTCCAGCAGCTCGCCGTTGATCGTGCAGCAGATGCAGCCGTTGCTGAGCTCCACCATGTCGTCACCCGTGGCAACGACGAGGTCGTTGTCGATGCCGATCTCGCCGAATTCATTCACCAGCACGGCCGTCTTCAGGCCCTGCTGGTTGGTGAGGATGTGGTTGAGCAGCGTGGTCTTGCCCGCGCCGAGGAAACCGGTGAGGATCGTCACCGGCAGGCTGATGGGCAGGGCTTCCATCACGGCATCGACGCCTACGGCGGCCTGGCTGCCGGAGGCAGTGCTGCCAGAGGCAGCGGTTGCCGGGGCTGTTTGGCGGGTGGTGGTCATCGGGAGGGGAGGGCTCAACGGCCGCAGGGTCGCCAGGGCCGACGCCCTGGCACGACGATAGACAGGAACCACCAGCGCCCGGCCATGCCCCATCGGTTCCTCTCCGGCCGCCCCGCAGTCCGCTCCGCCCGCCCCGCAGCCCGCTTCGGCCGCTCTGTCGTCCGCTCCGCCCGTAACGCCTGCACCGCCTGCACCGACGCCCGTACCGCCTGCACCGCCTGCCCCGTCCGTACCGCTCGCACCGATGACCGCCATCGGCTTGCTGGGGAGTCCACCGCCGCCGCCCAGCTGCTCCGCTCCGCGCTGCTGTTGCTCCTGCTGCCGGGCTGCGCGCCGCAGCCGCTGGGGCGGGGCACGCCGGCAGGCCGCGGCGGCGAAGAGCTTCTGCCGGTGCTGGCCACCGCCGCCCCCGTGACCCTGCTGGCCCAGGGGGTCGGGGCCGGCTGCGCCCGGGTCGAGCCGCTGGTCTCCGGCGCCCACGACAGCCACGATCTGCATGCCACCCCGGCCGATCTGGTGCGGCTGGGCCGCGCCCGGGTGCTGGTGATCAATGGCCTGGGCCTGGAGCATGAGCTGCCGACCCTGCTGCGCTCGGTGGCGACTTCCACCCTGCAGGTGGTTGACAGCAGCCGCGGCGTGACCCCGGTGCAGGTGCAGGGGCGCCCCGATCCCCACATCTGGCTCGATCCCCGGCGGGCGCTCGTTCAGGTGGAGACCATCCGCGACGGCCTGGTTGCCGCCGATCCCGGTTGCCGGGACCGCTACACCGCGAACGCCCGTGCGCTGCGGGTCTCCCTGCTGGACCTGGATCGGGAGCTGGCCGCCCAGCTGGCCCCCTTTCGCGGTGGGGTTGTGGTGGGCCCCCATGCGTTCATGGCCTCCTTCGCCGATCGCTACGGGCTGCGGGCCAAGGGCCTGGTGGCCACCCCGGAGCTCAGCCCCAGCCCAGGTGACCTGCGGCGCGCGCTGGCACTTCTCGCTCCCCCCGGCCCCCGGGCGCTGGTGCAGGAACCGGGCGAGTCCGCCGGCTCGATCGAGGCCCTAGGACGCGATCTCGGGCTGGAGCCCGTGCCCTTCGATTCGATGGAGGCCGGCTTCGCCGGGGCCCCTCCGCCCGGGGCCTCCCCGCCCGTGGCCACCGCTGAGCCCCTCGGGCCCTACGCCACGGTGCAGCGGGGCAATGCCCGTCAGCTCGTGGCGGCGTTCCAGACCTCCCTGGCCCGCGGGCAGGCTCCCTGAACCGGGGCTTCAGCCCGGCGGCAGCCAGAGGCTGAGGCGGGCGGACTGCTGGATCGGGGTGGCCTCCAGGCTGGAGGCGTCGATCAGCACGGGGCGGGCCTCAGGCGGAGGCCGGCGCACTCCCCCATCGTGTCCTGCGGGCCGGAGAGTGGTGAGCAGCTGCTGGGTGCTGGGATCGAAGTGGAGCCCGGCGCCGGGCTCCAGCTCCCAGCCCTCCAGCTGCCGTTGGCGGAGGAGGGCGCCCTGCGCATCGAGGGCCAGCAGGCTGAGCACCGGCCGCTCCTGGCCATCCAGCAGCAGCAGCCACACCCGCTCGCCACTGCCGGCACAGGCGCCCCCCACCACGGCGGCGCTGCCCAGCCAGAGCTGGCGCGGGGGGAGACCCGGTTCCACCCGCTCCAGGGAGCGGCGGTAATCGGGCCAGTGGCGCAGCAGCAGGGCCCGGCCGGAGCGGGGGCAGAAGGCCAGCAGGTCGCGGCTGCCCGGCAGCATCTGCCGCCGAGGCGGCCGGGGTGGCAGGTCGTCGAGGGCCAGGCCTTCGGCGGTGGGCACCACCACGCCTCCCCCTTCCGGCAGCAGCCGCATCGCTCCGCCGGCCCGCAGGGGCAGATCGAGGCGCCCACCGGAACGGGGCATCAGGGTCACCACCTCCTGGGCCCCTCCGGAGCTCTGCACCAACAAGTCGCCGCGGCGGTTGCTGCTGAGGTGGGCGAAGAGCAGCCGCCCCCGCCGCACCAGGGGCCGGGGCGGCTCGATGGCGGGACGGCGCGTCGCCGCGTCGGCTGGAACCACGCCCGGCTGCCGCAGCCCCACCCGCCAGATCGACACGTTGCCCTCGGCGTCCTCGCCGCTGAAGGCCACCCCCGAGCCGTCCCCCTGGGGTTCCACGCTCTGCAGTCGGGGCCAGATCGGGCTCAGGGGCAGCCAGCGGCCGTCGTGGTCGCGCAGCTGCAGTTGCTCTCCCGTGGCTACCGGCACCACCGCCAGCAGGCGGGGCCGCGGATCCCAATGCCAGCGGGAGGGCCTCAGGGCCAGGCCACGCCGGTCCCGGCCCGCCAGCGCCAGCTGCAGGGGCTGCCGCACCGGCGCCTGGTCGAGCAGGGTGAGCTGGGGGCGTTCCCCCTCGCCCAGCCAGCGATGGGGGCGGGGCGGCTCCAGCCGACTCGCCTGCTGCAGGCTCTCAACGGCCATCGGCCGGGAGAAGCGGGCCTGCAGGGCGGCGCTGCCCGCGCTGGCGGCGGCGCCCAGGCTCTCCAGCCGCGGCGGCCGCCGCAGCAGCCACTGCTGCTGGACCAGGGCCAGCAGGGCGGCCGAGAGCAGGACTGCCCATACGGGCCATGGGGCACGGAGGGGCCCCTTCATGGCTCCAGGGGGTAGCGGGGCCGGGCGATCGACTGCACCGTGCTGGGCACCACCACCAGGGATGCACCGGACGGGCCTGGTTCCAGGGCCATGCGACCCTCAATCGCCAGCCATTGGTCGGCCTCTGGGGGAGGGCCGCCAGCGGGCCAGCGCACCGGCAGGCCCACCGGTGTGGCATCGGCCAGGCAACAGCGCACCAGCAGTCGGGCCAGCTGGGGCGGCTGGTTCGGCATCGGCAGCACGAAGCCGCTGATCCGCACCGGGTCGCCGTCGAAGAGAGCGGGATCGGGCTGGCTGCGCAGCAGCCGCACCCAGTCGGTGAGGCTGCGTTGGGCGGGGGGCAGCACGAAGCTGAGCTCCCCGGCGCTGCCCTCATCACGGGGCCGCTGGGCGGCCAGATCGGCGAAGGAGGGGTTGGGGGGCAGGGCCAGCAGCAGGGCGGCGAGCAGGGCGGTGGCCAGGGCGGTCCAGCCATCACGCCGTTCGGCTGGGTTGAGGCTGCGGCTGCGCGCCGGCACCTCGTCTTGGGAGGCGGTCGCCCGTGGCGCAGCCGCCAGGGGTCCGCTCCCTGAAGGCCTGGTCTGCGGCGGCCGCCCGGCGGTGGCCCCGGTGGGCGAACCGAAGGCCCAGCGGGCCTGCAGCAGGGCCAACAGCAGCAGCACGACCCCCGAGAGGGCCACCAGGGGGTGGAAGCTGCGGCGCAGCAGCAGGTCGAGGCGGCCATCGACGCAGCTGCGCAGCAGCACCAGGGCCCAGAGGCCGAGGGCGAGGGCTCGGAGGATCGCCGCGTTTCGGGCGTCGTGGGCCGGATTGCGGACCATCAGAGCTGCCACAGGTTGATCCACTGGCCGATCAGCAGCACCAGCAGGGCGGTGCCGCCGGTGGTGAGCAGCAGGCCGCGGGGGCGGAATAGCAGGCTCAGCAGACCCAGCAGTTTCAGATCGATCACCGGGCCCAGGAGCAGGAAGGCCAGCAGGGCTCCGGGGGTGATCTGGGCGGCGAAGCTCAGGGCCAGGAAGGCATCCACGCTGGAGCACACCGACACCACCAGGGCCAGCAGCATCAGGGCCAGAATCGAGAGGGTGGGGGCTCCCCCCACCGCCAGCAGCCAGCTGCGGGGCACCCAGAGCTGCACCAGGGTGGCCACAAGGCAGCCCAGCACCAGCATCAGGGCCAGGGAGAGAAATTCCCGGCTGGTGTGGCGCAGCAGCTCCTCCAGGCTGGGTCGCGCCAGCGTGGCCGGCGGCAGGACCGGTTCCGGCATGGCGCCCACCAGGCCGCTGCGGCGCTCGAGCAGCCCCACCGCGCTCAGGGGCTGCCGCAGCCACCGTTCCTCCAGGAGATCGCTCTGGAGCAAGTCCCGCTCCGGCAGCAGGGCCAGCAGCAGCGCCAGGCCCACCGCCACCACCACCGCCCCGAGGGGCCGGCAGAGGAGCAACCAGGGCTTGTCGGGGAAGGCGGCAGCCGTGCTGGCCAGCACGATCGGATTGAGCACCGGCGCCGCGAAGAGAAAGCCCAGGGCGGCGCCGAGGGGGGCGCCGCCGGCCAGCAGGCGCCGCGCCACCGGCACATTGCCGCACTCGCAGGCGGGCAGGGCGAAGCCGAGGGCGGCGCCGCTGAGGGGGCCGAGCAGGGGGCCGGAGGGCAGCCGCCGCAGCCAGCGGCCATCGGGGGCCAGCCAGCGGGCGGCCGCGGCGATCACCACGCCGAGGAGCAGAAAGGGGAGCGCCTCGATCAGCAGGCCCTGGAAGATGGCCCAGCCGGTGGCAAGCCGGGTGGCATCCAGTTCAGCTGGCAGCAGCAGTGCCAGCGACGGTGCCAGCGGCAGTGATTGTGCCAGCGGCAGTGCTAGTGCCAGCGGTATTGGCAGGGCGGCGAGCATGAGCGCTGCCATCAGCTCGCCGGGAACCAGGCGGGGGTGGCGGTGTAGCAGGCGGCGTTTTTCTCGTTTTCGCGGGCCTCGACCCGCCAGCAGCAGCTGCGGCCACCGTCGCGCTCGCGCAGCAGGGCATTGGCCCAACCCCACACCAGTTCGGCGGTGCTCTCCATGCCCACGTTCGCCATCACGCGCAGGTCGAGGGCACCCTGCTCATGGAGCGACTGCCAGGTGGCCAGCAGGGGGTCGTCGGCGTTCACCAGAAAGGTGTGGTCGAACTGGGCGGCCAGGCGCCGTTCGAGGTCGCCGAGGCTGGAGAAGTCCACCACGAAGCCATGCGGGTCGAGGTTCAGGGCGGCGAACCACACCGTGAAACTGCGGCTGTAGCCATGCACGAAGCGGCAGTGGCCGCTGTGGCGCCACTGGCGGTGGCAGCAGGGGTAGCCGCTGAAGCGCTTGCTGCAGGTGTGGGCGGCTGGGGCATCCATGCCCAAACCGTACCGAGGAGCGGAGCCGTTTCGGAGCTTCCCTGGTTCCCGTCCCTGGTTACGGTGCGGCGGACCACCACCACGCTGCGCAACACCCGGGGTCGTCGGCCCATCGCCTCCCCCCTCCCCTGATCCGATCGATGCCGTCTCAGATTTCTGGTGCTCAATCTGGAGCTTCTGGGGCTCCCTCAGGTGCTCCCTCTGGTGCTTCATCAGGTGCTCTCTCTGATGCTCCTTCCCCCCTGCCGGATCCCGCCTTCGCGGCGGCCCTGCGCTTCAACGAGGCCGGCCTGATCCCGGCCGTGGCCCAGGACTGGCTCGATGGCGCCGTGCTGATGGTGGCCTGGATGAACCGGGAGGCCCTGGAGCGTTCCCTGGCCACGGGGGAGGTGCATTACTGGAGCCGCTCCCGGCAGGAGCTGTGGCACAAGGGCGCCAGCAGCGGCCATTTCCAGAAGCTGCGGGGCCTCCGCTACGACTGCGACGCCGACGTGTTGCTGCTCAGCGTGGAGCAGGTGGGTGAGGTGGCCTGCCACACCGGCGCCCGCAGCTGCTTCTACGACCAGGGCCCCAGCCCCAGCGGCGGTGGGCCCGGCGCCGCTCCCCCACCGGCCGATGCCTGCACGGAGCTGATGCGGGTGATCGAGGCGCGGCGGGACCAGCCCGAGCCCGGCAGTTACACCAACAAGTTGCTCGACGGCGGCGACAACCGCATCCTCAAGAAGATCGGTGAGGAGAGCGCCGAATTCGTGATGGCCTGCAAGGACGGCGACCCCAGCGAGATTGCCGGCGAGGCGGCCGATCTGGTGTTCCATCTGCAGGTGGCCCTGGCCCACCATGGGGTGGAGTGGCGCCAGGTGCAGGCGGTGCTGGCGGCGCGGCGCGGCGCCCCGCGGCGGGAGTGAGCTGTGGCCTCCAGGCTCCCTTCCACGTTGCGGGCCCGCCAGGAGGCCGCCATGCGCCTGCGGCTCAGCGAGGGTTCCGGCCGCCGCTGGCTCTGGGCCGCCGGCTGCGCCCTGCCGGTCTTGGGGCTGCCCCTGCTGCTCTGGCACGGCCGCCGGCACCACACCCTGATCCCCTTTCTCTACGGCCTCACCACCCAGGCGATCGGGGCCTTCCTGCTGGCCACGGTGGCCAGTTCCCTCTGGGCTCCCCAGGCGCCGCCGGCAGCTGATGAGCCACGAGCCGACGCTCACGGCGCCACACCCCTGGCGCTGGTGCTGGCGGCTTCCTGCTGCTTTGCCCTCGGGCACCGGCAGGGCCAGGAGAAGGCGGCCCGCGATGCCGCCACCTGGTTGCGGCTGGATGGCTGAGGCGCCACACCCAGGCGCCGAACTGCGCCAGGAGCGGCTGCTTGCCGCTCAGAAGGAGTCTTCCGTCTGGCCGGCGAAGCGGCCGGCGTAGCTTTCCGTGCCCTCCAGCTTCTGGAACACGAACTGGCAGATGGCGGTGCCGGGGTGCACGGCCAGGGGAGCGGGGCCGAAGTTGCTCATCTCCAGCACCTGCTGGCTGTCGATCCCGGGGCCCATGAAGGGGGCGCTGATGTGCACCATCAGGCCCAGCCGCGCGAAGCGGCTGCGACCCTCGAGCCAGCCGCACAAACCGGGGCCCAGGCGCAGACGCTCGCGGGTGATGCCCAGCACCGTTTCGCCCGGCATGATCAGGATGTGGCCGCCGCCTGGCACCACGATCTTGTCGGTGAGCTGCCGGTAATCGGTGTCCTCGCCCACTTCGATCACAGCATGCACCTTGCGGAACACGCGAAAGCTGGGGGCCAGGGTGAGGTCCACCGAGGCGGGGCCCACCAGCTGGGGATCGAAGGGCGTGATCGTGATCGCGCCCTGCTCGATCGCCTCCAGGATCGCCCCCCTCCCCAGCACGGCCATGACTCACTCATCGGGTGGGCAGGGGTGGATTGTCTCAGGGCGGGGCGCTCAACGGATCAGGCGGGCTGATGGAGATCGGGGTCAGCGTTTCAGCCGCCGCCGTAGGTTGAGTGTCAGCTGAAAGCCTCGGGTGACATTCGAGCAATTCAGGCAATTTCTCTCGCGGGTGCAGCGCGACCCGGCCCTGAGGCGGCAGGTGGAGGAGGCGATCACCGCCGATGAGGTGGCGCGGCTGGCCCAGGATCTGGGCTTTTCGGTATCCGGCAGCGACATCCTGCGTTTTGCCGGCCAATCGACTTCGGGTGTGCGGGTGCAGCGCATCGATCATCCGGGCGAATATCCCGGCCGCTACTACTGATCCCTCACCGCCCCATGACACGCCCCATGACCCGGTACGTGATCTTGCGTGACGACGGGCTCAGCGATTCCATCGCCGGCCAGGTGTTCGCCAGCTACGACGAGGCCTACACCGTGCTCGAGCGATATAACGCCGATTTCTGCTGCTCCGATGAGCGGGAGGCTTACCGGATCGAGGCGGAGGCCGACGCGCAGTAAAGATGCAGCCGCCGGAGTGGGTGGCGATCACCACGGGCGGCCGTTGAACAGGGCGCGAAATCGCTTCCCTGCACCGAGAGCCAGGCGATGGCGCTGGTGATATCCAGCACGGCGGCCTCGGCGACCTGCTGGCGGGCCGCCTCGGCAAAGCGCCAGGCCAGGGCCAGGTTCTTGCCATGGCTGGCGCTGATCACCAGAACCTTGGGCTGGGGAGAGGCTGGCAGATCGCCGCTGGGCTCTGAGCACAGGGCTGTCAGCGCAGGGGCTCAGCCCACCGCTTCCAGCAGCTCCTGGCCGTCGTCGTCAACCTTGCCAATGGCGCCGAGGCTGCGCTCGTGGGCCAGCTGGGCCTGAAAGCTGGCGGGATCCAGCTCCGACGCCGCCAGCAACGCCCGCTCGCTCAGGGCGCCGCATTCGCGCAG
>Ga0315905_10007798_pt1 | contig 10815 bp, 10 predicted proteins | sample LakEriMetagenome_5_FD_203522 | JGI IMG/M metagenome (GOLD analysis project Ga0315905, IMG submission 203522) | Freshwater fungal communities from buoy surface, Lake Erie, Ohio, United States - Buoy 4 MA121 | ecosystem: Environmental > Aquatic > Freshwater > Lake | place: USA: Lake Erie, Ohio... | reverse complement strand
AGAGCGAGAAAGAGAGAGAGACAGAGAGAGAGAAAGAGAGAGAGAGAGAGAGAGAGGAGAAAAGCGAGAGAGAGAGGGAGATAAGTGTGGAGACGTGCTGGCCCAACCATTCGGACCCTCTTGCTAGTCTCTCTTCCTCATCTTTGATCACGTGCCTGTCGGTCTTCCGGGGCTAGCAGCTTCCAGCATGGTACTGATACAGGATGGACATACGGGTGGCAGGCGATGGAGCTGCTGAACAAGCAAGCAGGCGTGGTGGCGTTCGCTCCATTAAAGCCCATCTTCTTGTCTGTCTACACGGGAGCACAGGCTGTGGTGGCAGGGACACCGGGGGCGCCCTTCATTGACTGCGCCATGCACCGCAACAACGAAAACTACAGCTGGAGCGCCCGCGGCACTGACGGCCTGCCCGCCGTGGCTGTCACTGTGGCGAGCATCACGGACCGTATCAAGGCGGGATACAAGGCCTTCACAGACGGCAAGCTCGCGGAGTCGGGCGCCATCTTCAAGTCCACACTCCAGTCGGCAACGGTCGCGTGCGTGGATTCTAAGGGTGAGCTCGATGAGCTCCGGGAGCAGATGTCGGTTTGCCGCGAGTACATCACAGCGGTATTGTTAGAGAGCACGCGCAGGGAGCAGTTCAAGGACGACCCCAAGCGCAACATGGAGCTCGCGGCCTATCTCACGCATTGCAATCTGCAGCCGTTGCACTTGCTCATCTCCCTCCGTTCTGCCATGAGTTCCGCTGTCAAGGTCAAAAACTTCAACACTGCCGCCTCCTTAGCCCGCAGGTGTGTTTCACAGAGTGCATGACAAGAGTGCGAGAGGCAGAGTGCGAGAGGCAGCCAAAAGTCCAATACACCCTCAATGGTCGCGGTAAACGTGCCATAGCATGGCCCGTATGTGTGTGCCGAGCACACACACACACACATACACACACACACACACGCACACAAATTGCGAATGTGCTGACAAGGCAATGCGGAGCAGGCTAATGGAGCTTAACCCCAAGGCAGAACACAAAGAGCAGGCGCTAAAGGTGCTCAAGGTGTGCGACACCAACAGGACGAATGAGGTGGACCTCACCTACGACGAGCGAAATCCCTTCGTCGTTTGCACGTATTTAGCCCCCCCGCCGGGACAAAGAGCGCGCGAGAGAGAGAGACGGCGCGCGTCTTTGCACCTCGAGCTGCACCCTGCCGCCAGCGCACACAACCACCAGCAGCGCTGCAACCAGTCACCCCTTTGCCAAGGCCGGGGGGCAAGGGGGTGTGCGCGGGTCTCTCTCTCTCTCTTCCTGACGCTGGATATATATATATATATATATATATATATGTATGTATATCGCCGATTCCCCTTGTCCCTCCCCGCTCGCGTTCCCTCCGGGTCTGCGTCCTCGTTGCTCGTTGGTGAGCAGGAAATCTTTCATGCCTGTCTATCGCGGGCAGCCTCTGGCGCGCTGCAGCTTCTGCACTGCGGCTTTCGACCCAAAATTCAAGGGACAAGTGTGTCCTGTCTGCGAGGTATGCCTCTCTCTCGCACGCGCGTGCACTCGAGCGCTCTCTCGGTCTTCCCTGTGTGTGTTCGGGTGCGTCATGGACGAGAGTGTGACCGACAAATTATTCGCATATATATTCACGTATCACGCGTATACTGGTTTGGATATTATACACGGCAACCTCACGACACCAAATGTTGTGTGCATCGTGTGGTGTGCATCATGTGCAACACAGATCGGCGAGATTGGGTTCAAGGGTATGGGGCTGGTCAACTCGCGGCAGCAGCGCGGCAAGGCGGCAGCGGCCCAGGAAGATTTCGACATGGATGATTGAACGACGCCACTGCCCACGTCACTGCCTCCGCCCTGGAATGGAAAACGTGCAGATAGAGAGGGAGACAGAGACAGACCGCAAGAGAGGTCCGAAGAAACCGCTTAGAAGCGTGTTTCCGGGCTGCGGAGCCAGCGACTCAGGCGCCATTTGCCGGTGGTGATAAATGGGCGTCGGCAGCTCGGTGCTTGTTCATGGCACGAACGAAGCTGCACTGTTGAGCTAGTTGAAGAGAGGCGCGCTCCATGTGCTTGTTTCAGCTGAAATAAAGTCTCAGTTTTCTTGGCGTGGTCTTCTGCCGGCTCATTGCGCAGCGATTTCGCAACTGCGGCGCGAGATCGGTCTCCCCGACAGGGAAGCAGCCCTCACTCTCGGAAGGCTTGAGCGACGCGCCCTGTCTTGACCGCAGGCGCCCTGAGTGCGTGTCGAGTGTTTATATTCAAGGTCGCCGGGCCAAGCCGCTTACGGGGCTAATTCAGTGTGCGCGAAAAGGGCGCCTACCCGGGACCCCCCCCCGTAATCCTGTGTCCAGAATCCCTCAGGCGGCCTATACTGCTCGGCTCTTTGACCGCGTTCGGCTTGGGCCCCAACTGTTTCCAGGCATTGTCCTCCCTCAGCCTGCTACAGCGCCTAGAGTATAGAATTGTCAAAACCGTGACCCACCAAGCATCCTGCAGACAGTAGCTGTCACAGTAGCTGTGCTACACCCCGCACGATCCTGTCTAGGATGAGATGCAGCGAATGGGCAGTGGGGCTCTCGCTTACTGTCACACGCAGACGGGCCGCTATGGGCGGCTTTACTCAAGACGGTAAGATGCGACGAGGCTGTCTTCGTCGCCTTCGTCGCCTCGTTCTCCTCCTGCTCTTGTTCGATGCTTGTTGCAGACCCGGACCCTTATAACTTTGGTCCTTTATAACTATTGTTACCGGTCCACCGGTACCGGGCTAATACCGTCTGTGACTTAGAGTAAATGCCTATAGCGGGGGAGTACTCGCGAGAGCACTGCCCGAGGGTATACACTATCTGTCGATCTGAGCTCGGCTGGGCTCTGACAAGGATACTCTATAGAGTCGAAGACTCTAGGCGGCGCCCACAATGAATAGGCGGAGGTATGGGCGGAGGGATGGATACTTATATATTATTGACTGCCTCCGGCAGGTGGTCGCATTCGCTCCCAAGGTAATAAAAAGCGCCTGGAGTATAGAATACTCTATAGAGTCGAAGACTCTAGGCGCAAACATGAATGGGCGGAGGAATGGATAGGGTGGTTATCACGTTTTAAACTAATACGCCTGCGGCGTATTAGTTTGGAGACGTTGCGGATGGATGGGCGGAGGGATGGGCGGAGGGGGGGTGCGGGTTTAGCTCTCTTGTGACGCAAAAAATAAGAGGCAAAAATTGCGCTGTCTTTTGCTTCGCCGGAAAAAGATTTATTTATTTATTTATGAAGTGATTACACGGGAAAAAATTTAAAAATGCTCCACTAATCACTACTCGCGTGGACCCGCACCACGTTGCCCACGCACCCATCTCCGCCGTTTCCGCTGGCTTCTCCCACTCGGCAGCCGTGACAGCGGGCGGCGCCCTCTACACCTGGGGCGAAAGTGAGGCACACTGGGTCTCAGGCGCACTGGGTCTCAGCCTTTCCAGCTGGAAGAGGAGGGTTTATTGACACGGGGAGTAGCAGGAGGAAGGAGGTTTATTCAAAGCAAACTAAACACAGAGAATCAAGTGCACGCTGAGGGAGAGGAAGGGCGTATACAAAAAGAGGCGTACTAAATCAAGAGATTTAGCATAGAAGGAAACCTAAACCCTAAACCGTCTACACCAGACCTACTATAGAAGCAAAAGAGACCCACGGAAAGGAAGTGCGGCGCGGGCTCCACGCAGTCCTGCCTGTGTGGGAGAGAGATTGTGTGTGTGTGTGTGTGTGTGTGTGGCACAACGAACTGTTTTATTGACCTCCGTACTTGACCGGCTACGCCTGCGGGCAAAAGCTTGTGTGCCCAGGCACGACCACGCAACACCGACAAGATTTGCCGGTGCTCCTCGCCCTGGTTGCTGAACTACACCCCTTTTCAGGATGTTGGCAAAAGCACCAACTTTTGCGTATCAAACGCACGCACGCACGCATGCACGCACGCACGCACGCGCACGCACACCACTCACGTATGCACGCATGCCTGCAACACCGGTGACGAGGGGCGGGGGGGGGAGGGGGGGGCGGGGGGACGTTGGCTAACATGGCAGCCTGTAGATGGTGTAACCCTGTGGGTCCCGCTTCCTTTCAACTGACATCGCTTCCTTTCAACTGACATCGCTTCCTTTCAACTGACATCAACAATTCCCTCCCCCCCGGTCGTCTTCTAAAAACAAACAAGTTCTTTCTGAGATGTCAATCAACTGTCAACAAGCATGAAGTCGCCAAGATGCTTGAGACCAGCAATACGCTTCTCTTTTTTTCCTTTCTGCCGTTGCAATATCCTGTCCACCTGTGTGTGTGTGTACAGTAGGTGTGTGTGTGGGGGGGGAAGGGCATACGCGCGTTCTCTCCCCCCTTCTACTCCTCCTCCTCCTCCTCCTCCGTGGCCCGGGCTTCAAGTTCACGGTCGCGGGTCACGGCGGCCAGGGTGACGGGCGCGGCGTAATCGTAATACTAGCGGTATACTAGTAGTAACTCAACTGAAGCTTTGAAGCCTGAGGCCGCCCGGGCTACAAGCCTCAGCCTCAGCCTCAGTGTGTGTGCATTTTTATTACTGCAGAACCTTATTACAAAGCTGTGTGCTGGGACCCGTGAGGAACGCAGCACTTAAAGACAGGGTGCCACGGTGCGCCTGTTTTGGACTTTGGAGTGAGGTCTTTAGCAACACATTAGCAACACCTGCCTCCGTCCATGGACTTTGGAGTGAGGTCTTTCTTTCCTCATTGCCTCCGCTCCCGTAAGGCTCTGAGAGCAAATCAGCCAGATGCTCGAACACACACACACACACACACACACACACACACACACACACACACACACATCTCTCTCGGGTCAAGGTGGAGCCTCTGCGAAGCTCCACCCTCGCTACCCCTTACACAGAGGACACCCTCGCTACCCCTTACACAGAGTGGCATTCTCCTCCTCTTGCTAATGCTGCTGCAGCTGCAGCTTCATCTTCTGCTGCTGCTGCGGCTGCTGCTGCTGCCACTGCTTCCGTAAACGCCAACCACCCAGCACCTGATCGACGATCATCATGAGCGCGTGCTCATCCAGCCACGACACGCAAGACGAAGCACCCAACCGCTGCTGCATTCCGCTCGCAAATGCCTCCACCTTCTTCTGCTGCTCGCGGAAAAAGGCAAGGGTGCTGCTCGCGGAAAAATCCTTGTCTGTGCGCCAATCCTGGTCTCCCGGCGTCGGCAGCCCTAGTTCTTTCTGGCATATCTCGAAATCTATTTCATCCCCGTCATTGCCGCTGACACGGTTCAGGAGTGGCAGGGGCCAGGCCTTGAGCGCCCTTCCAATGGCGAGCACGTCCTTTTCTGACAGTGGGTCGTCCGCAAACTCGTCATCGTACTCGTCGTAGTCATCCTCTGACCCCTCTGACCCATCTCTTCCCTGGCCTCTTCCAAGGCAGAGGGTCTCAAGCTGCTTCAAGCACGGCAGCGAACGCGACAGCGCCTTGAACGCCTTGGATCGCGGTCGGTCGGAAACAATCAGCTCAAGCGTGTGCAACTCCGTGAGTGCCTCGATGCACGGCATGTTCCGCAGCGGACACCCTTGAATCACCAGTATTTTCAGGCGTGTCAGGTTCGAAATGGACATTGGCAGATTTTTGAACTGTTCGCACTCGGAGATCTTGAGCTTCTCAAGAGACGTCAGTTCCAAGGTATCCGGCAGCCGCTGGAAAGACCAACAACGAGAAATTTTCAACTCCACGAGGGCAGTGAGCCTACCTATTGCATCTGGGAGCTTTTTGATCGAGGGCGAACACGCAAGCACGAACGTGTGTAACGTCCTGAGGCCCCCAATGCATGCTGGCAGCGCAGTGAGCGCCCAGAGACCCGCAATCCTCAAGTTCGCAAGGGCAGTGAGCCTGCCTACGGTGTCTGGGAGCTTTTTGATCTGAGCGTTGGACTCAAGCACGAATGTGTGCAACGCCCTGAGATTGCCAATGTCCGCCGGCAACTCTGTAATGATGTCGCAATTTTCGATGGTCAGGCTTTTCAGAGCAGTGAGGTTGCAAACAGTATCAGGCAACTTTCCGAGTCCTGCCAGGCGCCGAAGCGCAAGCGTTTCCAGAGACAGGAGCTTCCCCAGGTCCGCCGGCAGCTCCGTCAAGTTGCTGTTGTTCACGCGCCCAGGTGCAGCACCGAGGTCTAGGGTGCGCAAACATGAGAGCTCCCCCAGCCAGTCCGGGATAGCGGTAAGCCGCGAGCTGTGCACCTTGAGCTCATACAACTCCCCCTTGAGCTCCCGCAGCCCCTCTGGCCACTCGGCCAGCTCTGCGTGTCCGTGCGGGTCGGGGATCAAGTGCCCCACCGTGGCAGGCGTGAGCTCCACCTTGTGCACGCGCACTTCCGCCATCTCCCGAAGCCTCCCTATCAGTGCCGCAAAGGTGCGATTCAGCCGCTCCAGATCCAAGCCCTCAGCCTGCGCGACGAGTGCTGCCTCGTGCGCGCGCAGGAGCGGTTGCAGGAGCGCATCATTCAAAAAATGCTCTTGGTTCTTCCATGGCTTGATGCGGAGCGCATCCCGGCCAGCGCATCCTGGCATCCAGCGTGGTACTTGGATTGAACCCCGGCGAACAGATACATAATCATCATCATCATAATCCATACCACCATAGTAACCGTCAAAAGGGTTATCGGTACCATAGTAAGCGCCATCCTCGAGCTCCACAGTCAGCTGCAGCTGAACCGCCATATCGGGGCCAGCCTCAACTAAATCATCGGATGCTTCATCAAGCATCCCGATGCCGCCCGATGATCTTAAGGAGGTTGGTTGCAATGCATGCATACGCTGTAGGGCCCCTCGCCATATTGCCTCATATCGCCTCCATTTTGCCTCCATTCCAGGTCACAAAAATGCGTGGGAAACTTTCCACGAACCAAGGCTTACAGTCGTTTCTCGAGTAGCATGTCGGTGGAGAGCTTGATCAATTCCGCTGCCCGCATGCCTCGGCTCTGCATCGTGGATCTAGACAAGACTGTCTGGGATTCTTTCAGCGCTTCGGCCACCGAGCCGCCCTACGTGCGGGTACTACTCCCGAGTAGTACCTATGCTCCAGCTCCCCCTCACCGGTTCCCGGGAGGTTCCGCACCAGACGGTGCGGAGACATGGTTCCTGGCTGAATGTGGACGCAGTGCCCGACCTACCTGACATGCCCGCTGTGCTCTTTTCTCCTGTGTGCATTTCAGGTCGGTGATTGCGAAGTCAAAGACGCAGCAGGCCGAAAGATTCGCATGCACGCCGACACGCCAACAATCTTGCGCGCACTGCGTGGGCGCGGATGTGGCATCGCGGTCGCCTCGCTCAACCCTGACGCCGAGCGTTGTAAAAAACTGCTGGCGGCTCTCGGTATCTTGACGCTTCTCGAGACGAACCTCATCAAGGTTTCCTGTTGTTTTGCTTTCGCAGTACACCTGTCCCAACACTTTGCGGCAGCTGCGTGTCTGCGCCACCGCTAACCATGATCTTTGTGTATGCGCGGTCCACAGATTCGCGCAGGACAAGGAAAGCGAACGCACTTGACTGAAATTCAGGCTGCTAGTGGTGTTCCCTTCCTGGTATCGAAAAGGAAAAAATGTGAAAAGCAAATAGATGCTCGCGCCCAGGGCGCGAGCTCCAGCTACACTCACACAATCCGATTCACGCCTCTGCTGCAAGCAGGAGATGATTTTCTTCGATGACCTGCCGGCCAATGTACGCACGGGGATGAAGCTCGGCATAACCTGCGTGTGCGTAGACTCCAGTCTGCTGTGCGCCAAAACGCTCGAAAAGGTCGTACACTTGACACGCTTGACACGCACTTGACACGCATCCCCGCACCGAGCATGAATGCGCAATAGTACTTTTTAAATGCGTACTAGTGCCCTGTCCCGTGCGCACATACACTCACGCACACACGCATACACAAATAAATACACGCACTCGGGTCCATATTCGAGACTGCGGGGGGAAACTAAATCTCTCCAACTCAATCGCTCGGCTCAACTATTTCGCCGGACTTCTCGTTTTCTTCTCCCTGTCCCTCTCCTGCCTCCCTGCCTCCCTGCCTCCCCCCCGCCTCCCCTGAACCCTGAACCCTCACAGATAGCACAGCTGCGCCTAAACCCTAAATCCGAAGCCCTAAGCCCTAACAGGCTCTGAAGGAGCACGCGGCATCACAGCGCAGCCGCACTTGCTTTGGGTCATGGTTCGTGAAGGGAGGAGGGGGAGAAGGGGGAGGAGGGGGAGGGGGGGGTGCAGATGGTAGTATCCGTGAAGGAGAAGACGCAAGAGGTGGTGGTTGTGCGGCAGGAGATGGGGCGGTGGGGGGAGGAAGATATGTCGGGAAGAAGCGGGGAAGATGCGAGGGGCAGGCAGAAGAAGGGGGAGGTGGAGGAGGTGGAGGAGCACATGAGGCAGATGGTGGGGAGGAGGAGGAGGAGAAAGGATCAAAGGAAAAGGAGGGGGCAGGTTTATTGAATATATTCAAATCAAACAGACAGGAGGAGGCAGCGGGTCCTGCGGAGGGTGTAGTGGAGGTGCCAGAAATCATTGGGTATGAAGAGTGGGGGCACGAAGGGGAGGAGGAAGAGGAAGAGGAGGGAGGTAGCTGTGGGGAAGTGGGCGAGGGGCAGGTGGTAGTGGGTGTTGGGGTTGGTGATGATGACGAGGAAGAGGAGGGGAAGCAGGAGGAGGAGGGAGATGAGGGGGATGAGGAAGAAGGAGGGGGATGTTAGGTTGGTGATGATGAGGTCGTGGAGCGAGAGAAGGAGGAGTGCTGTGCCGCGAAGACAGCACGTTTGAATTCGGAGAGAGACAGAGAGAGAGAGGAGTTTATTGACAATCAACAAATGACTGAAGGTCGGTAAGTACAACGCCCTGTCGGGTAACACCGCCTCTGGGCGCTCACGGCCCAGCACATGACAGCGAGTACTATTCCCACCCTCCGTTTGGCCATGTGGTACGCCTGGGAGGCACAAGGGCGCTCAGACATGCGTCTGTCCGTCCCAAACACCAAGTCGCTCCTTCGAGCTCTTAGAGACGGCGCGCCCCGTGGCCTCTTTCTCACTTTCGCAGGGTCGAGTAAAAGACGGTGCCGACAAAGGCGTATGCGGCATGCTGTGCACGGCACTTGTCGGCACATGCGTCATGCTGTGCCAGGCATGCTTCGGTGCCCAAGTCACTCGAATCTTCCTCGCGTATTACCGGGCCAGCAAAGAGGGCGATATTGCTGTCGCCATCGGACTTGTCCCCCTCTAAAAACCGTGCTTTCCCCGTGCCAGGTCTTGTCTCCGGCCTTTCCTTGGTGGCGGGTTGGAGTGCTCGGAGAATGAGCCCATGGGAGTCCGAAGTGCTGATACATACACTCACCCGCTCACCCGGCGCTAGTGATAGAGGTTGGGACAAAGGGAGGACACCGTAGTCCCCTGGTGATGCAGGTGCACAGTCCCACAGCTGCGGCAGGGCCGTGGAGTTGTGGTCAGAGAAGACCGTCTGCCATCCCTCCCCCCCTTCCCCCGCCTCCTCCGCCTCCTCCGTCTTCCCCCACGCGGCACCGCCCCCACGGCACACGCTAATTTCAATACGCAGAGGGTGCGGACATGAGATGTGTGAGCCCGTGCCTAAGGCTGTCACTTGCACGGGCGACTTGCCCACGACCTCGAGGTCAAAGAAGAGGCCATGCGCCGCCGGGTTGTTTCGCATGAGCGTTACCAGACGGTGCTGATGTGAGCTGGCTCCCTCCGACTCATGTGCGCTGGCTCCCTCCGCCTCCTCTAGACTCCACTCTTGACTGGACTCGGAAGACTCGGAACTCGACGAGTCTCCTGACTCCAGCTCAGTCGACTCGTCGTCAGGCTCACTTGATTCTTGTTCATCCTCTGCCAAGCTGCTTCCATCCGAATTCTCATCGTCAACAGACATGGCAGATCCCATTATCAGATCCCCCTCCTCTTCCTCCTCACCCCCCTCTTGTACCCTGGCACTCTCGACCCCCGTCACAGGTACGCCCCCCTGCACGCCCGGAGTTCCGCTCGACAGAGAAGACGCCTATATGTATGTATGTATATACGTATGTATGTATGTATGTCTAATCAGTCCACCATACTTAAATAAAAACGAATGTATGTATGTATGTATGTATGTATGTATGTATGTATGTATGTACGTACGTATTTATGCATGTAGCATGTATGTATGTAGATACACGCACACGCACACACACCCGTGACTGATTGCTACGGCAGCTTGCGGGGTGTGCATGATGGGGTCTGCGCTATGGTTGAGAGAGAGAGGAGTTTATGGACAATCAACACATGACTCAACACATGACTGAAGCCTGCGGTGTGGTTTACAGAAGCGTGATGCATGTTTACCGATGCCTGTTGCATGTTTGAGGATGCCAGCTGGATTGCTGATTCATTGCGCCCTAGCGTGTTGCGTCTTGCGTTCGTCGTCTCTTTCTCCTTGAGTCCCTGGTTAGTGTTCAGGGTTCAGGGTTCAGGTGTAATCCATGCGCATGTACCAACACGTGCGTGCACACACACACACACACATACACACACACACACACACACACACACACACACACACAAGCACACACACCAACAAACACACACACACACACACACACACACACACACACACACATGCACACACACCAACCAACACACACACACACACACACACACACACACACACACACACCGATGAGCCCAAAGAAAGATGACGTACGCGACCGGCCAGCTCGTCCTCTGCCGACACCTTGTCGTCTAAGCGAGGTCCTGTAGGTG
>Ga0315905_10007796_pt1 | contig 10815 bp, 9 predicted proteins | sample LakEriMetagenome_5_FD_203522 | JGI IMG/M metagenome (GOLD analysis project Ga0315905, IMG submission 203522) | Freshwater fungal communities from buoy surface, Lake Erie, Ohio, United States - Buoy 4 MA121 | ecosystem: Environmental > Aquatic > Freshwater > Lake | place: USA: Lake Erie, Ohio... | reverse complement strand
GTCTGTCGTCGGCCATGGCCATCGGTGGCAAGGCGTTGTGGCATTGGCTGGATCAGGGGATCGACCGCGACATCGCCGAGAGCCTCGTCGATCATCGGGTCACGTCGTACGTCGACGTTAAAGGCGGCGTCGTGTACGACCACACCGTCGTGGTGCCGGAGAACTTGTCCGACCTACCTCGAATCGGCGTGGTCTTCGAGTTGCCGAGCGGGTTCGACACCGTCCGCTATCACGGTCGTGGCCCTCTCGAGAACATGCCCGACCGCAACAGCGGAGCGTTGTTGGGAATCTGGGAGAGCGACGTGGACGAGTTGCCCTACATCGTGCCCCAGGAGTTCGGACTGCGTACCGACTGTCGTTGGATGGAGATCGTGCGCTCCCGCGACGGTCGACGACTGCGCATCGAGGCGTTGCGCCCGGCCGGACTGCACATGTCGGCGATACACCATTCCGATCACGATCTTTTCGCGGCGGCCGACGTGACGGAACTGGTTCGCCACGACGGATTGTTCGTGCACATCGACGTGGCGCACCGAGGGGTGGGAACCGCCAGTTGCGGACCCGACATGCACCCGCGCCACGTCATCCCGGCGGGCGAGCACCGCTTCGCTTACCGGTTGTCGTTGGCCGACTAGGACTCGGCGCGACGCACGCGAAGGTGACGATCTTCCGCGGTCAGGCAGCGACCGGACTCCAGATCGAACTTCCAACCGTGCAAGGTGCACACCAGCGTGGTGCCGTCGGATTCGCCGAACACGCTCAGATCGGCGCGTCGATGCGGGCAGTAGCGCTCGACGATGTGGTCACCGATGCGGATCTCGTCGCTGGGTTCGGGAGGGGCGATCTTGCGGACGGCTTCGGCTTCGGTTCGCTGCATCCGCTCCACCGAGAGCGATTTGAAGAAGTTGTAGAGGTACTCGTTGTACGGACCCGAACGCCACGCGCCGAAACGACACGACAGGAACAGTTTGTCGCTCCAGTCGACGGCGTTCTGTGCCACGACCGTCTCTACCAGTCGGCGATCGATGTCGAAACGGAAGCCGAACGGCTCGCCGTCGTGCGCGCGAACCTGACGCCTCGGGAAGTCGACGAGAACCTCGGTGTCCCCGGCCTGCAACAGACATGTGGAGCCGATGGCGTCGCAGAGCGTGGGGGCCAGCACCATCAGCGGTTCCCACCAGGCTTTCAATCGTCCGATCAGGTTCGGGGCGGGCTTCTCCCACGAGTCCTTCAGTTCGGCGAGGTACGGCAGGTAGTCGCTCTGGTAGCGCTCGAGGTACTCGCGCTTGTGGGTGAAGATCTCGCGAACTTCGTCCACGGGAATCGGGTGGCGTGGTTCGGATTCGGAGCCGCACTCGATGACTGTCCCCGGAACGTTCATGACCCCCGCCCGCCCGATGCCCGCGAGTCGATCGAGGAACGACGTCTGGTCCGGGAAGATCGACAACTCGTCTCCGTCGATGACGTTCAGGTGGAAGAGATCGGGATCCAGGAAGCACGGCGGTCCCGCCGACGGAACGACCGCGCGCGCGTCGAGAGCCTCCACGTAGCGAAGCGCACGGGAGAACTGGCTCTCGACCTTGAGATCGATGAGTTGGCGCATCGTCTCGGGGGACTCCTCGTACACCATCGGATACCAGATGGCACCGGAGAACTGCAGCCAATGCTGATCCACGGGACCATGAGAGCGAAGTGCGTGCAAGTCGCTCGGGCGACAATCGTTCTGATCCACGATGCGATGGACCCCGTCGCTGACGACGAGAGCCGAGTCACCGGCGGGGCCGTCGGTGATGGACGTCTCCACGTGGATGGCGATGGTCAGTCCGTCGCCCAGGTCCGTCTCGACTCCGTTGGTGGTGTGCACGAACGTGTCGAAACCCAGTGAACGCAGTCGACGCTCGAGTTCGTTGGTGGGAAAGTCGGGAAGGAGTACCGGCGTGTGGCGCGGGATGTTCTCGCTCAGCCACTTCTCGTCCAGATGATCCCCGTGCAGATGCGAGATGTATAGATACGACGGATGCAGGATCTCGTCGCGCAACGGATGGGGGAGTCCGTCGTTGCGGGGGAACACGAACCAGGAACCGAAGAACGCCGGGTTGAACCACGGATCACAGAGGATCGTTCCCTGACGCGTCTCGATGAAGATGCCGGCGTGACCGATGGAGGTGGCCCGCATCGTGGTTGTTCGCACGACGACAAACTACCGATTCACGTGCGAACGAAGAGGTGGACGATGGTCACGGAGTGGGCGGGTCGCTGTACCGGACGCCACCACGCGACACGTGCTCGGTCCACTTCGTTCCGTCCCAGTAACGGAACTCGTAGCGACCAGCCGGATCCTTGTACCAGTCGGCGGGGACCGAGGGGGTCTTCACGGCCGTCGTGGTGTTCGCGGGGGCGCTCGACGTGGCCGACGCCCAACCGTTCTGTTCGGACGCCGGAGTGGGAACGGGGGTGACGTGAGCGACCGGCGTCGGGGCGACGGTGGCGCCGGAATTCTTCGCCCGTGAGAGGTAGGCCACGACCTCCGAGCCGGTGGACACGATCGACACCACGGCCCAGCCGTCGGTGGCGAGCGCGTTCAACTTGTCGGTCAACTTCGCGTGTTCGCTGATGTACACCGATACCGATGAGTATTCCTGCATGCGGCGAGTGTAGAGCCGATTCAGGATTCGGTCTCGGCGGCGCCCTCGACGGCGACCAGTCCGCGGGCTTCGGCTTGGGTGGACGGGCCGTCGAAGATCAGTGCGCCGTCGCGCAGAGCGATGGTGCGTTGGGTGGTGCTCACGAACCCGAGTTCGTGGGTGGCCACCAGCAACGCCGCACCGCCGGACGAGGCCTCGTCGAACAGTTCGAGCAAGGCCTCCTTGCCCTCGGCGTCGAGACCGACGAACGGTTCGTCGACCAACATCAGGTCGAACGGCCTGATGAAGGCCAGGGCGATGGCGGCCTTCTGCTTCAGTCCGCGACTGAAGCGAGTGGGGAGGTCGTCCGCCCGTTCGTAGATGCCGAGTTGACCGAGCAGGTCGGCGGCACGTTGCTCCCAGTCCGACCGACCGTGAAGTCGCGCCGTGTACTCGAGGTGTTCCCACACCGACAGGTCCTCGTAGAACGTCGGCGTGTCGGCCAGATAGCTGAGCCGTCGACGGGCCTCCATCGATCCGGGGGCATCGCCGAAGACGGTCACCGTTCCCGATGCGGGCTCGAGCAGTCCGGTGGCCATGCGCAGGAACGTGGTCTTGCCCGAACCGTTGTGACCGATCAGAGCCACCCGCTCGTGCTCCTCGACGCGCAGATTCAGGGGGTGCAACGCCGGCCCGTCGCCGTAGTCCTTTGCGAGCGCCCGCGCGATGAGGGCTGCGGGCTCCTCCACGGCGGCGGTGGCGGACGTGTCGCGTGACTCGTCACGGGTGGGTGGTTTCGGGTGACGGCTCATCGTGTTGCTCCCGTGCGTTTTTGACCGCGACTCTCGGCGGCGGCGTTGGCGATCCACTTCTTGATGTCGTCTCGGAATCGAACCCATCCGCCCACCAGTGCGGCGAGCAGGACGACGGCGATGGCGATGCGGGCCGCGGCCGCCGGTGCGCCGTGTCCGTTGTCCGTCGCTTCGCGGGCGGCCAACATCGGCAGGCTTCCCGCGGTCGCGATCACGACGGGCCAGATCGCCTTGATGAGCGACGCGGTGCCGGCCACCTCGGGCGGCATCATGTTCTGCTGCGTGGTGGAGTCGAGTTGATCAGGTGCTCCCGAGACGATGTTGATGCACGCGCCAGCGAGTCCACCCAACGTCGCGGGCAGCGCGGCGATGGTGGCGACGGTGAGTGACGAGTCGTCGACGAACCACATCGTCGCGACGATGATGATCGACACGGGAATCAGCATCAGCGCCGAAGGGGCCAGCAGTCGTAGATACAACAACCCACGAAGTCGGGGATACGCGTCCGTGCGATCTCCGTGGTCGATCTCCTGAGCGAGTGGTTCGCAGATCTCGAGTCCGAGGATGAACATCACGAGACCACTTCCGACGATGGCGGCCGTGGTTCCGTTGTGAACGGCCACCAGACACAGTCCACCGATCACCGCCAGAACGCCGATGCGCAGGATGCGACTGATCGGGAACCTCAGCAAGCCGTGCCATCCGCGTTGCCATTCGGGTGCGAAGGATCGCCTGCCCGGGACCGCCAACCAAGGTCGGGGTCGATTGCGCTCGTGACTGAGTTGGCGGCGAAGCAAGGTGACCGTTCGCAGATCCTGCAACGTGACGGCGAAGCGCAACTGGGTCACCAGAGTGGAACGTCGGGCCAGAGCCTCCAACGACTGACGCGCCAACAACGACAATCCGATCGGCACGAGAATCGCCGCCACGACGGTGGGCACGATCTCGACGGCTCGCGTGCGCTCTCCCCACAGTGCCAAACCGCCGTGCAGATCGGCCGGGCCGTCGAACGGGGCGTTCGGCAACGCCGCGGCGAATTGCCAGGCGATCAAGGCCCCACCGATACCGCTGGCCATCCATCCACGTAGTCGAAGTCCGTGGGCGATGAGAGCCATCGCCACGAACATCGCGCCGGCAGTGGCTCCCCACAGCAACCCGGACCACGCCCATGCCATGCTCGTCCCCGGCAGTCGACGTCCGGCCAATTGTCCGGCGACGGCACCAGCGGCGGCGGTCGCGAAAACGATCGAACGAATCTTCTGTACAGCGGGTCGCAGCAACACGCGCTCGCGCCGCACGGGGGCCAACAGCACGTGTCGTACGTCGGCGTCCTCGAGAGCCAGTGGCCCGCCGCGAGAGCCCGATCGCAACCCCATCGCAACCGCCAGAACGAGGGCCAGACCCAACCAACCCGCGCCGAACTCCAACACATCCCGTGCGGCGGCGGTCGACACCGGTTCGTCGGGGACCAGTCCGGAAAGGAAGAGAATGCCGCCACCGAAGACGAACGCCGCGAGGTAGACGCGGTACAAGGCTTCGAACCACTCCAACTCGGCGAGACGATTCTTCTGGCGAGCGCGTCGTAGCGCACGTACCGCGGATAGTCCGGTGGAAGAGACGGTGGGCACGAACGGGGACGCGACGGGCGTCGCCTCTCCGGTTTCGACGGGGTTCGCGTCGTCGGCGGCCCAACCGGACCACGAGGCCACGAACAAACGAGCGGGGTTCAATCCGGCGTGTTCCATGGCGACGACGTTGAGGCACGCGGACACGCCGGACCCGCAGTATGCGATCACGTCGTCAGCGTCCTCGGCGCCGAGTCGGTGGTAGTGATCGACGAGATCGGCGGGCGATTGCAGCACGCCCCCGTTCAACACGGCCGCCCACGGCGCGTTACGTGCGGTGGGAATGTGGCCGGCGCGCGGATCGACGGCCGATGCGCCGGCGGCTCCGGTGAACCGTTCGGTCGCACGAGCGTCGATCAGCAAGGTCGTCGTTCCACCCTCGATCGCCGCGCGAACGTCGTCGATGTTGGCGAGCCGATGCATCGGCCAGTCCACGACGGTGAACGTCGACTGCTTCGATGAATGAACGGGGCCCGTTTCGAGTTCTCGCCCCGAGGCGGCCGACCATGCCGCGATGCCACCGTCCAACAAGGAGGCGTTTCGCCCGATCATGCGAAGCATCACCACCAACCGTGAGGCGGTCATGCCTCCGGTGTCGTCGTACGCGATCACATGGGTGTCGTCGCCGATGCCGAGCCGACTCATGTGCTTGGCGAAGGCCGCCGGAGACGGGAACGGGTGTCGACCGTCGCCCGGTGCGTTGGCCGGTCGAGCGAGATCACGATCCACGTCGACGAAGACCGACCCCGGGATTCTTCCGGCCTCGTGGATGGCTCGAGCATCGCGACCGTCGAGATACCAACGCACGTCGGCCCACACCACCTTGGTGGAGCTTTCGAGATCGACCGCCCGATCGGCATCGATCACCACCGGGACGCTCGGGACTTTCGGCACGTGTTCGTTCAAGGCCACCATCTTGTCCGGTCCGAGGGGCATACTGAGAAAGATGGATGTAAGAACCGTCGAACTCTTCTCGTCCATCCTGAGCGTTTTCGCCTTGGCCGGCGGCCTGTCCTACGCCGTCGCGACCGGCTCCGGTTTGCGGGTGTTCCAGAACCTGGTGGCGCAGGTACGCGAGTCGGCGTTGTGGTTGGCCTGGCTGGTGGCGGCTGTGGCCACCGCCGGAAGCCTGTATTTCAGCGAGATCGCCGATTACGTTCCGTGCCGTTTGTGCTGGTTCCAGCGCATCTGCATGTACCCGTTGGCCGGAATCCTGTTGGTGGCCGCGATTCGTCGCGACCGCAACGTGCGCTGGTACGCCCTACCCATGTTGGTGGCGGGTATCGCGGTGTCCACGTACCACTACATCATCGAATGGCGACCAAGTTGGGGCGACGGCGCGTGCTCCGTCGGTCCGTCGTGCACCGACGTGTGGTTCCGACGTATGGGATTCGTGACGCTGGCCTTCATGGCGCTGTGCGGATTCGTGGCGATCGTGGCACTCTTGTTCGTGAATCCGTCGTCCGGGAACCGGGACGCCGCGTCCAACGACTGATACGAGGAGGCTCTCATGGCGAAGCAGCAATCGAAGAAGAAGTCATCGAACAGCGGACGCTGGGTGATCATCGGTGTGGTCGCCGCGATCGTGGTGGCCTTGTTGATCGCGGTGCTCGCCGGTGGTGACTCGTCCGACAACTCGCCGTCGATCCCGGCGACCGACGTGCTGAACCCCGATGAGACCTCCGGCGGAACGGCCGAGAACCAACCCGTGCAGGTGGACGGCACCATGCTCGAGCGCTTGCCCGACGGTGGCACCGATCCGGCCATTGGCATGCCCGCTCCGGCGTTGATGGGTGCCGGTTTCGACGGCTCTCCGGTGAACGTCACTCCGGGTGACGGTGGCCCGTACATGCTGGTCTTCCTGGCGCACTGGTGCCCGCACTGCAACGCCGAGGTGCCGCGACTGATCGCGTGGCAGGAGTCCGGAGCAGTGCCCGCCGACCTGAAGGTGATCGGAGTGTCCACCGGCGTGGCGTCGGATCGGCCGAACTATCCGCCCTCTCAGTGGGTGGTCGACAAGGGGTGGCCGTGGCCCGTGATGGCGGACTCGGAGAACATGGACGCCGCGGCGGCCTACGGATTGAGCGGCTATCCGTTCTTCACCATCGTCGGTGCCGATGGAAACGTGAAGGTGCGAATCTCGGGAGAAGTGGAAGTCGACGCCCTGAACGAGATCGTCACCGACGCGCTGGCGAGCTGATCACCGGCGGGCCGCTTCTTCGGCCCGTCGCAACACCTCGCGAACCGGTAGTCCGAGCGCCGTTGCCGCTCGCGCGGCATCGTCGAACTCGACCTTCACGCGATGAGGGGCGATCTTGACGCGAATCGTCTGCCCGTCGATTTCGACGGTGGACTCCTCGCGCGAGATCGGCCAACGTTCGATGATGCTTCCTCGCACACCGAGCGAACCGGTTTCGCGCGCGAGCAGTTCGGCGAACTCGCCGGTGCGCACTTCCTCGCACAGCACATGGACCGTGTGCGCCGGTCGACCCTTCTTCATGACGATGGACGAGATCCACGCGTCGTGTGCTCCGGCGGCCATCAACGAGCCCACGGCATGGGCGAGGACCTCACCGGTGACGTCGTCGACGTTCGCCTCCAACAGACGCACGTGTTGCCCCGAACTCCGCGGAGCGTCGGCGGTCGCTTCGCCCACGACCACCTGCACGACGTTGGCGCGCGTTTCGAAGTCGGCGGTTCCCGCGCCGTAACCCACGGAGGACGTGGTCATGGCGGGCATCGCACCGAACGAGTCGGCGAGGGCGGCGAGGATCGCCACACCGGTGGGTGTGGACAGTTCACGCGGATCGTCGAGCCCGAACGTGGGAATGGAGCGGCGCGCGCACAGGGCCACGACGGCGGGTCCGGGATTGGGTAGTCGACCATGAGCCGATGAGATGGAGCCGTGCCCCATCGCGACGGGGCCGGCGACGATGCGGTCGATGTTCAGTGCCTCGAGTGCTGCGCACACGCCGACGACGTCGACGATGGCGTCGGTGGAACCGACCTCGTGGAACTCCACATCGGCGGCGGGCACTCCGTGAATGGCACCCTCCACTTCGGCCAACAACGAGAACACCGAACGAGCGCGGTCACGAACTCGTTCGGGCAGATCGGCGGTCGCGAGCATCGCATCGATGTCACGCCACGGCCGATGATGCTCGTAATGGTGATCGTCGTGATGGTGCACCGCGACGATCGCGCGAGTGGAAGCGACGCCGCACCGCTGCGTGCGCTCGAACGTGAGGGCGTAGTCGTCGATGGGCAGCGCCGACAGGATGGAACCGATGAGCAATTGATCGGCACCGGCATCGACGAGTGCGGCCAAGGTCATGTCGCCGGCGGTGCCCGCCGAGCAGTTGAACCAAGCTACCCGCGACATTGGATTCAGCCTCGGACGATTCGGGCCACGGCGCAGGCGGCTCCGTATCCGTTGTCGATGCCCACCACGGTGATGCCGTTCGCGCAGGTGGCGTGCATGGCGAGCAACGCGGTGACGCCGTCGAGGCCCGATCCGTAGCCGACGCTGGTGGGCACGGCGATGACCGGCTTTCCGCTGAGGCCACCGATGACGCTGGCGAGCGCTCCCTCCATGCCGGCCACCACCACGATGATGTCGGCGTCCATCACGTCGTCGACGCGGTCCAGCAGACGATGAAGCCCGGCCACGCCCACGTCGGTGATGCGCGACGCCGTGATGCCGTGCGCTCGCAGAGCCAACAGGCATTCGTCGACCACCGGAACGTCGGCCGTGCCCGCCGAGATCACGAGAACGTTGCCGTGTTCGATCGGTGACGGTGCCCGCCACAACATCGAACCGTTGGCGGTGTCCGTTTCTCCGTGAGCCGCTTCGAGGGCCGCTCGCTGCTTCTCGTCCGTGCGGGTGACGAGGACCGCGCCCCGTCCGTTCGCCAGCAACTCACCGACGATGGAGACGCACTGCTCGGGGGACTTGCCCGGTCCGTACACCGCCTCGGGCGATCCTTGTCGAATGTGGCGATGATGATCCACCAACGTGTCGTCCACCTGTCGGTAGGGGAGACGCTTCAACTGTTCGACGGCATCGTCCGGCGAGGTACGACCGGAGGAAACATCGTCGAGGAGGGCCCGAAGGAGTTCCTGATCCACGTAATCATCCTGCCACTTGAGGTCCCGAGCCGTAGCCTTGTCCGCTGTGAACAGTGCACGAACCTCCACGACCTCCTCCGGGCCCGCCCTGAGGGTCGGATTCTTCGGTCCGTTCGGCACCTTCACCGAGCAGGCGGTCCGCTCCCAAGCCGATCTCGGCGACGGGGAGTTGGTGGCTTTTCGCACGGTGCCCGACGTTCTGGACGCGGTGGCGTCCGGCGACGTGGAGTTCGGCGTGGTGCCCATCGAGAACTCCATCGAGGGAACGGTCAACTTCACCCAGGACGCGTTGTCCTTCGACTACGAACTGTTGATCCAGCGCGAGATCGTGCTGAACATCGAGCACTGTTTGCTGGCAATACCCGGGACCAAGTTGGCCGACATCACGACCGTGTTGTCCATCCCGGTGGCCACGGCTCAGTGCCATCGGTATCTGCGTGAGAACCTTCCCGACGCCGAGGTACGCGCGGCCAACAGCACCGCCGACGCGGCGCGCATCGTGTCGACCGACAAGATGGTCGGTGGGGCGGCCATCGCACCGTGCAACGCCGCGAGTCTGTACGGACTCGACGTGGTGGCCTCGAACATCGAGGACCATGCCGGCAATCAGACCCGCTTCGTGGTGGTCGGTCGCACGGGAATCCCCGCGCCCACCGGGCACGACGTGACCGGCATCGTGGTGTACCAGCGCGCCGACGAACCGGGCAGCCTCATCTCCATCCTTCAGGAGTTCGCCGCGCGTCGCGTGAACATCACCAACCTGTTGTCGCGTCCCACCAAGGACGGCGGGCTGGGCGACTATTGCTTCGTCATGTATCTCGACGGACACATCGGCGACGAGTTGGTGGCCGACGCGTTGCGGGCTCTGCACGCCAAGCAGGGTGCGGTGAAATTCCTCGGTTCGTATCCGGCCGCCGGCGAGCACGCGCATTCGGCGCGAGAGCACGCCGACGCCCGTTGGCAACAGGCCGACGACTGGGTGGAACGACTTCGCGACTCCATCCGCTGAGCGCGGTCGTCCCGCGCATCTAATGTGCGGGCATGGGAGACAACAGCGAAGTCGCCGTGGTGACCGGGGCCAATTCGGGAATCGGTCGCGCCACCGCCATTCATCTGGCCCGTAACGGGTACACCGTGTTCGGAACCGCCCGCGGGCTGGAGAAGGCCAGGAAAGCGGATTCGATGGCCGCCGAAGCGGGCGTTCAGCTGCAATGGGTGGAGATGGACGTGGCCGACGACGCCAGCACCAGCGCGGGCTTGGCCGAGGTTTTGGAACGGGCCGGTCGCATCGACGTGTTGGTGAACAACGCGGGTGTGGGTGGCAACGCGGTGGTGGAGGAGTGTCCGCCGTCGTTGTACCACGAGGTGATGAACGTCAACCTCTACGGCGTGGTTCGTTGCGTGCAGGCCGTGTTGCCCCACATGCGCGAGCGCGGGTCCGGGACGATCGTCAACATCTCGTCGGTGGTGGGTCGGTTCGCCGCGCTGGCCCAGGCGCCGTACGTGGCGTCGAAGTGGGCGTTGGAAGCCATGTCGGAAGGACTGGCCCAGGAGGTGGCACCGTTCGGCATTCGGGTGGCCATGGTGGAGCCCGGCATCACCAAGTCGGCGATCTTCGCCAAGAAC